>Ga0307373_10014933_pt1 | contig 10625 bp, 6 predicted proteins | sample OX2MG_FD_202534 | JGI IMG/M metagenome (GOLD analysis project Ga0307373, IMG submission 202534) | Soil microbial communities from Risofladan, Vaasa, Finland - OX-2 | ecosystem: Environmental > Terrestrial > Soil > Coastal area > Acid sulfate soil | place: Finland: Risofladan, Vaasa | collected...
GGATCGGGGTTATTCGGTGCGGGAGACCGAAAATCTCGTGCGCAAGGCGCTGAAAGGAGAGGGGGGTGCCATTCGCAAGCCGCCGGATTTGTCGGTGGTGAGCGAGGTATTGCGGACGAAATCGGTCCGCGTGGAGCTGCAGCAGAAGGCGAACGGGGCGGCGCGCATCATAATCGATGTCGCGGACGGGAAGTCCAGGGATGCTGTGATTGAGGCGGTTAAGAAAAAACTGAAATAGAAGGTTTTCCCGGAGGAGCACGCGCAGACTTGCTGCGATTAACAGCGCTAAGCGTGACTGGCAATCACGAGCGCTCATGCAAAAGGAAAATGTGGTGACTGACACGATCAAGCGCGAGAGCAATAGTTCTCGCGGCCCTTAAAATACGTCAGGCCCGCGCATGGCCGATCCACGGACATCGACGACGCCCAGCTCCGGGACTCTTGCAGTGCTGGAATACCTATGGGGTAGCACATGTGATGCGCGTCTCCTTCACTTCACCATTGATGTAGTGCTTCGGGGTGACTACTTCGGTTTTATTGCTAAGCAGGCGCTCGCAGGTGAGGACGATTATAAAATTCTGACCCCGGAAGAATTAGCAAAGACAAAACCTGGGCCGCTAATAACAGAACTGCGAAAGTCACGTCAGCAATTGCTGGAAATGTTCCTCTCCCGAGCAGTCGACAATTTTCAACATTATCTGGTCGATGTCATCAGAGTAGCGTTACAAAAAGAGCCCCGGATATTGAGCGAGCGCAAACAAGAACTCACTTTGGGGAAAATCCTCCAATTCGAATCCATAGAGGCTTTAACCCGGAATATTATCGAGACAAAGCTGAGTTCACTCGCGTATGAGGGCTTTGGGGCTCTCGAGAAGTGGTGCGGCGAAAAGACGATTCCTCTCGTGGTGCCAGACGGAAGCCGCCCCAAAGTGATCGAATTAATTGCGTTGCGCAACATTATTGTTCACGCAAGAGGACGGGTGGATGATCGCTACAAGGCAGCAGTGCCGTCATCTGTTCTCGAGCTAGGTCAGAAACGAGAGATTGAGGTGGACGATCTCTTCGACGCTATTGGACTCCTGAACTCGATTGTAATCGCGACGGATGGCGCGATAACTCAGAAATTTGGTCTACAGCTGCACGACATACAAGACGAATTGGCACGCCGAACGGCAGCGCGACACGGACAGACCAGTCAGAATATAGCGAACGTTGGAAGCGCAGATGAAAATAACCACGAAGAATAGGTGCTAGAAGTACGACAATGACTAACGAGGCGTTCTCTCGGGTCAAGATCGATGCGCAGCTCAACGTTCAGGGCTGGGAGACACAGAATCCGAATGCGGTGCGATTCGAGTATCCACTCGCGGACGGAACCCGGGCGGACTATGTGTTGTGTGTTCCGCGGGTACAATACCCGCGCAATGATCGCGGGAGGGTTGTGAGTGATGTATCGACACAGTCTTTGGGGCGTCCTGGTCCTGATTGCGGACATCTACGCGATCGTCAATATCCTGCAGAGCAGCGCCGACACGGGGAAGAAGGTCTTGTGGACCGTGGTCGTGATCCTGCTGCCGGTGCTCGGGTTCATCCTGTGGTACTTCATGGGCCCGAGGACGGGGAAGACCTGATCACTGGGAAGTGTTTCCAGGCGCCAGCGGCAGGCGAGGCGTTGACGTAGCACGGAAGGGGTGAATGGTGCGCTTCATTCATACCGCGGATTGGCAGCTAGGTCTGAAGCTGCGATATCTCGACGCCGAAAAGGCGGCTCAACTGCGGCTGCTTCGATTCCAAGCCGTCCGCGCGATTGCCAACGTAGCGCGTGTCGAGCGGGCGGATTTCGTGCTGGTCGCAGGCGATGTGCTGGACGACAACGGTCTAGGGCGAGATTCACTCCAGCAGACGACCGACGCACTGCAGGCCTTTCTCGGCATTCCGGTCTTGTTGCTGCCCGGAAACCACGATGCTGCGACCGCCGATTCGGCATTGATGCGCCTGGAGCTACCCCGTGACGTGCAAGTTCTGATCAAGCGGGAACCGCTGACGATAGGTGATGCGACGATCTATCCCTGTCCTCTCATGCGTCGTCATGAGATGGACGATCCGACCGGCTGGCTGCCGGAAAGGCAAGCAGGGGAAGGAATCCGCATCGCGATGGCACATGGTGGCGTTATCGACTTCGCCCAGAGCGCGGACATTGAGACGCCGAACCTCATTGACGCGACCCGTGTCGTCGCCAAGGGGTTCGACTATCTGGCGCTCGGCGACTGGCATGGCACCTTCCGCTTCGGTCCGCGGGTCTGGTACCCGGGCGCTCCGGAGGCCACTCGCTTCAAGGAGCTTGATCCCGGAGCGGTATTGCTCGTTGAGATCGATGCGCCGGGCGCGGAGCCGAAAGTGAAGCGCATACCGGTCACCACGACACGCTGGCTCACCATGGACCTGGAAATGGTCGACGACGGACAGGTAGCCGAACTAAAAACACGATTGGATGCGCTGGAGGAGCGCTCGCACACGCTCATCGATTTGACGGTCCGCGGCGCTATCTCTCTGGGTGCGCGTGACGCACTAGACACACTGCTAGCTGATTATGCGCAACGTCTGGCGTTCCTGAGGACGGACCTGGCTAAGCTTCGGACACAGGCAACCGACGCGGATCTGGCCAGTCTGCGCTCCGAAGGATTCCAGGCGGCGGCGCTGGATCGTCTGCGTGGATCTACGGATGAGGTGTCCACGGAGGCGATCCGTCTGATGTACCGATTGCAGCGCGAAGCCGCCTATGCGCCTGCTTGAGATCGAGGTCCGTAACTGGCGCGGGCTGACGACGAAGCTGGGCGAGTTCTCCCCTCGCCTGAACCTGGTGCTGGGGCCCAATGAAGCCGGCAAGAGTCGGCTCTTCCAGGCTGTGAAATACGGTCTTTTTGAGTCCTACAAGGGAACCGCGCAGCACAAGCTGCTGCTGCAGAGCTGGAGTTCGTCCGACTCCCCCTTCGTCCGGATCGCGTTTGCTCAAGGCGATACCCAATACGAAATCCAGAAGCAATTCCTGAAAGGCGCGAGTGCGCAGCTTTCGGGAGCCGGGGCTACGCGTCGCGGTGAGGATGCGGAGGAGGCGTTACGCAGTCTTCTCGGTGCGCAGCAGCCCAGCAATCGGGGGGCCTCCGTTGGTGACATGGGTATCTGGCCACTGCTCATGGTTTCTCAGGGTGAGTCCCGACGACCCGTCCAGGAGGATCTCAACGACGAAGGCCGGGAGCGGCTCCAAGACCGGCTTTCTACGGAAATCGGCGTCGCGGCCATATCCTCCGCCGGGCAACGGCTCATGGCACTCGCGGAACAGGAGTACGCCCGCTACTTCACCGCGACGGGGCAGGATTCAAAATTGCTTCGCGAGGCTCGAAGCCGCCATGCGGAGGCCGTCGCGAGCTTCGACGCAGCGACGGCGGCGCTGAATCGCCAGGAACAAACGGCAACGTCTCTAGCCCATAACTTACAGGATCTCTCCGATCTGGAAGCAAGGAGCAAGGCTGCCAGACTAGAGGCGGAGTCCGCACGGGGCAGGGCCGAGGCTGCCCAACAGGCTGCAACGCGAGTGGGTGTTGCCCAAGGTGCTCTACAGGCCGTGGCGCAGCGGGTTCAGGGTATTTCTGACACTCTCAAGACGCGACTAGAAGCCGACGATGCCGTTGATCGTCTGTCAACGGAGATCGGGACCCTCGAGTTGCAGCTTGCCGAACGTACCACTACCCAGCAGGAGCTCGATGAGGCTTTGAGCGCCGCCGAACAAGGCGTAAAGCAGACTGAGGAAACGCTCCGCGCCCTTCGTATCGCGGCGGATGCGGCACAGCGCCACACACGACGCACCGAACTTACGGGCGCGCTGAACGAGCTGAACACCCGCATCGCGAATCTGGAACGAATTGAAACCGCTATAGCTGAGGCGCGGGCCTCACGCGCCACGCTGCCGCCCGTTGACGCGAAGACGCTCAATCGCCTGAAGACGCTGGATCAGGAGGCGCGATCGGCTGCCGCTCAGCTTCAAGGCGCTGCTGTCAGCGTCGTCGTCCATCTCAAAGAGTCAGCGGCCGTCGACGGCAAGGCGCATAGCGCCGGTACGCATGTGCAGATCGATGTCACGGAGAACCGGCGCATCTCCATCGGGTCACTGGCGGACGTCGAAATCCGGCCCGGCGGTGGCGCCCTCCATGGCCTTCGTGAGTCGAAAACCGCGGCGGACAACGCACTCACAGCCGCACTACGCGATCTGACAGTCCGGGACCTAGCCCATGCTACCGAGGTCAACGCCTCCCTAGCTGACTGGGACAGGAAGATTGGCGAATTGACCGCGGAGTCTAGGGCCCTGTCGACCCGGACGCCGCAGCAGCTGCGGGAAGACCGCGCGCGTGTAACTTCCGAACGCGACCGGTTGGGCCCAGTATCCGCACCGTCCGACGAGGTCGGCTCAGCGGGTGGGAATCTGCAGTCGGCCGAAGATGCCGTGACTGCCGCCCGGGGCCGTCGGGATGCGGCCAGCGCCGCATTCTCCGAATTCCGCACTGGCACTGCAGTCCTGCACGGCAACGCGGAGGCCAAGCGGCAGGAGCGCGAAAGCATCCGGAGTCTGATGGCGGAACGACAGACCGCTGACGCCCTCCGACTCGTCCAGGCCGGCGCGGTGGCAGAGCGCGAGCGCGCACAGGCGGCTCTCTCGACAGCGACACGCGAGTTCGAAGATCTCGGCGGAGACGCGATCCAGGCCGACGCCCGGCGCCTGACTGTGGCCGCCGAAGGGCTCGACAGCCGCGTGCGCGCTCTGCGCAGTGAAGTCGATCGCCTGAAGGGGTCCCTGCAGGGGCTGATGTCCGATGGGCACTATGAAACGGTCCAGCAGGCCGCTGCGGCCGTCGAACAGTCTAAGCTGGAGCTTGCTCGCCTAGAACGTCAAGCGGCTGCCGCTCGCAGACTCTGGGAGACCTTGAGTGAGGAGCGTCGTCGAGTCGTCGAGCGCCTGATAGCACCAGTAACCCTGCGCGTTAAGCCATACCTTCAGGACCTGTTCCCGGGCTCAACCCTGGATGCAGGAGAAGGCTTGGATATCGCCGGCCTCCAGTCCCGGGACCTCAAGGAGCCGTATGAGGCACTTTCCGGAGGTGCGCAGGAGCAGATTTCACTACTCACGCGCATTGGACTTGCAGAAGTCCTAGCTGGGGAGGGGAAGCTGCCGCTGGTGCTCGACGATGTGCTGATCAACACGGATCCTGAGCGCATCAAGCGCATACATCGGGTGTTGTATCGGGCGGCCGACAAGCTGCAGATCCTGTTATTTAGCTGTCACGAGGTTCTTTTCGACGGGCTGGGAGCGGAATTTGTCGTCACGTTGGATAGACAGCGACAAGGTGCGCGCATCTCGTGACTGTTAACACAATCGTCGTCACTCGTGGCGAGCAATATTCGGGGTTCACGAACGAGCATGGCACTGCATCCTGAGTTTCCCGAATCCCCCTACGATCTGCTGCGGCCCGATCATCGCTGGTTTCCGGCGGCCGAGGAGTTGCGCGCGACGGCGTACGAGAAACTGCTGCCGCCGCTTGTCGCGAACATCCGGACGGAAGTCTTCAACTGGCGGGCCAGCGGATATGCGGGTGCCTCACCGACGTCCAAAACGCTGCTGCGCTGGTGGTTTGAGACCGAGCATTTGTCGGAGCACGCGGATGGCACCCTTGTGCCGTTTCGCTACTACTTTGCACAGCGCGAGGCCGTAGAGACCGTCATCTGGCTGCACGATGTGCGGCAGGTGAGGGACAAGTTCGATCTCATGCGCTTTGACGCCTCGGGGGCCGTGTCGGTCGGGATGTTCGAGGAGGAGTGGCCCCGGTACGTCGTTAAGATGGCCACCGGCGCCGGCAAGACCAAGGTGCTGTCGCTTCTCATCGCCTGGAGCTATTTCCACAAGCTCTATGAGCCGGAGTCGCGTCTCGCCCGCAATTTCCTGCTGATTGCGCCCAACATCATCGTGCTGGATCGCCTCCGGGCGGATTTCGATGGCCTGAAGATTTTCTTCAACGATCCGATTCTTCCCGACAACGGCCACGACGGCCGCAACTGGCGCGATGACTTTCAGGTCACTCTGCATATTCAGGACGATGTGCGGATCGTGCGTGAGACTGGCAATCTCTTTCTGACGAACATCCATCGTGTCTATCTAGGCGACGTGACGGAACCGTCCCTGGAGGACGATGATCTACGCGATTATTTCCTTGATCCGTTCGGACCGAAAGTTACTGGCAAGACCACCGATAGCAAAGTCGATTTAGGGGAAGTCGTTCGCGAGATCGAGGAACTCGCGATCTTCAATGACGAAGCCCACCATATCCATGATCCGAGAATGGCCTGGTTTAAGAGTATTCAGGACATTCATCACCGCATGCTGCAGCGAGATCATCGCCTGACGCTGCAGGTCGATGTCACGGCAACACCGCGCCACAACAACGGCGCGATCTTCGTGCAGACGGTCTCCGACTACCCGCTGGTCGAGGCGATCTACCAGAACGTGGTCAAGCATCCGGTGCTGCCCGATGCGACGAGCCGTGCCCGGCTCAGCGAGCACAAGAGCGCCATCTTCGCGGAGCGCTATGCCGACTATCTGCAACTCGGCATTGAAGAATGGCGCAAGAGCTATGCCGAGAACGAGGCGCTCGGCAAGAAGGCTGTGCTTTTCGTGATGGTCGACGACACGCGCAACTGCGACGAGGTCGGCGCCCACCTGGAGCGAATCTGCCCGGAGCTGCTGGGCGGTGTCCTGGTCATCCACACGAAGAATAACGGTGAGATTTCCGAGGCAGCCTCCGGCAAGAGCAAGGAGGAAATGGAAGTTTTGCGCAAGGCGTCCAATTCGATCGACCGCTGGGACAGTCCGTACAAGGCCATTGTCTCGGTCCTGGTGCTCAAGGAGGGTTGGGACGTTCGCAACGTCACCGTGATCGTCGGGCTACGCGCCTTCGCGGCGGCGTCCAATATTCTCCCGGAACAAACCCTTGGCCGCGGCCTGCGGCGAATGTACTTCGGGCGCGATGTGTCCGAGACGGTCTCCGTGATGGGTACGCCGGCATTTATGGAGTTCGTTGAGTCCATCCAGAGCGAGGGGATCACGTTCGAGCGCGTGCCGATGGGCGGCGGCGCCCACCGCGAGGAATCCCTGGTCGTTGAAGTCGACAAGGAGAACGCCGACAAGAACATGGACAGTCTCGATATCGAGATTCCCAAACTCAACCGGCGGTTCAACCGGGAGTTTAAGGACCTGGAGGCGCTGGACCCGCACGCCCTGGGTAATCGCCGACTGCCGCTGAAGCCTTTCACGCCGGAGGAAAGCCGCGAGATCGTCTTCAAGACGATGCTCGAGGGCGATACCCATCACACGATCCATCTCGATGCCGCCGGTGCGGCCGACTACCGGTCCGTCGTGGGGTTCTTTGCCAAGCAGCTGCTCAAGGATATGCGCCTCGTCGGCGGCTATGACGTGCTGTACGGCAAGGTCAAGACGTTCGTTCGTGAGTGCCTCTTTGAACCTTCACCGGTGGACCTTGAGGATGCGGTGGTCTTGAGGAACCTGTCCGAGCCGGATGCCGGGAAGATTCTGTTCGACGCCTTCAAGGCGGCGATCAACGCGTTAACCGTGAAGGAAACCGGCATCGCACGGATCGAGGATCGCATCCGTCTGCGCGAAACGCGTCCCTTCCGGACGGATGCGCGGCCGTACCTCGCGGCCAAGAAATCGATCTTCTCCAAGATCGTCGGAGAGCCCCATGCCGGCGGCTTCGAATTGGCGTTCGCACGGTTCCTGGACGACGCGCCGGATGTTGCCGCCTTCGGCAAGAACTACCTCGCGGTAGGCTTCAAGATCGATTACGTGAAGGCCGACGGAGACCCGTCGACGTATACGCCAGATTTCGTTCTCCGGACTGCCGACGGGACGGTCTGGGTCGTCGAGACGAAGGGCCGGGCGGAGCTGGATCTACCGCGAAAGATGGAGCGCCTGCGCCAGTGGTGTGAGGATGCCACCGAGGCGAGCCCGGAGGAGGGCGGTGTCATCTACCGTTTCCTTTATGTCGATCAGGAAGGCTTCGAGCGTCATCTCCCCAAGACGTTCGCCGCCCTGGCGGCGAGCTTTACCGACTACCAGGGAGATTGAGTATGGCTCGACCGCAAAAAGAAGCCTACGACCTGTCGGATGCCGAGAAGCGGGATCTCGTGCAGCTGATCCAGCAGGGCAAGCCGCTCCCGGAGAAGTACCGATTCATCCTGTTCGAGGACAAGCGCGAGGTAGAACTCGTTTGGAACGGCAAATCCCGCGACGTCTGCACAACCGTGCTGCCGTTCCAGTCGCTGGAGCACATCGACGAGCCTCGCGCGGAAACTAAATCGCAGGAAGACCTGTTCGATTCCCGCGGCCGGCAGCAGAAGGGATGGACCAACAAACTCATCTGGGGCGACAACAAACTGATTCTGTCGTCACTGAAGGCGGGCGCGCTGCGGCAGCAGATTGAAGACGCCGGCGGCCTGAAGCTGGTCTATATCGATCCGCCGTTCGATGTCGGGGCCGACTTCAGTATGGATATTGAGATCGGCGGCGAGACTTTTCACAAGGAGGCAAACCTTCTTGAGCAGATTGCATATCGGGATACTTGGGGGCGAGGAGCAGATTCCTTCATCTCGATGATCTATGAGCGCCTGGTACTCATGCGTGACCTGTTAGCACAAGACGGAAGCATCTACTTTCATTGTGACTGGCGAGTGGATGCTTACGTGAGACTTGCACTAGGCGAGGTGTTCGGCACGAGCAATTTCATAAATGAAATTACGTGGAAACGGGCTCATACGGTCAAGGGGAATATCGGACAGGGCAGTAAGTACCTGGGTGCCAACACCGACACAATATTTCTTTTCTCGAAGTCCCCAAATTATACGTTTAACAACATCTTTCTCCCGTATTCAGACGAGTACATAGAGCAGTTCTTCAAGTATTCAGAGCCTACAAGTGGGCGAAGGTATCGGCTCACGAGCATGATCGGTCCTGGCGGAGCAGCCAAAGGCAATCCAAGCTACGAGGTGATGGGCATCACACGTTATTGGCGGTACAGCGCCAAAACGATGCAGGAACTAATCGAGAAGGACTTAATAGTCCAGACGTCCCCAGGAACTGTTCCACAGAAGAAGCAATACTTGGATGACGGAGACGGCGTGTCCATCCAGTCCTTGTGGGATGACATTACTGGAATTGGGGCGGCTTCGAGTGAGGGAACAGATTATCCGACTCAGAAGCCGGAAAAGCTTCTCGATCGCATACTTCGGACAAGTAGCAATGAGGGAGATCTCGTTGCGGACTTTTTTGTCGGCTCCGGTACCACGTCGGCCGTCGCCGAAAAGCTCGGTCGAAAATGGATTGCGACGGATCTCGGAAAGTTCGGGATCCACACCACGCGTAAGCGCCTGATTGGCGTGCAGCGCGAGCTAAAGGTGGCGGAAAAGACCTTCCGCGCTTTCGAGGTTCTCAATCTTGGCCGGTACGAGCGTCAGGCGTATCTGAATGTCGGCGGTCGTCTGTCAGGCGCACAAAAGGAACAGGCGCTCGCCCGCAAGGAGCACGAGTTTCGCGATCTGATACTCCGAGCCTATAAGGCGCAACCGCTGGAGGGCGAGGCGTTCTTCCACGGCAAGAATGGCGGACGCCTGGTCGTGGTTGGCCCGATCAATCTGCCGGTGGGTCGGCTGTTCGTTGAAGAAGTCATCACCGAGTGCCGCAAGCGAGGCGCATCCCGCGTGGACGTGCTGGCGTTCGAATTCGAGATGGGCCTGTTCCCGGCCGTGCTGGAGGAGGCCAAGCAGAAGGGCATCGACCTGTCGCCGAAGTACATTCCGGCGGAAGTTTTCGACAAGCGTGCGGTGGACAAAGGCCAAGTCGTCTTCCACGAAATCAGTTTCGTGGAGGCGACGCCCCGGTACGACAAGAAGCGCAAGCTCGAGGTCGCGATCGAGCTGACGGACTTCTCCGTCTACTACACGCAGGGCGCGGCCGAGTCAGCGATTGCCGCGATGAAGGAGGGCAAGAGCGACGTCCTCTGCGAGCAGGGACAGCTCATCAAGGTGAGCAAGGACAAGGCCGGTGCGGTGACCCGTGAGGTTCTGACGAAGAAGTGGACCGACTGGGTGGATTACTGGGCTGTGGATTTTGACTATATGAGTCGAAAGGAGATCATCAAGGTTCTGAAGGACTCCGGGGTGGAGGAGCCGCGTCCCGTGCCTTATGTGTCGCCGGTCGAGTTCGAGGAAAGGTGGACGGGTGGGTATATCTTCGAAAATGAATGGCAGAGTTTTCGGACCCGGCAGAGCAGGGCGCTGGAGTTGGTGACGACTCCGCACACGTATGAGAGGCCGGGACGCTATACGGTGGCGGTAAAGGTGATCGACATTTTTGGGAATGACACGATGACGTTGGTGCCGGTAAATGTGGGATAGCGTGGCATCTGATCGATGAGACGCGTCGCCTGCTATTCGGTTGCGTCGATCCTTTCTACCGCGAGCGAAAGCGCTCTCGATACCTTGCATACACTTGTTGGCGTAGTAGCCGG
>Ga0307373_10014935_pt1 | contig 10625 bp, 11 predicted proteins | sample OX2MG_FD_202534 | JGI IMG/M metagenome (GOLD analysis project Ga0307373, IMG submission 202534) | Soil microbial communities from Risofladan, Vaasa, Finland - OX-2 | ecosystem: Environmental > Terrestrial > Soil > Coastal area > Acid sulfate soil | place: Finland: Risofladan, Vaasa | collected...
TAAGTATCTATAGCTTGCGATTTCGTTTAACTCCAAGACAAAATCAGATGAGACGCGTGTCAGCTTGAATTCAAGACAATCGCAGTTCTCTATAAGTCGTAGACCTTTAACAAGATCGTGCCCGATCGAGGTTGCTGGTATGCGATGGAGTAATAGGATGCATTTTAAATATTTTTCTATCGTCTGCTGACTCGACCATAGCGCTGGATACGGTAATTGAGCCCGATAAGCTAACCTTGCTGCAATGTAGTCTTGGTCAGCCATATCTCGGAATGAGCGAATTGCAAAATCATTCACGAGTATTTCTTTGGTAAGTTTGTATCCTTTTAATGCTGGGGCTGCGTTCTTCATGCTTACCCCTTATAAAACTCGCTGCGCTTGCGGCTGTAGAAGATATAGACGATCAGGCCGATGATCAGCCAGACAAAGAAGCGTATCCAGGTCTTGGCCGGCAGTCCCGCCATCAGCAAGAGGCAGAAGAACACCGACAACACCGGAATGACCGGCCCAAAGGGCACACGGAATCCACGCGGCCGCTCCGGCTGCCTGATGCGCAGCACGATAACGCCGATCGAGACCAGCACAAAGGCGAACAGCGTTCCGATGTTCGACATCTCGGCGAAGGTGCCCACGTCGAAGAGGCCTGCCGGAATTGCCACGAGAATTCCTGCTACCCAGGTGGCAAAGGCGGGAGTGCGGAACTTTGGATGTACCCGGCTGAAGACATCGGGAAGAAGGCGGTCGCGCGACATAGCAAACCAGACGCGCGCCTGTCCTAGCTGGAAGACCAGGATGGACGAGATCATTCCCACCAGCGCGCCGATCAGGACGGCGAGCCTGACCCAGTGCAGGCTATGTCCGTGCGGCTCGGTCTCTGCGACCCGCTTGAGCGCATTGACCACCGGCGCGGCGTCTCCGGCTACGGATTGCCATGGGACCAGTCCGGTGAGGACCACCGCAACGCCGACGTAGAGGATGGTGCAGACGATCAGCGTTGCGATGATTCCTATGGGAACGTCGCGGCGTGGATTCTTGCACTCTTCACTGGCCGTCGAGATGGAGTCGAAGCCGATGTAGGTGAAGAAGATGATGGAGCCCCCCGCGAGGATGCCACTCCAGCCATTCGGAGAGAAGGGCGTGTAGTTTGCCGGATGGATGAAGCTGAGACCGAAGAAGACGAACAGCAGGATCGCCGCAATCTTTACCAGCACCATGATGTTGTTCGTCCGGGCTGACTCGCGAATGCCGCGCACCAACACCACAGTCAGCAGCAGCACAATCAAAAACGCCGGGATGTTGAAGCCTGCGTGCCAGCCGGGAGCGTAGATGTCGTGCCCCTGAAGGTCCTGCAGACCCAGCGGCAGATAAGCAGGAGAGAGCCACTGGGGAGAGATGCGCAACCCCATCCAGTCCAGCAGCGCCACCACATGCGCCGCGAAGCCAACGCTGACGCTCATGTTGGAGAAGGCATATTCGAGGATGAGGTCCCAGCCGATGATCCACGCCACCAGCTCGCCGAGTGTCGCATAGGTGTAGGTGTAGGCCGAGCCCGCAATGGGGATCATCGATGCCAGCTCAGCGTAGCAGAGGCCGGTCAGCGCGCAGACGATCGCCACCAGTATCAGCGAGACTGCGATCGCGGGGCCCGCGCCGGGACGTCCGGCAATGGCTCCGTGGTGCAGGATGAGATCGATGACGGGGGAGTCGGGCCACGATGCAAGCGCGGCGGGGTTTCCGCCGATGGCTACGCCGATCACAGTGAAGATTCCCGACCCGATCACCGCGCCGATGCCGAGCGCAGTCAAAGAGACCGGGCCAAGCGTCTTCTTCAACGCGTGCTCCGGCCTCTCCGATTCAGAGATCAGCTTGTCGATCGATTTGGTACGAAATATCTGTCTGGCCAGCGGGATTGCTCCTCAAACAGAATTAATCTGGAGCAGCTTGACGCTCGTCCGGAGGGACTGGCTCTAAGCGGAACCCTTGTGATTGCCAGCGCAGCGAGAGCTGCATTGGCTGCTCCGCTTAGAGCTTCGTGCCGTTACCGCTTGCTCTGGCCGCGTGAAGCCTTCTTGATCTTGGCCTTGTTTTCGCCGCGAGCGCCGGTGCGCTTTGCCTTGGGAGCTGCCTTCTTGCGTGCTGCGCGCTTTACTTTCTTGCGCTCGTCGGTATCGGTGATGCTCTTGGTATTTGCCATGATTCGGTGCCAATCTTTCTATAGGTGCGATTTTTCAGAACTTTAGAGGCGCTCCAGCTGGGCGAACTTCTCCACCAGCTTCTTCACGCCGTGCTGTTGAAATTGTACTGTAATCTTCGCGTCATCCCCATCGCCTTCGCGGCGAAAGACGGTTCCTTCGCCATACTTCGGGTGGCGGACGCGGGATCCCTGCTGCAGTCCGGTCTTTCCGGTGGCCTCGGGAATGCCCAGCTTTGGCCGCGAGATCGTCTGTCCGCGGCCAGCAAAGAAACTCGCAATGTTGTCGATAGACTGCCCCGGAGCGGCGGTTTTGCTGAACTTCGAGCGGCTGCCGCTCGTGGACGAACTGCCTGATCCACCCCTCGAAGCACTCTGGTCTTCGTCCTCGTAGCTGTAATGGCGCTCGCCCGCTTCGGCGTTGCCACCGCCAAACCGGTTCGCCTTTGGGTACGGAGTGGAGTAGGAATTTCCGTAATCCAAGCCCGAGAACTGCGGACGGGCTGGTGGACTACCGAGGTCTTCGACCAGACGCGAGGGAACCTCTTCGAGAAAACGCGAAGGAATGCTCGACTCCGGCATGTCGCTGCCGTAGCGACGACGATAGCGCGCACGCGTCATCACCAGCGTGTCCATCGCACGGGTCATGCCGACGTAGCAGAGACGGCGCTCTTCTTCGAGGCCCGTGGGGTCGGTGAAGGTGCGCGAGTGCGGAAAGAGTCCCTCCTCCATGCCCGCCAGAAAGACCAGCGGAAACTCCAGCCCCTTTGCCGCGTGCAGCGTCATCAGCGTCACGCGGGCGTCGGCGGAATAGGAGTCAGCGTCGCTTACCAGCGCTGCGTGATCGAGAAACTCGTGCAGCGTCTCGCCTCGCTCCTGCGCGTCCTGGGCAGCGTTGGCGAGTTCCTTAAGATTTTCAATTCGCGAGAACGACTCCGGCGTGGCCTCATCTTCCAGCACCCGGATGTAACCGCTGCGATCATTCAGAAATTTGATCAGCTCGGGCAAGGTGGCTGCATCACCGGGCTTGCGGAATGCAGGCTTCGCCTGCGTCGTTTCGGATACAACATCTTCGCTCTTAGCCGCGGAAGCGATTCTGCTACGAGACCCCGCAGCCGATTTCTTCAATACCACTGGCGCAAACGGATTGAACGAAACTGCGTCAATCTCGTGAGCGGCATCGGAATCGACAGCGTTCTCTGCCGCGATGGTAGAAATTTCTTCGCTGGGGCCGAAGTCAAAACCGAAGTTGAAGCTGGTATCGAACGAGGTATCGGCCGCGTCGTCAGTCTCAGTGGCGGCCTCCATCGCTGCAATATCAAAGGAGGCGTCGTCACTGTCCGGTCCCTGATCCCCGCTCTCTGATTCCCTGACATTTTCGGTGAGCTTCTCGGCGAATCCCGGACCGAGCATTGCGCGCGCATCTTCGATGAGACGGCGAAAGCCACTCAGCGCAATCAATGCTCTCTGCGGCAATAACTTGTCTTCGATTGCAACGCCGATCGCGTCCCATGTGCTCATCCCGGAGGAGAGCGCCATGCGCTCCAGCGTCTCCATCGTCGTCTTGCCGATGCCTCGCGGGGGAGAGTTCACCACCCGGCTCAGCGCGATGGAGTCGTGCAGATTCTGCACCAGCTTCATATAGCTGAGGATGTCTTTTACCTCGGCGCGATCGTAGAAGCTGAAGCCGCCGACCATGTGGTACTGAATCTGATATCGCCGCAGCGCCTCTTCCACCAATCGAGACTGCGAGTTGGTGCGGTAGAGCACAGCGCATCGTGGAGCGTCTTCCTGCTCGCCCGCGGCACGAAGATACTTCTGAATACGGTCCGCAATGAACAGCGCTTCATTTTCGCCGTCCGGCGCTTCATAGAAGCCAATCAGCGAGCCGCCCTCGCGCGACGTCCACAGGTTCTTCCCCTTGCGCTGCGTATTCTGAGCGACGACCGCCGACGCACCTTCGAGGATCACCTGCGTCGAGCGATAGTTCTGCTCCAGCCGAATCGTCCGGACCTTGGGGAAATCTTTTTCGAACTCCAGAATGTTGCGGATGTCCGCGCCGCGCCAGCTATAGATGGACTGGTCCTCATCGCCGACGACGCAGACGTTCCCCTCCGGCCCGGTCAGCAGCTTCATCAACTCGTACTGCGGACGGTTCGTGTCCTGGTACTCGTCGATCATCAGGTAGCGATAGCGGCGGTTGTACCTCTCTCGTACCTCACTGGAAGACTTCAACAAGCGAACGGTCTCAAGCAGCAGGTCGTCGAAGTCCAGCGCATTCGCCTTGAACAGTTCCTTGCGATAGATCTCGAAGATGTGCGCGATCTTCTCTTCCATCGGGTTCGCGCTCGCCAGGAAGTATTCCTGCGGGTCGATCATGTGGTTCTTCGCCCACGAGATGCGACCAAGCGCAACCCGCGGTTTCAATGATTTGTCGTCGATGGCCAGACGCTTTAATGCTTGTTTCACAACTGCCTGCTGGTCGGTCTCATCGTAGATGGCGAAGGTCCGCGTCAGTCCGACACCATTGACACGCATGGCCTCGATGTCGCGGCGCAGGACGCGCACGCAGAAGGAGTGGAACGTCGCCAGCATGGGCTTGGCCAGCGAGGTGTGCCCCAGAATCTTGTCGACGCGCTCGGCCATCTCCTTGGCAGCCTTGTTCGTGAATGTCACGGCGAGGATCGAGTCCGCCGGAACCCCTCTTTCCTGAATGAGATAAGCAATGCGATGGGTGATCACACGAGTCTTGCCGCTGCCCGCGCCCGCCAACAGCAACACCGGGCCGTCGACAGCTTCGACTCCCTCCCGTTGCTGTGGGTTCATATTTGCTACCAACTGCGATGGCATTTCTAAAGCTCCAATCTCAATTTTACGTGCACGCGCGGCGTCAGTTTTTTTGACCACCTATACCTCAAGATTGACGACATGTGATGGGAATCATTGACGACAGATGATGGGGATCTATTTGCAGAAATAATTCCAATAAATGCCGGTGAATTATTCTTATGCTCTCTACAATTTTTTCCATCGAATCCGGAACAACTCACATCCAAACTGCGTAACCAACACAACGACGAACTTCCTGATCCATGACAGAGAGATCCCGTCGTCATCGAGCACAAAGGGAGAAACTCATGTTCCGTCAGAAAACACTCGTTCTCGTTCTCACTGTCGCCTGCTCATCTAGCATGCTCTATGCTGCCCCATTCGGCAGCGTCTTCCACAAGGATAAGAGCACCGCAACGACAAGCAGCAGCTCCGCGGATGTCACCGTCGATTTCAACAACACGGCGGAGTATCCTCGCCAGATCAAAGTGGGTTCGAAGGTCAAAACTCTCGCCTCCCATAAGGTCACGCATCTTGCGATCCCGGTCGGAACCACAGTCACCGTATACAGCAGCATGAAGACCCATAACCCCGGGGACGTTCTTGTCGTCGTTGACGCGAGCCATCCAAACCAAACAATTAACGTCGACTAGTTGTCTTCCGCATGGCGGGAGTCTGTCGAAACCCCATCCTGACGAGCGCTGCTCGTACATTGCTTGAAGTTTTTGGCTTTGCGTGAACTCGTGTTCCACGCTCACGCAGAGCCATGCTCTCTCGCATGCAAGGCATGCCTCGTTCCTCAAACACCGCAGCAGAAACGCATTCCAAGGAGCGCTCTTATGATTCGCCGCCCTTTTCTCGTCGCACCAATCGCCATCGCATGCCTGTTTGCCTCGCAGGGCCTCTACGCCTCGCGCGTCAACATGATCGCTCCCGTCAACGCCATGTTCGTTCGGTCGAAGACTGTCAAGTTCCAGCTTCACAATGCTTCCGCCGCAGCGATGGATCTCAAGGCGGGGGATACCGCCCTGACGCTGAAAGCCGGTGAGACCATCAAACTCGATCTGCCCACCGGCACGCGAATCGTCACCAACGCGGCAAGCAGCGCCCATCCGGCGGGCACTCTGGTACTGGAGGTTTCAACCGGATTCAGCGGCTCCACGGTGACCCTGCGCTGACTTCTTCACTCTCTCCATAAGAGGGCAGACGGTTCCTGTCTGCCCTCTTCGACTTTCAGGTAGATCTTGCAATGATCGTCCGCGGCTGACAGACGATAATCTAGAAGCATGTCCATTCACAATATTGCTGTCTTCTGTGCTTCGGCCAGCGGCGTCGATCCCGCCTACCAGGCCGCTGCCGATGATCTGGGCCGTGCGCTCGCCGCGCGCGATATCGGCGTCATCTATGGCGGAGCCAAAGTAGGCCTCATGTGCGCTGTGGCAGAATCGGCACTTGCCCATGGAGGGCGCGTGGTTGGCGTCATTCCCGAGGTCCTCGTCGATCTCGAAGTCGCGCACCGCGGCATCACCGAGCTGCACGTCGTTGACACCATGCACACGCGCAAAGCGCTGATGGGAGAGAAATCCGACGCCTTCGTCATCATGCCCGGCGGCTTCGGAACGCTCGAAGAAATGTTTGAGGTGCTTGCATGGCAGACGCTCAAGCTGCACAACAAACCGATCGTGCTCTTGAACATCAGCGGCTTCTACGACCAGTTACTGGCTTTCCTCGACCATGCCGTAGCCGAGGGAATGCTCAAGCAGAAGAGCCGCGAGATCCTTCTCGTCGCCAACAGCGTAGAAGAAGCCCTCACTGTGCTGAACGTTGTCTCATAGTCCCTATACATTTTCTTGATGTGCGCGTTTATCGCTTAGGATTTGCGTTTAATGAGCTATATCCTGAACATGAATATGTATGCGAAATATATATTCAAAAGGAGGAGCCTTTATGCTCCAGCATCAAAAAGAAATTGTTCAGGCTACGGTCCCCGTTCTTCAGCAGCATGGCGAAACGATCACCACCGAGTTCTACAGCACTCTGTTCGAAGAACATCCCTCGCTGTTCAACATCTTCAATCCTGCGAACCAGCAGAACGGCGGACAGGCGCGCAGTCTTGCCGCCTCGATCCTCGCCTATGCGGCCCACATCGACAAACTCGACCAACTAGGCGGCATGGTCAACCGCATCACGCACAAACATGCCAGCCTCGAAGTTCAGCCCGAACACTATCCCATTGTCGGCGATCATCTGCTGCGCGCCATACGCACCGTGCTCGGGGAAGCCGCTACGCCCGCTGTGATTGACGCCTGGGGCGCGGCTTACGGCCAGCTTGCGGAGATCATGACGGGAGTGGAGCAGAAGCTTTACACCGATGGCCGGGAGCAGCTCGGAGGATGGGCCGGCTATGCTCCACTCAAAGTTGAGCGCAAGGTCGTAGAGAGCGAGACCATCACATCGTTCCATCTTTCATCTCCCACAGGTGCCCCTTTACCAACCTTTGAGCCGGGACAGTATCTTGGCGTCAAGGCTCACGTTCCCGACTCTGCCTTCACGCAGATCCGCCAGTACAGCCTCTCGAAGATTGCCGATGGCCGCACCTACCGCATCAGCGTCAAACGCGAGTCTGCACCGGCACACATCGCGGCAGCGGAGAATGGCCTCATCTCCAATCATCTTCACGAGTCGGTGCACGAGGGCGACACCATCCTGGCGCATGTGCCACAGGGCGACTTTGTTCTGCGTAGTAACAGCAAGCCGGTGGTGCTGCTGAGCGGAGGCGTTGGCATCACGCCGGCCATCTGCATGTTCGAGCACCTCGCTCGCAACTCCAGCCACCGCCCGGCGCTCTTTGTTCATGCCACGACGCAGCGCAGGCACCATGCCTTCCGCGACGAGGTTCGCTCGCTTGCCGCTGCGCATCCGCATACTCGCGCCCTGATCTACTACGAGAAGGTGACGCCTGCGGACGTGCAGGGTCGCGACTTCGATGTGGAGGGCCGCATCACAATCGACTCCCTGCGCCCTTACCTTTTTGAGCAGGCCACCGATTTCTATTACTGCGGACCCGTGGGCTTCATGGCAGCCGTCGAGAAAGTTCTCGATCAGCTGAATGTTCCCCTCTCCGACCGTTATAGTGAAGCATTCGCTCCTGATCCGTCCTTCATAACGGAACTGGCGAACGCATAATTTATCGGAGTTACTTTTTCATGCGTATCAACCGCTTTTCGGATCTGGCCCTGCGGCTGCTGATGTATCTCGGCAGCCGCCCCGAGCCCATGCAGGCCACGGTCACTGTCCGCGCTGCGGCTGGCATGTTCAACGTTCCCTACGCTCATCTGGTGAAGGTGGCGCACCAGCTTGGGCAACAGGGATTCCTCATCACCAGCAAAGGAGCAGGCGGTGGATTGCGGCTGGCGCGGTCTGCCGAGTCGATCTCTGTCGGCGAAATTTTGCGGGTGGTCGAACCGGGGGACTCTGTCATCGACTGCTATTCGCAGCTCTGCCCGCTTGCCGGGGCCTGCCTGCTCAAGGGAGCGCTCGATAGTGCCTACGCTGCCTTTCTCGATAAGCTGGACGAGTATTCGCTTGCCGAAGTCGCGCGCACTCCGCGTCTGCAGAAGCTGGTTTATCTCAAGCCGGAAGCGGTCAACCCTTTGCCGCGCACTCCGCGCACTGGCAGACGCGCCGCAGATAGTCCCACGAGTAAATCCCGGACTCGTGCCCGTCGTTCCATTTAAATTTGAGCGCATACTTGCCCACCGGAGTTACTTCGACCGGCCTTGCAGGGGCCTCGTACATCGCCAACAGCGCCTGTGCTTTGGGCTTGGGAACGCCTGGCTTGCGACCATTTTTATCCCGCTCTTCGTGACAGGTTGCGCAGGGGCAGGCATTGCGAAGCCACGCGAAGTTCCAAACGCTGCGATGACCATCCTTCCAATCGATCTCGATGCCGGTCCCCTCGGTCTTCATGACCCGCACTTTTTTGGGAGTGACGGCGTCCGCATGCAGATGCCGTTCCTGTTCCGCCTCGCGCTGAGCGTCGTCCGCGTTCACAATCCGAATTCCTTCGTGGCTCATACTCCCGTTACCTCCTTCATCGCGTCACGGTCAAAGCGCAGCTTCATCACAAGAATGCTCATTGCCAACACAAACGTCACCGCATTCGCCGCGATCACAGGCTTGGAGTGCAGATAAAAGCCGTAGATCAGCCATAACGCCGTGCCGACGGAGAAGATCAGGAACATGCCCAGCGAGATGTCTCTCGCCGAACGCAGTCGCAGCACCCGGATCAACTGGGGCAGAAACGAGAGCGTTGTGCATGTGGCCGCAACATAGCCGATAAAGTCGATTGAGTCCTGTCGCATCTTAGCGCTGTCTCCAAAAGAAATAAGCCGAAATAACGCACCCTGTAACTACAACGATGATACGCAGCGTATCGGGGTTCATGCGCCGCGCATAACGCGCGCCGATATACCCTCCCATGGCGGCAAAGACCATCGAGATCAGGCAGTAGTGCCACAGCACCGCGCCGCGCGCGATGAAGGTAATAATGGCCACCAGGTTCGAGAGACACGCAGCGACGATCTTCATGGCGTTCAACGAGTGCATCTCCTCTACGCCGAACAAAGCAAGCACCGTCATCACCAGAAAGCCGCCGCCGGCCCCAAAGTATCCGATATAGAAGCAGATGGGGAACAACGCGCAGAACAGAGGAAGATATCTTGGCGTGTGCGCCGCATGGGGGTGCGCGGAGCGCGCGCGCAGCCAGCGCGACACAGGCCCGCTGATGCCAAAGATCACCGCGCCCATCAGCAGCAGCCACGGAATGAGATACATAAACGTGACCTGCCGGGTACGCAACAGGACTTCTGCTCCGGTCACTCCGCCCAGCACGGATGCGAGCATGACAACCGGCAGCAGGTCTTTGCGGACGTCCGACTTCAGCGTCGCCAGCGACGTCAACTGCCCCGGCCAGAGAGCCACCGTGTTCGTTGCATTCGCCTGGATCGGGAGCACACCCATCGACAGCATCGCCGGAAACGATAAAAACGAGCCGCCGCCCGCCATGGCATTCATTACGCCAGCAATCGACGAGGCTGTGACCAGCCAGAGATAGTGCCAATGCGAACTAAAACCGGAAAGCATCCATTTTCAATTGTATTGGCTGCCACAGGACAATGGATTTTGTAATGTATTCATTCCACAAAGGCAGGCATCTCCGGCGTAGCTGCGATGAGCCCACGGGTGTACTCGTGCCGTGGGGCCTCGCAGACCTGCTCGCAGTCCCCATATTCCACCAACCGCCCACGCTGCATCACCGCGACTCGATCGCAGAGATATCGCACCAGCGGCATGGAATGCGAGATGAACAGATAGGTGAGGCCGTACTTTCGCTGGAGTTCGCGCAGCAAATTCACCACCTGCGCACCGACCGAAACATCGAGCGCGCTCACCGGCTCGTCGAGCACCAGAAACTCCGGCCGCAGCGCCAACGCACGCGCAATGTTGATTCGCTGCCGCTGACCGCCACTGAACTCGTGCGGATACCGTCCGAGCGCGGACGCGTCCAGCCCCACCTCCCGCAGCATCGTCTCCAGATGTTCTT
>Ga0307373_10014936_pt1 | contig 10623 bp, 9 predicted proteins | sample OX2MG_FD_202534 | JGI IMG/M metagenome (GOLD analysis project Ga0307373, IMG submission 202534) | Soil microbial communities from Risofladan, Vaasa, Finland - OX-2 | ecosystem: Environmental > Terrestrial > Soil > Coastal area > Acid sulfate soil | place: Finland: Risofladan, Vaasa | collected...
CGTCAGGCGATGCGTCGGTGGATGCGGCGACGCGCGAGGCGATTGCGAAATCGGCGCCGTTCAAGGCGCTGCCTGAGAAGTACAAGAAGGATGCGGCGCGGTTGCGCGTGACGTTTGCGTATGATCATCCGCGCGTGCCATCGAACGGAGGCGGGGGGTGAAGCGCTCGGGAGATGTTACAGCTTCGGCGATTGTTTTGTTTTGCGGCAACGTCTTTTATGTGTTGATTGGAAGCCTTGCAATACTAGGTGCCAAGGCTTCTGGAGAGCCCGTCGATGATGTTTACGTCGGTGTGCTATTGCTTTGCATTGCTCCCGCGGTGTGGGGAATTGCAACTGGGGTCGGTGTTTTGAAGCTGCGCCGATGGGCGTGGGTTTCGATCATCGTAATCAGTGGTGTCACCATCTTCTTCAGTTTTTTCTTCGCGGTAGCCTTAATGTTCATGCCTTCCTTGCTGGGGGACCAGCCGGACTTGTCTGCTGCGAACGTGAGAACGGTCGTGGATATCGGCTTGCCGACTTTGCTTCTAGCGATGGCTATCGCGATTTGGTGGCTTGTCTTGTTTACGCGCGATCGTGTGCGGATGCAATTCGCCAAGCGCGGTGCAGCGTCAATTTCAGCCACCGCGGGCGAAAGCGCGAGCGAATCCGACTTGTCACGAGGGTTGACGAGTCTGCCTGCTGGAGGGCAGATACCGACAAGCATTCGCGTCATTGCGATCATGAGCATGGCGGGAGCCGCGATCGTGCTCTTCAGTTTGCAATTTGTCGTTCGCCGGCATCACCCCCTCGTGATGTTCGGCATGCTTGTCTCGGGATGGTGGGTGCTTCTTTATGGGACTACTCTGGTGACGGCGCAAACTGTATTGCCCATCTACACGTTACGAAGGCGCGCGTGGGCCTTGGAAGGCATGATCTGGTACGGGGTAGTAAATCTTGCGAACGCATGCCTGTTCCTGATATCTCCCGCACGGAATCGGTACTTTGAGGTCCTGAAGCGAGATGTTGTTCCGCCGGGAGTCAACGCGGAAACTCTGGACCATCTCAGGAGAACGGTCGCGTATACGAGCTTCTCTTTTGCGATTTGTGTTGGCGTCGTTTGCCTGTATTTTCTTTTTACGCGGCGAAAGGCGTTTCGGGCGGCGTGCGAGGCGCGGCGAGCGGCGGCGTGAGCGGCAAGATGATTATTGATGGTGCTCGCTGCAACGCGTTTCAGTTAGACTTTCGGCTATGAAGCGACGTGTTACGCGGGTACTGGTGATTTTGGCGGCGGTCGTGTTGGCCCTTCTGTCTATCTGGCGGCCAAAGGCGACCGCGATAGGAACGATCCTGTTGCTATACGTCACGTTCGAATACCTTCTGGCCACACGCGACAATCTGGATCTTTCGCAGGAACATTTCAATCTGTTAGAGCGACAGATGCAGAGGCAGGAGCGCGTTTACTTGCATTTCGACGTTATCAATAGCGAAGCGGAGCTCGTGCTGAGAGTTTCGAATCTTGGGCTTTCCAATTTTCTGTTGCAAAGAGTGCAAGTGCGCCGATCCGATGCGGCTGATTTCGACTACGACGTCCACAGAATCGTGCAATCGGGAAAGACGGAGAATATTCAGATGTCGCGCGACCTGTACCAAGGCCTGCCGTTTGGCGGGGATTTTGAATTTACGCTCACATACCTGGGGCTCGACGGTTCCGGCAAAACACCACCAAAATGCTTTAACGTCTTCTTGGGATCGGACGACAGTCCCACTGACGTAAGAGAGTGGCTCGACGACATTATCAATTGGGGAGCTCACTGTCCGAAGTGCGATGTGCCGACCCTATTGAATCTGCACGGCGTGACAACGTTTGAAGGGGCCGCCGCAAGAAAAGCGAAGTTGGCCGAAGATCTCGGGGCGTCGTGTCCCAATCACAAGTCCGAGTTTATTCTGAGCGACCAGGCCATCAGGGACAGGCAACGCGCGCGTGACGATCAACAGAGGATGTAGCGCAACTCGTTCCTACGGTTTGTCGGGCGGAGGCGGTTTGACAAGGCCGCGGCGCGCTCTTTTTGCGAGGTGTTTTTGAAATTGTGGACTTGCGAGTTTTGACCTCGCGCTGCCAATGGAGATCGCGCCATGAACCCAAAGCGTTCTCTCGGTGTCACCGTCGCGGCAGTTGTTCTGCTGCTATACGGATTTTTGTTTCTGGCGGGTTTCATTGTACTTCCGCGACAGGCTCTTCATCTTCATCCCGGGCAGAGCATGCGCATGCTCAGGGCGCTCGCGTTTCCGACGCTCCGCCTGATTGCCATCGAAATCGGCCTGGTGGCAACATCATACGGAATCTTTCGATTGCGCCGCTGGGCACGGTTGAGCATTCTCTCAATCGGCACGGGAATGGCCGGGCTAGGAACTTATGTTTGGATTTCTGCATTCCTTGGTCTTCCGAACCATGGTCTTATAGCTCGGACATCGGTGCTTGATTCGCCGCTCGGGTTAGCCTTTGAGTTTTTTCTGACGCTCTTTGTTCCGGGCGCGTGGTGGATTCTCTTCTTTACGCGCCCCTACGTTACGGGCCAATTCACAAGAGCATCGGCGGTATCCTCGGGGACCAGCCACGGCGAGACGCACGAAACCTCTCATTTCTAACCTCTAATCTCCAATGCCACCTTGGGCGATTTTTTCTTACATACACAAGTACTTGACAAAGTTCTGACATGCGCGTAAAAGATTTTACTGTAAGCTCGATTTGTGTGACTCGCTGAAGAGCGGCGAGCCGCTGAAAATGGGTTTGATGGTTTCTGCGCCGGCGCGATGCCGGCGTTTTTGTTTCGCGCCTCGATTTTAATTCTTAACGACAAATGAACAGGGAGGTCTTCGTGCCGAATTACAACGCACAGAATCCGCCGAATTCCGTCTATCCGGGCGATGTGGCGTTTGCATTCAACGCGGAAGCGCCGGCAGCGGGCCAGGCGAGCCAGCAATTCGCGCTGCCGAGCTACTCGGGGTTTCCGGAGAACGGGCGGACGATCCGCTGGCAGACGATTTTTGGAACGGCGCCGACGAGCGTGTCCGTGGTGCTGCAGGCAGCGATGATTGACAGCGACGCGCAGTACGCAACCGTCGACACTTCGACGGCGACAACGGGGGAGGCTCGGGCGGTCGCCGGAGTGCGCGGGAATTTTATCCGCGCGAAGGTGAGCGCCATAACGGGCGGGGCGGGCGTTACCGTGCAATTGCTGGGATGAGGTTCGCCAAAAACACATCCGATAAGCCCGCGGCCGAGCGGCGTGCGGACGTCAGGGGTTAAAACCCCTGAATTCGTGAATTTGTTGGCACGGCTAAAGCCGTGCCCTGACCAAAACTGTCTGCGGACATGCCATTAGATTCACTTAGCGCAGGAAGGCCGTTGCTCTTGGTAGATTTCAAGGCAACAGCAGATTCCTCGTCGCGTTTGCTCCTCGGAATGACATGCAATGTGCTTTTCAAGAGGCTGAAGCCGTTTCCTGACGAAGCGATCGGTGAGGGCTCCACGAAACGAAGCTCGGCGCTTTGCGGGGCAGGGCGGGGACTAACCCCACCCCTACGAAGGCAAACGCAGAGAGGCTAGAACTTGTGCCACGTAGACCGGACTGGGATGTCAACAGAGTCAGATGGCGTGAGGCCTGAGGCAGGGCATGGCTGGACGAAAACGGAAAGCGCGAGGGGCGAAGAAACGTCAGACGAGCGCGCGTAAGAAAAACGCGCCAGCGAATCAAAACGTCATCGTGCCCGCACAAATAGAAACAGGTTCGCTGCCGCGTCCGCGGATTCGCCTCCGCTCGGCGATGAGGAAAGCGGGGCTGGATGAATGGAAAATCGCCTGGCTGCTCAATAACAAAATCGATTGCTTCGCCGAATCAGAAACATCGAGCGGCAACAAGCTCCTGCTCGATTATTTGAAGGAAGCGAGCCGGCATCTTGATCCCGCTTCGGCTCGCGCAACGGCAGGGCAGGGAAGTTCCGAAATTGAAATCGTCCACGATGTGCCGCGTCCGAATCGAAGCGAACCGGACGAGCAGTAAATTTTGCCTTGGCTCGTGCATAACCCTTTGGCTCGCAAACCCGCTCCCGCAACAGTCGTGCCCAGATTCGTTCTTTGGGCCAAAGACAGTATCCGATCTTCCGTTGACCTGCCGCGCGATGCGGCCACGGATGACGACAATGGGAGCGCCGCACGTGTGAAACGCGCTCTCGGATATCAGCCCTTTCCGAAGCAACGTGAATTTCACTTGTGCAAGGCGAAGTACAAACTGTTTGGCGGAGCGGCAGGGCCGGGATAATCGAAGGCGCTGCTGATGGAAGCGATCCTGCGGGCGACTGAATTTCCCAACGTTAACACGCTGCTGCTGCGGCGAACGTTTCCGGAACTCGAGAGTTCGCTGCTGCTTTATTTTCGGCGCGACGTGCCGCGAGAGCTTTACCGGTCGTTCAACGAAGCGAAGCATACGGTGACGTGGCACAACGGGTCGACGACGAGGTTTGGATATTCGCAGTCGGAAAACGACATTTATCAGTACCAGTCTGGCGAATATCTTTTTATCGGGGTTGATGAGCTGACACATTTCACGCTGCGGCAATGGCAATTCCTGACGAGCCGGAACCGGTGCCCCGTGGGAAGCGCATTTCCGAATATGGCGGGCGCGACGAATCCTGGAAATATCGGGCACGCGTGGGTGAAGGCGCTCTTCGTTGATAAGCAACCGGCGGCGGGGATGGATCCGCGCGAATATGATGCGACGGACTATGCGTTTATCGCGGCGCGCGTCTGGGACAATCCGATTTACGCGAATGATGCGTCGTATTTGAAAACGCTGGAGAAGCTGCCAGATTCTTACCGGCGCGCGTTTCTGGACGGCGATTGGAGCGTTTTCGCGGGGCAATATTTCACGAACTTCGATCCGTCACGGAGCGTGATTCGGGCGGAGTCGATTGCGGCGGAGGCGTGGTGGCCGCGATGGATTTCGATGGATTGGGGATTTGAGCATCCCGCGGCGGTGTATTGGCACACAAGCGCGCCGGCAGTCGAGGGCCGACAACGCCGGCTCGAGGATTCTCACACGCACGGCCACGGTTGCGACCTGCCTGCGCAAAATATTGAGATGCCTCGGGCCGGTGTCGTGGGCTCTCCGAATGCGAATCACGATGGGCGGCGCAAAACGCGTGTGATCACTTATCGGGAATTCGTGGAGCAACATGTGGCACCGCGCGAACTGGCGCGAGAAATCATCGCGCGTTCGCGGGATCGAGAAGGGAAGGCGGAACACATCGACGCGATTTATTTGTCGCCGGATGCGTTCGCGCATCGCACGGACGAATCGTCGATCGCAGAACGGTTGGGCGACGCGCTGGCGGCGGCTGGATTTCCGCGTCCCGTGCCGGCGGACAATGATCGCGTCAGCGGATGGATGCTGATGTACGAAATGCTCGAGGCGGACGAATGGCAAATCGCGGATTCGTGTCCGGAGCTGATTCGCACGCTGCCGGAGCTGGTGCGCGATACGGTGAACGTTGAGGACATTGCCAAACGCGAGGGCGACGACGCGGCGGATGCGGCGCGTTACGGTTTGAAGACGCGTGCGTCGGGGAAAATACCAAAGCCTCCTCGCGAACAGGAAATACATGCGCGTGTGACTTCCGGCGACCCGACAATTCGAGCGATTCAGGCGCGCAAAGCGGAATTGGAAGTGCCGGCGAAAGATCGGCCAGTGTTCGCACCGTGGTCCCGGTGGCGGCGCAATGCATAACCTGGCCGAAATCGTCTGACACCGACATCATGCCGTTCGTTGACCTATGTAGGCGGATAGTTGCACGGCTCCGAATGCGCACGCGGTATGCGCGGGCGTTGGAAGACGAAGTGGCGCGGCTGCGGGCGGAGAATCATGCGCTGGTGAATTCGATTCTGGGCGTCGCGGGGATTCCGCCGATGCGGATGGCTGGCACCGCACGCGCGCTGCGAGCCGATCCTGCACTTCACGTCCGATCCCTCGACGTGTGCGTGACTGACAGGGGAAATGTGAGCAACAATCCTGGAAAGGCCTCACGTCAGCCGGACATAAAGCGTCCGGCGGGACGTGAGCTACACGCAGGCGCGGCCCGTCCGAAGACGGGCCCTACTGAAGCCATGGGCACCATCGGGCGCAAGGAAGAGAGCACACCGCTGCGGAAACGTTCGTGGCAGCAGGTTGAGCGAGTACGCGAAATTGAAGATGCGCGCGCGGCGCGGCGCGAACGGGAAACGGATACGGAGACGTTTCCGACACCGCGCAACGTTGTTCCGCGGGTGTAGCGAGTGTTTGCTCGCGGCGCGACATTGCAGAAACCCAAGACAAATGCAGATCCCTCGCCGCATGGCGGCTCGGGATGACAACGAATAGAAACGGCACGACGCACGCGACCGTCGACGCGCCGAAGCGCAAAGTCACAACTACAAACAATCAGGCAAATCGACCTTGGCGAAGAAGCGCGGGACTTCAGGGACGTTTCACGCCCGCACAAACTCTTATGACACGCAAACAAACGACTGACGAAGAAGTGAAAGACAAGATTGGCGCGCCGGCGGATCCGGGAATTGTGCCGGTGGAGCAGGGAAACACGACGGACCGGCTGGCGACGGGTTCGACGGCGACCGCCGCAGAATCCTTCGGACCGAATAATGAGCAATTTCCCGAACGGCTGCAGAACGCGGTGCGGCGGCTGGTGCTCGAACTAGCGAGCGAATCGGAAATATCGCGGCGCGCGGAAATTCGCCGCATCAAGCAAGGGCATCAATTCTGGCGCGGGTTGCAATATTTGTGGTGGAGCGAGCGCGACCAGAACTGGCATTTGCCGTTCGAGCAAAAAGCGACGGATGAGAGTTCGCTCGAGGATATGCCGCGGTACGAGTTTGTTACGAATATTTATCAGGCGTTTGGCCTGTCGATTATTTCGGTTTTGAGCCAGGACATTCCGCGCGTGCGCTTTTTCCCCCAGTCAGCGGAAAGCGAGGCGGATGTTTCGTCGGCTAAATCGGCGAGCGATGTGTCGAAACTGATTGAGCGCAACAATCGCATCGGGAATTTGATTGTCGAGGAAGCGTTTCACCTGTGGACGGGCGGGAAAGTTGGCGCGTACGTGCGCTACGTGGTGGATGGGCAACGATTTGGTTTTCATCCGGAGACAGAGCTGGATGAGAGACAGGTGAAAATTGGCGGGGGATGGATTTGCGGGAAGTGCGGAGCGGAAACGCCGCGGGGACCGGAGAACTCCACGGGGCAAACGGATTGCGCGGCGTGCGGGGCGCTCCTGACGGAAGAGAACTACGTGCCCGAGGAAGTGATCACGGTGCCGGCGGGGGTGCGAACGGCGCGGGTGGCGAACGGGCAGGAAGTGTTGACGATTATTGGCGCGCTGGAATTGAAAACTCCTCCTTGGGCGAACGAAATTCACGAATATCCGTTCTTGCAATGGAATATGGAGGTGCACCAGGCGCGGCTGCGCGCGGCGTATCCTCACGCGGCGCGAAAAATCGGTGCGCCCATTGCGGCGGGGGAATCCGCTCAATACGAGCGTTTGGCGCGGCTGGAGCAATCGCAGGGCGGTCCGGTGACCGCGGGCGGGGATTTCAATCCAAATCTGATCACGTTTCAGCGGCCGTGGCTGCGGCCGTGGGCGTTTTACCAGCTTGACGACGAAGCGTTGCGCGATGAGTTGCTCGCGATTTTTCCGGATGGCTGCTACGCGGCGTTTGCGAAAGACGTTTATTGCGAGTCACGCAACGAAAACATGGACGACCACTGGCGCGTGATGCACGCGATGCCGGGTGACGGTTCGAGCGGCAGACCGGCGCTGGGGGACGCGCTGATCAGCGTGCAGGAACGTTTCAACACGCTTTCAAATTTGCAGATCGAGACGTACGAGTACGGCATACCACCGATTTACGCGGACAGCGAAGTGCTCGATTTTGACGCGCTGCAATCGCAGACCGCGGAGCCCGGCGCGCACTATCCGGCGAAGGCGAAAGCGGGGCAGCCGCTGGCGGCGGGATTTTTTCAACCGCAGGCGGCGCGAGTTCCTCCCGATCTTGCGGGACACGCCGCGGATTTGATGGGACCAGTGGCGCAATTTCTGACAGGGGCGTTTCCGGCGCTTTTCGGCGGCGCGATGACGAATACCAGCACCGCCTCCGGTTACGCGATGGCGCGCGATCAAGCGATGGGGCGTATTGGATTGGTTTGGAGACGAATGAAGTTTTTTCACGCGGACTTGATGCTGGCGGCGGTGGATTGTTTCCGGAAGAACCGTCCGGGGGATGTGGAAGTGACGCTGCTGGGGCCTGGCGCGGCGTTCGAATCGAAATGGATTCGGTTGGTGGACCTGAAGGGGGAATTGTTTTCTTATCCGGAGACGGACGAACAGTATCCGACGCAGTGGGCGGATCAGCGCACGGTGCTGATGCAATTGATGGCGAATCCCGATCCGCGATTGCAGGCTGTGCTCGGCGATCCGTCGAATTTGGGTTTGCTGAAACGGCTGATTGGATTGGACGAGTTGGTGATTCCCGACGAGGAGTCGCGCACGAAGCAGTATCGCGAGATTGCGCAATTGCTGCAAGAACAGCCGGTGGTTCGCGCGGATTCAGGAACGGGTGCGGAACAGGTGCTGCCGAGCATCGTGCCGGACGAATTTGCGGACGATCACGCCGTGGAGCTCGATGCGTGCAAGCGGTGGTTTTCTTCCGATGCGGGCCAAGTCGCGAAGATCGAAGCGCCCGCTGGTTACGCGAATGTTCGCGCGCACGCGCAATTGCACGAGCAATTCTTGCGCAAACAGCAGCTTGAAGCGGCGCAGGCGGCGCAATCTGCCGGCGGGCAATCCGCCGCGCAGCAACAAGCGGCCCACTAAAGCAGTTTCAATCGCGCGCAATGGCATTCGGCGCGGCGCAACACTCGGAGAATTCAAGATACCTTTCATCAATGGCCGCTTCTATGCGAATCCAGCATTCGGTTGGGGCGTCGAGTTGGGCAGAATTATCGCCGGCCACGAAGGCCACAACTCAGAAGGCAACAGTGATGCGTATGATGCATCAGATCACAGTATTATTGGAGATGTACCGTCCCTTGGCATATACTCCTCCCCGCAGCTTGGTGAGACAGAGTCTTCCGACCAAGCCAGTGGTTTTTGCGACCTGAAAATCAGGTCTCTTCCGCACGGAGTGAAGTGCGAAGAAGGCAAGGATTATCACGGGACGGCCGTTCTCGTCATTGCCGGCGTTGGCACAGGATTCCATTATGTCGATCCAAACAGTATACGCGTTGCGGCCGAAGCAGATAGCGACATCGTGAGCGTTGATAGCCGTCCCACCCAGGTCCTCGACGGACCGCAACAATGGGCCGTGAATTTCACGATCAAATCCGGCCCCGGATTCAAACAGCAAGGCGGTGGTATTTTATGGACCATTTGATACAAATGTACCGGCAAGGAAGTGGAAAGGCAGTATCGTCAAATTCTCCACTGCCTATGACGCCGCGCGCGGTTTTGGGGTCGAGACTTTGCTTAATGGTTCCGCTGTTTGCGCTGATTGCGTCGTCCGTATTTGCACAGAGCCGCTATCCCGCCACAGCTTTATGCTTTGTGCGCAATCTGCCGACAGAAGTTCCTTCTGACTTTCCGGAGATCGGTGTTGAGAAGCAGTTTTTTGCCGCTGACTCGAGCTCGACCGCGGAGCTCCGGATTAAAAACCTATCGCCGAAGCCCATCATCGCTGTGCAGTTGGTTCTTGAATACTACGGAGCAAATGGAGAACGCTTCGGAGACGCGATAGCGCAAGCAATTGCCAAGGAAGTTCCGGCAGAGCAAATGTTCGCGATTGGGAAGCGCATGGACGGTGGCGGAGCCTACGAAATTTCCAATCTCGTGCAGCCGGGCGGTACTGCCTCCGTCGACGGCGGCGGCTTGTTCGCAACAGCAACTTGCCCGGTGCGCGCCAAATTGACCGCGGCGCTGCTCTGGTTTTCCGACGGCACTTCGCTCGATTGGAACGCGCCTGATTCGCGCGTTGATCCCGAATCAGACGAGATACCTTTGGCGAATCTGCCTGCTTGCCTCGTCGAGCACAATATCGACCGTCTTTTTCTAGAGCTGGATTTGGACAACACAGGCCGTGTACTGAAGGCGGCCGGCTTCCCGCCGGATGCTTCTCAGCCGGAGCCGTGCGATCTGCGGGAACTAGGTGACTGGAAATTTCAACCCGCTCTCCTCGGCGGAAAACCAGTTGCGACAAAGCTGAATCTTCTTCTGCGCCTGTTTGGGAGAGATAGGGCTAGAGAGCCTGGCAACCTGCCGGTCTCCCGCCGCGAAGCATTGCATCCTGTCACTGTCGTGGACGCCTTCGCTCCCGCGCCCGGAAAATCCAGCTGGTGGCTTTTCTATGGAAGCATGATTCCGCAGCCGCCGGATTCTCACTGAACCCCTGGCCGCTGGGCGGACGCGGCTGCTCTTACAAATTGCGTTCGACGGTCGAGGATTCGCTGCGTGACGAGCCGTAGGCGGGGGAATCCTGCCTGGCGATGGGGGCGAGGAGGCGAACGACTTGCAGCATGCGCTCGGGCTTGAAAGGCTTGGCCAT
>Ga0307373_10014937_pt1 | contig 10623 bp, 9 predicted proteins | sample OX2MG_FD_202534 | JGI IMG/M metagenome (GOLD analysis project Ga0307373, IMG submission 202534) | Soil microbial communities from Risofladan, Vaasa, Finland - OX-2 | ecosystem: Environmental > Terrestrial > Soil > Coastal area > Acid sulfate soil | place: Finland: Risofladan, Vaasa | collected...
CCGGTGTCAGCTCGCCCGCCTGGCATAGAGCGTCGATCTGTCGCCGCCGGCGCTGCTTGTTTTCCTGCAGCTCGGTAGTGTCACGCGCGACGCTCATTCGGATAAGCCCCCAGGTTCAAGACACGTCGATGATGGTCGACGCCTGTCGTTAATTTTAGGTTGGAACCGCGCGTTCTCCAGGGGTCAAACGCATTGAGGCGCGGTTGTTTGGCTTTCTTAGCGCCGTCTATACTACGGATAGGCGCTGCCGCGCACACGGCCGATCCGTATTGTCCTGGATGCGCGCGATTCGGTACGCCTCTCGATAGGACCCATATGCCCCGTAAAAATCTGCTGCTCATTCCAGGTCCCACTCCCGTCCCGGACGACGTGATGCGGGCTATGACACATCCCATGGTGAATCACCGCGGGCCGGAATTTGTGGCGACGATCGAGGAGTGTGTGGAGGGGCTTCGGGCAATCTTTCGGACCTCGGGCGACGTGCTCGCATTCCCCGCATCCGGAACCGGAGGACTCGAAGCGGCCATCGTGAACGTCCTCTCCCCGGGTGACCGCGTCCTCTCTTGCAGCGTCGGCGCCTTTGGCGATCGTTTCGCAAAAATTGCGCAGAGTTTTGGGGCGCGAGTCGAAAGCTGTGGTTTCCAATGGGGAGACGTCGTGGATCCCGCGGTGGTTGAAGCGCGCCTTCGGGAAGACACCAACCATTCGGTGCAAGCTGTCCTCCTCACTCATAACGAGACATCGACCGGGGTCGTGAACGACGTGGAGTCCGTCGCTCACGTAGTTCGTGAACACGGGGCGCTGCTGTTGGTCGACTCGATCAGTGGTATGATAGCGCATCCGATTCCCGTTGACGATTGGGGTCTCGACGTCGTGGTGGCAGGATCTCAGAAGGCGTTCATGATTCCGCCGGGCCTGGCGTTCATAAGCGTGGGGCCGCGTGCATGGGACGCCCACAAAACGGCGTCGATGCCCCGCTATTACTGGGACTTCGCATCCATGCGCGACCGGGCGTTGACGCCGTACACTCCGGCGGTGCCACTTTTTTACGCTCTCCAAACGGCGCTCCGGATGCTGTTAGAGGAGGGCCTCCCCGCGGTCGCGGCGCGACATCATCTCCTGGCGCTGGCATTGCGGAGCGGGGTCGAGAGCCTGGATCTCGCGCTGCTGGCGCCGGAAGGCCGCAGGAGCAGCGCTGTCACGGCCATTCGCGTGCCCCCCAATGTCACAGTAAAGGCGCTGCGGGCGCGGCTGCGGGACCCTTATGGGCTGATCGTCGCCGGAGGGCAGGGGAAGCTCGAATCGGAGATTATCCGCATCGGACACCTGGGCTATACCGGCTGGACCGATATTGTGTGCGCTCTCGCCGGCCTGGAAATGGCGCTTAACGATCTGGGCCGGCCGGTGGTCCCCGGTACAGGGGTGGCTGCCGCACAGCAGGTTTTGCGCACGGCGCCAGCAGGAGTGAGTCTTTGATGGACGCGGAGGATAGCCAGTGAAGGTGTTGGTAACGGAACCACTCGCCGAAGCCGGGCTCGACCGCGTGCGGCAGCAGCACGATCTCGATCTCCGACTCGGGTTAAGTCCCGTCGATCTTTGCGCCATTCTGCCTGAATATGACGCTCTGATCGTGCGGAGTGAAACCAAGGTTACCCGCGAAGTCGTGAATGCAGGCGCTCGTTTGAAGGTGATTGCGCGGGCCGGGGTCGGCGTCGACAATATCGACGTGCCGGCCGCGACGGCACGCGGCATCGCAGTGGTGAATTCTCCCGAAGGCAATACGATCGCGGCCACCGAGCACACCCTGGCCCTCATCCTGTCGTTGGCGCGAAGTATTCCCCAGGCCGCGGCATCGCTGTCTAACGGAGAGTGGAAGCGTTCGCGGTTCGTCGGCGTCGAGCTGTATCACAAGACGTTGGGAATTCTCGGCTTTGGGAAAATCGGGCGTGAGGTGGCGCGACGCGCGCTTGGCTTTGAAATGAGAGTGCTGGCGTACGATCCCTTCGTGCTGCCCGAGCACGCTCAGCGGCTGGGCGTTCAACTTGTTGAAAAGGATGAACTGCTCCAGCGAAGCGATTTCGTGACGATTCATCTCCCGCTCAACGCGGGGACACGTCACAGCATCTCTGAAACCGAATTCGCCCTGGTGCGGCCCGGTTTCCGGTTGGTTAACTGCGCCCGCGGGGGCATCGTGGACGAGGATGCTCTTTTGAGCGCGTTAGAATCCGGACGCGTCGCTGGAGCCGCGCTCGACGTTTTTGAAAAGGAGCCGCCCGGAAAAGAGAGTGCGCTCCTTCGGCACCCCCGCATTATTGCGACACCGCATCTCGGCGCGTCTACGGAAGAAGCGCAGGTTGGGGTCGCGGTCGACGTCGCAGAACAGGTGAACGAAATCCTGGCGGGCCGGCCGGCGCGAAGTGCGGTCAACTTGCCCGGTATCTCCCCGGAGATTCTCGCGCAGCTCCGTCCCTATCTTATTCTACAGGAGAAGATGGGTCGACTGGCCGCCGCTCTGCTCCGGGGACGGGTTCGATCGGTTCGAATAACGTACATCGGCGAAGCGGCGCGATATCAAATGGCGCCGCTAACACGTAGTTTCCTGATGGGACTGCTGCAGCCGGCGCTTGAGGAAGCGATAAATCTGGTGAATGCTGCGCTTGTGGCCGAGCAGCGCGGAGTGACGGTGACAGAGGGCGCGGAACGGGGCGCTCCAGGTGATCTGGGCGCTTACAACAATCTGATCACGATCGAAGTCGCCGGCGATGGAATGACTCGAAGCCTCGCCGGCGCGGTGATCGGTAAGGGCGATGTCCGGATCGTCTCTATCGATAACTATTCAGTCGACATCATACCGGAAGGCGTCATGCTCATCACGATGCATACCGACAAACCCGGCATGATTGGTAAGGTGGGCAGCCTTCTCGGATCCCGCCAGATTAATATCGCCCGTATGCAGCTTGGCCGGGCCGCTCCCCGCGGCCGCGCCGTGATGGTCCTCAACGTGGACGACCCGGTCTCCAACGAAGTCCTGGCCGAACTTCTGGCGCTCGATGGGATGCAGTCGACCACCCTCGTTGAGTTTTAGGTCGTCAGAACGCGGCCCGGCACGACGGGTCGCGGATTATCCCCTGGTGGGTGGATTCGGCGCTGGTGGATACCCTATCACAATACCGCGTTCTCGCAGCAACTCCACGGCGTGGGCGGCCCAATGATCGCGCGGGACATCCGGGAACGGTTGGCTCGCCTGGGCGGTTGCGGGAGCCGGTTCCAACGCTTTCAGGCTTCTCACGGATCTTCGGGAAACGCTCGCCGTGAGGTATGCGGCTGGAGCAACGACGGCGGTTGCGTCTGCCGCGGCAGCACGATTCCTGATTCTCTTCTTAGCAGAACTCGAACCAGACGCCGTACGAACCGCGTTCAGAATCTGCTTTTCCGAATAGCCTTCGCCGAGATAGACGAACCTCCCATCCGGCGCGATGACCATGTTGGTCGGGGTGGAGTCCACTCCAAAAAGTTCGGCGGTTTTCGCGGTGCCAAGGGCGACGGGGAAAGTCGCCTTCATCTTATGGACGAACGCCTTTACAATCTCAGGTGATTCTCCCAGATCGACCGAGACAATCGTCAGCTTGCCGCCCATCTTCTTATTAAGCGCAACGAGTCGAGGATACTCCCCGACACAAAACCCTCAGTAAGTCGTAAAAAAGTTGAGCAGGACCGGCGTATGGATCGCCTTGAGGTTCACTTTCGGTCCCTGGGCGGTCGGCAAATCCAGACCAGGCGCCTTCGCGCCCACGGCCGGAAGCGCCCATGCGGCGCTGCTGCCGAGTATGGCGACCGCCGCGGCGAGCGCGGCGACCGCGAGATTCTGTCGTACGTTCATGAGTGGCTCCTTGTTAAGCTCAGGGGTGAAGAGGAAATGATCTATTCTCAAGACAACGCGACGCCGGTCTGGTTCCCGCGAACTGACAGAGGTTCTACGGTGTCGGGGTGTGGGAATCACCGGGAATCGTCGGACCTTCGACACACCTCGACGGTTCCGCCAGCAGAGGCCGCTGCTGCGGCTCAGCGACCATCGTAGGACCGCCCGGTTCGGGCAACGCATCCGCCAGGGGCATGACTGCAAGTCCGTGTCGCGTTTTCTCCCAATGATGCGGCGCCACAACAATTTGCCCCAGAGCCTTCCACGCCGCGACGCTCATGAGCAGCCAGTAGATGGGCGCCAGCAGCGCTAGCGCCGCCAGGTCCCACTGACGTCGTCGGACGGCGCCCGCCGCCTGCATTGCGATAAAAAGAGCGTTTCCGCCTGTGAAACAGAGATTTCCGAGGAAGAGCGTGGGTCCGCCCATGACCCTTGACTCCCAGGCGGTAGGATGGGTCCACCAGAGCAGGGTGAGGAACCAGAAGATGGGATTGACTACCTGGCACAGAATCGAGCCGCCCACCAGAAGCTGCATATTGAACACGCCCCAGGTTCCGAGATCTCGCCAGAGGCGAACCGGGCGCCGCGTATGCACGAGCCACGTCTGAAGGTATCCCTTGACCCAGCGGGACCGCTGCCGGATCCAGAGCCGGATCTCCGGGCAGGCTTCCTCCCAGGTTGTGGATTCGAGCAGCAGCACCTGGTACCCGCAGCGATAAAGGCGGACACCGAGATCGCAGTCCTCGGCGACGTTCCAGGAATCCCATCCCCCGCATGATCTTAACGCATCAGCGCGAAAATGGTTGGAAGTGCCGCCGAGCGGAATTGGCGCGTGAATAGCGTGCAGCCCCGGCAGCATGAGTTCAAACCACCCCATATACTCCGCGGCGAACCAGCGAGTTAGAAGGTTCTGCCGTGGATTGTAGTACGCGAGCCGCGCCTGCACACACGCTACGTCAGGAGGCGCCGCAGCGAGCGCTCGCGCCGCCATCAGGATCTGGTCCGGCTCTGGCTGATCTTCAGCGTCGTAAACCACTACGATTTCGCCGCGGCAGACCTGCAGCCCGTAGTTGCAGGCTCTAGGTTTCGTGCGAGGCGCTCCGCGGGGAACTATCACCACTCGAAACGAGGGGGGTAGATCGTGAGCCTCACAGGCCGCGCGGGTCTCCACGTCATCCTCTTCGAGGAGTAGAACCACTTCGAGGCGATCGGCCGGATAATTCATTCGTCCGATAGCGGCGACAATCTGCGAGACTACGCCGGCCTCCCGATATAGCGGAATCAGGGCCGAGACGACCGGAAGCCGGTCCGCAACCTTGACCGACGCTGCAACCGGGCTCGACGATGCGGCTGCGACCGATGGCTGCGCCCTGGGACTGGCCGGAAGCGCCGCGACCTGTGCCTGTCCCGTTGCGCTCGAGGGTCGCAGCGCGCCCGCAATGAGTACGCCTGCGCGATGAAGAAGTACGAGTCCGTAAAAGGCCATCATCGCTTCACTGAGGGCGTGGACAACGCCGGTAAAACCCCAGATTAAACACGAGATAGCGGTGGCGCAAACTAGTGCGACGATTCCAATAACCTGGTATGGAGTCGTCGTCTGGCGCGCGGAGAATTCAGGCGCGAGCGTAAATCCACCCGCTGAATGTTCCAGCGGCGCATTATGAGGCGCCTGCGCGAAAGAACCCATAGCGGCTGCCCGGTTCTCCGCTCGCGCGTCGGCGATCGTCCGCGTATCCGTCTGCATCGGCTGTCGCTCACGCATCCACTATCGATCGCCTGTCCCGTACCCCTCGGGTCTTACCCGACCGCGTAAACGCTGAATGACCACATCGCTCAGCGGGCAAAAGCGGCGTGGTGAATCATCGTCGCCATCACTGCTTTTTACCGGCGTCGGCGATTCCTGTCTCGGTATCCCCCGGATGGAGCGTCATCGTCACCTTCAACCTGCGAAGAACTCCCACCGGGACCTCCATCGGCTTCGTGGCGTCTCCGTCTTTGCGTGGATAGGGCGCCGCGTCCGCGATCCAGAACCGCGGCTGATTCCACCAACGCAGATCCTCCAACACGTTGTCCACCGGAAGTGTCTGCGAATTCGCCCCCTTCACGGAAAACCGCAGGTCCACCGGTCCACCACCATCGTTAAGGCGCATCCAATCAAAGTTGTGGGCCATCTGTGGAACCGGCGCGTGCTGCCGTGGGAATTGGGCGGTTTGCACGGCGTCTTCGGCCGATTTCCAGGAAAAGGCGCGGTCTACAAACCGGTCCGCCGCGAAGGTGATATTCCAGGAGATCCGCTGCGACTCGAAAGGCGCCTGGGGAACCAGTCGGAGTGATACGTCGATGACGCCAGCCGCCTTGATAGTGATAAGCTCCCCAATCCCCAGTTGAATTGCCGCAGCCGTGTCGGATATCTGCGACTGGTACTGAAAGCGCGCCTCACCCCGCTCCAGGTGAGGTGGGAAAGACTGCACCTGCTCCGGCTGCGGAGAGAGTTTCACGTGCCAGGTCGCGTCGCGAACTTCAAGATAGCCTTCGTCAAAGAGCGGCCGCCCACCGCACGAAAGTCCGGTAATCTCTCCGGCGCGCCCGAGATGCAGCGTGAACCCTCGCCCCGTGACGTTGTACCCTCCGCCGGCCGCTTCGACTATCAGTGGGGGCGCATCCCCGGCATCCCTTGAGCGTTCCGCATCCCGCGAAACGGGCCTCCGCGCCCGCGCTATTACAGACTTTCCTCCATGCAATGGCTTAGGCCCATGCGTCTGTTTTATCGTAGACTTCCGCGCCTGCGACCGCTGCGAATCGACCGGCTTGCGCACGTTCGCCGCAGTTGTAGAAGCCCCAACACGGGACGCCGCGCCGAGTAGCGCGGCAAAAAGCAGCGGAATGATGGCTGTTTTGAGCCGCCGGCGGCCCACGGATTGGTCTGGCGTTCGTCGCAATGGATCAATTACGCTTCCGTCTCGCTATCGGGCCTCGATCGGCCGCATTCGGTCCTTTGACGGATCAGGTTCGTGAAAGTTTCTGAAGCTCGGCCGCGGCCGAGCTTCACCGGGCGCGTCCAAACCGCGGCGTTCTCGGCGCCAGATCCGCTCTGGCGGAGCTGGCGTGTATTCTACGTGTGTATCGCGATGGGGCTACCGGCGCCGCTGAGCTACCAGATAAGAGACCAGTACGCCCACTCCTAACACTGCAGTCGAGCCTATGAGGGCTTCGGGGGAGTCCATTCCAGCCTCACGCAGCCGTCCCAAAAGGCGGCTCCAGAGGCCGCGATTGCGCTTAACGTAATCGCTCCAGAACCCGTGGTTGCGCGCCGCCAGGTCATCCAAACACTGCTGGTGCATTGACAATTCATCGCCGAAGAACTGCTGCAGCGCTTCCGCCGCTTCTTCCAAATTGATACGCGCCATGTTGCCGGCCATGGTTCCTCCATTTCTTCCGGTGCGTCATCTGAACCGGATTTCGCACAAATCCCAATCCAACAATGACTCAGTTCCCCGCAACCGCAACTTGATCCTTTGATATTACCCGATGAAAGAATGGGTCACACAAGCCGAGTATGAATGCGCAGTGGAGGAGCGTGCAAGAACCGGGCGTGTAGCATGGAACGCCCCCTTGTTCGGATTTTGTTACAATATGCAATACGAATTGAATCGGATCCCCGATCCCGCCGGCGCCGGCAAACGAAGCCTGCGCGATTAAAAACGAAAGGCTTCCACATCTCATGATCCCTGGGGCGCAGTCGTATCTATCTCGGGGGAGCATCATGTCCAGGTGGTGACCCAGCCGGTGAAAAAGCCGTGTGGCGCAGCCGTCGCCGACGGAGTAGAATAACAAACGGAAGTTTGCTCGACTAATCGGATGATCCGGGGGAGCCCAACTATGCCCGTGGTAACTGATCATGATGGGGTCGCAATGACGCCACACGCGGCGCCGACCGGCGGCGATCCGTACATCCGCCTCGGCGAGATCCTGCGGCTGCGTCGCACTCATCTACCCCAAAAGGAATTACGTCTTAAGGCGGAGCCTGAGTCGATTGACGACTGCCGCATCGTCGCTCAGGCCGAGACAACTCAATATCATTTCCGTGGAACTCCGCGATGGCTGGCTTACGTGGACGTCGAGGAATGGCGCGATCACCGCCGAAGTCAGCTGAGCCACACACGTCCGCCCACTCGCGAGGACGTTTTTGCGCCGGTGAAGATAGTTCTGGCAGAACACGATTGGCCCATCCGCGCCGTGCTCAGTTATGAAGCGATCTGTCCCACAAGAGCAAAGATGGGCATCCTTGGCCCGGGCTCTTCACTGTGGCTGGCGTACGCCGCACTGGCCGTGCTTAATTCGGCGGTGGGGCAGGGACTATACAGGGAGATGTTGGAGGAGCAGGAAGGTCGCTCCCGAACGCCTTCCGGCCTTTCGATGAGCGTGCTCCGTCAAATGCCTGTCGCAGCGAGGAACGCGCCCGAGGGGCAGCTCGCACGAGTTGCTCACGCCGCCCACCAGGTCACGGCGCTCTACGAGGCGCAGGAGGAGTGCCGCGCCGATTTCCGAAACCTGATTATCGCCACGCGCGAGCGGCTTCTGGGAGAGGTTTGTGCGCTCCTGAGTCTATCCGAGGAACATGCGCGGAATCTAATCGAGAGTGTCAGGCCGCTTCCGCTCGACGACCATCCGGGGCCAGACCCGCAGTTGATGTTGTTCGGCGAGACCCGCGATATTCCGCCCGTCCCGCCTATCAAGTTTCTTGATGAAGAGGAGCGGCGGTCGCTGGAGCGTCTGAGGCGTCAGCACAAAAACGGAGGAATTCCATCTGGCGACGAAGGCAATTGGACGCGCCTTCGAAATCTCCGGCTGTGGGAGGAGCGTCTTGCGACTCGCCCACCTAAGTACCTGGAACAGGCGAACGACCGCGAAGCCGAAGACGAGCCATTCCCGATCGAGAACCTGCTGGGCGTTCACCTGCCGGTCAAACTTGTTCACGAGACGATCTCCGGTGAGTCGTACGAATACTATCCGCTCGGCGAGTATATCGTCGCCGCGCCCGGCGTCTGCGGTGGCCGGGCGATCTTTAAGAAGACGCGCATCGACGTTCGGCATATCCTGGCTGATCTGACGAATGGGCGATCCGAAGCCGAGATAAGCTCCGCCTTTGGTGGCCGAATACCGCTTGCCGCCCTGAAGGAGGCCCGGATACTCGCAGCCCAGAATGATCCGGAGGTGTTCGAAAAGCGGCTTGTGCCGGCCGGCCGCGAGTGATCGTGCTCGATGAGCAGCTCAATAGTGACAGCGTCGCTAAAGACTTTGGGGCATGGGATGGCAGAATCGTAACCATGCCGCAATTGGGGTGGGCCGGGCTGAGTGACGAGTCGATCTTACGGATACTCCGCCAGCACCGCGGGTGCACTTTCGTAACGATTAATCACCGTGACTTCTGGAATGTGGTGGACGGCGACGCCCGGTGCGCCATTATCTGCCTGAGCCTCCCGACCCGGCGTGAAGACGAGGCTTCCGATTGGGTGCATCGGCTGTTCCGGATGGCCCCGTTCAGCACCCAGAGGGCCCGCAGCGGCCATGTCATCAAGATTACGGCTCACGCGGATGGCGCGCCGCGGGTGTGGTACTATCGCCGCCGCTCTGAGCGGCGACTGGGTCCCGTTCCGTTGCCGTAAGGCTTAGATCACTCGATCAATGGACGACGGCTGAGATCGCTCGCGGGCGCGTTCTGATATCATTGGAGTAGTAGGTGGAGCGTCCGATAAAGCGATCTGGCGCTTCTGCCAGGAGGGAATGAAACACATGAATCCCGTCGAATCCGCCGCAATGGCGGTACTCGATACGCTCATTCAGTTCACCGACCAGAATCCGTGGAAGGTCGCGAGCGTACCCACTCTCGCCGAAGCGTGCCGACTCTCGCCGTGCGATGCGGACGCGGCCGTGGTGTGGCTCGAATCCCGCGGTGCGGTACGAGCGCTTCAGGGGGCTGACCATCCGCCGTTTCATTACGCCGGTGTTGCGCTGCTGCCGCAGGGTCGCAATATCTACCAGGAATTACTTGCCAGAGGGGTCGCCACCACAAGTCACCCGTTATCCACCCTTACCGAAGCCGGATCACACAAAATCCAGTCCATTCACATCAAGGGCCTCCGCGGAATTCAAGATGGCGAGCTTGGAGAATTAACACCGCTCGTCGTGCTGGTCGGGGCGAACGGGTCCGGTAAGAGTACCGTCCTCGACGCGCTCTTGATCGGGACAGCTCCGGTTCCTGCGGCGGCGGCCGCTGAGGTGCTGACGCGGCGGATCGGGCTCCCAGGGTCGGAACGATGGTTGTTATGGAAGGGGCCGGAGCTCGGCGTCGCAAGCATCCAGGTCACGAGGAGCGACGCCTTCGTGCGGACCACCGAGCTGCATGGCGATCCGGACCGGCAGCAAGTTGTATTGGCGATTTCCGATTCGAAAGCCGATTCGGATCCGAAGATGATTGGCAACGCGAACGTACAGGCTTCCGAAGACGGTTGGCATCAATCGGGGATCATCCCCAATGATCGGCTTGTCTCTGAGTCCCGGTTCGTCGAGCCGCTCGTTCCAACACTCACTCTCCCGCTTCACGACGCTTACAGTCGGGCTGTGGCTCAAGGGCGCATCGGCGAGATCCAGGCGCTAATGAAAGCGGTCGCCGGGGCCGAACAGGTTTTGATCCTGACAGAACG
>Ga0307373_10014941_pt1 | contig 10621 bp, 9 predicted proteins | sample OX2MG_FD_202534 | JGI IMG/M metagenome (GOLD analysis project Ga0307373, IMG submission 202534) | Soil microbial communities from Risofladan, Vaasa, Finland - OX-2 | ecosystem: Environmental > Terrestrial > Soil > Coastal area > Acid sulfate soil | place: Finland: Risofladan, Vaasa | collected...
CGTCGACCGGTCGGTCGGCACTCTTCGGGGGGCGCCGGCAGCGGTGGTCCGAACGCGCCCAGTCGTCGTGCCGCATCGACGACCGTGGGGAGCATCCGCAGCCCCATCTTCCGCAATTCGCGCGGGGTGCCCTCGTGGAGTGCCTTCAGCAAGGCGAACATGTCGCCGTCGATCGTGAGGTCACCGACCACGAACGCCCGTGCCACTCCGAGCTCGCCGGGCGACCACATGATCCGACGGAGCGCGTCGACGGAGCGGACGGTGATGGTCCCGATCCCGTCAGTGGGGCCGGTGCCGCTCCCGTCCCAGAACTCGAACCGGACCGGCACCGTGGGGCCGACGAGGGCCCGGAGCAGGGGGGCCAGGGCCTCGGCCGCGCTCTCCCGGTGGGGCCGGACGATCGGAGGGACGAGGGCCGGCCGGAACGGGGGACCCGTGGCTGGTCGGCTCTCGTCGGAGGGAGGGACTGGCGTGGTCGCTGAGCTTGACGCCGGAGTGATCATGGTGACCTCCTCGACCGGTGGGTCTCCAGTGCCGGTCGAGGACGATTCTACGGTCGGAGCTCCCCGGTGACCCAACTACAGTCCCACCTGGGCGGCGACCCTTCCGCGGCGGACTGCCTGGACCAGGGCCTCGTAGTCCCGCTCGTTCTGGTCGGCGTAGGAGGCGGAGAAGTCGGCGATGGCGTCATCGAACACGGAACCCTTCCCCAGATACGACGCGATGGCGATCCAGTCACCTGAACGGGCATGGGCCCGGGCCAGGGTTGCCCCGCACATGCGGGCGTACTGCGTGGCTCCCGCCACCCGCAGCGTGTCGAGATGGGCAGAGCCCTTCCAGTCGTGGAGCTGGCGGATGTAGTAGTCGCGGGACCGCCCGTCGATGTCCTTGACCCGCTGCCATCCGAGGAAGATGTCGCTGGCCGTCTGCATGAGTCGCTGGCCCACCACCACCCGCTCCCCGTGGTTGGTGTAGGCGCTGCGCCCGGCGAAGCGCTCCAGCACCGAGGGTTGGGCCTCTTTTGCCTGCAGGATCAACGGGTCGCGTTCATCCACGCCCACCATCAGGAAGATCCACGCCCGGGTGCCCACGCTGCCCACCCCCACCACCTTCCGGGCCATGTGCACATAGCGGAACTCCTCCAGTGGGTGGTGCTCGTCGGCCAAGGTCAGGCGATACTTCTTGATCAGCTTGCGCAGCGACCGCTCGGTTTCGTGTCGAGCCTTGTGGGACAGGACCAGATCCTCGAGCGGCACGATGAGGGGCGGATCCTTGACGAAGCGGATCTCGCCCTCGATCCGGTGGGTGAGCTTCCGGAAGGCGCGGTGACTGTCGCGTGTCCGGGCCTTGGCCACGTCCACGACGGCCCCCCCGGCCCCGTTCTTTTCCACCCGCTGGTCACTGTCCTCGGTCCGGATCCACTCCAGCATCTCCTCGATCTCCATGTGCGAGTACCACACGTCGAGGGTGCTCATCTGCGCCGCATCGCGAAGTCCCTGGCGGTACTGGCGGGCCATCACTCGCACGATGTCCCGCCGATCGTCCGGTGTGAACCCCCGATCGCGGCCGGCGATCTCGAAACTCGTTGCCAGTCGCTTCACGTCCCACTCCCACGGGCCGGGCAGGGTCTCGTCGAAATCGTTGATGTCGAACATCAATTTCCGCTCGGGCGAGCCGAAGACACCGAAATTGGAGAGGTGGGCGTCACCGCAACACTGGACGGTGATGCCCGAGTCCGGGGTGGTGGCCAGATCCGAGGCCATGATCAACGCCGCACCCCGGTAGAACGTGAACGGTGACACCAGCATGCGCCCGTACCGGATGGGGACGAGCTCGGTGACCCGGCTGGATGCCTGCTCCTCGAGCAGGTCGACCGGATCGCCTCGATCTGGTGCCGGTGCCCACGCGCCATGCGTCGATCGGGGTGCCCGGCGGCGCGCAGCCTTTCCCCGCGCCGCCCGCTCGGTGCGGCTCGGACGATGGGTCTTCCTCACCGTCCTCGGCGGCGGGGCCTGGCGCTCGCTCCCATCCATCACACCGACGCTACCGGTCGATCCGGCGGCGTCTTCAGTGACCCCGAGGGGTCGGCACAGGTACCGGCTCCGGCCGGAGGGGACGGTTGCTACGGTGCGGTGGTGACCTTTGCGGTGCTGCTCTGCACGGATGGTTCTGCGGTCTCGACCGACGCACTGGCGGCCGGCCTCGAGCTGCTCGGCCCCGACGCCCGGGTGTCGGTGGTGACGGTCTCCGCCGCGCCCGACGCGGCTGAGCTGACCGGTAGTGGCTTTGCCGGTGCGGCGCTCACGCCGGAGGAGTTCGACCGGCAGGTCGATGCGGCAGCCGAATCGGCCCGGTCGGTCATCACCACCACGGTCGAGACCCTGGGACTCGATGACCCCGATACCTACATCGTGGGGGGTGAGCCCGGCCCGGCCATCTGTCAACTGGCATCCGAACTGTCGGCCAAGGCCATCGTCATCGGCTCGCGAGGACGGGGCGGTCTCCGGCGAGCGGTGCTCGGCTCGGTCTCCGATCACGTCGTGCGCAACGCCGGCTGCACCGTCCTCGTCACCGGAGCCGTACGAGCCGACGGACCGGGCTGACCGCTTCCCCTCGACTTCAGCTCGACAGAGCCGGGGATCGTCGCCCGGTCACGCCGATACCGGCCGGGAGGTGATCGGGATCCCACCCGAGCAGCGCCACAGCCTGGCTGAAGGCGAACCGGTCGGTCATGCCGGCCACGTAGGCCACCGCGGCCTGTACCGCCTGTGGATCTCCTCCCGTCATACCGGCGACCCGGTTGCTTCTGTCGGGGATCAGATGGGGTCGGTCGGTGAAGTAGTCGACCAGCGCCCGGAGCACGGCCACCACCGAGCGGCCCTGGGCCACCGAGCTCGGCCGGAGGTAGATGTGCTCGTAGTTGCTGGCCCGGAACGCCGCCAACGCCTCGGCCTGTTCATGGGCCATTCCGATCTGCCCGCCGTCGACGATCGACGACACGAGGGCGTCGATGAAGGTGCCAAGTTGCTGGCTCCTCTCGTCGCCGCAGCGCTCACGCACCACATCGGGCAGGGCCGATGTGGTGACGATGCCACTCTTGACGGCGTCCTCGAAGTCGTGACAGACGTAGGCGATCCGATCGGCCCAACTCACCACCTCGCCCTCCGGAGAGGAGGGCGCCGGTCGTGACCACGAGTGGTTACGAATGCCGTCGAGCGTTTCGAGGCAGAGATTGAGGGGGGCCAGCGAGACGTCCGCACCCCAGGGAGCATGGTCGAACCCACCGTCGAGATAGGGGGAGAGCGCATCCTCGCTTGCGTGCCCCCCCGGCCCGTGTCCGCAGTCGTGGCCGAGCGCGACGGCCTCGGTCAAGGCCACGTTGAGCCCGCACGCCCGGGCGACGCCGGTGGCCACCTGGGCCACTTCGAGCGCGTGGGTCAGTCTGGTGCGTTGGTGGTCGTCGGGAAACACGAACACCTGGGTCTTGCCGGCCAACCGGCGGAACGCGGTGGCGTGGAGGATCCGGTCGCGGTCCCGCTCGAAGCAGGTTCGCCACGAATCGGGCTCCTCGGCCCGCACGCGGTTGCCTGAGCCGCGGCTCCGGGTCGCCCCCGGGGCCAACTGCTCGGACTCGATGGCCTCACGAGCCTCGCGGTCGAGCCCCCTGCCCGCCCCGGCGGAGGCGGAGGCCCGGCTGTCGGCATGAGCGAGGGTGACCCCCGGCCCTCCGTGGCCGGCCATGGTCGAGGCCCAACGGCGGTTCCGCTCGTTCTCCCCCTCGGGTACCTGTTCCGCAGTCCTCACCTCCATAGCGCCAGTGTGCCCCAAAGCTGTGACGGCGGGACGCCGGGCACCGCGGACCTTGTATCGTCGGGGTCACCCGGCAGCCCTGTCGGAGACCTGCTGAGAGGAGCGTGCCAGGTGGACGTGCGTATCGGAATCGTGCAATCGATGAAGGAGCTCGACATCGAGTTGCCCGACGATGCGGACCGCGACAAGGTTCTGGCCGACATCGAGACGGCATTGGCCGGGGAGGGAAGCATTCTCTGGTTGACCGACCGCAAGGGGCGCCAGGTCGGCGTGCCGGTGGGCAAGGTGGCCTACGTCGAGGTGGATCCGCCGCTCGCTGCCCGCCAGGTCGGTTTCGGGATCTCCTGATTCGACCGCGTCCCGCCGGTGGGATCGGCCCCGACCGGTGACCGGAGCCCAGGCCCCTTCGAGCCCGCTGGTCGATCTCAAGCTCGTCTTCGTCACCGGCAAGGGCGGTGTCGGCAAGACCACGGTGGCTTCGGCCCTGGCGTTGCTGGCTTCGCTCCGTGGGAAGCGGGTGCTGATCTGTGAGGTCGACGCCAAGGGTGACGTAGCGGGTTTCTACGAGGCGCCACCGACCGGCTTCCGTGAGCGGGAGATCCTTCCGGGGCTCTTCGCCATGACCATGGACACCGAGGCCTCGCTTCGCGAATACCTCAAGCTCCAGTTGCGCATTCCGGTGGTGGGCCGGATCGGCCCGCTGGCCAAAGCCTTCGACTTCGTGGCGACGGCGGCGCCCGGAGTGCGGGAGATCCTCACGGTGGGCAAGCTCTGTTACGAGGCGCGTGAGCGCCACTTCGACCTGGTGGTGGTGGACGCTCCGGCCTCCGGGCACATCATCGGCCAGTTGGCTGCACCCCAAGCCATCAACGACCTGGTCAAGGTGGGACTGATCCGGTCCCAGACCGACTGGATGCTCAAGATCCTGTCCGATCCCCACTCCACCGGCCTGGTGGCCGTCTGTACCCCCGAGGAGATGCCGGTCAACGAGACCATCGAGTTGGCCAGGCGCGTGCGCGAGGAGACCACCGTGCAGCTCTCGGCGGTGGTGGTGAACCGGGTCCTCCCCGAGCTGTTCGGTCGCCAGGAGGAAGCGGTCTTCCACGCCCTCGGCGAGCCGGAGCCACTGGGCCTGCTCAACGAGCTGGTGAACGCGAACGCCGGACCACTGCTCGATGCCGCCCGGTTGGCCGTGACCATGAGGCGCACCCGCACGACCCATCTCGAGGTCCTCCGCCGGGGCATCGACGAATCAGTTCCGATGCTGTACCTGCCGTACCTGTTCACCCGGTCCCACGGCCTGCGCACCACCCGCCAGGTAGCGGCGTCCCTCGGCGAGGAGCTGGGGTACTGATGGCTGTCTCCTCCGGGCGATCGCAGCGCCGCTCTAGCGCCGACCCGTCCACCCGGGCCGGCAAGGGTCGGGCCACGGGGACGTCCTCCGCCGCCAAGGGCTCGATCGACGGGCTGTTGGCCACCAAGGAGATCGTCGTGGCCTGCGGGCCGGGCGGTGTGGGCAAGACCACCACCGCCGCCGCGGCCGCGGTGATGGCTGCCGTCCGGCACGGCAGCAAGGTTCTGGTACTGACGGTCGATCCGGCCAAGCGGTTGGCCGACGCCCTTGGACTCGACGGCATCGGGAACACCGAGCACCGGGTCTCCGACGACGCCTTCCGGGCCGCAGGGCTCAAGCCCCGGGGTCAGTTGTGGGCGGCCATGTTGGACACCAAGGAGTCGTGGGACGAGTTGATCCGACGGCAGGCGCCCGACGAGCAGTCCAGGGATGAGATTCTGGCCAATCCGCTGTACCAGAACATTTCCGGCAAGTTCGTCCAGAGCCACGACTACATCGCCATGGAACGGCTCTTCGAGATCCACGCCGAAGGCGACTACGACCTCATCGTCGTGGACACGCCGCCGACCCGGAACGCCCTCGACTTCCTCGACGCCCCCCAACGGATGGCCGACTTCTTCTCGTCCCGGTTGCTCCGGTGGTTGATCGTTCCCTACCGGTCCCGCCTGGTCAACGTGGCCACCAAGCCCTTCTACCAGATCGCCGACCGGATCCTCGGAACCGAATTCCTCGCCGACATCTCGGAGTTCTTCATCCTGTTCCAGTCGATGTACGACGGATTCGTCGAACGGTCGGAGTCGGTCGGACGGCTGCTGTCGGACCGCCGGACGACCTTCGTCGTGGTGTCCACCTTGGAAGCGGTACCCCTCCGTGAGGCCGAGTTCTTCGCCGAGCAGCTCGCCTCCCGAAAGCTCCACCTCGGTGCGATCGTGCTGAACAAGGTGCTTCCCGACTATCTCCGGGGATCGGAGGGGGCCGCGGCGGCCGAGTCGTTGCGAGACCGGGCCGACGAGCTGGCCGTGCAACTCGGTCCGGTCGTAGCCGCCGCAGGTGCGGCCCCCGGTGACCGCGGTCAGATCGCCAGGGTCCTCACCGAGGTCGCCGACAGCTACCTGAACTTTCAGATGGTGGCCCTCCGCGAGATGGAGGAACGCTCGCTGCTCTCCGTGGCGCCCGACGTCCTGGCCACCGTGCCGTTCTTCGACACGGACATCTTCGACCTCGCCGGGCTGGTCCGGTTGGGTGAGCAGATCTGGGAGTAGGCGACCGGACCGGGGTGACGGCGCCTGCCTCGACCTGCCGACCACACGTCCCTGCTGCCTTACGATGCAGTCGTGACCGACATCGTTGATCCGGCCCTCGACGCCTACGCCGCCGAGCACTCCACCGCACCGCCGCCGTACCTCGAGGAACTGGCCGCCGACCTGCGGGCCACCCTCGAAGCGCCCGGGATGATGGTCGGTCGGCTCGAGGGCCGCTACCTCGAGATGCTCACGTTCGCACTCGGTGCCCGGTCCGTGCTCGAGATCGGAACGTTCGGTGGGTACTCGGCACTGGCCATGGCTCCCGGACTGGCTCCGGGGGGTCGGATCACCACCTGTGAGATCTTGGCGGTCCACGCCGAATTCGCCCGGAGGCACATCGCCGCAAGCCCCTATGCGGACGTCATCGACGTCGTGGTGGGCCCGGCCATCGAGACCATCGCCGGCCTGGACGGCCCGTTCGACCTGGTCTTCATCGACGCCGACAAGGCCGGCTACCGGGCCTACTACGAGGCGGTGCTCCCCAAGCTGGCATCCCGGGGCCTGATCGCCGCCGACAACACGCTGTGGCGGGGTCAGGTGCTCGATCCCGACGACACCAGTGAGGACACCGTCGCCCTCCGCCAGTTCAACGATGCGCTCGCCGATGATCGCCGCGTCGTGGCGGTGCAGACCACGGTCCGCGATGGGGTCACCCTCATCCGGCGGGCGGGCTGACGGGGCCGGACGCGACGTGCTGGACTACCACCTCCATCTGTGGCCCCACTCCCAACGCGATGCCGAAGCCACGGTCGAGCAGGTCGCGGCGTACTGCGAGCGCGCCGTGGACGCCGGGGTCAGCGAGATCGCCATCACCGAGCACCTCTTCCGGTTCACCCAGGCCAAGGACCTGCTCGGTGGGTTCTGGGACGAGCTGGACGGCGACGCACTGCGGCCGGGCATGGCCGCCTACTGGGACCACCACGCGCGGGTGGACCTCGATGCCTATGTCCAGGTGGTCCAGGCGGTGAAGGCGGAAGGACTCCCCGTCGTCCTCGGGCTGGAGGTCGACTACTACGCGGGGCGCATGGACCAGGTGGCCCGACTGCTCGCCGACTACCCCTTCGACGTGTTGCTCGGCTCGGTCCATTGGCTGGGGGCCTGGCGATTCGATGTGCTGCACGAGCCCCTGGTGATGGCGGAGTGGGACGTGCGAGACATCGACGCCGTCTGGGACGAGTACACCCGGGCCATGGAGGAGCTGGGGGCCTCAGGGGTGTGCGACGTCTTCGCCCATCCCGATCTGGTGAAGATCGCGGGTCGCCTGCCCCTCGTTCCCGACGAGTTCTACGATCGGATCACCGAAGCGGCCGTCCGCTCGGGTATGGCCGCCGAGGTGTCCTCGGCCGGATGGCGCAAGCCGGTGGGCGAGGAGTACCCCGCCCCCCCGCTCCTCAAGCGCTTCGTCGAGCAGGGCGTTCCGCTCACCACGGCGTCTGACGGCCATGCTCTTCCCGACGTGGCCGACCGCGCCGACGACCTGCGCGACCTGCTGCTCGGAGCCGGGGTCACCCGGTTGCAGGGGTACCGCGACCGCCGGCCCTACCAGCTGGCCGTCGTGCCACCCGAGGGAACCTGACCATGGCCACTCCGGCGGAACTGGCCTTCGAGCGCACAAACCTCGATGAGGTGCAGTTGGGCCACCTCCAGCGCCTCCTCGGGACGTGGGGGATCTTGGCCGATCTCTCCTTTTCGGACCTGGTGCTGCTGGCCCCGATGGCCACGGCCGCCGACCAGCAGTCCGTCCCCCTGTCCGGCGAACCGGTCGAACCGGCCGAACCGGCCGCAGCGCAGGTCGAGCCCCGCGCTGAGTTGGTCGTCCTGGGTCAGATGCGACCTTCCAACAGTGCCACCGTGGTCCAACACGACCTGGTGGGCCAGACCGTGGCATCGGTCGACTGGCCTCTGGCCGTGCGTGCCGTCGAGTTCGGCGAGACGACTCGGGGAGAGGTGGTCCTCGAGCCGGGTGACGATCCAGTCAGGCTCCACTGCATCCCGGTCCGCTGCGAGGGGGTCACGGTGGCCGTGCTGGCCCGGTTGGCGGCCGGGGCCGGGCGACGTCCCGGCCATCTCGAACGCACCTATCGCGACCTCTTCGACCGATTCGCCATCATGCTCTCCGAGTCCGCTTTTCCGTTTCCGAGCGAGGAGGTCGCCACCGAGGAGGCCCCGAGGGTCGGGGACGGCGTGGTCGTGGTCGACGAGGAGGGTCGCGTCCGGTACGCATCGCCCAACGCCACCAACGCCCTCCACCGCATGGGCATGTACTCCCAGACCGAGGGTCGGCGTCTCACCGACCTGGGCATCGAGGAGTCCGCCATCGAATGGGCGCTGGCGTCGGCGCTCCCGGTCGTCGAGGAAGTGGAGCGACGTCCGGACGTCACCGTGCTGCTCCACTGCATCCCCCTTCTGGCCGACGACGTCGTCACCGGATGCCTGGTGCTGATGCGGGACGTGACCGATGTCCGCCGGCTCGATCGGCTGCTCCTGTCCAAGGACGCCGCCATCCGCGAGGTGCATCACCGCGTGAAGAACAACTTGCAGACCATCTCGGCCCTGCTCCGGCTGCAGGCCCGCCGACTTCCCCGAGGCGGGGGACGTGTGGCCCTCTTCGAAGCGGAGCGTCGGGTCCGGTCGATCGCCATCGTGCACGAGATCCTGTCGCGCGAACCCAGTGACCAGGTCCCGTTTGACGTGATCGTCACTTCACTGATCCGCATGGCTGAGGACTCGGTCGTGCAGTCGCGGGACCTGACCTTCGAGGTGACCGGGGAACTCGGCGAGGTGCCGGCCGACGTGGCCACACCGTTGGCCGTGGTGCTGGCCGAACTGTTGCAGAACGCCGTCGAGCACGCGTTTCTCGACTTCGGGACCGATGACGAGATCGAGGGTGTCGGTCTTGCCACGGATCAGGATGGCGATAGCTCCGGCCTACCCCAGCCGCCCGGCCACATCCGGGTGCATCTGGTCAACGATCTCCACCGCCTGACCCTCGAGGTGATCGACGACGGGTCGGGCTTGCCCGACGGGTTCGACATCGACGCCACCAAGAGCCTCGGACTCTCCATCGTGAGGGACCTGGTGCGCAGTCAGCTCGGCGGGACCATCACCATGCGCAATCGGAGCGCCGACCGTCCGGGCGAGCTGGGCACGATCGTGTCCATCGAACTACCGACGCAGGATGTCGAGCCGGTGGGGCAGTGACCGGGGAGCGGTGAAACAGCGCCCGCCGATCTCCGGCGGGCGTGGGCGTCAGGAAGCCCGACGACGGGCGGCCAACCAGGCCTTGCGCAGCTTGCGGCGTTCCTCCTCGGAAGTACCGCCCCACACGCCCGACTCCTGATTGGTGGCCAGTGCGAAGTCGAGGCAGGGCTCCTGTGCGTCGCACCCTCGACAGACCCGCTTGGCCGCCTGGATCTGGTCGATTGCGGGCCCGGTCGTGCCGATGGGAAAGAACAGATCGGGCTCGGTGCTCCGGCAGGCGGCAAGATGCCTCCAGTCACCGTCGTCCCAATCGACCGTACGGTTCCACATAAGGGCCACGATGTTCCTCCGCTCTCGTTCCCGAGATTTCCTGATTGTGATCTGTTTCACATAGCTCGGCGCCACAAAGTCACCGGCCGTTCAGGGTTCGTTCACTAGAGTAATCATCGGCACCTGCCCGTGCAACCGGTTTCAGGCTCGGAAGCACCACGGTTGGCACCAGCCTGATCTGGCGATGGCGGAACCTGGGAGGTACCAGCACAAATGACGGCGACGGCGGTCAACGCTCACCGGGGCAGCCCGGATGCGGCCACGGGGATCCGCGAGAACACCCTGGACGCCTTCTTCCGGGCCCGGCAACAGGGTGCGGACGGTGTGGAGCTCGATGTCCGGTTGACCGCTGACGGGGCACTGGCCGTCCACCACGACCCGGTCATCCAGGGAGTTGGGACCATCTGCGAGCTGACCGCGGACCAACTGCCGACCTTCGTCCCGTTACTGCCAGAGGCGCTGGATGCCTGCGTGGGCCTCATGATCGACATCGAGATCAAGAATCTTCCGTCGGAGCCCGGTTTCGATCCCGACGAGTCGGCGGCCCAGCGGGTTGCGGACCTGGTGGTGGCCCAGGGACGGTCGAACGGCGTGGTGGTGTCCTCGTTCTGGCCCGCGTCGC
>Ga0307373_10014947_pt1 | contig 10617 bp, 10 predicted proteins | sample OX2MG_FD_202534 | JGI IMG/M metagenome (GOLD analysis project Ga0307373, IMG submission 202534) | Soil microbial communities from Risofladan, Vaasa, Finland - OX-2 | ecosystem: Environmental > Terrestrial > Soil > Coastal area > Acid sulfate soil | place: Finland: Risofladan, Vaasa | collected...
ATCAACTCGATCAAGCCCGCCGGACAGATCGTCCGCGACGTGATGGCCGAGGCGCAAGCCGCGCTCGAACAGCGGTTTCTCGGAAGAGCGCCCGCGGCGTCATCGCGCGCCGCCTGACCAGACGCGGCGCACGTGGTTCCGGCTTTATTTTACAGTAGCCGCTTGACTCGGACTGATGCTCAGCGAGCTGAGCCGCCAATATGCGAATGCGCCTCTGACAGCATTCACATAGAAGAGCCCGAACAGAATGAATACGATACCTTGGCCTTGTGCTTGACCACTCTGGATTTCAATGACACGCCCCGCCGCGTAAAGAGCAAGTGCGAGAATCGAGGCCACTCGTGAAAGCCTGAACATCAAAATCGCAAGAACGAGGATGATGGAAGCATCGACGAACGACCACGCATCCATGTCCAAAAAATTGTGGGTCACGCCTTCCACGTTCAGAGTCGCAATCAGGGCTGTCGCGACTCCCGTAAATACCGCATACCAGGCACCTTGCTGCACCGCCTTCTTGGCCGATTGTGTATCATTTAGGGTTGGCCACCACACCCGCCGAAATCTGCCGTCCGTCTTTGCCATAAGAACCCCGCCTCATTTGATTTTGCCTACGCTTTACCCCGCTTATAAACGGACCTTCGAAAGCGCTTGCGAGTCATCGACATTGCGCCCCGAAGAAATCCCTCATTGGCGCTTGCCGAATGCCGGCCATATCTCGAAGACTTCCGGATCGGGCTGCAGCGCGCTCAGCAGATAAATGTTCCTAAAGGGCGTTGCGGGTTTCCCCGCTAGGAATTTCACGGCCTCGCGAGCCACGTCCCCGAATCCCTCGTGCTCTTGGTCCCTGTAGGGCGTGTTATAAAGCACAGCCTGGTCGTAGTAGATAATGAGCCGTAGGTCGCCGGATTGCCGATCGGCGTACATATTGGCTTTCTTTGCCACAATCTCGGCGAGGGCCTTAATCGCTGGCTCTGAGGAATAAGCACCTCCCTCCAAGGGGAATTTGATCCAAGGGTCTGGTTCGTGTCCGTCGGCAGACTGTAAGCCCATCGCCTCACACCACGCCTTTGCTTCCTGAGCAGATTCCTCCAAGAGACGCACAATCGCAGGGTCGTTTAGAGCGTTGTCCAGGGCCTTGCGGATAAGCGTTTCCGCGTGAGAGTCCCGCGGCCAGAACAGCATGCTTTCGACATACTTAGCGATGGTTGGGTATCTGGCGAAGTCGCTCAACGGATAGCCGGCCTGCTGCGTCCAGGGTTCCTTGCGCAAGCTCTCATCAATATCGGAGACGACGCGCGCGAACTCCCCCGCAAGCACGTCTCCATCTCGCCCGTTGAAAATTGCGTCTCTCACGTCGACGGCGACGTGCGCAAAATTACGGGGTTCGTGTTCCAAGCATGGCCGCAAAAGGCCCTGAAGCTTCGCTCTGAGCATTTCCTTTCGCTTGGCCTCCGCCATCTGTCGCGCATGAAGCCATTCGCCAAGCTCGAAGCCCACAGAGCCGCCGTTCTTCAACTTGACAGCGATATCCGGAAAGTCATCGGGTACTGGGGAGTAGGAAGCAACCTCAACCGCAAAAGATGGTTGTGCTTCCAAAAAGCGTGCAAAGACCGCTAGTTCGCGTTCAGTTTGCTTCGGATCTCTATGCACGAGTCTATTCTGACGGTCAGAACTTCTCGGGCCATTTTTCGGCACCGTGAAGTACCCGAAAAATCTCCACCGTTTCAGCGCGTACTGTATACCTTCCTTATGCTCAATGCTCCGCGACTGGCAGGTTGCGGCGGTCGCGCTGCAGGAAGAAGAACGTCGGGACCAGTGCGATCATCAGGCCCGCCAGCAGACGGTAGATGTCGTTGAACGACAGCATCATCGCCTGCCGCTGGAGCATCCCGTAGATCATCGCCATCCCGCGATTGTTTCCCATCGTGAACTGATGCATCAGATCCACCCCCGGCGCGCCGGGCAACCGCAGATGCGGCAGGGTGAAGATCGAGACGTGCTCGACCAGGTAGCTTTGGCGCACTTGCTGGCGATGGATGAGCAGAGTCGTCAGATACGAGGTCCCGATCGCGGCGCCGAGATTGCGCGTGACGGCGTAGAGGCTGGCAGCGCGCTGCATCTTGAATTTTTCCATCGAGGACAGCGCGGCCGCCGACAGCCCCGGAAAAACCAGCCCCGTGCCGATACCCTGGATCACAGTCGGCCACACGATGCGGAAAATATTGGATTGAAGGTTGAGCCCCGCCATCGACCACATCGCGAAGCCGACCAGGATGAAGCCAATTCCGACCAGCGGACGGATATCGACTCCGCGCCGCGCCAGCGTGCCCAGGATGATCATGGCGAACATCGTGCCGATTCCGCGCGGCGCCATCACCAGCCCCGCCTTCGAGGCGGTGTAGCCCATCAGCTCCTGCAGGAAGACCGGATTCAGGATCGCGGTGCCGTAAAGCGTGAAGGTCAGGAAAATCACCAGCGTGACCGGCAGCGTGAAGCGGCGGTCCTTCAGGATGCTCAAATCGATGACCGGGTCGGTGGTGTGCAACTCGTGATAGATGAGCACGATGAGCGAGACGATGCAGGCGATAGTCGAGTAAACCACCCACGGGCTCTGGAACCAGTCGGAGCGCTCGCCGCGATCGAGCACGATCTCGCCCAGGCCCAGCGTGATGAACAGGCACAGGATGCCGAGAAAATCGATTCGCCCCGAGCGGCGCTCCTTCATGTACGCCGGGTCATCGACGAAGCGCCAGACCATGAACGCGGCCGCGGTGCCGATGGGCACGTTGATATAGAAGTTCCAGCGCCAGCTCCACGCGTCGGTGATATATCCGCCGACGGTGGGGCCCATGATCGGTGCGACCATCATCCCCACTCCCCACACCGCCATCGCCAGCGCCTGCTCGCGCGGCGGGAAGGTCTCCATCAGGATCGCCTGCGACAGCGGCATCATCGCGGCGCCGGCCGCGCCCTGCGCCAGGCGGAACAGGACGATTTGGTTGAGCGATTGCGCGACGCCGCACAGCGCCGAGGCGACGACGAACATCGTGATCGAGATGACAAAGTAGCGCTTGCGGCCGAAGCGTTCGGCGATCCAGCCGGTCATCGGGATCATGATTCCGGCGGCGACCAGGTAGCTGGTGACGACCCACGCGATTTCATCGACGCTGGCCGAAAAGCTGCCCTGCATGTGCGGGAGAGAGACGTTGACGATCGAGCTGTCGAGCACCTCGAGCGCGGTGCCGAGCATCACCGAGACGGCGATAACCCACTTGCGCGCGGAGGAGAACTCATGCGCCTCGGGCGTTTGCTGATCGATCGCTTGAGGGGTAGCGCTCATCTGCCGATATTGCTGCGTACCGTAGTCCCGCGCGCGAAATTAGGCAAAAGACTGGGATCCGCGGTAGGGTCATCGCGCGTTGTCAATCACCCGGATTTTGCCGGGTGCGCGGTTTGACTCCGCAAAAAGCCCTAACCTATGTTAGGCGGAGAAGCCGCGGCGCGTCGTGCGCCGCGCGTGCCCAGCAGAGGTCACTCCGCGATGCCCCATCAGTCCAAGCTCTCGTATAGCGAAGCTGAAATATTATCCAATCATCCAGTCAAAGAACGGCTGGTCGTAAAGGGCGTGAAATGCCACGGCGGCTTCGACGCCGACGGCAAGTACGTCTCGCCGCGCACCCTGTGGCGCGTACCCGCGATCAGGGCATGGCAGGAGCAGCATCTGGCGGCCTCCGGGATGCCGATAGTCGAGATTCCGGCCGATACCGTCTCGCCGCGCCTGCCCAACGTCGCGCAGGCCAAATACCTGCTGCGCAAGGGTGTGCGCGAGCCGATGATCCGCACACTGACCGAGATTGCGATAATCGAGGGCTTCGGCGCACAGATTCGCGACTTGCCGGTGCCTCCGCTTGCGAGCTTCATCAAGGAAAGCACCGCGGGCACCGCGCTCGCGCATCTGACCGCCGGACTGTTCGAGGCGCATGCGCGCGACGAGGCCGGATGGACCGAAGAGGGCGGTCATCGCCAGATGTGGGAAGCGTCGCGCGACGCGGCGCTGTCGAACCCGGAAATCTCGCCCGAGATCTTCGCCGCCATTATCGCGCGCCGCGGCGGAGAGCCGCCCGCGATGTTCCCCGAGCTTGGCGCGCCGGTCGAGAGGCTGCTCCGCTTCATGGTCAATGTGCTTGCGATCGAAGTCTTTGCCGCCGCGACTTTCCAGTGGGCCGAGGAAATTCTCTCCGACCCGGAAGTCTCCGACGCCCCGGTCGAAGCGGCCAATCTGGTGCGGTTTATCCGCTCCGACGAATCGCCGCACGTCGAGTATCTGCGCACTGCGCTCTCGGAAATCTCGGCGCGCACGCTGCTCACCCAGGACGGCAAGGAAATTCCGGGCAAGCGCGCGGTGGACGCGCTGATCGAGCGGTCGCTGCGCGCGATGCTCCGCCAGCGGATCGTCGATCAACCGGTGATGGTGCGCGAGATGATTCGCCGGACCGCGAAGGTTCGCGATATCGAAGAGCTATTCGCCGGCTTCGACGCACTCGCGACGCCGTGGACACCTCCGGCGCGCTACGCGGACCTCGCTCCCGCGGCGCCAGTAACCGCACAGGGCTATTGAAGAAAAAACTGTCCACAGATTACACAGATTAAGACGGCGCGCTCCTACGAGCGCGCCGTCTGATTTTCTGAATCTGTGAAATCCGCGCAATCCGCGGTTACTCTTTCACGGCTCGAGGCGTTCCATCATTCGCGGGAACGGGATGCATTCACGGATGTGATGAATCCCGCAGAGCCATCCCGTCATCCTTTCGATTCCCATCCCAAAACCCGCGTGCGGGACCGAGCCGTAGCGGCGCAGGTCGAGGTACCATTCGAAGGGCTCGAGCGGCAGTCCGTGCGCGAGAATTTTTCCTTTCAGAGTCTCGAAATCGTCCTCACGCTGTCCGCCACCGATAATCTCGCCGTGGCCTTCGGGCGCGAGCATATCGACGCATAGGGCGACTTCTTGGCGCGCGGGATCCTGCTTCATGTAGAAGGCTTTGCACGCGGTTGGGTAGCGATGCACCATCACGGGGCGATCGAACTCGCTCGACAGGAGCGTCTCCTCGTCGCCGCCAAAGTCGTCGCCCCAGTTGACGCTCGCACCCTTCGCCTTCAGGCGCTCGATTGCTTCATCGTAGCTGATTCGCGGATAGGGCGTTTTCGTGGCTGCTTCGAGCTTCGCGATATCGCGCTCGAGGGTCGTAAGCTCGGCGCCGCGGCGCTCGAGCACGCGGCGCACGATGTACGAGACGAAATCCTCGGCCAGCGCCATGTCGTCGTCGAGGTTGAAATAAGCGGCCTCCGGCTCGACCATCCAGAATTCGGTCAGATGCCGCCGCGTCTTCGACTTTTCCGCGCGAAACGTCGGGCCGAAGCAGTAAACCTTGCCGAACGCGAGCGCGCCCGCCTCTGCGTAGAGTTGTCCGCTCTGGGTCAGATAGGCCTTGCGATCTTCAAAGTAGTCGAGCTCGAAAAGATTGGTGGTGCCCTCGCACGAAGTCGGCGTCAGGATCGGCGCGTCGAAGAGCACAAAACCGCGCTCGGCAAAAAAATCGCGGCACGCCTGCGCGACCTCGCTGCGGATTCGCAAAATCGCATGCTGCCGCGACGAGCGCACCCATAGATGGCGCTTGTCGAGCAAAAACGCGACGCCGTGCTCCTTGGGCGTGATCGGATAATCGGCTGACGGCGCGACCTGCCTATAGCTGCGCAGCGTCAGCTCGAAGCCGCCGGGAGCGCGCTTGTCCTCGCGCACCGTGCCGGTGACCTCGAGCGAGGTCTCCTGTCCCATGTGATCGGCGGCGGCAAAGGCCTCATCGCCAAGATCGGCTTTCGACGCGACGCACTGGCATAGCCCGGTCCCGTCGCGGACGAGGAGGAAATGGATTTTGCCGCTCGAGCGCTTGTTGTAAAGCCACCCGCGCAACGTGACTTCATCGCCGGCGTGGCGCGGAAGATCCTCGATATAGACCCACGACATGCGTCCTATTTAAGCACATCAGGGCGTGTCGCGGAGAAGCGCGTGCGCGTCGCAACCGGCGGGGCCTTCAGGTAGCCTCATCGCAACACCGATGAACGGATTCGATTTCCTGGTGATTGGCGTGACGGCGGCGGGCGCAATTTACGGCCTGCGCCAGGGTCTGCTGCGGATGGTCACGTCGGCGGTGGCGCTGCTCACGGCGATTTACGTGGCATCGGTGTATTACTCGCGCGCCGGCGAGATCGCGCAGCACCAGTTCGGCGCGGGAGCGACGGCAGCCTCGGTCATCGGATACCTGGTCGTCTTCATCGTGATTTTTTCCGCGATCGAGGTGATCGGGACCACTGCGATTCGGCTGACCCAGATCGTGCATCTGAGCTGGGCCGACCGGCTGGCGGGGAGCATGCTGGGCGCGGCGCTGATCGGCGTCGTGATGGGAATCGCGGTGATGCTGCTGGCGGCGGTAATGCCGCCGGACGCGGCGATTTTGCGCAACTCGCGGCTGGCGCCGATGCTGATCGAATACAATGAGACGCTGGTGCGCTACATCCCGGAGCAGGCCAAAGAGGCTTACGAGAGCAATCGTCAGATCCTGATGCGCTACTGGATCGCCGAGGCTGAAAAAACAGTGACGCACGCGGAAGCAAGTCCCGCGGCGTCACCGTCCGCCTCGAAATAGAGCCGCGCGATTCGCGGCGTGATACTCAGGTTTCGAGCGCGTGATCGACGGCCTTGATCAGATGCCCGCGCGGCACGGCGCCGACAATCTGTTCCTTCACCTGGCCGCCCTTGATGATGATCAGGTTGGGGATACCCCGGATGCCGTAACGAGCCGGGACATCCTGGTTGTCGTCAACATTCATCTTTACGACCTTGAGGCGGCCGGCGTAGTCGTTGGCAAGCTCGTCAACGAGCGGCGCGATTGCCTTGCACGGACCGCACCACGGCGCCCAGAAATCAATCAGCACGGGAGTCGAGGATTTCAGGACTTCCTGCTCGAAATTACTGTCGGTAACATGAACAATCTTGTCGCTGGACATTGAGGTCATTCTCCTCGCCGAAGCGTTGCTAAGCTGAACATAAGGACGGCGGATCGCGCAGTCAAGGAAGCCGGGGCGCGGCCCACTCGCTGGATCGCTTTGACAGCCGCAGCCGATTGCGTTCATATAGGTACCGATTCCGCATGAGCCAGCGCACGCTACCCGGCATTCCAGAGGCTCCAATTTTCCAGCGACGCTGGAGCGCTCCCGATTCTCTGCCGCGTGTCAGAATCATAGGTGCCCAGCAGTTTGCTGCAGCTGTCCCGTCGATTTTTGACGCGAGTTCGAGTGATTCCGCGATCATCGTCGGTGAAGCGCGAAGAATGCTCGCGGCCTTCCCAGATAAATCCGTCCGAGTTTGCGTAACGTCGCCTCCGTACTGGTCCCTTAGAGACTACAAAATTGACGGCCAGATCGGATTAGAGTCCAGTCTTGGAGATTACATCCAGAGCCTGATCAACGTTTTCGAGCAGGTTCGACGAGTTCTGACTGATGACGGGAGCATGTGGGTCAACCTCGGCGACTCCTACACCTCCGGCGGTCGCACTTGGCGTGCCCCAGACAAGAAAAATCCAGTGCGAGCGATGAACGTCCGACCCCCAACGCCATCAGGACTCAAACCCAAGGACTTGATCGGTGTTCCTTGGAGATTGGCCTTCGCGCTCCAAGAGGCAGGATGGTATCTACGAGCTGATACGATCTGGAATAAGCCCAACTGTCAGCCCGAAAGTGTTAAGGACCGACCGACGCGCAGTCACGAGTACCTCTTCCTACTGAGCAGAAGCGAGAAGTATTTCTATGACGGCCAATCTGTAAGAGGGCCGAACGGTCGGAATCTTCGCACCGTCCGGGACGTTCCAACGGAGCCGTTGAAGGAAGCACATTTTGCGACATTTCCGCCCGCGCTGATTGAACCATGTATCGCGGTCAGCTCGCAGCCCGGAGATTTCGTGTTGGATCCGTTTGTCGGGTCGGGAACGACCGGGTGCGTAAGTCTCGCGTTGGGTCGCAGGTTCGTGGGCTTGGAGATTAACCCGGATTACGTACGAATCGCTGAGAAACGCCTACGTCGCGCGATTGTCCTGCATGGCTAATCTTTCAAAGGCTAAGCGCGCGAATTTTACCGTTCCATCTGCAAAGCGCCAAATTGCATTTCACTCGCTTCTGGTAGCTGCGCGAAAGACCTGGCTTCACGACGCTCTTAGCGACGCTGTCAGCCGTGTGGATCCAAGAACGCTGCGAGATCAGATTCTCGAACTGGTGCCCGCGCCAGCCCAGCAGGTCCTCGCGGCCGCAGGGATCCGGGATGAAAGGGTGTTCCCGACTCCAGTTATTCTGGAAGCAGGCCCGGCGTTGGTTGGATATTTCCGGCTCCTCCTCGGTGTTCCGCAGAAATGGTTTTACGCCGCACCAACAGGGCTCGGAATGTTTAAGAGCATGGAGCGTGCAGGCTTACTCCGAGATCGCCAGCGCAACCTTTTGCCTGCGTTCTGCCGGTCGATGAGTTCACCTATTACGGAGTTGGTGCTTTCGCTGACTCCGTCGATCACGCTCCGAGATATCTCGGAGCTTCCGCTGCTCACCCTCGGATCGCAATTCCAGGGAGCAAATAACAACCGAATTGGCAGTGACGCGATCGCAGCTGTCTTTATCGCGATCCGGGAAATCGTAGGCGAGCACATCGTCAAGCAAAGCAGCCGAGAGCTGGTAGTAAAAAATGCGTCAGAACGCGAGGTGTCTATTGCTATTGCGAGCGATCCTGATCTCGCCATCAACGAAAACTTCAACGGCGAATGGCACCCGAAAGTAGCGATCGAGATCAAGGGCGGCGCGGACGCGAGCAACGTCCACAATCGTGCCGGTGAGGCCGAGAAGTCGCACCAAAAGGCGAAGGCCGCTGGCTACCGCGACTTTTGGACCGTGATCTCGAAGCCTGGGGCACGATTGTCAAGTTTGAGACGAGAGTCTCCGACGACGAACTTCTGGTTCGATATTGGAGAAATTCTCGCGCGGCAGGGGATCGCTTGGACGAGCTTCTGTACTCGCCTGGCAGGCCAAATCGGAATTCCAGTGCCCCTGCGAAGCTAGCGGACCCCTGCTATCAACTTCGCTCGAAGAAGCCTGCAGCGCGGCGCTCGCACCATTCTGCCAGCGCCATGACGCGGGATCTCCGCCTCAGCGGCCTGGCGCCGCGGAGTGCTGCGTGGCGCTGCGATCGGTCATCAGCGTGGCGGCACTTCGAAAGGCGGCTTCGGTTTCGCGCAGCAGGTCGGCAAAGACCTCGGCCACCGGCTTGATTTCCTTTATCAGGCCGGCACCCTGCCCGGTCGGCATAAACGTGCGCTCGCGATCGGCCTCGCCGCGGCGGGTTCCGGTGAAGTTCATGACGCCGTTGCGCTGCGAGATCATCGATTGTTCAGGGAACGGCTTGATCTTCGAAGGGTCGCGCTCCCATTCCATCGCGTATGAGGTGCGAAGCACGCGGCACGGCTTGCCGGTGTAGCATCGCGTGCGGATCGTGCTGTCCTCATGCGCGTCAACAATCGCCTTGCGATACACGTCGGCGGCCTGCGCCTCGGGCGTCGCGATAAAGCGCGTGCCGATCACCACGCCCTGCGCGCCGAGCGTCAGCGCGGCGGCGATTTGGCGTCCGTCGGCGATTCCGCCCGCCGCCAGGACCGGGATCTTGATCGCGTCGATCATCTGCGGCACCAGCGACAGCATCCCGATCTCCCCGGTATGCCCGCCCGCCTCGGTGCCCTGCGCGACGACCACATCGACGCCGGCGGCCTGCGCTTTTTCGCCGTGATGCACTTTGCCGCACATCGCGACGACCTTCATCCCGTGCTCGTGCATCGTCTTGATAAACTCGGTCGGCACCGCAAGGCCGGCGACGAAGATGCGGACTTTCTCTTCGATCAGCACCGGCATATGCGGGCGCATCATGTCGGGGATCGGCGCAAGGAGATCGACGGCAAACGGCTTGTCGGTCAGTTCGCGGGTCTTGCGGATCTCGGCGCGCATCTCGTCGGGGGAAAGCGACGCCGCTCCGATCACGCCCAGGCCTCCGGCGTTGGAAACCGCGGCGACCACCTTGTGCATCGCCACGCCGCCCATCCCGGCCAGCAAGATCGGGTACTTGATTCCAAAATAGTCGCAAATCGGGGTATGAAGCATCGCTGTGTCACTCCTCGCAGTGAGCGGCCGCGCGGGCTCGCTCCTGACGGTCCTATACTGTGGGCGGATGCGATCAAGCAAGCCGCGCGGGACACGGATGTGGCGCGGAGCTTCGGGGTGATGGCATAATTGCGGGTCCGCGCGGAGAGGTGGCCGAGCCCGGTTTAAGGCGCACGCCTGGAACGCGTGTAAACTCGAAAGGGTTTCGGGGGTTCGAATCCCCCCCTCTCCGCCAGTTCTTTTTTCGCCACCGGCCAGGTGTTGGCGCCAACCAGCTCGGCGATCAGATCGATCGAATCGAGCAGCGCGGCGTCGAAGTTGATATCCGAAAAATAGAGCCCGAATTCGTGCTCGAGAAAGGTTACGATTTCCACCGCG
>Ga0307373_10014949_pt1 | contig 10617 bp, 11 predicted proteins | sample OX2MG_FD_202534 | JGI IMG/M metagenome (GOLD analysis project Ga0307373, IMG submission 202534) | Soil microbial communities from Risofladan, Vaasa, Finland - OX-2 | ecosystem: Environmental > Terrestrial > Soil > Coastal area > Acid sulfate soil | place: Finland: Risofladan, Vaasa | collected...
CGGAAGTTTCCAATTACTCGCGGGTGAAGGCGCGCCGGTTGCCATTCATCAGGATGCGAAACTTTTCGCCGCGCGCATGAAGTCCGGCGAGGAAATCACGCATGCGCTCGATTCTGCGCGCCATGCGTGGGTGCAGGTTGCTCGTGGTACCGTGCGCCTGAACGGAAGGGAACTGACGGCTGGCGACGGCGCGGCGATCTCAAACGAAAAGAACCTCACGTTCAAGGCGCAAAGCCCGTCGGAAGTGTTGCTCTTCGATTTGGCTTAGTTGGCGCGATGACGCACACGACCCAATCACAGGCGCGGCAGCACGATGCCATGCTGCGCCTGATATTTTCCCTTCTTATCTTTGTACGATATTTCGCAGCTCTCATCCGATTCGAAAAAAATCACCTGGCACAATCCTTCGTTCGCGTAGATTCGCGCCGGCAGCGGCGTCGTGTTGCTGATTTCCAGCGTCACGAAACCTTCCCACTCTGGCTCGAACGGCGTCACGTTCACGATAATCCCGCACCGCGCGTACGTCGATTTTCCCACGCACAGCGTCAGTACGTTTCGAGGTATCCGGAAATATTCCACCGAGCGTCCCAGCGCGAACGAATTCGGCGGAATGATGCACACGGGTCCTTTGAATTCCACGAACGAGCGCTCGTCAAAGTGTTTCGGGTCCACGATGGTCGAATTCACATTCGTGAAAATTCGGAACTCATCGGCCACGCGAATGTCATAACCATAGGACGACACGCCGTAGCTAATCACGCCTTCGCGAACCTGCCGATCGGAAAATGGTTCGATCATTTTGTGCTCGCGCGCCATCCTGGTGATCCACCGATCCGACTTCACGCTCATCCCATCCTCCCGGTGCGTTCGATTTCAAAAAGGCGCGGCATCTTATTACACCGCGTGCCGCTTGACAACCCGCAACCCGCCCTCTAGCATACACTTCGAAAAGGAGCCGTCCCCGCCATGATAAAACTTGATATCGTGAACGCAGTTGTGCAGCGTACAAATATTCCTCGCAGCAAAGCCGAGCAGGCCGTCGAAACCGTTTTCGAATCGCTGAAGAATGCCCTCGGGCGCGGTGAACGCATCGAGCTGCGCCGCTTCGGCGTCTTCAACGTGAAGCCGCGCAAAACCGGCATCGGCCGCAATCCTCGTACCGGCCAGCAAGTGAATATCCAGCCCGGAAAAGCCGTCCGCTTCAAGCCCGGCAAAGAGCTGCAAACGCTTTAGCGGCTTGTTGAAAAAAATTCGTCGCCCATCGCGGACCACGGATCGTTTTCCACGGATCATTATCTTTCTCTCCGGTGGCGGGCGCCGCCGTGGGCGGTGTACCCTAGTAACGTGGATCACGGCAACGGCAATGGGCGCAGTGACGCATCCGTCGAACTGCTCGACGACCGCGCTCGTTGGTTGCTGGAATCCCGTTTCGCCACTGGCGCACCGCGAAAACGAAAATTTGTTCTCGCCTTGGTTCTCTTCGTGCTCACCGTGATTTCGACTCTCGCCGTGGGCCGCGAATTCTCGGTTTCTTTTGCGCAAAATCGCGCACCATTCTCCGGAATGGAAAATCCCTTCGCTCCGACGTGGAAAAGCCTACTGCATCCGCGGCTGCTGCTCGGCGGAATCCCTTTCGCGTTCACGCTGATCGGCATTTTGCTCGCGCACGAACTGGGGCATTTTTTCGCCTGCCGCTATTATAAAATCGACGCGAGCTATCCGTACTTTATTCCCGCCCCCACGCTTATCGGCACATTCGGCGCATTCATCCGCATACGCTCGCCGATCTTGAATCGCAAGGCTCTCTTTGACGTTGGTTTTTCCGGGCCTCTCGCGGGATTCATTCTCGCGCTCCCGATTCTCGCGCTGGGAGTTTATTTTTCGAAGGTCGTTCCCGGCGTGCAATCGAACGCGCTGGTGATCTTCGGCAGTCCGCCGCTGATACGATTTTTCCTCGCGCTGTTTCATCCCGGCGTGCGACCGCGCGACATCCTGTTCAGCCCGATTGCGCTTGCCGCTTGGGTCGGATTATTCGCGACGGCGCTCAATCTTCTTCCCATCGGCCAGCTCGATGGCGGCCACATCGTCTACAGCGTGGCGAGCGACAGGCACCGCCGCGTTTCCATCGCCTTCGGCGCGATCCTGATCGCCATGGGAATATTGTTTTGGCATGGCTGGATTTTCTTCGCGGTGCTTACTGGTTTTCTCGGCTTTCGGCACCCGCAATTGCTCGATCGCTGGACGCCGCTCGACCGCACGCGCCGAATCTGGGCCATCGTCGCTCTGATTATTTTTCTTCTGTGCTTCACGCCGCTGCCGCTCAGCGTTCCGCACCCCTGATTTCGCGTGATTCCGTGATTTATTTGTTTTTGCGGAGGCACAGTTTGCCGCGAAGAAGTTACAGCAGGCTCGCCGGATCCACGTCCACGATTACCGCGCTATCGGGAATTTCCTTTTTCACGCAGTACGACAAACAACCTTCGAGCACTTGCGCAAGCAAACGCCGGTTTGGCGTCTTCAGCAAAATCTGAAAACGATATTCGCGCCGCAACTTCGAAAGCGCCGCAGCCGCCGGTCCCAGCACTTTCAGTTCGCTGATTTTCCGCGAATCGAAATACGCCGCGATGGCGCGCGACCATCGAATGGCATTTTCGATTTTGCGGTCGCGCACCAGCACATTCGCCAGCGCGATGAACGGCGGATAATGCATCATTCGCCGGAAATGAATTTCGCGTTCGAAGAACGCCTTATAATCCTGGTCCACCGCGTGCTGAATCGCGTAGTGCTCGGGATAATACGTCTCGATCAGAACTTCGCCGGGCAACGCCCCGCGGCCCGCGCGTCCGGCGACTTGCGTAAGCAATTGAAACGTGCGCTCCGCCGCGCGAAAGTCCGGCCGCCCGAGCGCCAAATCGGCGGAAACCACTCCCACCAAAGTGACGCGTTCGAAGTCGTGCCCTTTGGCGACCATCTGCGTGCCCACCAGCAAGTCCAGTTCGCCGCGCATTCGAGCCGCGCGCGCCGCTTGTGATAGGAAAGCGCGATGCTGCAATTCTGGCATTCGATTCCCGCTCCGCAGCTCCGGCAAAGCACGTACCACGAATATCCGCGCCGGTTAATGAGGATCAGCGCCTGCGTGCCCGCCGCAAACCGCTCGCCGACGGCCTTCCGCAGCCGCGACGACACCGGCACCGAACGGTGGCTCTGCCGGAATTCCTCGCGCAGGTCCACCAGCTTCACCGCGGCGAGCGGGCGGTTTTCGACGCGCGTGGTTAGTTCGAGTAAACGGTATTTCCCGCTGCGGGCATTGTGGAAACTTTCAAGCGAGGGCGTTGCCGAACCGAGCAGCGCAACCGCGCCTTCGAGCTGCGCACGAACGATGGCTACATCCCGCCCGTTGTAGCGCGGCGTTTCTTCCTGCTTGTAGCTCGACTCCTGCTCCTCATCGACAATAACGAGGGCCACATTTTCGAGCGGCGCAAACACGGCCGAGCGCGTTCCCACCACGACTTGCGCTTCGCCCCGCCGCACGCGCCACCATTCGCGCGAGCGTTCATTTTCTCCGAGGCCGCTGTGCAGCACGGCGACAATTCCACCGAATCGCGCACGTACCAGACGGCTCAGCCAGAGCGTCAGAGCAATTTCCGGCACCAGCACAATCGCCGTGCGCCCCTGCGCCAGCGCGGCTTCCACCGCGCCAAGATACACTTCCGTTTTGCCGCTTCCCGTGACGCCGTGGAGCAATGCCGCGGTGAAGGATTTCTCCGCAAGCCATTCTCGAACGGTCTCAACGGCGGATTTTTGTTCCGCGTTCAGCGCATTTGCCGGAGGAACAAAATCCGTCTCCCAGGGATCCTCTTCCGCCGCCAGCGGCTCTTCCCAGGCGATCAGCTTTCCCTGCTTTTCGAGCCGCGCGGCGATGGCGCGCGACGCTCCGGCTTTCAGCAAAATCGGCAACGGCACAGGACCGCGCGTCGCTGTCAGTATTTCGTGGATTGTTTCTTCTTTCGGATCTTCCGGCGCCGCCGCGGGATTCCATGACACGATTTTCTGCACCCGCTCCTGTTTGCGCCGCACGCGTTCGCGCGCGATCAAGCATCCGCGCCGCGCGAGCCGCTCAGCGCCAGCTTCGCCTCCCGCGATGCGCTTCAGACGCGCGGACGTCACGGGATTATCGCCAATAGCGAGAAGCTCCAAAATCGCCAGATCAACCGACTCGCCCGGCGCGGCGGGCGCGCGCTCCTTCATCTCCGCCAGAAAATCCCGTCCGTGCTGCGTGAGTTCATATTCGCGGTCCTGCCGCAGCTCGGCCAGCGGCGGCAGCATCGCGCGCAACGTTTCTCCGACGGGCGCGACGTAGTAGCGGCTCACCCACATTCCGAGCTCGATCAATTTCGGCGGAAGCGCGGGCGTTGGGTCCAGCAGCTCGACGATTTCCTTGGTCGCCTTGCCCGCCGCCGGATTCGCGACGATGGCCACAACCACGCCAACCATCGCGCGGTTCCGAAACGGCGCGACGACGCGGCTGCCGACAAGCTCGGTAGTCTTCAAATGTTCCGGAATCGCGTAGGTGAACGTCGAGCGGAGCGGGACGGGCAGCGCAACTTCGCAATACCGCGCGGTCATATTCGTTTGCTAGTGTAACAGCAACGCAAGATCCGCAACCAACGCTTCGGACACATTATTGCGGCGCGGAAGGCGCGGCTTTCGCGGTGAAATCAATTTGGGGGCGCTCTGGCGGAGCTATTACACACTCACCAGCGCGACGCCCAAAAATATCAGCACAATGCCGACCCACTGCGTGCGTTCGAGTTTGTCGCGCAGAAAAATTGCGGCGAGCACGACGGTCACGGCGCCATATAGCGACGAGAGCACGCTCGCGACGGCGACCTGTTCGTTTTTCAGCGCCAAATTGTTGGCGATGAACGCGGCTGTATCCACCACGCCGACGCCCACAATCAGCCATAGCGTCGAGCCTTTGGGAATTTTGCCGCTTTGCCGCAGCGGCGCGGCGAGCAAGGCCAGCGCGCTGAACGTTGTGATTCGGATCATCCATACGGAGGCGACGCCGCCAAACGCGGGCATCACGCGAAATCCCAGCACCCAAAATAACAGTCCGAATCCGACCGCGGCGGCGAGCGCCCAGGGAACTCCGCGGAAAAAATGCCGGCGGTGGGTCGCGGATGAAGACGCGACAGGCGGCGAGGAGAATGTCACCGCCGCAAGAATCACGCCAAGGATGGCCGCGCCAACGCCGAGCGCGTGCGGCAGCGTGAGGCGCTCGCCGCTGGCGAGCGAAAGCATCACCGTCAGCGCCGGATAGCTCGCCGCGACCGGCGCCACCAGCGCGAGCACGCCGACTTCAAATGAGCGGTACAGCGAAAACGCGCTTCCGGCGTTGAGCAGCCCCGCGAGAATCGCCCACACCCACGCTTTTCCTTCCACGCCCGCGAAAAATCTTGTTGCGTGGCCCGTGGCCGCCATTCCCGCTGTCAAAACCAGAAACCCGGCGAGCTGCATGAAGAGCAGCGTGCGATACGCGCCCACGCGCCGCGACGCGAAACGCGCCATGAAGTCCGCCGCTCCCCATCCCAGCGCGGCCGCGAGTCCCAGAGCAATTCCCAAGCGTTATCTCCACAAAACTTTCGTCGCCGTTAACAGCTTGTTGAAAAAAAAGCTGAAACTGTACCTCAGGGGCTAAAGCCCTGAACAAAACCAACGTTTGTATGTCGGGGCGAAAGCCCCGACCCACAAAGCGATGGAATTTTTGAACAAGCCGCTGAAGGACAAGTTGCGAGCGCAATTCCATCGCGGGCGCCATAGTGTAACAGGAGCTTTGATTTCACCGGCAAGCGGAAACAGCGAGGGAACGAGAAACAGAACATCAGCGTTTTGCGGGAAGTTTCAAACCGAGGTGCGCCATCACTTTCTTCAAATCTTCCCAGACGTCGCCCTTGGCGTTTGGATTGCGGAGCAGGTACGCGGGATGATAGGTCAACATCAAGGGCGTGCCGCGAAAATCGAGCCATTGGCCGCGCAGGCGCGAAATCGATTGCTTGGTCCCGGTGAGCGACTGGAAGGCAATCGCGCCGAGGCAGACCACCGCCTTCGGCCGGATCACCGCGATTTGCCGGTAGAGAAATGGCGAGCACGTGGCGATTTCATCCGGCTCCGGTGCGCGATTTTGCGGCGGCCGGCACTTCACCACGTTGGCGATATAAACATCGTCGCGGCGCAAGCCCATCGCCTCGATCATTTGCGTCAATAATTTTCCCGCGCGGCCGACGAACGGCAGCCCTTGCACATCTTCGTCGTGGCCCGGGCCTTCGCCGACGAAAACCAGATCGGCTTTCGCGCTTCCCGCGCCGAAGACAATTTTATTTCGCTGCTCGCACAGCTTGCAGCGCCTGCAGTCGCCGCCAATATCATCGCGGATGCGTTCGAGCGTGTCGCCTTCGACGCGGTCGTTCGCGGCAAACAGAGTCGCGCTTTTGATCACAGGCAGCACGGGAACAGGCTGAGCGACTGGCGGGGGATTTGAAATCGCCGCCCGCGCCGCCCAGACCGGGCGCGCGATTTCTTCAGCAATTGCGGCAATGGGTTCAGAAGATATGGTTGAGGGAGCAGCGCGATCGATGCAGAACGGCGAAATTCCCAAAGCGTCGAAATACTCGAGCCACGCTTCCGCGCGCTCGCGGGCCTCAGGCTTCATCGCCGTCCCGCCGCATCCGCGTCACTTCACGGCCTTGCGCAATTCGGCGACATGGTCGAGAATGCGGTTCGCCACGTCGAATTTCGGCATTTTCGGCAGGGCAATCTCGCGTCCGTCGCGCAGGAATAGCGTCACGATATTCGTGTCCGTATCGAATCCGGAGCCTTCCTGCGTTACGTCATTCGCGACGATGATGTCCGCGCCCTTCGCGGCGAGTTTGTGCCGCGCGTTTTCCGTGAGATGGTCGGTCTCCGCCGCGAAACCAACCAATATCCTCGCGCCCTTCGTGCGCCCCAGCTCCGCCAAAATATCCGGCGTGGGCTCGAGTTCGAGCATCATGCGGCCTGCGCCGCGCTTGATTTTCTTCGTCTCCGGCGACGCGGGGCGGTAATCCGCGACGGCCGCGGCCATGATCACAGCGTCGGCCGCGCCGGCGCGTTCGCGAATCGCGCGATGCATCTCTTCGGTCGAGCGCACGGGCGCCCAATCCACTTCGCTGGGGGCGCGCAACTCCGTGGGCCCGCTGATCAGAATCACATGCGCGCCGCGCCGCGCCGCCGCATCCGCAAGGGCGTAGCCCATTTTCCCCGACGAACGATTCGTCAGCATCCGCACCGGGTCCACATCTTCCACTGTTGGCCCTGCCGTAACGACGACCGTCATTCCCTCGAGGTCGTGCTGCAGGCCAAGCGTCTCGCAGACGGCGCCGGCAATCGCCTCGATTCCCGCCAGCCGCCCCGGCCCAACCATTCCACACGCGAGGTAACCTTCATCCGGCTCGACCACGCGCACGCCGCGTGCGCGCAGCGTCTCGATATTTTTCCGCGTTGCGGGATGCTCCCACATGTTGACGTTCATCGCGGGCGCCACGATCACAGGCGCCTTCGTCGCCAGATACAGCGTGGTCAGAAAATCATCCGCGATTCCACCGGCGAGCTTCGCCAGAATATCCGCCGTTGCCGGAGCCACCAGCAGCATGTCGATTCGCTGCGCCACGGCGATGTGCTCGATGGCGCTTTCCACATTCGCGGGCGCTTCGTTCTCGGCAAAAAGCCCGGTAATCACCTTGTTCCCGGTCAGCGCGGCGAAAGTCAGCGGCGTGACGAACTGCTGAGCTCCGCGCGTCATCACCACCTGCACGTCGAGCTTCTCCTGCTGCAAGCGGCGCACCAGCTCCGCGGCCTTGTAGGCGGCAACCCCTCCCGAAACTCCCAGCGCGATGCGCATCGATCCTCGCGGCAAAACTTACGGCTTCTTTTTCTTTGTGTCCTTGTCTTCCGTGCCGTCCGCCGATTCCGGCAGTTCGTACTCCAGCATCCCCTTCTGCAATTCCTCTTCGGCGACGCGGGTGAATTTGTGATTTTTCGGATTATCGATCAACGGTCGGCCTCCGGCCATGAGCTGCCGGGCGCGGCGCGCGATAAGCACGACGTAGGAAAACCTGCTGTCTGGTGGCTGCGTGGAGACCGCCATGAGTACATTATCCTCCAAAGGATTTCAAAATCTCTTGCACACGGTCGCGATTCTGAGCGGTTCGGCAGCGCGCGCCCTGGGCAATCGCGCGCACGGCGTCGCCGGCCCGGCCGACGTCCTCGTTGATAACCACGTAATCGTAATCCACGTAGCGTTCCATTTCCAAGCGGGCCCGTTCCAGGCGCCGGCCAATTTCGTCCTCATTATCCTGGCCGCGCGCGCGGATGCGCTGTTCCAGCTCCCGGCGCGAAGGCGGCACAATGAAAATGGCCACGCATTCGGGCACTTTCTTTCGCACTTGTTCCGCGCCTTGCACGTCGATTTCGAGCACTATATCTTTTTTCCGGGCGCGCGCCTCGTCCAGCCACTTCTTCGGCGTGCCGTAACTATGTTTCCCAAAAACACGCGCGTGCTCGAGAAACTCCCCGCGCTCCACCATCTTCTGGAATTCCTCTTCCGCTACGAAATGATACCACTGCCCGTCGTTTTCTCCCTCACGCGGCGGCCGCGTGGTAGCCGAAATCGACAGCATCGTACCGGGCAGCTCGAGGAGCTTTTTCACCAGCGTCGATTTGCCCGACCCGGAGGGTCCCGAGACAATCAAAACCAGCGGTTCATGGGATTCGGCCATCGTTATTCGATGTTCTGCGTTTGTTCGCGAAGCTTTTCGATCTCGGACTTCAATTCGAGACCCAGTTGCGTGATCTGAAGCCCGTCCGTATCGATTCCGCTCGCCTTTGAAAGCAATGTATTCGCTTCCCGCTGCATTTCCTGCAGCAGAAAATCGAGCTTTTTGCCGATTTCCCCGCCCGCGTCGAGCAATCCTCGAAATTGCCGCTCGTGGCTCCGCAGGCGCGTCAGCTCTTCGGTCGTGTCGCTGTGCTCGGCGGCAAACGCTGCTTCCTGCGCCAGGCGCGCGGGGTCCAGCGCGTAATTGCCGAGCAATTCCTTCATCCGCGCATCGAGCCGCTTCGCGTATGCAGGGCGCGCCCGCTCGGCAAGAATCTCAATCTGCTTGGCGTGCGCGGCAACCGTGGCCAGCCTTTGCGACAATTCCTGGCGCAGCGCCCGTCCCTCAGCCTGTTTCATTTGATCAAGCCGCTCGATGGCCTGTGCCAGAGCCGAGCGAACAAGCCCCGTTAGTTTCTCGATGTCGTCTTCGGCCGGCGCGCCCGCGGACGCCACGCCGGGCAGCCGCAAAATCGCCGCCAGGTCAGGATCCGATTTCACTCCGAACTGCTCGCCCAGCGATTTCGCCGCTTTCAGATATTCCGCGGCGACTTCGCGATGGATCGTAATCGCATTGCCCTTCGCGGCCTCCACTTGCAGCGTCACGTCCAAATGCCCCCGGCGAACCCGCTCGCGCGCCGTCTGGCGAATTTCCGCTTCCAGCGCGTCCCATCCCTCCGGCATGCGTATGCGCAGATCCAGAAAGCGGTGATTCACGCTGCGCAGGCTCAACTGCACGGCCCAGCCATCCTGTTCGGCACGTGCCTGCGCATATCCCGTCATCGATTTCAGCACAGGGTCAGACATTTTACACGGGTCCGGCCGGCAACGCCGGCCCGATTTCCTGGAACTGAAGATGATACAGCCGCGCGTAGGCCCCCGCGCGCGCCAGCAGCTCCTCATGCGTGCCGCGCTCCTTGATCGTGCCGTCTTCGAGCACGACGATCATATCGGCGCGGCGCACGGTGGAAAGCCGGTGCGCGATCACGAATACCGTGCGATTCTCCATCAAATTGTTCAGCGCGCGCTGCACCAGCATTTCCGACTCGGAATCGAGTTCCGACGTGGCTTCGTCGAGGATCAAAATCGGCGCATCCTTCAGCAGCGCGCGAGCAATGGCAATTCGCTGCCGCTGGCCGCCGGAGAGCCGCTGGCCGCGATCTCCGATCTGCGTTTGATAGCCCTGCGGCAATTGCGTGATGAATTCGTGCGCCAGCGCCGCTTTCGCGGCGGCCTGCACGCGCGCTTCGGGCAAATCGGGACGCCCGTAACACAGATTGTTCCACACCGTGTCGTTGAAGAGAATCGTCTCCTGCGTGACGATGGCCATCTGTTCGCGGAGCGAACGCAAATTCACTTCGCAAACATCGTTTCCGTCGACGCGCAGCGTTCCCAGCGTGGGATTGTGAAATCGCGGCAGCAAATTCACGAGCGTCGTCTTTCCCGCGCCGCTCGAACCCACGATCGCCACCACCGATCCCGCCGGAACTTTCAGATTGATGTCCCGCAGGATCATGGGCCCGGTCTCATACGCGAATGCCACATCCTGAAAATCCACTTCGTTCGAGAAGCGCGGTAGGATCACCGTTCCGGGCATCTCGGCGATTTCTTCCTGGAGCGCGAGGAATCCCAGCACCTGCGTGGACGCGCCCACGGCGAGCTGGAACTGATGATACAGGCTGCCCAGCCGTTTGATGGGCGTA
>Ga0307373_10014952_pt1 | contig 10615 bp, 9 predicted proteins | sample OX2MG_FD_202534 | JGI IMG/M metagenome (GOLD analysis project Ga0307373, IMG submission 202534) | Soil microbial communities from Risofladan, Vaasa, Finland - OX-2 | ecosystem: Environmental > Terrestrial > Soil > Coastal area > Acid sulfate soil | place: Finland: Risofladan, Vaasa | collected...
TCAAGACGTCGCCGGCGGCTCATCACGCCGCGCGCCACCTGCGTATCAAGCTGACCGCCACGCAGGACTGCTGGGTCCAGCTGACCAGCGTCCACGGGGCCACCCTGTTCAGCGGGATGGTCTACGCCGGCAACTCGATGAACTGGACGGAGCGGCATCCCGTCACGATGATCCTGGGGAACCCGTCCGGCGTGAAGGTGCTCGTGAACGGCAAGAACCCCGTCCCGCGGGGGTCGGTGAGCATGGTGACGCTGAGCCTGCACGCCGGGCGGGCGCACTAGCCGGGACTGGGGCGTCCGGCGGCTGCCGCAGGCAGCGGTTTACCGTAGTCTGCCGGTGTGTCATCGACAGGCCCCACACCACCGGGCGCGGCATCCTCAGGCGCGGCACCACCACGCGCGGCATCACCAGGCACGGGGCGCTCCGTGCGGCTGGTGACCCTCGGCTGCGCGAGGAACGAGGTTGACTCAGAAGAACTCGCCGCCCGGCTCGAGGCCGGCGGCTGGGATCTCGCCGATGACCAGGACCGGGCGCCCGATGTCGTCCTGGTCAACACCTGCGGTTTCATCCAGGCCGCGAAGCAGGAGTCGATCGACGAGCTGCTGACCGCGGCTGAGTCAGGCGCGGCGGTGGTCGCGGCCGGCTGCATGGCCGAGCGCTATGGATCAGGGCTGGCCGAGGCGCTGCCCGAGGCGCAGGTGCTGAGCTTCGACGATTACGCCGACATCTCCGGCCGCCTGGACGCGGTCCTGGCCGGCCAGCGCTGGTCGGCGCACGAGCCGCAGGACCGCAGGAAGCTGCTGCCGATCTCTCCGGCCGGCCGGCCGGGCGCTGCCGTCGGCCACGTGCCAGGCCACGGCCCGGCCCGCGTCGCGGACCTGCCTGACGGCGTCGCGCCGGCGTCCGGGCCCCGCGTGCTGCGGCGCAGGCTGGGCGAGGGGGTCGTCGCCCCGCTGAAGATCGCCTCAGGCTGCGATCGCCGGTGCAGCTTCTGCGCCATCCCGGCCTTCCGCGGCGCCTTCATCTCCCGGCACCCCGATGACCTGATCGCCGAGGCGGGCTGGCTGGCCGGCCACGGGGCCAGGGAGCTGCTGCTAGTCAGCGAGAACTCGACCTCCTACGGCAAGGACCTCGGCGACCTGAGGCTGCTCGAGACGCTGCTGCCCAGGCTCGCCGCAGTGCCAGGTGTCGACCGGGTCAGGGTCAGCTACCTGCAGCCGGCCGAAGTGCGTCCTGGGCTGATCGACGTGATGACCACGACTCCCGGCGTGGCGCCGTATTTCGACCTCTCGTTCCAGCACGCGAGCGGCCGGGTGCTCCGCGGGATGCGCAGGTTCGGTGACACCGAGCGGTTCCTGGCCCTGATCGAGCAGATCAGGCGACTGGCGCCGCGGGCAGGCATCAGGTCCAACTTCATCGTCGGCTTCCCCGGCGAGACCCAGGCCGACGTCGACGAGCTCGAGCGGTTCCTGGCCGAGGCACGGCTGGACGCGATCGGCATCTTCGGGTACTCGGACGAGGACGGCACCGAGGCGGCCACCCTGTCCGGGCAGCTCGGATCGGACGAGATCGCCGGACGGGTCGAGCAGCTGGCCGGCCTCGCCGACGAGCTGATGGACCAGCGCGCGGCCGACCGGGTCGGCGAGATCCACGAAGTGCTGATCGAGGAGGTGGCCGACGATCCCGGCGACGGCGCGGTCCGGCGGTACGGCGGCCGGACGGCACACCAGGCACCCGAGGTGGACGGGGCGACCGAGGTGATCGCGGTCAGGCCGCTGGCAATTGGTGACCTCGCGCGGGTTCGGGTATCGGGGTCGGAGGGGGTAGACCTGGTGGCGGATCTGATCGATGAGCACGAACCCGGACGTCCCGGGCCAGCGTCAGACCGTTGACTAGCTCGGACGCCAGGACCGCTCCGGCCTCGCCCAGGCTGGTCAATCTGCCGAACGGGCTGACTGTGCTGCGCCTGGTGCTCGTTCCGATCTTCGTGGCTTTCCTGGTGGAAGGCGGCACCGGCTCGCGGATCGTGGCGTTCTTCGTCTTCGGCGTCGCCTCGGTCACCGACCTGCTGGATGGCCAGCTTGCCAGGCGCAGCGGGATGATCACCGACTTCGGCAAGATCGCCGATCCGATCGCCGACAAGGCGCTGACCGGTTCCGCGCTGATCACCCTGTCCGCGCTCGGTGAGCTGCCGTGGTGGGTGACCGGGATCATCCTGGTGCGCGAGGTCGCGGTCACAGTGCTGCGCTTCTGGGTGATCCGGCACGGCGTCATCGCGGCAAGCAGGGGCGGGAAGATCAAGACGGTGCTCCAGATCGTCGCGATCGGGCTGTACATCCTGCCGATCGACATCGGCTGGGTGCGGTCCGCGGTCATGGCCGCCGCGGTGGCGGTGACGCTGGTGACCGGCGTGGACTACGTGGCCAGGGCGCTCCGGCTGCGCCGGGCCGCGCGGAGCGTGCCCGCTGACGCCCGGCGTGCTGATGGCGCCGGGCCAGGTGAGGGCATCGGGCCTGGTGGCAGCCTCGGGCCTGGTGGCGCCCTCGGTCTCGGTGGAGCCCTCGGGTCCGGGAGCGGCCTGGGGTTCGGCGGCCAGGCAGCCGCGGAGCCTGACGAGGAGGCAGGGACCGGAGAGTGACACCGGGCGATGATGCCTTCGTGGCGGCGGAGACGGCGATCGGCCTGCTCGTCAGTCATGGGCAGAAAGTCGGAACCGCTGAATCGCTCACCGGCGGGCTGGTGGCCGCGGCGCTGACCTCGGTTCCCGGCGCGTCCGCCGTCTTCCGTGGCGGGATCGTGGCCTATACGGCCGACCTGAAGAACTCGCTGCTGGGCGTCCCGGCGGAGTTGCTTGACCGGGTCGGCACGGTTCACCCCGATATCGCGCTCGCGATGGCCCGCGGGGCAAGGGAACGACTCGCCGCCACGGTAGCTCTCGCGACGACCGGGGTGGCCGGACCTGATCCGGCCGACGGGCAGCCCGTCGGCACCGTGCACATCGCCGTCTGCACCCCGGCCCGTGCCGTACACAGGGAACTCGCGCTGAGCGGAACGCGTGCGCAGATCCGTGACGCCACCGTGAAACACGTTCTTAACCTGCTGGTCACGACCCTCATGGAAGCTAATGAGTAATTACAGCGTTACGTATCTCGAACACGCATCGATGCCCTCTCCCGCACTGTCATCCAGGCCAGGTACGGTGGAGGGGTAAGAGGCCAGTCCTCGGGAAGGGATTGCGGCGATGGTCCTGCTTCGTCACTTGCTAGGTGACGCGCTGCGGCGTCTGCGCCTGCGGCAGGGTCGCACCCTCCGCGAGGTGTCCGCCTCGGCGCGAGTTTCGCTTGGGTACCTGTCCGAGGTCGAGCGCGGCCAGAAAGAGGCCTCTTCCGAGCTGCTCGCCGCCATCTGTTCCGCGCTTGGAGCGCCGCTGTCCCAGGTGCTGAGGGAAGTTTCCGACAACTTCGCGCTCGCCGAACTGCAGAGCGAGCCGGTTTTCGCCGACGTCATCGAGCCCGCCATCGAGGTAACCGGTGTCGGCCATGGTTCCAGGCAGGATAGTGACTCGGGCGAGCAGGTGCCCGTGGCGCACGTTTCCGCCGAGCACCTGGGCCGGCCAGCCAGTCAGAAGGTCCCGGCCGCTGCCGGGTCGCACCGGATCCCCGCAGGTGCCGGTCAGCTCAGTGCCGGTCAGCTCACTGCGGCCCCGATCGGCGCCGGCCAGATCAGCGCTCAGATCAACGGCGGCCAGCTGCCCGCCGGGCACATCAGCGCCGGTCAGCTTCGCCCCGGGCAGAAGATCACGGTTCCGGCCAGGATGCCGATGGGTGCGAACCTCTCGGTCGGCGACCCCGCCTTCGATCAGGTATCGAGGACGGTCCGCGAGATCACGAACATGGTGCCCGTCTGACCCGAGTGGCTGAGTCGCCGGTCCGATCGGCTGATCCGCGCGGCCGTGCGGCCGGTCCAAGCGGCTTAGCGGCCGACGCGCGCTTCCCAGGAGCCCGGCAGCTCGGCGAGTTTGCGGACGCTCTCCGGCAGGGCGCCGCTGACCAGGTGCGCTAGCGTCACTTCTTCGAGGATCGCCCGCTCGTTCGCGCGCAGCGCGATCCACACGGTCTGGAGTGGCTCGGCAGCTCCGATATAGCCGAGATTCTCCGGGCGCTCGCCTCTGACACCGAGCAGCGGACCGTCGATCGCCCGGATGATGTCGGCGAGCGAGATCTCCTCGGCCGGCCTGGCCAGCCAGAATCCCCCGTCTGGTCCGCGCTGGCTGCGCACCAGGCCAGCTCGCCGCAGCTGAGTCAGGATCGCCTCGAGGAACTTCGCCGGAATCTTCTGTGCCCTGGCGAGCTGCTCAGCCGTAACGTGCCCTTCACCCGATGCCGCGAGCTCGATCGCGGCGCGCAGGGCATAATCGGCTCGGGCTGACAGTCGCATACGCAGCATTATGCAGGTAGCCGGCACGAGTTGCAGAAACCTGGCGGCACGACACAGGAGGGTTACTCATGCTGGAGTGGCTCCCAGCCGGGCCGGTGCACGGGCCCGCGGTCATCACCCTGCTGTCCTGGGGCGCCGCCGAGCTGGCGCTCCGGCTGCGGCTGGCCATCCGGCCGGGCTGGCGCGCCCGGCTGAGTACCTGGTCCGCGGCGGCCGGCGGGCGGCTGCGTGAGTGGACGTTCTTCGTGGTCGTGCTGGCCATTGGGGCAGCAGTGATCGGAGCCCTGTGGCTGGATCGGCTCAGGCAGTTCGCCATCGGCGGCGGCCGTCTCACGATCGTCGCGGGGGAGGTACTGGCCGTGGCCGGGATCGCGCTGCGGATGTGGGCGATCCTCACGCTGGACAAGTTCTTCACGTTCGTGGTCGGCATCGCCGCTGACCACCGGGTCGTCCAGCACGGCCCGTACCGGCTGCTCCGCCATCCTGGCTACGCCGGAGCGCTGCTGACCCTGCTCGGCATCGGAATCGCGCTGGGTAACTGGCTCTCGCTGCTGCTGATCGTCGCCGTGCCGGTGCTGGCGCTCGGGATCAGGATCACGGTGGAGGAGGCGACACTGGCCGGCGCGCTCGGCGCCGAGTACCTGAGCTACGCCGACCGGACGGCACGCCTGATTCCCGGACTGTGGTAGCCAGCCGGCCCGAGAACCGCGCTGGGTCAGGTCACCGGCAGCACTGTCAGCTCCCGCGTGCGTTACCCGCCGTCGGCCACCAGCCGTCGCAGTCGGTCCATGGCATCCCAGACATCGACGAACCGGGTCGTCAAACGCCGGCGCCCCTGGCCCGCCGTTGAGGTACAGCCGACGGCAAGATCGGTGCCAGCGCGATCCCAGCAGGAGCTACCCGCTTAGCTTGCCGAGACCGTTCCGTTTGGCGAGGATTGACCCTATGCGATATGTCATGTCAAATAAGTGGTCCCTCACCGAGCATTTCGTCATCACCGACGACTCGGGAGACCCGCGCTTCGATGTCCGGGGCAACCTGGGCCTGACTCAGCGCCTCACCTTCCGCGACCAGTCGGGCCAGGAGGTCGCCGAGATCCGCAAGCACCTGATGACCACCGCGCATGACATCCTGATCGGCGGTCAGCGCCTCGCCGAGGTCCGGCACACGGGCTTCTTCGGCGAGCGTTACGAGATCGACTCGAGTTTCGGCCAGTTCACCGCGAAGGGGAGCTTCACCGGCTGGGATTACACCATCAGCCACGGCGGCCAGGTGATCGCCACGATCTCGCGCGAGTTCGCGTTCAGGGAGAAATTCCTGGTCCAGATGGCCGACGGCGGGAACGACGTCTTCATCCTGGCGATCGTGCTGGCCATCGACTCGATCCATGACGAGCGCCGCGAGCGCGAGCGGGATGACCGGGGCATCGGCGGCGGATTTGGCGGCATCATCGGCGGGAACTTCCCTTAAGCAGAACGAGACATTCCGTGCAGATGCGCTCCGCCTTGGTGGCCGCCGTCGGCCGGGACGAGGCCCACGCGTTCAGCAAGCCGCCCCGCGCTTCGATCAGGCTGATCGCACGGTCCGCCCCGCATGGGCGTCGCCTTCGCTGCCGGCCGGGACCAGGCTGGTGATCGGGCGGCGGGCCGTGGTCGAGGTCACCGGCCTGCGCAGCCCGTGCACGCAGCTCGACGGCTTCCGGCCTGGACTGATGAAGGCCGTCCTGGACCGGGACGAGGATGGCGGGCTCGTCCGCAAGGCCGGCGTGATGGCCGTCGTTGTCGCCAGCGGGATGGTCGGCCAGGCGACCCGATGGAGGTCGCCTTCCCGCCCGAGCCGCATGCCCAGCTCGTTCCTGGGTGATGGACTGTACTTCACTGAGATATAGTTCAGCGGACTACAGCGCAGGAATCTTGCTGGGGAGTCCTATAGCCTTGGCCGGCAAGCCAGCGCACGTGTTTGATCGTGACCGGGAGTGGCAGAGCCTCGGCCTATCGCAGGCAGTTCGTCCGGGACGACGCGCCGGCCAGCCTGACGGACTTCGATGCCTGGGTCGAGCGCGCGGTGCTGAATCCGGGCCCCTCGTCAGGTTCTACGAGGCGATCATGAGACCGCGGTGGGGTGACCTCGAGCAGGGGCTTGGCAGCCGGGTGCGGCGGGACTCGAAGCAGAGATTCACCTTCATGGTCGTCGGTCCCCACTTCGAGGCGACCTGCCGGGAGTTCGCCCTCAGCGATCGTCTCGCTGGGCGAGGCCAAGTGGGGCAGCGTGATGGGAGAACGGCACCTGGCCAGGCTCCGGCGCGTGCGGTCCCTGCTGGAGGTGAAGGGTTTCAGTACCAGCCGGACCGTCCTGGCCCGCTACTCCGGAGCCGGCTTCGATGACGACCTGCGTGCGGCAGCGGAACGAGACTCGGTGCTGCTAGCAGACCCCGGCAGGCTGTACTCGTGATGCAGCAGCGGACACCTGCCTTCGTGCTCGCCTCGGGGTCAGCGGGGCGGCTGCGGGTCCTGCGGGACGCCGGGATGGACCCCGAGGTCGTGGTCAGCGGGGTCGACGAGACGGCCGAGGAGATCAGTGACACGGCAGAGCTGGTCCAGGTGCTCGCCGACCGCAAGGCAGCGGCGGTGGCGGCGCAGCGGCCGGACGCGCTGGTGCTCGGCTGCGACTCACTGCTGGATCTCGACGGGGCGGCTCTCGGCCAGCCGGGTTCAGCCGAGCAGGCCGTCAGCATGTGGCAGCGGCTGTGGGGCAGCGAGGGGACGCTGCTCACCGGGCACTGCCTGATCGAGCCGGGCCAGGGCCGACGGGCGCGCGGCGTCGCCCGCACGATCGTCCGCTTCGGCCGGCCAGGCGATGCCGAGCTGGCCGCCTACGTCGCGACCGGCGAGCCGCTCGCCCTGGCCGGTGCGTTCAGCATCGACGGACGGGGAGCGCTGTTCATCGACGGCATCGACGGTGACCCGAGCAACGTCATCGGGCTCTCGCTGCCGCTGCTGCGGCGGCTGCTGGCCGACCTCGGGATGGCCGTCACCGACCTGTGGCGTGACCGGGGCTAAGCCGCGGGATCGGCGTCCAGGAGGCGCAGCCGGTGGGCGGTCGCCGCCGCCTCCACCCGGCTGGCCGCGCCGAGCTTGGCCAGGATGTTGGACACATGCACGCTGACGGTCTTGGCCGAGATGAACAGCTCGTCAGCGATTCCGGCGTTGCTGCGCCCGTCTGCCACCAGGCGCAGCACGTCCACCTCGCGGGGAGTGAGGCCAGCCGCGGTCAGCCGGCCGGCGGCGGTGTCCCCGCCCGCTCCTGCCCGGCCCGCTGCTGCCCGGCCCGCTGCTGGCTGGCCCGCTGCTGGCCGGCCCGGTGCTGGCTGGCCCGGTGTGCCCGGGGCTCCGGCGGGCGGACCGCCGCCGGGAGCGGCAAGCGGGATCCTGGCGCGCCTCGCGAGGAGCCGGATCTGCTGGAGCAGCGGCGCTGCTCCGAGCCGTGAGGTGATCTCCGCGGCGCAGCCCAGCGCGTGGGCAACGGCGTCGCGGCGGTCCCGGTCGGCCAGGCCCGCCTCGGCCATGCGGAACAGGGCGATGCTCGCCGGGTAGGGCTCGCTGACCTGGTCCCATGCTTGCGCTGCCTGCCGCCACGCCTCGACGGCGCTCTGGCCGCCGGCCTGACGGCCCGCGTCGCCGACGTGCTCGGCCGCCGCGGCACCGGTTCGCTGCATCTCGCAGTCGAACGTCAGCTGGTGCGCACGCTGCAGCGGTCCGTGCACGTCCAGTTTCGCCGCCTCGGCGCGCAGAGCGGTGAGCAGACCCGACGCCTGCTCCGCGATCGCCGGGGCGGCGAGCGCTTTCGGCAGCACGGTCACGTCGGCGCATACCCGGGCAGCGGCGACGAGCATCGGCCAGGAGTACCGCGGGCTGGACTGCACGTCGAAGGAGCCGAGTGCGTGCTCGGCGGTGGCCAGCGCGTCACCGAGCCTGCCCTCGCCGTGGCTGAGTTCTACCTCGAGCCGTGCGCCGGGCAGATGCAGCTGGTCCTCATAGGCGGCGCCGGCGAGCAGATCGGCCGCTACCGCCGCCGACTGGCGGCCGGTCGTCAGGTCGCCGCGGGCCACGGCGATCATGCCCGCCAGGTGATGCAGCGACGCGCGGGTCTTGGCAACGGGAGACAGGTCGAGCGCATGCGCGATGACCTCGGCAGCCTCGTCCCACCGGCCGAGTGACACCAGCGGCTCGGCCTGGTTGATGGACAGGAAGGTACCTGCCGTGCGGGCCAGCCCGTACTTCTGCGCCTGCACCACGCCGCTCCTGGCCGCGTCAGCCGCTCGCTGGTGTGCGCCTATCCCCTCCAGCAGGTGCGATTCGTTGGTCGCCGTCAGCAGCAGCAGGTGGTACTCGCCAGCCTGGCCGGCTGCCGCGCGGGCCTGCGCGATCAGCGAGAAGCTAGCGTCCTCGCCGCTGGAGCAGGCGCTGGTCCCGCCCATCGCGAGCGTCAGGAGCGCGCTCGCCTGCGTCGCGAGGTCACCGGTCTCGCGGGACAGGGCCAGCGCCTCCTCGGCGGTTGACCTCGCCTGGTCCCGCAGCGGGCCCCTGGCCAGATTTTTCGCCAGGCTGGCGAGCACCTTCGCCCGCTCCGCGTCATGGTCGCGGCCGGCGACGAGCCGGAGCGCCTCCTGCAGGTCGTCGATCCCGCCCCGGCTGCTCTTCTGGCGGCCGAGCGTTCCGCGGCGCTCCAGCAGCAGGGCCGCCCTGGCCGGCTCGGCTTCCGCATCGATCTCGCGCAGAGCGGCGTCGACGAACCTCAGCCCGCGCTCGTCGTCGCCTATCACGTGGGCGAGCGCGACCGCCCGTTCCAGGACAAGCACGTGGTCGGCGCCGATCAGCTCCGTCGCCTGCGGCACTTTGTCCCACAGCTCGAGCACCCTGATCAGCATCGCGAACTGCTCGGCGTGGGCGAGCGCCCGGCCAGCCTCGGCTGCCGCCTGCCAGGCACTGACCAGGGCCTGGGGCACATCGTGCGCGCGATACCAGTGATGTGCCGCCGAGCTGGCCGCGCGTCCTGGCGGAACGAGCGAGGCATCGGTGGCGATGGCCCCTGCGTAGCGTGCATGCAGCCGGCCGTGCTCGCCTGGCAGGAGGCTGTCGTACTGCGCCTCGCGGATGAGCTCGTGCCGGAAGGCATAACCGTCGGCATCGACGAGAATCACGTTCGCCGCCACCGCCGGGCGCAGGGTGCGGTAGAGGTGATCGTCCGGCAGCCCGCTGACCGCGGCCAGCAGGGTGTGCGAGATCTGCTCGCCGCCGACGCTGGCCACCCTCAGCACCTCCTGGGTGTCCTCTGGCAGCCGCTGGGCACTGGCGAGCACCAGGTCCCGCAGCGACTCCGGCAGTTCGCCGTCGCAGGCCAGCAGTTCCTCGAGGAAGAGCGGGTTGCCCTCGCTCCGCCGGTACACAGCGTCCACGACGGCCGGCTCCGGCTGGCGGCCGAGGATCCCGGCTACCTGCTCGGCAGCCTCGCGGCGGGTCAGCCTGGGCAGGTCCATCCGCTGTACCCAGCTGATCCTGCCCAGCTCGGCGAGCAGCGGGCGGAGCGCGTGCGTCCGGTGCAGCTCGTCGGAGCGGTAGGTGGCGATGATCAGCACCCTGCTCAGGATCCGCTGGTTGCTGACCAGAAAGCCGAGCAGCTCGCGCGTGGACCGGTCCGCCCAGTGCAGGTCCTCGATGACCAGGACGACCAGGCGCTGCTCCGCGAGATGCTCGAGCAGCGCCAGCATCTGCTCGAAGAGCCTCGCCCGGGCCTCGCCCGGATAGCTGTCCGAGGCAGAACCTGCCTCGCCGGCCAGTTCCGGCAGCAGGCGGCCAAGCTCCAGCGCGGCTGGCCCTGGCAGCAGGGCCATCGTTGCCTCGGCGCCGAGTTCGCGGACCAGAGCGCGGAGCACCGCCGTGAAAGGCGCGAACGGCAGGCCGTCTGCGCCAAGTTCCGGGCAGCCGCCGGTGAGAACCATGGTCCCGTCGGCTCTGACACGCTCCGCCAGCTCGCTGATCAGGCGGGACTTGCCGACGCCTGCCTCGCCGCCGATCAGCGCCGCCGCCGGGCTGCCCTGGCGGGCAGCGTCGAGGGCGTCATGGATCACGGCAAGCTGCTGGACCCGGCCAACAAAGGTCGGGCTGATCGGCCGGGCGCT
>Ga0307373_10014953_pt1 | contig 10614 bp, 9 predicted proteins | sample OX2MG_FD_202534 | JGI IMG/M metagenome (GOLD analysis project Ga0307373, IMG submission 202534) | Soil microbial communities from Risofladan, Vaasa, Finland - OX-2 | ecosystem: Environmental > Terrestrial > Soil > Coastal area > Acid sulfate soil | place: Finland: Risofladan, Vaasa | collected...
CCGCCTGCTGCAGTTGGGCCTCACTCGCCTGCACCGTGAGACCCTGGATCGCGATCTGGACGGCGAGCACGACGGCGATGCCGAGCGCCACCGCGCTGGCGGTGAGCACGCCGCGCAGCGGGCGTGCCCTGATGGCTCGCGCCGCCAACAGCCAGAGGTCGCTCACAGGTCCAGCTTGGCGAGCCTGGCCACGAGGATCGCCGGATCCGGAATCGAATCTGCTGCCTGTCCGGCATGATCCAGAGCGACGTCGTCGACCACCGCCCCGTCGCGCATGATCAGCACCCGATCGGCGTACGTCGCGACCCGTGCGTCGTGGGTGACGAGGACTGCCGTCTGGTGCTCCTGACGGCAGAGACGGGTCAGGAGCGCCATGACCTCGTGGCCGCTCGTCCAGTCGAGGTTTCCGGTCGGCTCGTCGGCGAGCAGAAGGGATGGCGAGGCGGCGAGGGCACGTGCCAGGGCGACCCGCTGCTGCTCTCCGCCAGAGATCTCTTCCGGACCGTGACCCTGCAGACCGTGCAGGTTGAGCTGGTCCATGAGTGCGTTGACTCGCTCGTCGATCACCTGCCGGGAGAGCTTCTGACCGAGCCTGCCTGGGGCTTCGTTGCGCAGGCGCAGGGGCAGCGCGACGTTCTCCGCGGCGGTCAGCGTTGGGAGGAGGTTGAAGAATTGGAAGACGACTCCGATGTGGTCGCGACGGAAGGCCGAGCGCTCCTCGTCCTGGAGGCCGTACACGTCGATGCCCTGGATCGTGACCGATCCCTGGTCGGGCGGCTCCAGGCCGCCGAGCATGTGCAGCAACGTGCTCTTCCCGCACCCGCTCGGGCCCATGATGGCGACGAAGTCGCCTGCGCCAACGGTCAGTGACACGTCTCGAATCGCCTCGCGCGGCGGCCGGCTCACCCGATAGACCTTGCGGAGACCGGTGGCAACCACGATGCTGCCACCGAGGTCGCTTGCGGACGCTTCGACGGTGCTGAGCTGAGTCAGAGTGCTGGCCTTTTAGAAAGTCAAGAACGCTTCGAGGACGGATTCGATGGTGCTGGGAAAGAGCCCCTCGTACCGATCCACCGGCGGTGCGGGGAGGTCCTGGGGAAGGCTGCCTGCGGGGACCAACAGTGGCGTCGGCGTCGGCGGGGGCGTTGCTGCGGCGGGTGTGCTGCTGGTCCCGGCGGCAGCCGGCGGCTCGGGCGCCGGAGAGTTCCGTGGGGCTGGTTTGGGGGGCGGGGGCTTGTGGGGCGGCGGTGGGGACGACCCCACCTGGGCGAACTCCTCGCTGAACATCCAGACGTTTTGCTCGCTCCCCTGCCCGGTCCAGGTGACGCCTCGCGCGCTCTCGTCCGACCCGACACCCAACTCGGTGTAGTTCGAGTCGAGGATGTTGGCACGGTGGTCTGGGCTGTTCATGAAAGCGACGTTGATGTAGCCGGCGGGACTGGAGGCGCCGGCCTCCCACCCGATGTTCTCACCGGCCGACCGGTAGCGAACGCCGTATGCCTGCATCATCGAGAACACGTACTCGCCGCATCCGAGGATCGGATGGGCGAAGTAGTTGCGCGTGATCATGTCGAACGAGCGCCCGGAGACGTGCACCCCTAAGCAGTTGTAAGGTGCGCTCTCGCCGATATTCTGGAGCGTGCCGCTGAAGCTGAGCGAGTGCACCCCGTTGCTGGTCCGGTCCTGGTTGGTGAGCGCGAAGAGCTGCGAGTCCTCGCCGCCATTGGCGCTGGCCGAACCGGCCGTCCCCGCCAGGTGCAGCACAGCCAGACCGCACGCGGTCACGAGCCCGGCGATCATCGCCATCGGGCGAACTGCTCGCCGGCGACGGCGGCCGTCGTGGGGCGCCGGGTACGCGAGATCGGACGTTGCCCGCACCGCGGATGCGGTGCGGACCACTTCATCCCACGCCGAGGGCAGCGGCCGACGTTGCATGCGGCGTTCCTTCACGTGAACTGGCACCTGAATATGACCGACCCGTTCCGGCCGACCCCTATCAAACCGCCCTCAGAGCCCCCGGGACGCTGCTTCGACAGGATCGTTGCACCGTTCCTCGTCCATCCACGGGATGCTTGATCCAGCCTCCGGGCAGGTATTCCAACGCGATCACACGAGGTGGTTTGGGCTCTCATGTCGTTGCTCGACCGAGTGCAGCGGAAAGCAGAGGGAACTCCTTCGACTTCCGCCCCCAGCGCGCCGTCGCCATCCGCACCCTCAGGAACGCCGGATCGTCCCGCAGATGACGGAGCGGACCGGTTTTCTCCGGCCGGCTGGCAGAATCGCCCTGGGGGAGCGTCGGCGCCGGTGCAGGCTACGCCGGCTCCCGCGCCACGACCCTTCGAGGTTGAGCGCCCCACACCCGCTCCTGAGCCGCAGCGCGCTCCCACGCTCCTGAACCGCACCGGCGGGATGTCGCGCCCAGGGCTGAACAAGATGGGCGGCCACGTCAACACGCACGTGGCGCTGCGTGGCAAGGTGCATCAGCGCCTCGTCGAGGAGCTCGCCCAGGGCACCGACTCCGTCCCGCCGGAGGTCGTGCGCCAGCGCATCGCCGAACTGCTCAACGATGTGATCACCGAGCAGAACATCACGATGAGCCGGCCTGATCGACTGCGGCTTGTCGAGATCCTCATCAACGATGTCCTCGGCCTCGGACCGCTCGAGGAACTCCTCGCGAGCGAGGACATCACCGAAATCATGATCAACAGCTACAAGCAGATCTATGTCGAGCAGCATGGCAAGTTGACGCTGAGCCCGGTCACCTTCGAGAGCGATCAGCAGTTGATGCAGGTCATCGACAGGATCGTCAGCAGTATCGGTCGCCGAGTCGACGAGTCGTCGCCGATGGTTGATGCGCGCCTCAAGGACGGATCCCGCGTGAACGTGATCATTCCGCCGCTGGCGCTGCGCGGACCCACCATGACGATCCGAAAGTTCGCCAAGGAGGCGCTGACGATCGAGGACCTGATCAAGTACGGGTCCATTACAGAGGACATGGTGCGATTCCTCCGGGCGTGTGTCCGGGGAAAGATGAACGTCGTGGTGAGTGGCGGCACCGGCTCGGGAAAGACGACCACCCTGAACATCCTCAGCAGCTTCATCCCCGAGGACGAGCGTATCGTCACCATCGAGGACGCGGCCGAACTCCAGCTTCGTCAGGATCATGTCGTGACGCTCGAGACGCGCCCCGCGAACGTTGAAGGTCGGGGTCGCGTGTCGATTCGCGACCTGGTCATCAACTCCTTGCGCATGCGGCCGGATCGCATCGTCGTCGGAGAGTGTCGCGGCGGCGAAGCACTGGACATGCTCCAGGCGATGAACACCGGCCATGACGGATCGCTGACGACCCTCCATGCGAACAACGCGCACGACTGCATCAGCCGTCTCGAGACGCTGGTGCTGATGGCGGGCGCCGAACTCCCGTCGCGTGCGATCCGCGAGCAGATCGGCTCGGCGGTGAACGTCATCGTCCAGCAGTCCCGCCTGCGAGACGGGACGCGCAAGGTCGTGAGCATCACCGAGGTGCTCGGTTGCGTCAACAACGAGGTGAAGCTGCAGGACATCTTCACCTACAAGCAGGTTGGTGTCGACGAGGACGGCAAGGTTGTCGGCTCGTACATGCCGACCGGTGTCATGCCCACGTTCCTCGACCATCTGACCACCTCAGGCGAGCAGCTCTCCGAGGACGTGTTCCAGCCCATTCACGTCATGGACGGGGTCGGATCCGCCTGATCCGGGCTCGAATGTCGGGCGGCACCGCGAATCCCTGGGTCCGCCGCCGTACAGCCGATTTCCCGCCGGGAGCGCAGGGTATGGTCATGCCAGCGGCGGAACGGCGCCTTGCCCGGTGCCCGAATTGCGACGGGTCCGGCGACCGCAATCGCAGAGTGGAGTTTCGGCAGGGCACCGTCGGTGCCTGGGCGTCGAAGGCGACCCCAGGCGATGAGTGTGGCCGCTGCTGCGGCGAGGGCCTGATCTACGAGCCGGCGAACGTACCGCCGCCGCCTGGCTGACGCCGGCGTGTGCCGACGGGATCACTCAGTCGGCGATCGTTAGCGCGAGCTGTTACGCGACACCGCTGAGGTGACCGTTCTTCTCGGTCACGACGCCCACCTGGCGGCGGTCCGGGAAGATCTGCGCAAGTCGCGGCGGGAGCGGGATGCCCATGTCGAACAGCCTGTCGATGATCCGCGGCCTGATGCCCGTCGGCTCGAAGTCGCCGATGATCTTTCCGGTCGACGGATCTGCACCGCGCGACTCGAACTTGAAGATCTCCTGCACGGTGATCATCTCACCTTCCATCCCGATGACCTCGGTGACGGACACGACCTTGCGCGAGCCGTCCTTGAGGCGGTTCAGCTGGATGATCAGGTTGATCGCGCCCGCGATCTGTTGACGGATTGCCTTGAGGGGCAGGTCCAGACCGGCCATGAGCACCAGCGTCTCGAGCCTGGAGAGGGTTTCGCGCGGGCTGTTCGCATGGATGGTGGTCAGCGAGCCGTCGTGGCCCGTGTTCATCGCCTGGAGCATGTCGAGGGCTTCGCCACCGCGGCACTCTCCGACGACGATGCGATCGGGTCGCATGCGCAGCGAGTTGATGACCAGCTCGCGGATCGCGATGCGGCCCTCGCCGTTTACGTCGGCGGGACGTGCCTCCAGACGGCAGACATGCTCCTGGTGCAACTGCAGCTCGGCGGCATCCTCGATGGTGACGATGCGTTCGTCGATCGGAATGAAGCCGGAGCACACGTTGAGGAGCGTCGTCTTTCCCGTACCGGTACCGCCGGACACGAGGATGTTCGCGCGCGCGAGCACGCACGCCTGGATGAACGCGGCAGCTTCCTGGGTCATCGTTCCGAACCCGATGAGGTCGGACACCTGATACGGGTCCTTGCTGAACTTTCGAATCGTCAGAATGGGACCATCGAGCGCCACCGGCGGTATCGCCGCGTTGACGCGGGATCCGTCGAGCAAGCGCGCGTCCATCAGGGGTGTGCGCGAGTCGATGCGTCGTCCTACGGCGGCACCGATGGTGTCGATCACACGCATCAGGTGAGCCTCGTCGTCGAACCGGATGTCGGTCAGGAGGATCTTTCCCTTGCGTTCCACGTAGACCATCTCCGGTCCGTTGACCATGATCTCGGTCAGGCTGTCGTCGTCGACCAGTGGACGCAGGGGGCCCAGAGCCTCGAGATACCGGCTGTCGAGCTTCTGCGGGACGGCTGCCATGCTCACGTGAGGATGCTCCTTGGATTTCGGACGGAGGGCGGTTCCGCGCCGATTGTGTGCGCAGCGGCGCCACGCGCTGACGGGAGCAACCGGTTCGATACACGTTCGATTCCTGCAGCGTTCCAGACATCCACGACTCGTTAACTCGTCCCGGTACGATCACCTCGTTGTGATGAGCACAGGGGCGCTGGCGACGGCGGAGGGTTCCTCGACTCAGGACGACGAGTGGTTCGGCGAGGGCAGCGCCTTCGATTCCGGTGAAGATCTCGCCGCAGCGCTCTTCGCGCTCGCCGGCGCGATGCCGACCGAGAGGAATGTCATCCCGCCGGTGGAGGTGGTCTGGCCCATATCGATGCCGCAGAGCGCCCCGGTCTTCGTGGAAGTCCAGCGGCCAGGCACCCTCGACGGAGCCAGGCGCCCCGGGTCGCTCTACTCGGCCACGAAATCGGCAAGTGCCTCCCCAGGGAGCTGGTCGGTCCGCTCGCCGGGCGAGCAACTGCTCCCTCCGAAGGTTTCCGGTCGATCCGGATGGACCATCCGCAACAGCGTGACCGTGCTGCACCGGACGGAGGACGCGATCGCTCGGCTGCGCGAGGAGGCGGTCGCGATGGCATTCCTCGCTGCGGCCGAGGCGTGCGGCAGGGGACGTCCAGCGTCGCTCGAGCGGCGGAGCCACCCGCGGTAGCGACAGCTCAGCGTTCGTACGGGCGCAGCCGCTCTTCCACCTGAGAGGTCGTGAGCGAGGTGCGGTCCGGCGGTGCGTCCCTGGTCGGAATGCTCGTCGCCACCCCGGAACGCGATCGCGCTCTGCGGGAGGCGGGCGCGTCATCATCGTTGCGGTCCGCCCCCTCGAGCTCTCGCCGACGCATCATCGCGTACACGTTGTCGAGGGTGGGGGCATGGCCCTGGCGCAACAGGGCGAGGACCGCCTCGGGGTCGATCGCACCCGGAGCTGCCAGAGCAGCTGCTCGTGCGGACTCGAGTGCCGCCGCCTGGGCCGCTTTCATCTCGTTGCGCGAATGTCTTGCCGCCCGGAGCAGCGCGAGACAGATGATGCCCTCGACCACGGCAAGGCCGGCCAGGATCAGCACCGAATGATCCTGGATCCAGCTCGCCACCTGGGTGGTCACCGGGTCACGCCCCGCACAACCGCTCCGCAGCCTGCTGGTGCATCTCACGCGCCATGGCCTGAATCGACGCGGGATCCTGGCCCTCGAGGTGAAGCCCGCGAATCGTGTCAATGGTCGCGACGAAATCGTCGATCGTCGAGCGGGTACTGCTGAGCAACGCAGTCACCGGTCCCGCGTTCGTCTCACCGAGCCACACGATGCCGATCTGGACCAGCTCGTTGCGCACCTCGTCGAAGTCCACGTATTGCGATCCGACCGGCTCGTCACGATGGAAGAAAGCCGAGTCCGCGTCGTCATCGGACGCCGGCGTCGCACCGTCCGCGGTCTGCGGCTCGAGCGCGTCGGGCTCATCGGAGGAGTGCGATGCCGCGGCAGCACCCGCGGTGCCCCGAGGCTCCTCGTCGGGTTCGGCCAGCGGCCAGCTCCATGGGCCCGGTGTCCGCAGAACCGGCCCGGGGCTGATCGCCTCCTCGCCGGCGGCATCGAGATCGCCGTGGTCGGCGACGGGCTCGTCTCGGGGCGAAGGTTCGGCTCCATGATCCTGGTCGGTGACCGGCGCCTCCGCCCAGAGGTCGGCGGTCGCGTTGGGTTCCTCGTCCGGGGTTGGTCCGGCGTCGGTGTGTTCCGAGGCGTCAGCGTCCGGGGTGATGTCCTGTTCGGTCGTGGCGGATGAGGTTTCGCCATGCGCGACGTCGTCAAGCCATGACGAGGAAAGCCACGATTCAGACGCCGCTTCAGGCGCGGGCTCGTCCTCCGAGTCGAACTCGAACAGGTGGCCCTGGTCGAGAGGATCGGCAGCGCCGACCTCCGCAGGTTCCACTGACGGCTCGTCGATCGGCGCCGATTCGGAGGGGACCTGGAGCAGCAGCAGCGGCGTCGTTTCATCCGCTCCCACCTCCGGGCCGGCTTCCGCATCAGGCGTCTCCGCCGCCAGAGCAGCGTCGGCGGCGTCGGCCGCGACCGGAGCATCGGACGCAACCAACGCCGAATCAGCAACCGGAGGGTCGTCCGTGGAAGGTCTCTCATCCGCAGCAGGTGCATCGGCGGGTGGCGGGGCGTCATCCACGGGATGCGCGACCGACCACGTCGGCGCAGCTCCATCGGCTTCCCCGGAATCAGGATCGGGAGCGGCCGGAGGCGTGCCGGCCGGGTCCTGTGAGCGATACCACACCGGCTGAGTACCGGCATTCGGCTGGCGGATGCTCCACCCCGCAAAGGTGGCCGCCTCGGAGCCTGCGGACTCGGGGGACTCGCCAGTGCTTTTGGCAGCGGCATCCCCAGCCGCGCGACGTTCGGCACGAGACTTTCGAGACCGTCCGAATCCCCAGCGCGACCGCTTGGGTTTGGGCTCGGATCGGGCGGCTTCGGGAGCGGGAGCGAGAGCAGGCGGGACGTCACCGGCTTCCGCCGCCGCCTGCTCGTCCGGCGGGGGCGGCGGCGGGGGTGCGAGGTCGTCCGCCGTGTCACCCACTGTGTGCGGGGCGTCGGTCTCGCCGTCCTCAGCGCCCGTCTCATCGACCGCGGGAGGCGAGTCAGCAGCCGCGGCGTCGGGAGTGACGTCCGGTGCAGCGTCGTGCTCGGCATCAGGCGATGCCACGGGTGCGGGATCAGGCGGCGTGACCTCGAAAAAGTCACGTGCGCTCGCCGGTGCCGGGGTCGTGTCTGCCGCGAGCGGGCGTGGTTTACGCTCCATCACGGTCAGCCGTCCGCGCGCCTGCGAGAGCAGGGAGCGTAGACGCTCCGGTGAGGCGACCGCCGATCGCTGTGTCTCCGAATAGACCGCCACGAGCCCCCCGCGACTGAAGAGCGCGATGCCGCGAACGGGGGCGTCGATGACCAGCACGCGGTCGAGGCCGTCGGCTCGGAATGCGGCGAGCATCGAGGCAGGGTCGAGCCACGACAGCTCGACATCACTCACCGCCACGGGGAGCCGCCAGAGCATGGTCAGAGACTCGGCGACGCGTGGATCATCGAGCGCGTAGCCGGCCAGTGAGCCCTTGGTCGCGCCCAATATCGCCATCCCGGCGGTCTCGCCGCGGGCGTGATCGTCGGCATCGATCCAGACGGCGTCGATCAGGTCGCCACCGCTCACGACCGCCGCGGCACGCAGCTTCGCGCCGGTGAGCATCAGGATCGAGGGCGGCAGCTCGGCAAGGCGATCGGCAAGATGGACCTCATCGGGCGAGGCCTCGATCCAGAGCGGACGTCCACCAGGCAGCAGTGGAAAGTCTGCGAGCCCGAAGGGAAGATCCGGCGAGTCGTCGACCGCGCTCCACCACTCGGGGCTCTCGTCGGTGACCGGGTCGTCTGCGTACGACCCTGCGAGGCGCACGAACGGGCCGGCGAGTTCGTCGATGGTGATCGAGAGGGTTTCGTGGGGCGACATCGCGCGCCGCCAGTCGGAGACCGAGAAGACCCGTGGCAGCGCGGCGAGCAGCGCGTCGATCGCAGCTTCCCCTTCGATCTGTGCTTGATCCGTTTCGAACACAGCGTGGCTCGGCCGTCCGAACACGAGGTAGAGCGTCGCTTTAGCGCCGTCCCAGGAAATGTCGAACGCGCCACTCAAATAATCGTCTTTGGCGCTGGCAAGCTGTCGCAGTAGCTTGACATGGGGCGCCGCGGTGGCCATGTGCGGATATTCTACGGTCGTGCCTGCAGAAGTAATCACGATTGCGTCGCTAAAAGGTGGTGTCGGGAAGACAACCAGTAGCTATGCGCTGTGCGCGGCAGCTGCCGCAGGTGGTCTCAAAGTCATCGCAATCGACCTCGATCCGACCGGCGGATTGAGCAATGCTCTGGAGCGGGCCAAACGCAGCGTTACCGTCATCGATGTCCTGCACGGGCGTGTCACCCTCCGAGATGCGCTGATCGATCATCCGCTCGGTATCCGCACCGTCGTGTCACACCGAAGCCTCAATGACGAGTCGCCCTCGAAGGAGCAACTCGACGAGATGCTCGCGGATGTTCGTGACGACTGCGACATCATCCTGCTGGACACGCACCCACACGAACCGTCGCTGGTCGGGCCGATGGGGGCCGCCGACCGGATCGTGATCCCCACTGCGCTCGACATTCTCTCGTTGCGAGCGGCGGCGCTGACCGTGGGGCTCGCGCAGCAGCTCGATGTGCTCGATCGGATCCGCGGGATCGTCGTCACGAATGCGAAACGGCCGCTCTCGAGGATCACCGAGTCGCTGCTCAACGGACTGACACTGAGCGGGCTGGCGTTCGAGACGGTGCTCTGGTACTCCCCGGGCTGGGTCGTCGCCACATCCGGCCGCGGCGAACTCCCGGATCAGGAGTTGCTCACCGAGAGCAAGTTGCTGCTCCGGGAGGTCGCGACGCGCCCGGCTCCGACCGAGGCGCTGCGTCAGTTCGTCGGGATGGCGCAGGGCAGACGGCCGAAACCGGCGGGCGCGGTCACTCCCTGATCCGCTGCCACCAACTCTTGCGTCGCGGCTTCGTCGCCGCCACCTTCGGGGGGGCTGTCGCGCTCCGAGCAGGGATGCCTCTGACGGGGTGGTGTACGGGTGTCGGAGCCGCGCCTGGAGCCAAGGGGACGCTCTGTCGTGACAAGGCATCCGCCGGGCGGGCATCGCGCTGCAGGCGGGATCGTTCCTCGGCCAGCGTCCGCTCGGCGGCCTGGCGAGCGCCTTCGGCCGCCACCCTCGCCGACTCCGCCGCCATCCGTGCCTGCTCTGCGAGGTCGATCCGGCGGAGCAGCGTCGTCCGTTCATCCTCGAGCGTGGTGACGCGCTGCGTGAGGGTGGAGATCTCCTGGAGGTAGGCCGTGTCGGTGGCGACCATCGGAACGGTCAGATCATCCTCTTCGGGATCCTGGACGCCGGACCTCAAGCTGGCCGCCTGCCGGTCGACCAGGGCGTCGAGAAAGGCCCATTGCTGGCGGAGCTCCTCCTCGGAGTGACGGGGAACAGAGCTCACCGCGCCAGGGCGACCAGGCTCACGCCCTCCAGAGCAGTGAGCGCGGCGGTCAGCGCCTCCGGCGCCATGGCAGGGAGCACCTCGGCGCGGGGCAGTTCGAAAGCGATATCGGCTGCGAATCGCCGAGGGCGCGAGAGGGGATCGGGGCGAAGCACGAACGTGGGCGCGTTCGCCCGCGCCGCGGGTTGCGCCTGCTGGAGCGACGGCTGATCCGAGAGGACGCGGGTTTCATCCTGGGTGAACCCGGCCGCCAGCAGGCGCTCGCTCAGCGCGGTGCGATCACCGGTGTGCTGGCGACGTTCGACGGTAGTCC
>Ga0307373_10014954_pt1 | contig 10614 bp, 10 predicted proteins | sample OX2MG_FD_202534 | JGI IMG/M metagenome (GOLD analysis project Ga0307373, IMG submission 202534) | Soil microbial communities from Risofladan, Vaasa, Finland - OX-2 | ecosystem: Environmental > Terrestrial > Soil > Coastal area > Acid sulfate soil | place: Finland: Risofladan, Vaasa | collected...
CAGCCTGCACCGAACCGCCGCCCCCATCGACCGCGATCGTACCAGGCACCGCGGCGGCCGGCGCCGTCACCGCCGGCGGGACGGGGTCGAGGTGCGGCGGGGGGGTCCCGAAGATCCGTCCGATCAGGAGCACCATCTCGCGCGCGTCGGCGCGAAAGCGGCTGCGCCGCCAGCCGGAGTGACCCAGCAGGCGTGCGAAGGGGCCGGGGCGGCGTGTCTCAGGCACACGCCCACTGACCCGACTCGCCGCCGGCGAACATCGCGGCCGCGATGTCGGCCTGCTGGGCGGCGGACCAGATGTCGGTGCCGCCGTGGCCGTAGAAGGTGCCGGGCATGAACTGGAACAGCCCCGTCGCCCCCGACGAGCCGTTGACCGCGTCCGGGTTGAGGCCGGACTCACAGGTGGCGACGCCGAGCAGCCAGCTGTACGAGACCCCGTGGCGCTCGGCGGCGGCCAGGATGATCGAGGCGATCGTGCCCGCGGTGGGCACGGCGACGATCTGGGCGCGGGGGCTGACGAACGGCGTCAGCCGCGGGGTGGGCGCTTGCGTCGCCGACCTGGCCCTGGTGGAGGATCGGCTGGGGGGGACCGCCGCCCGCGCCTGCGCGCGCAGGCTCGGCGGCGCGGTCGCGCGCGGGCTCGGCAGAGCGGTCGGGCGCGGGCTCGGTAGAGCGGTCGGGCGCGGGCTCGGTAGAGCGGTCGGGCGCGGGCTCGGGGTGGCGTCCACCGACGGGCGCGGGGCGCGATCCGGCGGGCGGGAGGGCCGGGCGGTGGGCAGGGTCAGCTGGAACCCCTGGGCGGGGACCAGGTTGCGGGCCGCGTCGGCCAGCCGGGCCAGCGCCGCCGGCGACGGCCCCGCAATCGCGGCGGGAACGCCGCCGACGCCGAGGAGCCCGACCACCGGGGTGCCGGCGAGGGCGAACGCCCCGCCCGCGAACCAGCGCAGCCGGCTGGCGAGGCGGAGGACCCGGCGCTGTGCCGGGGGAGCCTCAGCGGGGGCCGTAGATGAACCCCAAGAGGCCGTCCCCGCCGTTCGGGACCCAGCGGTAGTCGACCTGGTCCCAGGCGCCGAAGTTCATCTCCGCGACCTCGAACTGCCCGCTCCCCACCGCCTCGACGTAGGCGACGTGCCCGAGCGGGCTGCTGCCGCTGACGCCGAAGACCGCGATCGCCCCCACCGTCGGGATCTCCCCCTCCGCGTAGCCGGAGGCGGCCGCCGCCCCCCACCACTGCCACGCGTCCCCGAACCACGGAACGCAGCGCTGGGTGGCGACGTACCAGGTGCACTCACCGAACGCGAAGTGGTTGGCACAGCTCTGCGGGGTGGTCGGCACCGCGGCCGGAGCCACGGGCGGCAGGGTGTTGGCGAAGGTGCTGAGGGCGCTGCGGGCGGCTGGGGGCGCCTCGGCATAGGCGACGTCCCGCTGGGCGGTCGCGGCCAGCAGCTCCTGGGCCTGGTTCCCGAGCTGGGTCTCGGCCCCGACCGCGGCTCGCTCGTCCACCCGCAGGACCACCGCCGCCCGCCGCGCCCGACCCGCGGCGGACCGGATCTGGGTGACGAGGTTGCCGAGGTTGGAGGCGGTGGCGGCCGGGAGGGTGGTGCGGGTCATGAAGGCTCCGATGCTGGGGGCGGCGAGCGCGGCGGCCACCCCGGCGGGACCGCTGGCGTCGAGGTAGGCGGTCCGGATCGCGGTCGCCAGCGCCATCCGGTCGGCGGTGAGCCGCTGGGTGAGGCGGCTCTCCGCAACGACGGTCACCGCCAGGTGGTTGTCGAGGGCCTGCAGGGCGCTCTGGTTGGCCCCGATCGCGACCAGCAGCCGGTGGACGCGGAGCTCCGATGCCACCGCTCCGCCGGCCCTGAGCTGGTCGAGGCGGCGGATCAGCTGGTGCTGGTCCGCCTTCCCACGCCCGTGCGCGAGTGCCACCGCTCCGGCCGGGGTGCTGAGTGGATCGCCTGCCGCGCGGACCGGCAGCAGGGTGCCGGCCGCCAGGACCGACAGCGCCGCCGTCACCGCCAGCAGCGCGCGCGTCCCACGGTGCATCCCGCGCATACGTCCTCCCACATATGGCGCGTACGGACGGGGGGACCGTACGGGATCGGGGTGGTCCGGGTCAAGCCGTCGCCCTCGGGCTCCCGTCCGGCCCGCCTCGCTTGGCCCGTTCGGGCCCCCTCGCCCCTACCATCTCCCCATGGCCGGAGCGGAACCCGCCGCCGGGGCGAAAGCGGGCGGAGCGGTGGGCGCCCACATCCTCTACCTGGAGGACGAGGCCGCGATCGCCCTCCTCTACCGGCTCGCCCTGGAGGCCGCCGGCTATCGGATCACGATCGCCGTCGACGCCGCCAGCGGGGTGGCGGCCGCCCCCGAGATCCGGCCCGACCTGGTCCTCGTCGACTACCACCTGCCCGATCGCAACGGGGTGGACGTGGTCCGGGCGCTCCGGGCGGAGCCGGCCACCCGATCGGTCCCGATCATCATCCTCAGCAACGACGACGCGCCGGCCGTGATCCGCGACGCCACCGCCGCCGGGGCGACCGAGGTCCTCACCAAGATCCTCTGGCGGCCACCGCGGCTGATCGAGGCGCTGCCGGGGTGGCTGGGGGCCGCGCCCGCCGCTGGCACCTGACCCCCCGTCCGGCGAGCCGCAGACCGCCACAGGCCCCGGCACCCTCGCCACCGCCCCCGGGGAGAGCGTCCTGCGGTCGCTGGTCATCGACCCGGCGCTGCTCCTCCGGCTGCGCCTCTTCGGTACGCGCGAGGTGGGCCAGATGACCCTCTTCGTCGTGGTCGTCGTCCTCCTCGTCGCCACGCCGTCCTGCCCGCCACGACCGGGCCCGACCGCTCGCTCGTCGGGGGCCTCCTGATCATCGGCACCCGGTGGTGCGCCACCTGGCGGGTGGGCCGGCTCCGCAGCCCGGTCGTGCGGCGGCTGCTGCAGCCGCACGCCACCGTGCTGGCCCAGGGCGGCGCCGGGCTCCGACCGGTGCTCGGCCGCCGGGGGCTCGACGCGTCCGACGTCGAGACCGGGTGGCGGGAGCACGGCTTCGACAGGGTCGAGGCGACCCGGCCGGTGGTGCGGGAGCCGGACGGGTCGATGGGCGTCGTCCCCGCCGACCAGCCCCGGGTGCGGGTGCCGCGGCGGGCGGGGAGCGTCCGCCGCCCCTAGCCGGGGCGGCCAGGCTCAGCCGGGCGTGCCCACCGGGCCGGCGGCGTGGACCAGCTCCACCAGCCGGCGGAGGCAGTCCGGGTCGGTGGCGGGGTCGACCCCGTGGCCGAGGTTGAAGATGTGCCCGGGCCGTCCCCCCGCCAGGCGGAGCACCGCCTCGGCCGCCGGCTGGACCACCGACCAGGGGCCGAGGCAGACGGCCGGGTCCAGGTTGCCCTGGACGAAGCGGTCGTGGCCCACGGCGCGCCAGCCCTGGTCGAGCGGGACCCGCCAGTCGAGGCTCAGCCCCGGGCTCCCGAGCCGGGCGAGCGAGCCCAGCAGGTGGGTGGCTCCGGTGGCGAACACGATCACCGGGACCAGGCCGCGGAGGGCGAGAACGATCCGGCGGAGGTGGGGGGCGACGTGGCGGTCGAAGTCCGCCGGGGCCAGCACCCCCGCCCAGCTCTCGAACAGCTGGACCACCTGCGCGCCTGCCTCGACCTGCGCGGCGCAGTAGCGGATGGTGGTGTCGGTGAGGACGGTCATCAGGGTCGCGAAGGCCACCGGGTCGGCGTGGAGCCACCCCCGGGCCCGGGGAAAATCGCGCGCCGCGTGCCCCTCGACGCAGTAGCAGGCGAGGGTGAACGGGCCGCCCGCGAAGCCCACCAGGGCGGCCCGGTCGCCCAGCTCGCGGCGCACCGCCCGGATCGTCTCCAGCACGTAGGGGGTCGCCTCCGCCGGGTCGGCCACCCTGAGCCGCCGGAGGTCCGTCTCGGAGCGGATCGGGTCGGGGACGACCGGCCCGGTCCCGGGCCGGATCTCGAACGGCACGCCCATCCCGGTGAGGGGCAGCATGATGTCGGCGAAGAGGACCGCGGCGTCCACGCCGAGACGGTCGACCGGCATCAGCGTGGCGGCGGTCGCCAGTTCCGGGGTGCGCGCGATCGTGAGCAGGTCGTGACGCTCGCGCAGCCGGCGGTATGCGGGCAGCGAGCGCCCGGCCTGACGCATGAACCACACCGGGGTGGCGTCGACCGGGCGGTGCGCGCAGGCGGCGAGGAGCCGCGCCGACCCCGTCATCGGCCCCGGGCAGGCCCGGGCGCGGGTGGACGGCTCGACGGATGCCATGATCCGGGAGGATGACAGGTCGGTCGGGCGGCACCGGCGCGTGCGCGCGCCTGCAGGGCTGGCTGCAGCTCACCCATCCGGGGCCGAGCCTCGCCACCACCCTCCTCACCTTTGCCTGCGCCCGGGCGGCCGGGGGTGGCCGCCGGCGGCCCGGGTGCGATCGGGCCCGGCGCGCCGCGGCGGCGATGGTGCTGGCCCAGGCCAGCACCGGATGCCTCAACGACTGGGCCGACGCCGGCCGCGACGCCGTTGCCCAGCCCTACAAACCGATCCCCCGCGGCCGCGTCGGTCGGACCGCGGCCGGGTGGGTGGGGGTGGGCCTCGGTGCGGCGGCGCTGGCGGTGGCGCGCCCGCTCGGCCGCCCGGCCCAGCGGTGGCTGTGGCTCGGGCTCCTCGCCGGGTGGGGGTACGATCTCGGCCTCAGCGGCACGGTCGCGTCGCCGGTCCCGTGGGTCGTCGGCCTGGCCGCGGTCCCGATGCTGGGCATCCGAGCGGCCGCCGGCAGGACGCCGGTGCGGCGCAGCCTCGTGCCCCTGGTCGGCGTGCTGGCCACCGCCGCCCATCTCGCCAACGGGGCGCCGGACGCGGGCACCGACCTGGGCCGCCGCCGCCGTGGGCTCCCCGCCCGGCTGGGCACCCGGGCGTCGTGGCGGGCGGCCCGAGCCGGGACCCTGCTCGCGGCCGCCGGCGTCGTGGCGAGCGCGCCCGAGGGGCGCCGGGTCCGCTCGCTCGCCTGGGCGCTGCCCGCGGCCCTGGCGGTCGCCGGCGACCGGCGCCGCGGGGGCGGCGGCCGCCGGCCCGGGTCGATGCCGTTCGTGCGCCACGCCTGCGCCTCGGTGCTGGTCGGGCTGGGCTGGCTCAGCGGCGGCTGGCGGGCCGGCCCGCCGTGAGCCGCCGGGGCACCGCGCCCCCTGCCCGAGGCCCAGGGACCGCCGGCCGGTCAGGGCGAGCGCCGCACCAGGGCCCGCGTCCGCCGCTGCGCGGCGGCGTGGTGGCGGAGGAGCTCGTCGAGGGTCGCCTCCGCCGCGTCGCGCAGCGTCCGTCCGCGCTCCGCGGCGCCCGGGTCGTCGAGCTCCTCGCAGGTTGCGGCCAGCCGGTCGACCCGTCGGAGCACGGCCCGGGCCTCGCGGACCGCCACCGCCAGGGCCTGGACGCGCTCCGCGCCGGCCAGCGCCTCCTCGGGCCCGCGCGGCGTCATGCGGCCGCCGAAACCGGCGGCGGGCGTCGCCGCGCCGGCACCAGGATGAGGCCGGCGCCGAGGTACGACGCCCCCATCATGAGGAAGCCGGCGGCGAAGCCCAGGTGCTGGATGAGGAAGCCGAGGGCGATCACCCACAGCGACCCCACCCCGTAGGCGATCGCGAAGTAGAAGCCGAAGACGGTGGCCTGCGCCTCCCGGTGCACCGCCTCGCTCAGCAGCGCCTGGAGGAGCGGGCTCTCGGCGTAGGCGACCAGACCGATCCCGAGGGTGAGCGGGATCAGCAGGTCCATCCGGTGGGCGGCGAGGCCGTAGCTGCTGACCAGCAGCGCCGACAGACCATAGGCGGTCCACAGCACCCGCCTGCGTCCGAAGCGGTCGGAGAGCCAGCCCGCGGTCAGCGGCCCGAGCACCCCGCCGGCGAGCATGAGGTTGAAGAGCAGCCCGACCACGATGGTGGGGAGGTGGACCCCGTCGCGAAGGTACAGGGGCACGAAGGCGCTGAGGGTGCCGAGCCCGCGCCCACCTGCCGCCACCGTCGAGGCCAGGATCACCAGGACCACCATCCGCCGGTCGATCAGCCGCGAGCGCCGCACCGGGACCGCCGCCGCGGCCGGCTGGCGGCGGGAGATGTCGGCGCTGCGGGGAAAGCGGGCCAGGAAGACGATGCCCATGAGCACCATCGGCACCGCGAACACGAACAGGGTCCCGCGCCAGCCCACGTGGATGATGAGGATCGCGGCCGGGATCGGCACCAGCAGGGAGCCGATGTTGCCGCCGATGACGTGGGTGCTGAGGGCCAGCCCGCGGCGCTCGGGGTATCGCCGCGACAGCACCGCGCTCCCCACCGGGTGCTGCTGGCTCGCCACCACCTGGCTCAGGCCGCGGACCCCGACCCAGGGCGCGAACGACGGGCTCAGCCCACCCAGCACGGCGCACATCCCGAGCAGGACGTTCTGGCCCCCGAGGATGAGGCGGGTGGGCGCGTACCGGCTCACCAGCCCGGCGGTCGCCTGCATGAAGCCCCCCACCACCCCGACCAGGCCCAGGCCCAGGCCCAGCGCGGTGTAGCTGAGGTGGAAGGTGACCAGGACCGCCGGGTAGGTCAGCGGCAGCAGCGCCGCGTAGGTGTGCTGGGTCGCATGCGAGGCGCTCACCAAGGTGAGGGTCCGCCGCTCCCCCCGCAGTCGCGGCGGGGCCGCCGCCCGGTCGGCCTCCAGGGTCACCGCCAGCCAGGATAGGGGGTCCGCCGCCGAGGGCCCCCAGCCTCGGTGCCCGCACCCCCGGGCCGACCCCTGCCGCCTCGGGCGGCGTCGCGGACGGTGGCGCGGGGGCGGCCGGGCCCGCCCGGGGCCCCTCGATGAAACCCGCCAGCTGCTCCGACGGGCTCCCGCTGGAGCCCGCCGGCACCCAGCGGAGGTCGACGTACGGCGCGCGCGGACCGAAATCGTCCCAGTTGGCCTCGGCGACGGTGTAGCTGCCGTCATCGGCCACCCCGACCACGAAGGCGACGTGGCCGGGCCCGGCATCGGTGTCGACCGCGATCGCGCCCAGGGACGGCAGCGTGCCGATCGCATAGCCGGCCCGGGCCGCGCCGGTCAGCCAGGTTCCGGCGTCGCCCCCCAAGGCGCCGGTAGGCCCCGGCCAGGTGACCAGCCGACGGGTGGCGACGTACCAGGTGCACTGGCCGGTCTCGAACCCCTGGTACCCGAACGGGTAGGGGAGGGGATGGCCGACGCAGGCGGCCGGCTGCACCGCCAGCGCTCCCGGCTCCGGGCCGCAGGGGCGGGCGAAGTCCGGGAACGACCGCGCGTCCGCCTCCAGGTGTCCGCCGGGCGGGAGCATGAACCCCCCCGGCTCGAGGGTGAGCGGCCCCCCGCCGGTCTCCGCGGCGGTGAGGCCGGAGCCGCCCACCACCCCCAGCAGCGCCCCGACAGCGGCCAGCAGGACTGCCATCGCGAGGGCCGCCGCCAGGGCCGCGCCGGCGCCACACCCCTGCCACACGGGCCGGCCCCAGTCAGAAGACATACGGCACCGCCCGCCCCAGGGTGGCGGCCGGGTCGATCGCGTGCCCCGGCCAGTGGGTGGGGGGCACCGCCCGGTCGAGCGGTTCACCCAGCTCGACCTGGTAGTGGAGGTGGGGGCCGGTGGCGAGCCCGGTGCGTCCCTCCCAGCCCAGCACCCAGCCCGGCGGTACCCACTCCCCGAGCCAGAGCCGGGCGAGCCCCCGGAGGTGGGCGAAGAGGACCCGGGTCCCGCGGCGCTGGAGCCACACCGTGTCGCCGAGCGGCCACAGCCGGCCGAGGAACACCACCCGACCGGCGATCGTCGCCCGCACCGGGGCCCCCGCCGGGCAGACGAGGTCGATGCCGTCGTGGCCGCGGTGCGTCGCCCGCCGGTAGCGCGGGTCGTGGAAGCCGGCCGAGATGACGAGCCCGGGGCAGGCCACCGGGAGCCCGTGCGGCAGCGGGCCGCGGAGGCCGGCGGGGGGCGCCCGGTGAGCCCCGGCGGGCGCGGGCGCCCCCTGGTCGAGGTGGAGCCCTCCCGCCGCCAGGCCGCCGATCCCGAGCGCGACCAGGACCGCCAGCCGCAGCCGGGTCGCCGAGGGCCGCCTCATGCCGCCCCGTGGGTCTCGGCCGGATGGGTCGTGATCCAGCGGTGGAGCTGGGGCGAGGCCAGGCCCCGGAAGGCGGCCTGGTCTCGCCCCACCACCACCAGGCCGCATCCCGGCGCCGCGCCCTGGAGCAGGTCCGCCGCCCCTCGGGAGAGGCCGAACGCCGCCGCCACCTGGGGGAGGGCGACCGGCTCCTGGCGGAGCAGGAGCTTGAGGTGGCTGTTGCGGACGATGACGCTGCCGGAGCGGGAGTCGAGGAGGTCCTCCACCACCTGGGAGATGACCAGCAGCCCGGCGCCGTGCTTGCGCAGGCGCCGGCTCAACCCCTCCAGGGCCACCGCGCTGGGCCGGTGCCGGAGGAGGACCTCGGCCTCGTCCACGACGAGGAGCCGTCGCGGCCCCGGCTGCCGGAGCAACTCGCCGTGGAGGTGGCCGAGCACCATCGCGACGATGGCCGGCAGGAGCGCGTCACCGTAGCCGGCGAGGGAGCGAACCCCGACGCTCACGATGGGGGCGTCGAGCCGGGCCGTGGTCGGCTGATCGAGGAGCGAGCCGTAGGCGCCCTCCGTGAAGCGCCCCAGGCGGGCGGCGAGGCCCCGCAGCCCCCGGGCCTCGATGCGGGAGGCGAGGTCCTGGAGCCGGGGCTGCCGCGAAGGGTCGGGGTCCGGATCACGTCCCGGGATGCCCGCCGCCGCATAGAGGTCGAGGAGGGCCGCCTCCAGCGCCGCCACCTCGCCGGGCCGGAGCTCGAGATGGCGCCCCTCTCCCCTCGGTCGGCCGACCAGCAGGGTCAGGACCGGGAGGAGCTGCGCCACCTTGTCCCGGCGCGCCAGCACCGGGTCCGCCCCCGCGGCCGTCTGCAGGTCGAGCGGGTTCACCCGCGTCGGCGACCCCAGCCCGAGGGTCAGGACCTGCCCGCCCAACCCCTCGGTGAGAGCCCGGTACTCGTCGGCCGGGTCGACGCACCGGATCTGCACCCCCTCGGCCGCGCACTTGGCGAAGAGGAGCTTGGCCGTGTACGACTTGCCGGCCCCCGACGTCCCCACCAGGACGCCGTTGGCGTTGGGGTGGCCGGGGGCGAACGGGTCGAGGAAGACGAGGCCGCTCTCCAGCAGGTTGGTGCCCAGCAAGACGCCCCCAGCGGCCGGGAGGCCATTGCGGAGGAACGGAAAGGCGGTCGCCAGCGCGCTCGACGGGAGGTCGCGCACCCAGCCCAGCCGGGAGGCCCCGATCGGCAGCGTGGACCGCCACCCGTCGAGCTGACGATGGCGCAGCCAGCTCCCCCGGCAGCCGAGCTCGGCCAGCGCGGTGGCCAGGTCGGCGCAGCGCTCAGAGAGCTCCTCCTCGGTGGCGGCGAACACGGTCGCCACCACCTCGAGGTGGAAGAGCCGCTCCTCGTCGAGCAGCACCTGCTCCTCCAGCTGGGTGGCGTCGGCGAGGACGGTGCGGGTGCCGGAATCGGTGCGGCGGCCCTGGAGGTGGTCGACCACCTGGGTGGTCTCGAACCCGCGGATCTTGCGGCGGAGGTGGCCCAGGACCAGGGCCTTCGGCAGGGGGCGGATGTGCAGCGCCAGCCGGGCCGGATGACCGAAGCCTCCGAGCAGGGGCGCCAGCCATCCCATCCGGACCGTGCGCGGATACCCGGTGAGGGCGAGCGACCGGCACAGCGTGGGGCCGAGCACGAGGTGGTCGGCCCGCACCGAGAGCTGGGCTGGAGCCAGCCAGTCGGCGAGGGTCGCCGGCTCGCCGCCGCTGCTGCCGCCGTGGGTGCGCTGAAGGAGGGCGAACCACGCCCCGTCGTCGAGCCGGTCGGCCCCCACCCCGACCCGGCGCAGCCCCTCGCGAAGGGTGGCGCAGCGCTCGCGAAGCTGAGCCGCGTCGGCGCCGTCGCTACGGCTCCCAGCTCCGCCCCCGGCAGCCACCCCGAGGCGGCCGCCGCTGGGCCGGCCGGCGAGGTGCCACCGCCAGCGGTCCGGTGGGCCCGCGGTCGGCCCCGCGGCCGTCACCACCGCCAGGAACCGAGGCTCCAGCAGCCGCCGCTCACGCAGGTGGGCGGCGACGACCGCGGCCTCCTCGCGGATCCATGGCCCCAGCTGCGGGGTCAGCGGCCGCTCGGCGCACCGCCGGTACCGCGCCAGCAGCGGTCGGGGGTCGAGCGTCTCGGTCACGACGTGGAGCGACACCGGCGCGGTGAGCCCGTCGAGCCACTGGCGGTAGGCCGCGTAGACCTCGGCCTGCTCGGCGGGCCGTTGCAGGAGGAGGCTCAGCGGCCGCACCTCCAGGGCGGCGCGGGCACCGCCGTCGCGCAGGCGCAGCGTGCCGTCCCGGAGCTCGATGGGGTCCACCACCGCCAGCGACCCCGGCGCCGTGCCGGCGCCCCGCCGCCGAGCGTGGCACCGGCTCAGGCGCACCCTGAGTCCCGCCCGCGACCGGGGCGCTCGGGGGCGTCGACCGCTCGCCAGGCCCGCTCCGCGCAGGGGCCGGCTCCGGCCGAGGGGTGCCGCAGCTCCCGGGGGCGCCGCCGGTATC
>Ga0307373_10014955_pt1 | contig 10614 bp, 11 predicted proteins | sample OX2MG_FD_202534 | JGI IMG/M metagenome (GOLD analysis project Ga0307373, IMG submission 202534) | Soil microbial communities from Risofladan, Vaasa, Finland - OX-2 | ecosystem: Environmental > Terrestrial > Soil > Coastal area > Acid sulfate soil | place: Finland: Risofladan, Vaasa | collected...
TACGTGGTCACGCGCCCGCTCGGTGCTTCGGTTGCCGATTGGTTGGGCAAGCCGTTCCTGGGCGGCCTCGGTTTGGGTGATGGAAAGGTGGCCGTGGTCTTAACCATCTTGATAGCCGGTTTCGTCGGCTACCTGGCCATCTCGCGGGTCGACGTTCCGGGCCAGACGGCGGTGGCGCCGCCAGTTGGCCTGGCCACGTCTGACACGTTGTAGCGCCGTGACGCCACCACCGGGGTTAACTGCCAGGCAAGGCGGGCGGGACGCTGATCAGGGCGTCCACGAGCTCCCGGGCGCGCTCTGGATCGAACGGTTTCGGCGTCATCAAGCGCTGAAAAAAGATTGCGCCCAACAGCCCAAACGCGGCCAGCTCGGGATCGACATGGGCAGGGAAGTCGCCGGCGGCGATGCCCTCCGCGATTACCTCAACGAGAGGTTTTCGCGCTTCTGATTGGAATTCGTGATGGAATCGTCGGAGATGCGGATCGCGTTCCGCGGCGTCGATAAGAGCCGGGATGCACGCTGAGAACGTGGAGTCAACCACCATTTCGGCAACGTGGCGCAGGATACGCTCGGTCCGCTGGCGGGGCGAACCAGTCACCAAGTCAGGCGCCATCTCCTCGTGGAGTGTTTCGAACGCGCCGGCGATCAGGTCGAGCTTGTCTGGCCAATGGCGATAAATCGTCGATTTGCCTACGCCCGCCCTGGTGGCGACGGATTCAATAGTAAAGGCGCCGTAACCGACGTCTCCGAGTTCCTCCAGGGCTGCGCGCAGGATCACCTGCCGAGATCGTTCGATGCGGGGATCTACTGAGCGGTTGATAGGCGTTTGCGGCCACGTCGCCGGCAAACCACGAGCACCAACCGCGACGAGCATCAATGCGTCTCGGCCCGGCTGGCGGAACCAGGCGCGCGATAGTCAGCGGTATTCGGCTGGAAGAGCTCGACCAGATTGCCCGAGGGGTCCTCCAACAGAATCTGCTTGCCGCCGACGCCCTGGCTGACGTCGTTGCGGAAATGGCAGCCGTCAGCTTTGAGTGTCGGGATCATGGCGTCCAAATCCTCGACGATCAGGTGGATGCGGTTCCACCCGCCAGGGGTTTGTTGCTCGCCGGAAGGCATGGGTGCGCCGCCGCCGATGTTGAACGGTTGGGTGAGATAGAGATGCATCTCCCCGCGTGAGATCTCGGCGAAGGGCGGCGCCGGATGCATCTCCAGCTTGAAGCCGAGGTGTTTGGTGTAGAAGTCAATCGCAACATCCACGTCGTTGACGATGTAGCGAACGCATGCGGCCATTTCCGTTTCTCCTTGATTCCAATTTGATCAGGTTTCCACTTGTGAAACGACTACGTTTCATAGCGATACGTTATCGTATCATAAGCGCTGATGGAAGGAAGCTCGTGATGACTGCCGCTCTCCATATCGGAATGTATATACTCATGCTGCATGGAGCCGGCCGTCTTGATTCGGAGCGCTCGGCAAACCGCTGGGCTGACGCAGCTCGAGCTGGCCCGCCGCTGCGAGACTGCGCAGTCCGCGGTCGCTGCCTACGAGTCGGGTGCGCGGAGGCCAAACATGGTGACGCTCGAGCGCTTGCTCGCGGCCTGCGATTACGAGGTGGAGCTCGTGGCCCGGCCGCGCGTCCGCCGGGGGGCGGCCTCGCTGTCACAGGTCGCCGAGACCATGAAGGAGGATCTGACCGGGGGCGACGAGCAGGCGGCGCTGCGGCTGCTGTTTGGTTTCGCCGATGATTTCCGAGGGTCGTCCCGCGCCGGTAGGATCGCGCTCATCGCTGACGAGCCGGGGTCAACCGACGACGCCCGCTTCGACGCGGCCTTGGCCGGCGCCGCGGAGTTCTTCGCGGCGGAGGGCGGCATTCCGGCGCCAGCCTGGGTCAACGGCCCCGCTCGCTTCGTCGAGCCCTGGTGGTTTGTTGCCAGCCGGCCGGCGTTCCACGCGTACACGCTGGCCAACACGCCGGCCCTGTTTGCCCGTCACGGCGCGTTTATTGCCCGGGAGGTGTTCGATCGCGTCTGACCGTTACTTGAGCCGTGCCAGGATCGTAGCCGCGCTGCAAGCGCTGGGCGACGACCTCCTCCGCCAGGGGGTGCGCGGCCAGGTTTTCATTGTCGGCGGCGCGGCCATAGCGCTGGCCTACTCGACGCGGCGGGTGACCAAGGACATCGACGCCGTGTTCGAACCCAAGGCCGTCATCTACAGCGCTGCTGCCCGAGTGGCCGAGCAGCACGGGCTGCCTGACGACTGGCTGAATGACGCCGTAAAGGGCTTCTTGCCCGGCCCGGACGACGAGGCTCGCCCTGTCCCGGAGGTTCAGGGCCTTGAGGTCACGACGGCCTCGCCTCGCTATCTGCTGGGAATGAAACTTATGGCCATGCGCTTCGGCGAGGACGATCAAGACATCGAGCTGCTGCTCAAGGAGTGCGGGATGCACCGCGCCAGTGAGGCGCTGGACCTGCTGCAACACTTGTATCCGCACCGCGAGCCACTGGTGAAGACGCGCCTGTTCCTGGAAGAGTTGCTCGGACCGCCTGCAAACTAAGAATTCGTGGAAGCGGGCAGCACTCTAGCGAATACGATGCGCCACGGGTGTGACCCCGGCCCGCACGACGCTGCCAACTTGAACAAGCGGCTCAAACGCGGTCGTCAACCGAACAACGGTTTGCGATCCGAACTTGATCATTCCCAATCGTTGTCCCTGCCCCGCCTCAGCATCAATCGGAAGCCAGTTCACGATCCTGCGCGCCACCAACCCAGCTCGTTGTTTCACCACGCACGGCCCGTGAGGTGTTTGGAGGTACGTGGACAGCTGGTGGTTTTCAGCGATGGCCCGGCTGCTCTTCGCCGAATGATATGCGCCTCTCCGCCACGTCTTGCCGACAATCGTGGCTGCCAGAGGCAGCCGCTGAACGTGGACGTTCAGCAGCGATAGGTAGATGACGATTTCGAGCAGCTCGAGCTGCCAGAATTCATCCCATACGCGGCTGATGTGGACGACTCGCCCATCGGCCGGAGATAAGGCCACATCCGGCTCGGCCGTGGACACGCGGTCTGGGTCTCGCATGCCGGCAGCCACCAGCGCGGTTGCGATAAGCGGCAGCAACGCCCGCCGCCGCCGGGTTCGACCCAGCCCGATTGCGACCGCCGCGAACGGCACGAGGATAGCCCAGCCTTCGGTGAGGGGCCGCAACCACGGATGAGCCAGCGTTGCACCTGTTTGTCTGAGGATCGATACCTTCACCGACGGTTCACAATCCCAATCCTAATGCTCAGTGGGCGACACTCGGGCCATGGCGTTGCCGCCCAGCGGGCGGTCACCCTAAGCTCAAGCTGGTGAAGCTCGCCCTAACCGGTATTGGCCTGGTGACCCCTCTAGGCAACTCCGTTCAGGATGTCTGGAGGGCCATTTGCGCCGGCCAGTCGGGCGTTGGCCCCATCACAGCCTTTGACGCTTCGGACTTTCCCACGCGCATCGGGGCGGAGATCAAGGACTTCGATCCCCATACCTGGTTGGCGCCCAAGACGGTCCGGCGCACGGGCCGGACGACGCAGTTAGCGCTCGCGGCCGGTTACCTGGCGCTGGCGGACAGCGGTTGGAGCCGTGACATCGACCACTTTCGCGACGCCGCGGTGATCGTCGGTTCCGGCTGGGGATCGAGCGCCAGCGTCGAGGAAGCGTACCGGACGTTCTTCCTCGAAGGCTGGAGGAAGAATCCAATGCTGTCCGTCCCCATGTGCATGCCCAACGCTCCGGGCAGTCAGCTGGCCATGGAAGCCGGCTTCACAGGACCCTCATTTACGGTGTCCGCGGCCTGCGCCTCAGGGGCGGAGGCGGTGGCTCAGGCGGTGCACCTGATCCGCGCCGGCGTCATCCAGCGTGCGGTTGTTGGGGGCTGCGACGCGTTCCTGCTGCCTGGGCTCTTTTCCATATGGTGCCGCCTGGGAGTGCTGTCGCGAAGGAACCACGATCCTGCCGGCGCTTCCGCTCCGTTCTCCCGAGACCGCGACGGAATCGTCATCGGCGAGGCTGCCTGCGTCATGACGATCGAGCGGCTGGCAGACGCGGAAAAACGAGGGGCTCCAATCTACGCTGAGGTCAGCGGCGTTGCCTCGACGTGCGGCGCCCAGACCGTGACCTCACCCGTACTCGGCGCCGAAGTTGCCGCAATGCGCCAGGCGCTCGCCGATGGCGGCATTTCGACCGATGAGGTCGGCTACATCAACGCGCACGGCACGGGCACCAAGCTGAACGACGCGGTGGAGACGGCCGCCATCAAGCAGGCGCTGGGGAAGCAGGCGTGGTCTGTTGCGATTTCATCGACGAAGTCCAGCATTGGCCATACCATGGGCGCCTCGAGCGCTCTGGAGTGCGCTGTCACCGCGTTGGCCTTGCGCGACCAGGTTTTGCCCCCCACAATCAACTTGCGGATGACAGATCCTGAGTGCGACCTCGACTATGTCCCGAATGTCGCACGCCCGAAGGCTTTCTCCGCGGCGTTGTCGAACTCCTTCGGTTTTGGCGGTTCGAACGTGACCCTCGCCTTGCGTCGCTACGCGGGATAGGCGCCATCCCCGACAACATCTCCAAGGTCGAATGCAGCCCCATCCTGCCGCTCATCCTGGCGGTCTGCCGGCGGGCTGTCCGCTTCGTCCCGGCTGGCGTCACGCCCAACCAGATCACCCTCGTCAGCTTCCTGTTTGCGCTCGGCTCCGGCGCGAGCATGTACCTGGCGAGCTTCAATCGATGGTGGTTCGCGATCGGGGTGGGCTCGTACTTCATCCATTGGTTCCTGGACAACCTGGATGGCACGCTCGCGCGGACTCGCGGCCTCACCTCGGAGCGCGGCTTCTTCCTCGATTTGTTTCTGGACGCGTTGGGCTACAGCGCCCTTTTCTTGGGAACGGCCTTCTCCAGCTACAGCGTGCGCTTCCCGTTGGTGGCGCTGCTTATCCTGGTGCTTTTGCGTGAGCTGCTCATGCTGCATTGGATGCTGCTTCGGCAGCGGTTTGTGATGCCTGTCATAGGGCCTTCGGAGCTGCCCGCCATCGTCCTGGTTCTCGTGGTGCTCACCGCCTTTTGGCCTAGGAACCTGGTGCGCGTCGGCAACGTCGGGTTCGGCTGGTTCGACGCCGCGGCGTCCCTGACGGCGATTGCCTACGCGATTGACGTCGCCGTCTCAGCCGTGCGCCTGTACCACAGTCTCGACCCTCCTACTGCTGCCCCCGGCTAGCCACCCCCGCGTACGGAGCGATGCAGCTTCGGGCATTGTCCAGATCCTCCCGCGTGTCGACTTCGAACCATGGCCGGCCGGTCACGTCTGCAGCACCGAATCGGACAGCTCCGTCGATGGTCATAGACTTGAACACCCGCTCGTAAAAGACGCCCCGGCCATGAACCGCCATGCCGGCTTCGAGATAGGGGACCAGCGTCTTCGAGAAGCCGGCGGACAGCTTGTACAGGTTCACCGTCTTGAAGTACGGCGTTGGTAAGCCGGCGACAATCTCGTCCTCCATTACAAACGCCGCTACTGACCGGTCTTCGGTGAGCTGCGTCACGGTCCCGTTCATGCGAGGCTCAAACCGCGCCACTACGGCTACGTCGGGCGACGCGTGGTCGATACAAAGGCGGACGATATCCGAACCCAGCAGGAGGTCACCCTCGACGAGCAGCGTGTCGTCTGCTGCCAGGAAGTCTTTGGCCAAATACAGGGAGTAGATTGTGTTGGTCTGCTCGTAGAGCTGGTTGAGCACGTAGTGCATCGGCCTCCCGCCGTGCTCTGTGCCCTGCATCCGGCGGATGTCCTCCGCGGCGTGGCCGATAACGAGGACGATTCGGTCCACTCCCGCGTCGACCAGCGTGTCCAGCAGTCGGTCCAGGATGCTGCGACCGTTGACGTCGAGCATGCATTTGGCGGTAGTTTGGGTCAGGTTCCCAAGCCGCCGTCCTCTACCCGCCGCCAGGATGAGCGCTTGCGTGGCGAACTAGACCTGAAAGGCCAGCTTCTGCGAGCGAACCGCGAAGGCGACTCGCCGTAGGGCGACGTAGATGTCACGTAGGCTCGCCGCCACCCCTGTGGATCGGTACGGAATCCCCTCGCGCCGGCAGGCTTCACGCACCATGGGAGCAGCACGCCGCAGATTGTTCCGAGGCATGGAGGGGAAGAGATGGTGCTCGATCTGGTGCTCGAGCCCGCCGAACAAGAAGTCGACCAAGGGTCCGCCAGCTACGTTCCGTGACGTAACCACTTGCAGGCTCAGGAAGTCGAGCGGGGGCGGGTCGGCAATCAAGGGCATGCCCCAGTGGTTGGTCGCTGTTATCAGGCCCACGTAGAAGCCAAACACGGCCTCGTGCACCAGCACGAACAGCAGGCCCATTTTGAGACCCTGGCTCCCAAATACGAGCGGAATGTACAACAGCCAATGGATGGCCAGCAAGATGATCTCAACCCGCCGGCCCGACTGTGAGCGGTTGCGCAGGAATATCTGGGAGCGCCTGCGCAGGTTCAGGCCCACCAGCGCGAGGATTGGCCAGGCCAGGTAGTGCTGCCATTGCATGACAAACAGCGCTTTGGGGCCTACCCCTTTCTCGATCTTGAGCGGGATCTGCTGCTCGTCCATAGCGAAGAACGGGTACTCGATCTCGCCGTCGACCCCGAGGCGGTTGGACGTGGCGTGGTGCTGGTTGTGCGAGGTTGTCCACCAGCCATGGCTCATGCCCATCAGCAGATTGCCCAGGATAGGGGCCAGCAACCGATTGGCGCGCGATCCGGCGAAGATGCCGTTGTGGCCAGTATCATGACCAAGCAGCCCTACCTGGCCATACACGAAACCCAGCAGGACTGCGTCCAGAAGTACCAACCACAGACTTCGAGCCAACAGCAGGACCAGGATGGCCACAGCCAATAAGCCGAGCGTAAACGCAAACTTGCACGCGTAGTACAGCGACTGCCGTTCCAACAAACCCGCCGCTGTGACCGTCCGTTTGAGCTCGATGTAGCTCGCATTGAGCCTAGGACGGACTGGGGCTGCAGCCTCTGATACCAGCCCCGTCATCCGCTGCGGATTCTATCGTCCAAGCGTCGATCTCCCTGGCGAGGACGTTCGTCTGGCGACGGCCTAACCGGCAGAGCCAGATCGCGGACGGCGTGTTCAATCGCGGCCGTCGCCGATGCATAGGACTCGTGAGGTCCGAACAGCAGCGGAGGCCCAAATGACACGCGCATTCGGCCGCGCTGAGGCCACCGTTGTCCCTTCGGCAGCATGGCGAAGACGCCGTGAATATGGACCGGCAGCACGTGAATCCCCAGTTCAACCGCCAGCAGCCCAATGCCAGCCTTGAACTCGGCCATCTGCCCATCGAGGGAACGGGTTCCTTCCGGGAACAGGAGGATGGACCAATCGTGGGCTCGCAACCAGCGGCATTCCCGCAGGGTGGTGCGCAGTCCGAATAGGCGGCGGATGGGGAAGGCATTCACAAGCAACCGTACGGTGGCTCCAAGCCAGGGTTGGTCAAAGAAATAGTCCTCCGCCGCGGCCACGGCTAATCGATGGCGGAGGTGGGCCGGCAGCACCGCCAGGATGGCTGCCGTATCGAGGTGGGAGCTGTGGTTTGCCACAAGCAGCACCGGCGCTTTGGGAAGCTGCAGGTGCTCGCGGCCGACAACCTCGATCGGCGCAAAAAGCCGGAGGATGGCCGCGGCGCCGAACACCAGGCTGGCGCGAAGCAGTCGGGCCGGCAGCGACAGCGGCCAGGCTGCCAGCTCGACCGGCCTATCGCGAGCCCCGGCAGCGCGCAAGCGGGCTCGAACCAGGTCATCTTGCGCGCGTGGTGCGCCAGACAACCTCGCCGACATGTCATTCAGCATACGGGCCTTCTGGACGGAATCGAAGCGCCTGCCCCTCGAAGGTACTGGGCCGTGTCCCGCAGCGTCGCGGCCGGATCGCGCGTCGCGAAGCCCAGCTCGGCCTGGGCTTTGGCCGAGTCACAGTACCAAAAGTGGCTTCCCATCTCCAGGCTGACGTCGTCGACGGGGAACTCTTGGCCGGCCAATCGATACAGGGGTCGCAGCAGCCGCGCGCCCGCGAGAGAGGCTGCCGGCGGCAGGGTGAGCCGCGGTGCAGGCACGCCCGTCGTGCCGCAGAGCGCGCGAGCAAAGGTGCGAAGCGGCCAGTTGACACCAGCCAGCAAGTAGCGCTGCCCGGGCTGGCCGTCACGCATGGCGCCGATCAGCCCGGCGGCCGCATCGCGCACGTCTACAAAGTTGAGGCCGCCTCGTGGCAGGGCCGGGAGGCGCCCACTCGCGAGCAACGCAACGTCGCCAGTGGAAGCACCGCTGCTGTCGCCGGGCCCGAGTAGGAGCGACGGGTTGACGACGAGCAGAGGCAAAGCCGTACGCCTGTGGACGTCCAGCGCCAGCTTTTCCTGGTACATCTTGCTCAGGTAATAGGGCCAGCGGCCAATGAGGTCGGGTTTGTAGCCAGCGATCTCGGTGTGGACGACGGGCGCCTTGGAGACGGCAATCGTGCCCGAGCTGGAGACGACGACCAGCTTCTCGAGCGAGCGTTCCAATGCGGCGCGACACACGTTGCGCGTCCCTCCAACGTGGACGTCGAACAGTGCCGCGGCATCCTCGCGGCGGCGAGAGACGAGGCCTGCCAGGTGATACGCGTGGGTCACGTCGGCCATGGCCCGCACCACATCCTCGTACACGGTCACGTCGCCCCGGACGGTTTCAACGCCATCTCCGGAGATCTCGGGCGAGGCCGAGCGCGACATGGCCCGCAGACCGGCGCCACCCCCGGCCGCCAAGAGCTGCCGGATCAACTCGCGACCCAAGAAGCCGGTTGCGCCGGTGACGAGGATGCGAGCCAATGGCTCTGCTAGACGGCCGCCGGCGGCTCGCTCACGTCGGCGATGCCCAGCGGCGGAACGTGCATGAATGTGACGCTCGGCTGATGGCCCACATGTGAGTGGGCCATCTCCAGCGCCTGTGGAAAGGAGCTGGCGGTGTCCCAGCCGAGCGTTGCCGCCACCCGCTCGTCTTCGGCGCCTACCACGATCACCTTGCCAACGTGCTGGCGGCCGTTCTCGCCCCAATACCACATGTAGAAGGGGTGCACGCCGTGGTAAGCGTGGCCGGTGCGATACAGCCGAATGTAGTCCGGGTCATGGGCGAACTCCGCCTCGTACTTGTGCTGAAGCTCGAAGCTGTCGCGCGTCTCGGGCAGAATGCGGTTGAAGAACTCGATGTACGAGGGGTGCTTCTCGGCGTCGAAGTCGTTGTACAAGGGGTGGCTGATGATGAGGACGCCGTTCTTCTTCAGGATGGGCAGGCCCCGATACATGTTGTGGAAGTAGCCCAGAGCCATCACCTGCACAAGCAGCGGGTTGAGGATCGAGTTCACGTTGTAAGGGCTGAGATAGGGAATGCCAAAGATCACCACGTCGGATTGGCCATCCACTGGCACGCAGTACTGGGCGTAGCAGTAGGCCAGCGTCTTGGCGTGGACGGGCGACGTTGCGCCGGCATGCGCCGCTATGAGGCCATACGGTGCTCGCATGGCATGCAGCGCGGCCCGCTTGGCTGGCCGCGGCAGTCTGGCCAAGGCGCCCTGGGTGGCCCGGAAGGACACCCAATCCAGCGGCGAGAAGCGGTCCGGGTCCTTGACCAGGAAATTGGCCGCCGGCAGGAACGCCCGATTGTTGAGGACGGTTTCGATATGGAAGACCTTCAGGTGGTGGTTAATGACCTCGCCGATGCGATCGCAGGAGCGAGCGAGGGCGGAGCGCGTGTGATCCATGTAGGAGTCGGAATCGAGGATGGCGCGCGGCGTATGGTGCGCCTGCAAGGTTGGGTAATCGCACAGGCCGACGCCAACCGACTTGCTGCCGCCGTCCATCGGCACCAAGTTGATGTTGACGTAGATCAGCAGGTCTGATTCGGCCGCCCGGCGGTTGACGCGAACCCGTTCGCCGTGGTCAGTGGCGCCCAGCTCCTGCATGCCGTTGGGCGCCTCACCATCGTGGTTGTAGAGCCGGTCAGGCGCATAGGCGTTGAAGATGCGGCGGCCGACCATATGCCTGAGCTCGGCGTCGGTGACGCGGCGATGGAACGACGTCGCGACGATGATGTGGACGTCCTCGACGCCCTTTTCCGCCAACACCTCCAGCACCACCGTGAGCGCAGTCTCGCGCACGTCCGGCCGGACCATGGGCGGCAGCGGCAAGGACACATCGTCGATGGCGATAGTGACTTTCATGCCAGGCTTCAGCAGGTCCACTAGCGGGTCCAAGCACTCGGGGTGGCTGATGGCATAGCGTATGGCCGCTTCACGGTCAGGCAGCCCCGGGATCGGCGGATTCTGATGGATAACGCGCGTGCCGGCGGGCAGCTTGGGAGCAATCAAATCCTCTCCGCACCACAGCACCTGAGGCGCTGACGCGTTATCGAGGTGAACCACCAAGCCGTCGTGCGAGAGCAGCGCGTTACGGCCCACCGCGTTGGGTGCAGGCTCGCTGAACACGGCATCCCCGCTCATCGAGCGGACTTTCTGAAGGACAGTATGGGCCATCCCCGCTGTCGCGCCAGGCGAGCCAAG
>Ga0307373_10014956_pt1 | contig 10612 bp, 11 predicted proteins | sample OX2MG_FD_202534 | JGI IMG/M metagenome (GOLD analysis project Ga0307373, IMG submission 202534) | Soil microbial communities from Risofladan, Vaasa, Finland - OX-2 | ecosystem: Environmental > Terrestrial > Soil > Coastal area > Acid sulfate soil | place: Finland: Risofladan, Vaasa | collected...
GCGTTGGCGGGAATTTCCAGCCTGTGTTATAAATTAGAGTTTCGGCTGAATTCTATTCAGACCGCAGCCTTACACTCCTCGGTAGCTCAATGGTAGAGCATTCGGCTGTTAACCGAAGGGTTGCAGGTTCGAGTCCTGCCCGAGGAGCCAACAACCTAAAAGACTTAACCCGCAATCCAGAATTCTGAAAAGTACCAAATCGTACCCCACTCAGTCCCCCAACAGCATTTTAACCACTCCGCTGTTCGCTTCGCGTTGTGCCGGGGCGACATCCGTTTCAAGCCCGTAGACTTCCACGGTTGTTTTCAGGTTCGAATGGCGCATCAGTTCTTTCTGAGTTTCCAGCGGTGTATTGAACCGCTTCAGCCCGGCACGGTAACTGTGCCTGAAGGTGTGCCAGCGGACTTTTCCGACTCCAGCCTTATCAGCGGCGGCCTGAATGTGGTCTTTCACAATCATCGCCGGCCATCTTGCGTTTGCCAGAATTCCCGGCAAAAACGAAGTCCGAGTCATTGAGGTAATGCGCCTGCCCGCGCCAGTTCAAAAGCTTAGTGGCAACGGCGGGGTCGATGGGGACGGGTTTCTTGGATGCTCTGGTTTTTGTGGCTCCTTCCCGCCCTGCAACCACACTGCGGTTGACAGACAGCGTGAGAGCCCGCCAGTCCAAATCACCCCACTCTAATCCGATAATCTCACTGACTCTCAGCCGGGTACACCCCGCAACTATGACCATTGCCCGATAAGGCTGCTTGAGTTCCGCAAGCAATCCCTTGAACTGTTCCGAAATGAGCACGCAAGGGTCTTCTAATCGTTCGCAAGATGGTCTCACAGAATCCATCGGGTTTTGCTGGGTAGTTAGCTCCCACCGCTTAGCAAAGTAAAAGAGCAGGTGGAATGTGTTCTCAATGTGGCCCTTGGTTTTGGGGCTTGGCTCAGAAAGTTCAAGACACCTTTAGAGATCCAGAAACAGCTAATGAGGCACGCCGAATTAAAGACCACAATTAATTATGGTGTCGAGTCAGAAGTTAGCCCGGAACGCCGTGAGGCTAACAGCAAGGTGGCAAGAATGCTGCTTGGAGGTTAAACCGTTGTACCAAACTGTACTTTTTATGAATGGCAGAATGAGGATAAATCCTTTATTTAGTTGGTGGACCTGGAGGGGTTCGAACCCTCGACCTCATGACTGCCAGTTGTACTTTATCAGAGAATCAACAATTTACACGGCGTGTTATGAAAGTTCACAATGGTACATGGAAAGCACGTTTCATGCGGGTACTAAGCGGGTGCGTATTACTCCGTGACGCAGTGTAGAGTCCCGTACTGGTCACTGAGGGTGGTCACTTGTTTTTCGTTTTGTGAGTGATGCAGAGAGGCAACAAGGAATTGCACTGCCCGGATATGGTAACCGTGCTATGGGTTAATCCTGTGCAATTGTGGGCCATCCTAGAGCATGTCCGGCTTGCTGCTACCCCCCCCCAGCCGGTGGCCTCGATTTTCCCAGGACTGGTGCCATCTGGGGCCGCCGTACTCGCGCACCCAACTGCCCATGTAAATTTTGGAAGGATATCTGTGAAGGGAAAGGGAGGGTTTCTCTGATCTTCGTGAATATCAATTTCCAAGAGCGGGTGAGAGTTGACACTCATGTTGGGATGATTACTGAAGCTGGGGTGGCCGCGTTTGTCACTAGTCCGATCACCGTGACGACGCTGTTACGGATATGCGCGGTGTTCAAGACTCCGATGGCCCGTTTGGTCCGGGGGATTGATAAGGGTTTCTATGATGGCTAACGGGATCTCCTTGGGAAAGTCGGCGTATACGCGGTAGGTGTCGTCACACATCGAGACTTGAATCCCCTAAGCCTTTCACGAACATTCTTCTAGCTCACGATCCAACAAGGCCCCCCATTCCAGTGATCCGCAAAAAAGGGTCGAAGTATCAATGGGAATTGCGTATAATCGCCGCAATCCCTATGCTTGCTCGATAGTTGGGCATTGGAATCGCGAACGGGAACGGGAGCTGGCATGGCGCGAGACAAGAAGGGAAACAAGAACACTAACGGAGCCAATCTCGGCTTTGAGCCTGCGCTTTGGCAAGCCGCCGACAAGATGCGCGGCAACATGGACGCGGCGGACTACAAGCACGTTGTCCTTGGCCTGATTTTTCTCAAGTACATATCAGACGCTTTCCAGGAGCGCTTCAATCAACTCAAGGCAGAGCCTCACGCCGACCCTGAAGACCGCGACGAATACACCGCCGAAAACGTCTTCTGGGTCCCCAAGGCCGCCCGCTGGTCCCACCTCCAGGCGAACGCCAAGCAGCCCACCATCGGCAAGCTGATTGACGAAGCCATGCTTGCCATTGAGAAAGAGAATCCCTCGCTCAAAGGCGTCCTGCCCAAGAACTTTGCCCGCGAATCGCTCGATAAGCACCGCCTGGGAGAATTGATTGACCTGATCGGCACCATTGGCCTGGGCGACAAGGAAAGCCGCTCCAAAGACATCCTGGGCCGCGTGTACGAATACTTTCTCGGGCAATTTGCCACTGCCGAAGGCAAGAAGGGCGGACAGTTCTATACGCCGCGTTCCGTGGTCAAGCTGCTGGTGGAAATGATCGAGCCTTACAAGGGCCGCGTCTTTGACCCTTGTTGCGGTTCGGGCGGCATGTTCGTCCAGAGCGAAAAGTTTGTGGAAGCCCACGGAGGCCGCCGCACGGACCTTTCCATCTACGGGCAGGAGTCCAATCAGACCACCTGGCGGCTCAGCATGATGAATCTGGCCATTCGCGGCATTGAGGCCAACATCGCCTGGAACAGCGGCGGCTCTTTCCACAACGACGCCTTCAAAGACCTCAAAGCGGACTTCATCCTTGCCAACCCGCCCTTCAATGACAGCGACTGGGGCGGCGAGCGTCTGCGGGAAGACTTGCGCTGGAAGTATGGAGTTCCGCCCGTCGGCAACGCCAACTTCGCCTGGGTGCAGCACTTCATCAGCCACCTTGCGCCCAATGGCATCGCGGGCTATGTTCTGGCGAATGGCTCAATGTCTTCCAATCAATCCGGCGAAGGCGAGATTCGCAAGGCGATGATTGAAGCCGACATCGTGGATTGCATGATCGCCCTGCCCGGCCAGCTTTTCTATACCACGCCGATTCCCGCCTGCCTGTGGTTTGTGACTCGCAACAAATCGAACGGGAAATTCCGCGACCGGCGAAGACAAACGCTTTTCATTGATGCCCGCAAAATGGGCTTCTTGGCGGACCGGACACACCGCGAACTTTCAGATGAAGAGGCCGCCCGCATTGCCAGTACCTATCATGCTTGGCGCGGGGAAAAGAATGCGGGAAAGTACGAAGACCTGCCCGGCTTCTGCAAGAGTGCGACAACGGAAGAAATTGCCACTCACGGCTACGTCCTCACGCCGGGGCGTTATGTGGGGGCGGAAGAAATAGAGGATGACGGCGAGCCGTTCGAGGAAAAGATGAAGCGGCTGACAGCGAAGTTGGAAGAACACTTCACAGAATCATCCAGGCTTGAAGCGGCAATCCGCAAAAACCTTGCTGGATTGGACTATCCTGTCAAGAGGGAGGACATCGCATGAACTCGGTAGTCAGCCATCATCAGACGGAGCTTCAGGCGCTCTGCCGCCGATACGGCGTCCGGCGCTTGGAGCTTTTTGGCTCGGCGGCCAGGGGTCAGTTGCGTTCCGGTGAAAGCGACCTCGATCTCCTTGTCGAGTTTGACGCGCGTCCGCCCGGCGGCTACGCGGACGCCTACTTTGGCCTGCTGGAGTCGCTGGAAGTTTTGTACGGAAGGCCAGTGGACCTGGTTGTCGCCTCCGCCATCCGCAACCCCTTCTTTTTGCAATCGGTTGCGCAAACCCGGACCTTGCTCTATGCAGCTTGAAACGAAGAAGTATCTTTACGACATCCAGCAGGCGGCGCAGCAGATTGCGAATTTCACCGCCGAAAAGCGGCTTGAGGATTACCTCAGCAGCCCCATGATGCAAGCCGCCGTCGAACGGCAGTTTGAGATCATCGGTGAGGCGCTGGCGCGGCGAAAAGGACGCGGGTAAGTACGAAGACGTGCCCCGCTTTTGCAAGAGCGCTACAGCAGATGAAATTGAGTCTCACGGCTATGTCCTCACTCCGGGGCGGTATGTCAGTGCAGAGGATGTTGAAGAGGACGGTGAACCGTTCGAGGAAAAAATGAAAAGGCTATCCGTTAGGCTTACTGAGCAGTTTTCCGAATCAGCCCATCTTGAAAGTACAATCCGAAAGAATCTAGCACGCTTGGGATATGGCAAATAGTTGGCAAGAGCGTCGGTGGGGAGACCTAGCAACTCTCGAATACGGCAAGAGCCTTCGAGGGTATGAAAACAGCGCCGGTCCGTATCCGGTCTACGGGACGAATGGGCTGATCGGGTCACACTCAGAGGCGCTTTGTAATCATCCTGGCGTTGTGATTGGGCGTAAAGGTGCTTACCGTGGCGTTCACTATGCACAAAACCCCTTCTATGTGATCGACACAGCATTCTACCTGGAACCCAAAGTAGACCTAGATTTGAAGTGGGCATACTACACGCTTCTTACGCAGGACATCAATGGCATGGATAGCGGCTCAGCAATTCCTTCAACGAGTCGGGCGGATTTCTACGCCCTTCCTATAACAGTGCCGCCTTTGCCAGAGCAGCACGCCATTGCGCGAATCCTCGGTGCGCTGGATGACAAGATCGAGTTGAACCGGCGGATGAATGAGACGCTGGAGGCGATGGCGCGGGCCATCTTCAAATCGTGGTTCATTGATTTTGACCCGGTGCGGCGCAACATCGCTCGCCGGGCCGGCCAAAATCAACCCTCACCCCAACCCTCTCCCAAAGGGCGAGGGAGTTTTCGCGGCGGGTACGATTTCACCGGCTTGCTGGAAACGGCGCGGGAGTTGAGAAGCAAGCAGACTTCTGCCGAGGCGTTCTTGTGGGAGCTATTGCGGGACCGCAGATTCTTGGGCATGAAGTTCCGCCGTCAGCACCAGATTGGCGACTACGTCGCGGACTTCTACTGCCATCCGCACCGTTTGGTTGTGGAATTGGACGGCCCCGTCCATGACGAGGAAAAGAACGTAAAGAAAGATGCCAAGCGGGACGCATATCTCTGTTCCCTCGGCTTCACCGTTCTGCGCTTCCCGAACGAGCAGTTGATGGAGGAGCCGGAGTCGGTTCTGCGCACCATCGCCCGGACCGCCAATCCTCTCCCGCTGGGAGACGGCTGGGGTGAGGGTGGCGTCGCGGCCCCTGGTCCTCTCCCTTTGGGAGAGGGAGCGGGTGAGGGTTCGGTCGGGGAACGCGACCGATTGTTCCCCGATTCCTTCCAGGATTCCCCCCTCGGCAAGATTCCCAAAGGATGGCGAGTGAAAGGGCTGGATGAAATCGCCCACTTCCTTAACGGCCTTGCGCTTCAAAAGTTTCCGCACGACGGCGGGGATTCACTGCCGGTCATCAAGATCGCCCAACTCCGCGCTGGTAACACAAAAGGCGCTGACCGCGCCGCCTCAACCCTTCCGCCGGAATACATCGTAGAAGATGGAGACGCGCTCTTTTCGTGGTCAGGAAGTCTGGAAGTTGTGGCTTGGTGCGGTGGCAGAGGGGCACTTAATCAGCACCTCTTCAAGGTGACCTCGCAGGAATATCCCAAATGGTTTTATTACCACTGGATTCGTGAGCACCTTGCCGATTTCCAGTCTATTGCGGCTGGCAAAGCTACAACGATGGGCCACATTCAACGCCATCATCTCTCTGATGCGAAGGTTGTTGCTCCCAACCCAAGTTTGCTCAGCGCGGTGGATCACGTGATAGGCCCGCTCTTTCAGGCGGTTATTGCGAACAAGCTACAGTCCCGCACCCTCGCGGCCATTCGCGACGCACTGCTGCCCAAGCTGATTTCCGGCGAGATTCGGGTGAAGGACGCGGAGAGGTTCGCGGCTGAGGCTTCATGAGCGATATCTTCAACATCTACTGCGACGAGAGTTGCCACCTGGAGCACGACCAGCAGTCCATTATGGTCCTGGGTGCGGTGTGGTGCCCACTAGAAAAGACAAGGGAGATCGCCTCGCGCATTCGGGAAATCAAGAAAAAGCATGGGCTGCTACCTGCCTTTGAGGTGAAATGGTCGAAAGTTTCGCCCGCGAAACGGGATTTCTACATGGAATTGCTGGACTACTTCTTCGATGACGATGACCTTCATTTCAGGGCTTTGATTGTTGCTGACAAGGCACGCCTGCAACATGAGGCCTACGGGCACACGCATGACACCTGGTACTACAAGATGTACTTCGACATGCTGAAGGTCCTCTTAAGCCCGCACGCCGGATATCGCATTTACCTGGACATCAAGGACACCCGAAGCGCCGACAAGGTTCGGAAACTGCATGACGTTCTCTGCAACAACATGTATGATTTCGACCACAAGATCATTACCTGGGTCCAGACCGTCAGATCGCACGAAGTTGAACAAATCCAACTTGCCGACTTGCTGATCGGGGCAATCGGTTACGCTAACCGGGGCTTGGACTCCAGTCCCGCAAAATTGGCCCTGGTAAAGAGGATGCAGGAAAGATCAGGCTATACGCTACGACGAACAACCCTGCTTCGGGAAGAGAAGGTCAATTTATTTCGATGGGAAGCTCAGGAGCCGCAGGCATGAAGGGTAACCCGGAATGGCTTCCGCCCATTTTCTCTGCTAATCCATGGACCAATGAAACTTTTGACCACCTTTACGCTATTTTTCAGCGAGACTTCAAAGAGAGCCAACCGACATACGAGGGAAAGGCTGTCTGGTTTTTCCCTGAGATGGAAGACGGCAAGGAGGTTATCTTCTGGCACATGACAAGCCGGGACGATAAAGCAGTGGGTGATAGGCTGCCGGACCTCCGCAGATCAGAGCGATTGCCCTGGGCGCGCCCGATGATTGACAACTCTAAACAACCAGAAATTCTCGCGTGGGATTACGAGGAGGGAGATAGAACAGTAAAAACTTATGTCTGGCTCAAGCATCATGATTTCTTGGTCTTACTGAAAAAGTACAGAGATGGACGGAGGCGATTGATAACTTCGTATTACATTGACCAGCCTCATTACCGAAGGAAGCTAGAATGTAAATATAAAGGGAGAATAAATTAAGAAGGCCAACGGTGACCGTCGGCCCAACTCTTTCTACACATGGTAGATGAGCTATCTAAAATATACCAAGCGTTAAGTTGTGTTGTCAAGTAAAACAAATCTTTATTCTAAGCAACATACGGCGTGTCAATGTCTTTCAGCGAGTCCACAGTTGAAGAGGCGGCCCTGGAAATTCTTGATGGGCTTGGCTACACCATTCTTCACGGCCCCGAGATTGCACCCGGCGAACTGCTTGCCGAGCGACCAGAGTATTCCGACGTTGTGCTTGTGGGGCGATTACAGCAAGCCCTTGCCCGGATCAATCCGAGAATTCCCGCCGAAGCCATCGAAGAAGCCGTTCGCAAAATCCTGAGTATTCAGGCTCCCAACATTGAAGAAAGCAACCGCCGATTTCAGCGTTTTCTGACCGATGGAATCAACGTCGAATACCGCGCAGACGACCGCATCGTTTACGACCTCGTGAAGCTTTTCGATTTCGACGACCCGGACAACAACGACTGGCTGGCGGTCAATCAGTTCACAGTGATCGAGAACAAGAACAATCGCCGCCCGGATGTGGTGATCTTCCTTAACGGCCTGCCGCTGGCCGTGTTTGAACTCAAGAACCTTGCCGATGAAAACGCCACGATCCGAGACGCCTTCAAGCAGTTCCAAACCTATAAGCAAGATATTCCAAGCCTGTTTCCATACAACGAACTTCTGGTTATTTCTGACGGCATCCAGGCCCGGACCGGCACGATCACTTCCGGCTGGGAACGCTTTATGCCCTGGCGCACGATTGCGGGTGACAAGATTGCTCCAAAGGGATCGCTGGAACAGGAAGTTCTGATAAGAGGCATCTTTGAAAAGCGCCGCTTCCTTGATCTGGTCCGAAACTTTGTTGTCTTTGAAGACTCGGGAAAATCGCTGGCCAAGAAAATCGCAGGCTATCACCAGTTCCATGCCGTCAACAAAGCCGTGGATTGCACGCTGGATGCCGCTTCGCCACGCGGGGACCGGCGCGTGGGCGTGGTGTGGCACACGCAAGGCAGCGGGAAGAGCCTGACGATGGTTTTCTATGCCGGGAAGATCATCCAGGACCGGCGAATGTCCAACCCGACCTTGGTGGTATTAACAGACCGTAACGACTTGGATGAGCAGCTTTTTGCCACATTCTCCGCTTGCAGCGACCTGTTGCGGCAAGCGCCAGACCAGGCAGAGAGCCGCGACCATCTGCAATCACTGTTGCAGGTATCTTCCGGCGGGGTGATCTTCACAACCATCCAGAAGTTTCTGCCGGAAAACAAGGGTGAAAGTTATCCGTTGCTTTCTGACCGGCGCAATATCGTGGTAATTGCCGACGAGGCCCACAGAAGCCAGTACGACTTTATCGACGGCTTCGCCCGGCACTTGCGCGACGCTTTGCCGAACGCCTCATTTATCGGCTTTACGGCAACACCTTTGGAAGTCGGCGACAAGAGCACGCCTGGCGTCTTTGGCGATTACATCGACGTTTACGACATTCAGCGGGCAGTGGATGACGGCGCGACCGTTCGCATTTATTACGAGGGGCGGCTGGCCAAGCTCGAATTGAAACCGGAAGAGCGCCCCAAGATCGACCCGGAATTTGAAGAGGTGACGGAAGAGGAAGAGGAATCGACCAAGGAAAAGCTGAAGAGCAAGTGGGCGCGCATGGAGGCGATGGTCGGAGCGGAAAAGCGCATCGGCCTGATTGCCAGGGACATTGTGGGCCACTTTGAAAAGCGGCTGGAAGCTATGGACGGCAAAGCCATGATCGTCTGCATGAGCCGCCGAATCTGTGTTGACCTCTATAACGCCATCGTGAAACTACGCCCCAATTGGGACAGCGAAGATGACAACCTTGGAGCAATCAAGATCGTTATGACCGGCTCGGCTTCAGACAATCTGGAATGGCAACGGCACATCCGGAACAAGGCCCGGCGTGAGTTTCTGGCTACGCGGTTCAAAGACCCCACGGACCCGTTGAAGATCGTGATTGTCCGGGACATGTGGCTTACGGGTTTTGATGTGCCCTGCCTGCATACGATGTATGTGGACAAGCCGATGCAAAGGCACGGCCTGATGCAGGCCATTGCCCGTGTGAATAGGGTCTTCAAGGACAAACCCGGCGGACTGGTGGTGGATTATCTGGGGCTTGCTGATCAACTGAAGAAGGCTCTTAAGGATTACACGGAAAGCGGCGGTGAAGGCAAGCCGGTCTTTGACCAGGAAGAGGCCGTGGCAAAGATGCTGGAGTTTTACGAAGTGTGCTCTGACATGTTCCACGGCTTCGACTACTCAAAATTCAAAACGGGCGGCCCAAGCGAACGAACCGCCGTGATTCCCCCTGCCATTGAGCATGTGTTGCAACAAGAGGATGGCAAAGACAGGCTTATGAAGACAGTCACGCAACTGTCAAAAGCGTTCGCCCTTTCCGTGCCGCACGAAAGAGCGATTGCCGTCAGGGATGACGTGGGCTTTTTTCAAACCGTTCGGGCAGGCTTGGCAAAGACCCTGCCAGGAACTACAAAGCCTCAAGAGGACCTGGACGCCGCCATTCGGCAGATCGTTTCCAGGGCAGTCGCCACGGACCAAGTGATCGACATCTTTTCAGCGGCTGGACTGAAGGCACCGGATATTTCGATTCTCTCGGATGAGTTTTTGGCCGATGTTAAAGACCTCCCGCAGCGGAATCTGGCGTTTGAAGTTTTGAAAAAGCTCCTGAACGATGAAATCAAAATACGATCAAAGAAGAACCTTGTCCAATCGCGCCTGTTTTCTCAAATGCTGGAAGAATCCATTCGTAAATATCAGAATCGCTCGATTGAAGCGGCAGCAATCATCCAGGAATTGATTGAACTCGCCAAAGAGATGCGCGAGGCCGCAAAGCGCGGCGAGAAGCTCGGCTTTAATGATGAAGAGTTGGCATTCTATGACGCCCTGGAAGTGAACGATAGCGCCGTCAAGGTGCTGGGCGATGAGACTCTTAGAATCATTGCGCGGGAATTGGTCCAGACCGTCCACAAGAACACAACGATAGATTGGACGGTTAAGGAAAGCGTCCGCGCCAAACTCCGCACGATGGTTAAGCGCATCCTGCGGAAATACGGATACCCGCCGGACAAACAAGAGAAAGCAACCCAGACGGTTTTGGAGCAAGCTGAATTGCTCTGTAAGGATTGGGCAGCGTAGGTAATTCCATCGAAAATTGCACGTCCAACGTCATGAAAGTCTTTGAGTAACCTTGCTAGTGTGCGGCGTCTCAGGCGAAAAACTGCACGGTGAAATTCCCAAAGGATCAGGCACATTAGAACGTAGCGCTGGCGTCCGGCGCTGGAATCCTCCTGCGGAATCAGTCCCAGGTAGCTGGTCAGGTGCCGGTCGTCGGGAAAACGTTCCACTGGACCCAGCACCAGCACGGTCCCCAGCGCCGTCAGCGGACC
>Ga0307373_10014957_pt1 | contig 10611 bp, 8 predicted proteins | sample OX2MG_FD_202534 | JGI IMG/M metagenome (GOLD analysis project Ga0307373, IMG submission 202534) | Soil microbial communities from Risofladan, Vaasa, Finland - OX-2 | ecosystem: Environmental > Terrestrial > Soil > Coastal area > Acid sulfate soil | place: Finland: Risofladan, Vaasa | collected...
CGTCCGCGATCGTCACGATCGGGATGACGGTGTCGCGGTCGGCGCTCTCGACCGGCATCCCCGCCGCGACCAGGTCAGCCTCGATCGCGTAGCCGTGCGCGCCGGTGCCGGCCAGCAGCACGACCAGCTTGGTCGGCTCGACGCCCGGCCCGTCCAGGACCCGGACGCCCGGCACCTGCGCCAGCTGCTTCTTCGCCCCGGCGACGCAGCCGAGCAGCCGCTCGCACAAGTCGCGCCCATCCCTGGCCAGCAGCGCCCGGGCAGCGTCGATGCTCGCGGCGATGGAGCCGGCCGGGCTGGTGGTGTGGGTGGCCTCGAAGGCCCGGTTCAGCCGGGCCGCCTGGAGCCGCTCGGTTCTGGCGAGCACGATCGCACCCTGGGTGTAGGCGGGCAGCGCCTTGTGCGCGCTCGTCACCAGCGCGTCGGCCCCGGCCTGGATGGCGTGCGCCGGGAGGTCGGGGTGGAAGCCGAGGTGCGCTGCCCAGGCCTGGTCGACGAGCAGCGGTACGCCCGCCTCGTGCGCGGCGTCGGCGTGCCCGGCCAGGTCGCCCGTCGTCCCGACATACGACGGGTCGCCGAGGAACACGCCGCAGGCGTCCGGGTGCTCCTTCAGGGCGGCGCGGACCGTGGCGACCGCCACGGCGGCGGGCAGCCCGGTCGCCTGGTCAAGCTCGGGCCTGACCCAGACCGGGCGCAGCCCGGCGAGCACCAGGCCGAGCAGGAGCGAGCGGTGCAGGATGCGGGTGACGATAATCTCCCGGCCGTCACCGCCGACCGCCAGGGCCAGGGCCTGGTTGCCGTGGGTCGAGCCAGCGACCGAGAAGCGGCACCAGTCGGCGCCCCAGAGCGCCGCCGCCCGTGCCTCGGCATCGGCCAGCGGCACGTCGGCGTGCTTGATCGAGTCGACCCCGCCGTACAGCGGAGCGTCACCGGCCACCACGGCACCGGTCAGGTCCTGCCGCTGCTTGTGCCCTGGGACGGCCATCGGCGTGAGCTCCCCGGCCTCGGCCTGGGCGGTAAAGGTCAGCCAGCCGGCCAGCAGCGGGGCGTCGGATCGCAGGCCGCGCGGGTCGCGCGGGTCATAGGGCAGTGCATCAGAGGTCACCGGCCTAGTCTGCTGCACCGCTCCGGGCGAGTTCCCCGCTGGGGGGCAAGCAGCGATTAGCGTGCTTCGAAGTTGCGCGTTACGAGTGGCCGGGAAAGGCCCATACAAGACCTGATTCGTAAGAAGGCATAGACGGTGTCGGCCATCGCAGGAAATGGTCAGAATAACCGGTGTTGTTCGCCGCCGTACCCGGCTGGGAACGATAATGATGCCGAGACCGCCCGGAAGGAGACCTTATGTTCGGCAGGGGACAGCGGCTGATGATCTCGGTCGGCCGACGCGCACCGCGGTGGCGGCCGTGACCTCGCCGGGAGACCTGGATCCGGAGCTGGCCGAGCTGATGGCACTGGAGGAAGCGGAGCGTACCGGCTCGGCCGGCCCCGCCACGCCCGCCGGCCCTGCGACACCGGCCGGCCATGCAACGTCGGCCGGCGTCTCCGGTGACCCGACCGTCCGGCTCCAACCGCTCCCGCCCGCTGCCCGGATGGATGTGCCATTCATCCGGGCAGGCAGTGATGGATGGCACATCCATCCGCTCGGGGCGGCAAGCACGGGGCGGCAAGCACCGGGGGCAAGCACGGGACGGCCAGTCCGCGGCGCGCCCGGCGACTGATTCAGCTCAGGCGGGGTAGCACGGTGCGAGCGTGCAATGATCGGAGAGAGCCGGACCATCCGAGCGGTCGAACCAGACGGGAGTACTGCCAGTATGCGAGCTGCGCTCTATGACCGCTACGGCGCGGGCAGCGACGTACTGCGGGTCGAGGAGATCGAGCGGCCCCAGCCCGGCCCTGGCGAGGTCCGGGTCAAGATCGAATATTCCGGCGTCAACCCGACCGACTGGAAGTCACGCAGCGGATCGACGCCGCGGCCGATCGACAGCTTCCAGATTCCCCACCACGACGGAGCCGGCGTGATCGACGCGGTCGGCGACGGCGTCGATCCTGGCCGGATCGGCCAGCGGGTCTGGGTCTATATGGCCGCGGCCGGACGCCAGTGGGGGACGGCCGCTGAGTGGACCGTCGTCCCGCAGAAGCAGGCGGTTCCGCTGCCTGACGGTGTCTCGGCGGAACTCGGTGCCAGCCTGGGCGTGCCGGCGATGACCGCGCACCGCTGCCTGACCGCCGACGGCCCCGTCGAGGGCAAGACGGTGCTGGTGGCCGGCGGCGCTGGCGCGGTCGGCCACTTCGCGATCGAGCTGGCCAAGTTCTTCGGCGCGCGGGTGATCACCACGGTCAGCGGCCCGGAGAAGGCGGAGCTGGCCAGGAAGGCCGGCGCCGACCTGGTCGTGAACTACCGCGAGCCGTCGGCGTCGGAGGAGATCAGCTCCTTCGGCCCGGTCGACCGGGTCATCGAGGTCGCGCTCGGCGCGAACCTGCAGCTTGACCTGGCAGTCATCAATCCTGGCAGCCAGATCGTGACGTACGCCGCAGAGGCAAATGATCCGGTCCTGCCCGTCCGGGCATGCATGAACGCTAACGTGGTCCTGCGGTTCGTGCTGCTCTACGGTGTCGCCGCAGACGCCATGGAGCGCGCGGTCGCGGACATTACCGCGGCCCTGACCAGCGCCGCGCTGACAGAACTGCCAGTGCATAAGTTCCGCCTGGACGACATCGCCGCGGCGCAGGACGCCGTGCAGAACGGCGTGGTGGGGAAGGTGCTCGTCGTTCCTGCCTAATACTCCGGCTCCGGGGGGACGGAACTGGTGATCGGGCGGGAATCGCGGTCGGCACGTCAGGCGGCCGGCCGCACTGGCGGGTGCGACCCGTTAAGGCTGTCCTTGTCACTTTGGCCTGGTCTATTCGGCCGGAGTGGCTACCTCGGAACGGTCCGTGCCGGGCGCGCTCCGGTAGAACTCCACCTCGGCCGGCGGCAGCGGCTGGTTGCCCAGGATCAGGTCGGCGGCCTTCTCCGCGACCATCATGACCGGCGCGTAGATGTTGCCGTTCGTGACATACGGCATCACCGATGCGTCCACGACCTTCAGCCCGTCGATCCCGTGCACCGCCATGCTGGCCGGATCGACCACGGACATCTCGCCGGTGCCCATCGCGCAGGTGCAGGACGGGTGCAGCGCCGTCTCGCCGTCGCGGCGGACCCAGTCCAGGATCTGCTCGCCGGTCGCGACGGACGGCCCGGGCGAGAGTTCCCCGCCGTTGTAGGGCGTGAGCGCGGGCTGATTCAGGATGTCCCGCGCCACCCTGATCGCCTCGATCCACTCGCGCCGGTCGGTGTCGGTGGACAGGTAGTTGAACCGCAGCGCCGGGTGGTCGGCCGGGTCGGCCGAGACGACCCGGACCGAGCCGCGGGCGTCGGAGTACATCGGGCCGATGTGCACCTGGTAGCCGTGCCCGCCGGCCGGCGCCGATCCGTCGTACCTGATCGCGATCGGCAGGAAGTGGAACATCAGGTTCGGGTACGGCACGTCGTCGTTGGACCTGGCGAAGCCGCCGCCCTCGAAATGGTTCGTCGCCCCGGGGCCGGTCCGCCCGAAGAGCCACTTGGCGCCGATCATCGGGCGGTTGCGCCACTTCAGCGCGGGGGCCATCGAGACCGGCTGCTTGCAGGCGTACTGGACGTAGACCTCGAGGTGATCCTGCAGGTTCTCGCCGACGCCGGGCAGGCCGGCGACCACGTCGATGCCGTGCTCGCGGAGCAGCCCGGCCGGTCCGACGCCGGAGAGCTGGAGCAGTTGCGGCGAGTTGATCGCTCCGCCGCACAGGATGACCTGGCCCGCGCGAACTCGCTGCGGCTGACCTTTGCCGCCTGCCCCGGCGGGCCCGTGCTCGCGGTACTCGACGCCGACGGCCCGGTTGCCTTCGAAGAGGATCTTCGTCACGAACGCGCGGCAGCGCACCGTCAGGTTCGGCCGGCGCATCACCGGATGCAGGTACGCGCGGGCGGCGGACAGCCGCCTGCCGCGGTAGATCGTCCGGTCGAAGGCGGCGAAGCCCTCCTGGCGGTACCCGTTCACGTCCTTGGTGAGCGCGTAGCCCGCCTGCTGCACCGCCTCGAAGAACGCGGTGAACAGCGGGTTGGTGGCCGGCCCGCGCTCCAGCAGCAGCGGACCAGCGGTTCCGCGGAACTCGTCCCCGCCCGCCAGGCAGGTCTCCATCTTCTTGAAGTACGGCAGGCAGTGCGCGTAGTCCCAGTCCGCCATTCCCGGATCGCCGGCCCAGCGCTGGTAGTCCATCGGATTGCCGCGCTGGAAGATCATGCCGTTGATGCTGCTCGACCCGCCGAGAACCTTGCCCCTGGCATGGTAGATCCGCCGACCGTTCATCTCGGGCTCGGGCTCGGACTCGTACTTCCAGTCGTAGAACTTGCTGCCGATCGGGATGGTCAGCGCGGCGGGCATGTGGATGAAGACATCCCACCTGTAGTCCGGCCGGCCGGCCTCGAGTACCAGCACGCGGTTCGCGGCGTCGGCGGAGAGCCTGCTGGCCAGCGCGCTGCCCGCCGAGCCGCCGCCGATGATGATGAAGTCGTAGCTCGATTGCGCTTGCCCCACTGCCGGGTCCCTCGCTCACGTCCGCGGCCGGCCCGCACCGGTGCCGGCGGTTTCGGGCCATTATGCACGCCTACGCGGTTCCTGATCCCTGGCCGCTGGCCAGATACCCCCCTGTGGTATGTTTGGCCGCGGCGGCACAGGCAAGGGAGAGCGCTGTGGAGCGTGGTTACAGCGGCAAAAAGGAAGCAGTGCAGAAACGGCTGCGGCGGATCGAGGGTCAGGTGCGCGGCCTGCAGCGGATGGTTGCCGAGGATAAGTACTGCATCGACATCCTGACCCAGATCTCCGCGTCCACGAAGGCACTGCAGGCGGTCGCGCTCGAGTTGCTCGAAGACCACCTCGGGCACTGCGTGACCAACGCGATCGCCACCGGCGGACCCGATGCGCAGGACAAGATCCGCGAGGCCTCCGCCGCCATCGAGCGGCTCGTCAAGTCATGACCTGCTCGGGAGTATCGCTGTGATCAATGTTCTGGACACGATCGGTCGAAGTCTTGCCGATGGGGCCGGCATGTTCTGGGAGACCTTGTGGGCTCTCGTCCTCGGCTTCGGCCTGTCCGGCGCGGTCCAGGCGTTCGTCTCCAGGGCGGGGATGCGCCGCGCGCTCGGCGACCACCGTCCCCGGACGATCGCGAAGGCCGGCTTCTTCGGCGCGATCTCCTCGTCCTGCTCATATGCGGCGTCGGCACTGGCCAAGACACTGTTCGTGCGGGGCGCCGACTTCACGGCGGCCCAGGCGTTCATGTTCGCCTCGACCAACCTGGTATTCGAGCTCGGGATCGTGCTCTGGCTGCTGATCGGCTGGCAGTTCGCCGCTGCGGAGTTCGCGGGCGGGACCATCATGATCGCGCTGCTCGCGATCGTGCTGCCGCGGGTCGTGCGGCCCGGCCAGCAGGAGCGTGCCAGGGCGCGGCTCGCCGGGCCGGGCGGGCAGCAGGGCTCCGGGCATGGGCACCACGCCAGTGCGGCGGGCGATGACGTCCCCGGCTCGCGATCGGGCATCAGGACGCTGGCCGGCTGGGCCGACGCCGCCAGCTACACGATCAGCGACCTGACGATGCTGCGCAAGGAACTGCTCGTCGGATTCGTCGTGGCCGGGTTCGCCGACGTCGCCGTCCCGGTCAGCTTCTGGCAGTCGCTGTTCCTCACCGGTCACGGGTTCTGGTCGGACCTGGAGAACGTCCTGCTCGGCCCGTTCCTCGCGATCATCAGCTTCGTGTGCTCGATCGGCAATGTGCCGCTCGCGGCGGCGCTCTGGACCGGCGGGATCAGCTTCGGGGGCACGATCGCCTTTGTCTTCGCTGACCTGATCACCCTGCCGCTGCTGCTCATCTACCGGAAGTTCTACGGGACCGCGCTGACGGTCAAGCTGCTCGCCGTGTTCTGGGCGACGATGAGCGCCACCGGGCTGATCACCGAGTACCTGTTCAAGGCCGCTGGCATCGCGCCAGTGCCTGCTGGGGGCACCGCGCGGGGAATGATCGGACGCGATGTGTGGGCCTGGAACTACACGACGGTGCTCGACATCGTCTCGCTTGCCGCGTTCGCCGCCCTCTACTGGCTCTACCGCAGCCGCGAGCGCTTCGGTGCTGGCCGTGGCTACGCCAAGGACCCGGTGTGCGGCATGCAGGTCCAGGTCGAGCACGCTCCAGCCAAGGCCAGGCACGGGGGGCGCACGTATTACTTCTGCTCCGATCACTGCGGGCACCGGTTCAGCAGCGATCCGGGCAAGTTCACGGCAGGCGGCGCGGCGGGCGAGGGCGGCGCGGCGGGCGAGGGCGGCGCGGCGGGCGAGGGCGGCGCGGCGGGCGACCAGGCCGGTCACCCCGGCCACGTCGCCGTCATACCGTGATCAACGCGGCCGAGCGGCCCCGACCTGGTTTCGCTGGCCACCCAGCGTGGCGCCCAGCCCAGCAAGCCACCCCACCACCCCGTGCAGCAGGCGACCCAATGAACCCCTGGTGGTGCTATAGCGCCACCAGGGGTTCATTGGGTGGTCGCCGCTGCGGGCTGCGAGCCCGCCGACGGGGGCGGAGGGGCCGGGCGGGCTGGCCGGGGCGGCAGCGGCCAGGGGCCGGAGGTGCGGGGACAGTTTAAGCGACGGCCGGCTCGGGAGAGACCGTACGCCGCCGCGAGCCGATCAGGGCGATGACTGCCCGGGCCGTGGTCACGGACATGATGGCCGTGACACCCAGCCAGCCCGCAGCGTCGCCGGAGTTGACCTGGCTGGCCCGGAACGCCAGCCCCCAGACGATCGTCGCCCCGGTGCCGACGAGCATCGCCGCGGCTATCGCGGCAGCGGCGCCCGCGCCGATCCGCCAGGTGGTCCGGCTGAACTCGGTCGCGGCGACGATCTTGCTGATCGCCTGGGTGGATCCGGCGATGCCGGCCAGGCCGAGCAGGAACCAGAGCAGCGCGACCGTCAGGCGCCCGGTCGTAGCCGAGCCGCTGGAGATGAAGTGCAGGCCGGCGAACCAGACGACCGCGACAACAGGGGGCACCGCCATCATGCCGAACGTGCTGCTCCGCCGATTCTTGCGCGCGTAGCGGGCGGCTTCGAAGGCGAAGGGAACGGCAGCGACCCCGGTAACGGCGATCCCGACCACGCCGACCGCGAACAGCACATGAAAGGCGTCCGGGACGACCGGATGTGCGACCGCGATCTGCTGCGCGGCACCGCGACTGGGATAGATGCCCAGGTCGTGGCCGAACCACGCGGCAGTCACCGCGTAGGCGACCCACGACCACAGCACGGTGATCAGCGCGTCACGGGAGCGCTCGGACATGGCGGATCCTCTCGTCGTCCTGAGCCACGCGGTGGCCGCGCCGCGGAGCAGGTCGAAAGCCATCGGCACGGGCTTGCGGCCGCCGTCGTGCAGATCGCTGATGAGCAGTTCGAGTTCGCCGCCGTAACGGGCCCGCCAGTCAGCGGGATAGGCGAGCAGCAGGCCGGCCGGCCACGGCCGGCCCGATCCCCCGGCGGATCGGCGCGGACCGCCAGTTCCCGGTCGCACAGCCGCAGACCGCCCCGATGGCCCCGATGGTCCCGATCCCGATGGTCCCGATGGCCCCGACCGGATAGCCCCGATTGCCTGGCGCCGCGTCATCGGGCCGGCCCCAGCTCGAGCCGGCGCAGGCCGGTGGCCGCCACTTGCTGCGCGGTCGCCAGGTGCGTCGCCAGGCTCTCGGCACCCGCGGCCGTGATCTGGTACGGCCGCCTGCGGTCCTCGGCCGGCAGCGCCTCGATCCAGCCCCGGTCTTCTAGCCGACTCAGCGCGCCGTACAGCGTTCCCGGGCCGAGCTTGATCCCGGCGAACGTCTCGATGTCCTTGGCCAGCGCGTATCCGTGCTTGGGCCCGTCGGCGAGGCTGGTCAGTACCAGGACGACCGGCTCGGTGAAGTCCATTCCTGCTCCCACCCGGTAGGCGGCCTGCTAAGTACTACGTGTGACGATACTACGCACCGCGATACAATACAAGCGGTAGTAGTCCCGCGGCGGCGCCATCGCGCGCAGCCCCGACTCGGCGCCTCGCCGCACCCCCGGATACCGCATTTCGCTGCACCCGGCTGATGCGCCTGGCCGCGGGCGTCGATGGGCAAATCGGCTTGCAAAGTATTCTTTGGAAAGATAGCTTTGCATACATGCCAGAGAAGTCCATCGCTGCGGGCGGCCCGCGGTCGATCAAGCGGATCACCGACCCGAAGGCCCTCCGCGCGCTGGCGCACCCGATCAGGATGTCCCTGATCGGGCTGCTGCGTACCGAGGGACCGCTGACCGCGACCAGGGCTGCGGAACTACTCGGCGAGAGCTCAGCGACCTGCTCGTTCCATTTGCGTCAGCTCGGCAAATACGGCATGGCCGAGGAAGCGACGGGGGGCCAGGGCAGAGAGCGGCCTTGGCAAGCGACCACGATGTCGACCGATGTACCCGACTTCGCCGACGATCCCGACCTCGCCGCGGCGTCCGGCTTGTACCGATCGGTCCTGGCCGAGCGGTACTTCGATTGGCTCAAGCGATGGCTGGACCAGCAGCCTGCCGAACCAGCCGAGTGGCAGCGCGCGGAGCTGTTCGGCGACAAGCTGCTCTACCTGACGGTCAGGGAGCTCAGTGAACTCGGCCAGAAGCTGCATGACGTGTTCGACGAGTACGTCGACCGGACGGCACGTCCGGAACTGCGGCCGCCGGACTCTCGCCTGATCTCCGTCCTGCAGTTCGCATTCCCCGTGATCGGCCCGCTCGGTGCCGGAGCTAAGCCGCCGAGCAATACGGGCCAGGCCGATGAACCGGCCACATCCGGCCAAACGCGCCCTGCCGGCGATGCCCGATGAGGCCGAAGTTGCGCCGCCGCACCCATGCCGACCTGCCAGGCGTCCAGGCTGAGCAGCCCACAGCCGGCCAACGGCGCGGCCTGGGGAAGCGCCTCGCGGCGCGGATCCCTGATCTGCTTCGGGACCGGGCCTTCCGCCGGTACTGGAGCGGCCAGACGGTCTCCCTGTTCGGAGATCAGATCTCGTCCATCGCGCTTCCCCTTCTTGCCGTGCTGGTCTTGCGCGCGAGCCCGGCCCAGATGGGCTTCCTGGCCGCCCTGCTCTGGCTGCCCAGCCTGCTGTTCGGCCTGCACGCCGGCGCCTGGGTCGACCGGCGCGGCAAGCGGCGCAGGACCATGATCGGTGCCGACCTCTGCCGCGCGGTTCTGCTGGCGAGCATCCCGGTCAGCTACGCCTTCGGAGTGCTCACCTTGTGGCAGCTCTACGGAGTCGCCTTGGGCGTCGGGCTGTTCAGCGTGCTGTTCACCGTCAGTGATCCTTCGCTCTTCGTCTCGCTGGTTCCCGACGACAGATACGTCGAGGGGAACTCGCTGATCTACGGCAGCCGCGCGCTGTCTTTCGTCGGCGGACCGAGCGTCGGCGGCGCGCTGGTCCAGTTCCTGACCGCGCCGCTCGCGGTGCTCGCCGATGCCGCCTCTTTCGTTGGCTCGGCGTTCTTCCTCGCCAGGATTCACCCCGAGGAGCCGCCGGCCGCCGAGCCGGGCAAGGGAACGCTGACCGCCGGGGCGAGATTCATCAAGGACTCGGCGATCGTGCGCGCCTCGCTGTCCGCCGTCGCCGTCATCAACTTCTTCAACTTCGTGTTCTTCGCGCTGTTCGTGCTGTATGCGACGCGGTACCTGCATGTCGCGCCGGGACTGCTCGGCCTGGTCCTGGGAATCGGCGCGATCGGCGGCGTCCTCGGCGCCCTGGTCACGAAGCGGCTCGCCGCCTGGCTCGGCGTCGGGCGGGTGTACACGATTTCCTGCCTGGTGTTCACCGCACCCCTGGTGCTGGTTCCGCTGGCCGGCGGCCCCCGGCTGCTCGTCCTCGGGATGCTGATGGCCGCCGAGTTCATCTCCGGATTCGGCGTCATGGTGCTCGACATCAGCGTCGGCGCGATCTTCTCCGCGGTCATCCCCGACCACCTAAGGTCGCGGGTCAGCGGCGCGTTCCAGGCGGTGAACTACGGCACGCGGCCGCTCGGCGCCCTGGCCGGCGGTTTCCTCGGCACGCTGATCGGGCTACGGCCGACGCTCTGGATCGCGGCGATCGGCGGGATGACGGGATTCCTGCTGCTGCTGCCGACCCCACTGCCCAGGTTCCGGATGCCAGCAGGTTCACCGCAAGAGGGTCAACGGGCCGCGCCCGCTAGCCCCGGCAGCCAAGAGCTAGCCGACAATCCCACCTGAGCTCCTACGGGGTCGTGTCCCGCCAGCGCTCCGCGAGGGCGGCGCGCGCGTCCGGCGTGATCTCCCCGTAGACCCGCAGCCTGGCGAGCCCGCCGTCGGGAAGGACATCGAGCCGGACGTGCGTCGCCTCGGGCGAGTTGTCGAGCACGAAGCGGTGCCGGGTGTCCGGCTGGACCCGCGCTCGCGGCAGGATCTCCCGCCATTCCAGCTCGCTGCCGACGTCATCGCCTGCGGCGCTTCCGGCGAACCCGGCGCTCCCGGCGAACCCGGCGAACCCGG
>Ga0307373_10014959_pt1 | contig 10610 bp, 19 predicted proteins | sample OX2MG_FD_202534 | JGI IMG/M metagenome (GOLD analysis project Ga0307373, IMG submission 202534) | Soil microbial communities from Risofladan, Vaasa, Finland - OX-2 | ecosystem: Environmental > Terrestrial > Soil > Coastal area > Acid sulfate soil | place: Finland: Risofladan, Vaasa | collected...
GTGATCATCGTATTGTTGAACGTGGCGCTGACGTGCGCGACGCCGGACGCGATGTTCTTTCGTTCCCGGCGCCGTACGCGCGTGGCTTCCTTACCCATTCCGAGCCCTTTCAGAGCGAGACCGGCGGTCCCGGCCCCTCACATCGATCCTGGTTGACGCGCTATTTCTTCTTGCCGGCAATAGCCTTGGCCGGACCCTTGCGGGTGCGAGCATTGGTATGTGTCCGCTGCCCGCGAACCGGGAGACCACGGCGGTGCCGCAATCCGCGATAACAGCCGAGGTCCATGAGCCGCTTGATGTTCATGGCCACTTCGCGCCGCAGATCGCCTTCAACCATGTAGTCGCGGTCGATGACCTCGCGCAGTTGCAGGACTTCCTGGTCGGTCAATTGCGACACGCGGCGCGCCTCGGGGATCGAGACCTTCTCCATGATCTCCTTGGCTTTGGACTCGCCAATGCCGTGGATATACTGCAACGCCACCACGACGCGCTTATTGGTTGGGATATTGACGCCAGCAATACGGGCCACGTTCAGTTGCTCCTTATGCGGACCAGCGCGGGGTTTTCCGGCCCTGTGCCGCTACCTGACGATTCGAATGTCACCTGAGGCCACAAACGTAAAAAGCCAACGCCTGCCTGCCGCCGCGGCTGGGCATCGCTGCTAAATCTCCGACCGGATATTTGAAGCTTATTAATGGACTCCTCGCACTTTCGTCAACCCAGCTAGCGGGTTCGTGTACAACTTGGTCTATCGCCGACGTTTTCTTCGCCTCGCCCCGGTTTGAGGCTCGGTTTTAGCCCTGGTTTTAACCTTGGTTTTGGCCTTCGGCCTGATCTTCGGGCGGGGCTTGGCAACGCGCCGTTTTCGGGCGGCTGGCGCCAGTTTCCGCCTCGCCTTTTGCCGGGTCTTGGATTTTTTTCCTATCCGGCCCTTCCCCGGCGGCGTTGGCTTAGTCGTGGCCGGAGAAGCCGCCGCCGGTCCCTCGGACAACACCCGTTCGATCTGCCGGGCCACCTCGGGAATCGGCGCCATACCGTCGATCGTGCGGAGGACGCCGTGCCGCCGGTAATAAGCGATCAGCGGTTCGGTTTGGGCGCGGTAGGCGGCGAGCCGGTTGTGCAGCACCTCCGCATTGTCGTCGGGGCGCAGCGCCTCGCCGCGCGCCGTCATCTGCGCGACGCGACTTTCGATCCGACGCATCAGCGCGGCCTCATCGACCTTCAGCTGAATCACTGCGTCAAGCGCCTGCCCATGCTTGCCCAGCATCCGGTCGAGCGCCTCGGCCTGCGGCTCGGTGCGTGGAAATCCGTCTAGGATGAAACCCTTGCGTGCGTCCGGCTGGCCGACGCGCTGCTCGACAATGGAAATCACGATATCGTCGGGGCAGAGCGCGCCGCGCGCCATGATTTCCCCAACTTGCCGGCCGAGCGGCGTGTCGGCCTTAACGGCCGCGCGCAACATGTCGCCGGTAGAAAGCTGGACGAGTCCGTATTTGGCGACGAGGTACTGGGCCTGCGTTCCCTTGCCCGCCCCCGGCGGACCCAGCAGGATCAATCTCATCTACGTCGCCCCCGCAGCTTCGAGCGCTTGATCAGCCCCTCATACTGGTGCGCCAGGAGATAGCCCTGCACCTGCGCGACCGTGTCCATGGTGACGCTGACGACGATCAAGAGCGAGGTGCCACCGAAATAGAATGGTACCGCCGCGTAGGAAATCAGAATTTCCGGAAACAGGCAGACGATCGCCAGATAGGCGGCGCCGATCACGGTGATCCGCGACAATACGTAATCGATATATTCCGCGGTGCGCTCGCCCGGCCTGATGCCGGGCAAAAAGCCGCCATGCTTCTTCAGATTGTCGGCGGTCTCGGTCGGGTTGAACACGATCGCCGTATAGAAGAAGGCGAAGAAGACGATCAGGCCGACATAGAGCAAAAGAAACAGCGGTCGCCCGTGCGAGAGCTGCGTCGTGATCAGCGTAAGCCAGCCCGGCCCCTGGCCGGCGGTAAAGTTGGCGACGGTCGTCGGCAACAGCAGCAGCGAGGAAGCAAAGATCGGTGGAATAACACCAGAGGTATTGAGCTTCAGCGGCAGATGCGATGTCTGCTCGCCAAGCATTTTGTTGCCGACCTGGCGCTTGGGATACTGGATCAGGAGGCGGCGCTGCGCGCGCTCCACAAAGACGATGAAGGTCACGACGGCGACCACCATCAAGAGCACGATCAGAATGAGCCCGGTCGAAAGCGCACCTTGACGGCCGAGTTCGAGCGTGCCGGCAACCGCTGACGGCAATTGCGCCACGATACCCGACATGATGATCAGCGAGGTGCCATTGCCGATGCCGCGCTGGGTAATCTGCTCGCCGAGCCACATCAGGAACAGGGTGCCGCCAGAGAGCGTGATCACGGTCGAGACGACGAAGAATGGGCCCGGGTTGGTGACGACGTTGCTGGCACCCTCAAGGCCGACCGAAATGCCGTAGGCCTGGACCGCGGCCAACACCACCGTCAGGTAGCGCGTATATTGGTTGATGATCTTGCGGCCCGCCTCGCCCTCTTTTTTGAGATTCTCGAGCGTCGGCGAAACGCTCGTCATCAGCTGGATGATGATCGAGGCCGAGATGTAGGGCATGATGTTCAAGGCGAAGATCGCCATGCGGTGAATGCCGCCGCCGGCGAACATATTGAACATGCCGAGAATTCCGCCGGCCTGCTGATTGAAAATCTGATTCCAGGCGTTCGGGTCGATGCCCGGCAGCGGAATGTAGGTGCCGAGTCGATAAACCAACAGCGCGCCGAGCGTAAACCAGATGCGCTTCTTCAGCTCTTCGGCTTTGGCCAGCGCACCGAAGTTCAGATTGGCTGCCAGTTGTTCTGCTGCAGAAACCATCCGCTGCTCCGAGCCCCATTCCCTGCCACGGCCAAGCTTGTCCTGGCCATCTACGTCTTGACCGAACAGCTATAAGTCGTGGATGCCCGCCACAAGACCGGGCATGACGACCTTATGCCGCCTGTTCGTCCGCTTCTCGCTTGGGAGCAAGAATTTCGACGCTGCCACCGGCCTTCTCAACCGCCGCAACCGCCGATTTCGAGGCGCCGTACACCGAAAAAACGATTTTGGCTTTAATCTCGCCGCCGCCAAGCAACCGCACGCCGTCCTTGGCGCGGCGCAAAATCCCGGCCTTCACCAAAGCGGCCGCATCGATTTTGCCGGCTGCATCCATCCCGCCGGCATCGATCGCCTGCTGGACGCGGCCCAGATTCACCTCGTTGAGCTTGAGCGCGAACTTTGTGTTCTTGAAGCCGCGCTTGGGCAGGCGCCGGTGCAGCGGCATCTGGCCGCCTTCGAAGCCTTTGATGCGCACACCGGAACGCGCGGTCTGGCCCTTGCCGCCGCGGCCGCCGGTCTTGCCGACGCCGGAGCCGATGCCGCGGCCGATGCGCTTGCCCTTCTTGCGGGCGCCGGCGCGGCCGGCGAGCTCATGCAGTTTCATCTTATTTCTCCACCACGCGCACGAGGTGCGCGACTTTGGCGATCATGCCGCGCGTTTGCGCCGTATCCGGCAGCTCGGCGACACGGCCGATCTTGTTGAGCCGCAAACCGACCAGCGTCTCGCGCTGAGTGTGATGCCGCCGCATCGGGCTGCCGACCTGCTTCACCTTGATGGTCTTGCCGTTGCTCATCGCAAACTCCAAAGGACTCAATCGGCCGCTTGCTCGGCATCGTCACCGCCGCGACGGCGCGCTTGCAAGGCGGAAACCTTCACGTTCCGGCGCGCGGCAACCGTGCGCGGTGAATCCTGATGCTTGAGCGCATCAAAGGTCGCGCGCACGACGTTATAGGGATTCGACGTGCCGAGCGATTTCGCCACCACATCCTGCACGCCCAGCGTCTCGAACACCGCGCGCATCGGGCCGCCGGCGATAATGCCGGTACCGGGCGGAGCGGCGCGCAGATATACCTTGCCGGCACCGTGACGTCCGGCCACATCGTGATGCAGCGTACGCCCTTCGCGCAGCGGTACGCGGGTGAGCCCGCGCTTGGCGGCCTCGGTCGCCTTGCGGATCGCCTCCGGCACTTCGCGCGCCTTGCCGTGGCCGAATCCGGCCCGGCCCTTTTGATCGCCGACGATGACCAAAGCGGCAAAACCAAAGCGCCGGCCGCCCTTGACGACCTTGGCGACGCGGTTGATATGCACGAGCTTGTCGACGAACTCGCTGTCGCGCTCTTCGCCACGCCGACCGTGTGGTTCACGTGCCATGTTTCATCCGTCCTTTAGAATTTCAGTCCGGCTTCGCGCGCGGCCTCGGCCAGGGCCTTGACCCGGCCATGATAAAGATAGCCACCGCGATCGAAAATTACGTCCGTGACGCCTTTTTCCTGCGCGCGCTCGGCGACCAGTTTGCCGACCGCCTTGGCGACACCGACATTCGCCCCGGTCTTGCGGCCATCGCGCACCGCCTCTTCCAGCGAAGAGGCTGCAGCGAGCGTCGCACCCCGATCGTCGTCGATCACTTGCGCATAAATGTGCTTGGACGAGCGGAAGACCGACAGTCGCTTGCGCTCACCCGCGGCAAGCCGCAGCGTGCCGCGCACGCGGCCTTTCCGCCGTTCAATCCTGTCGCTGAGCTTGCTCATCGGCAGCCTCCGTTACTTCTTCTTGCCTTCCTTGCGGAAGACCCGTTCGTTTGAATACTTGATGCCCTTGCCCTTGTAGGGCTCGGGCGGCCGATATTCGCGAATTTCCGCCGCCACCTGGCCGACCTTCTGCCGGTCCATACCGGTGATGACAATCTCAACCGGTCGGGGGGTGGCAATCGTGATGCCCTCCGGAATCGGATAGTTGATCTCGTGGCTGTAGCCGAGCGCGAGTTGCAGGTTCTTGCCCTGCACCGCGGCGCGGTAACCGACGCCGTTGATTTCCAGCCTCTGTTCGAAACCTTTGGAGACGCCGGTGATCAGGTTGGCGATCAGCGTGCGCGAGGTACCCCATTGCGCGCGGGCGCGCTTGGTTTCGGTGCGCGGATCGACCTTGATCTGGCCGCCGTCAAGCTTGACCACAACCTCGTCCGGCAGCACGACCGACAAAAGCCCCTTCGGACCCTTGATCTTGACGGTCTGGCCTTCGACGTTGGCGGTAATGCCGGACGGCACCGCAACAGCTTTTTTACCGATACGCGACATCAGAACACCGTACAGAGGACTTCGCCGCCGACATTGGCATCCCGGGCGGCGTGGTCGGCCATGACGCCCTTCGGTGTCGAGACGATGGCTACGCCGAGCCCGTTGTTGATGCGCGGCAGATTCCTCACCGAAGCGTAGACCCGGCGGCCCGGCTTCGAGATCCGCTCGATCTCGCGGATCACCGGCTCGCCTTCGAAATACTTCAGCTCGATTTCGATCTCCGAGCGGCCGTCCTGCTCGACGACGGCGTAGCCGCGGATATAGCCCTCGGTCTTGAGCACTTCGAGCACGCTTTCGCGCAACTTCGAGTTCGGGCTGGAGACCTTGCTCTTATTACGCATCTGCGCATTGCGGATGCGAGCAAGCAGATCGCCGAGCGGATCGTTCATCGGCATGATGCGACCCTCCTCACCAGCTCGACTTCAACAGGCCGGGGATCAGCCCTTTTGAGCCGAGTTCCCGCAGTGCGATGCGCGACAGCTTGTGTTTGCGGTAGAACCCGCGCGGACGCCCGGTCATCTCGCAACGGTTGCGGATGCGGGTGGCGGACGAATTGCGCGGCATTTCGGCGAGCTTAAGCGTCGCCGCAAACCGGTCCTCGACCGGCTTGGTCTTGTCGCTGGCAATCGCCTTCAGCCGCGCCCGCCGGGCGGAAAATTTCTTGGCCATCCGGCGGCGCCGGTTGTTTTTCTCGATCGAACTCTTCTTCGCCATCTATTGCTCCTCGCGGTTCCGCGTCTGAGGCCCCTTCGCCTCACCGCCGGAACGGAACGGAAAATTGAATGCCGTCAACAATGCGCGCGCCTCGCCGTCGGTGCGCGCGGTGGTGCAGACCGTGATGTCCATGCCCCAGACATCGGCGGTTTTATCGTAATCGATCTCCGGGAACACGATGTGTTCCTTGATGCCGATGGTGTAGTTGCCGCGGCCATCGAAGCTCTTCGGATTGAGCCCGCGGAAGTCGCGGACCCGCGGTAGCGCGATGTTGATCAACCGGTCGAGAAACTCATACATCTTGGCCTTGCGCAAAGTGACCTTGCAGCCGATCGCCTGACCGTCGCGCAGCTTGTAGGTCGCAATCGACTTGCGTGCTTTGGTGACAACGGCCTTCTGCCCGGCGATCAGCGCGAGATCGGCGGCGGCGGAGTCGACCTTCTTGCGATCGGCAACTCCCTCGCCGATGCCCATATTGATCACGACCTTGTCGAGTGCCGGTATCTGGAAACGATTCTTGTAGCCAAGTTCTTCGGCAAGCTTGCTGCGGATCGTCTCGTTGAACTGCACTTTAAGACGTGCCGGCACCTTCGGCTCGGCCTCGCGCGGCGCAGCCGGCTTCGCTGTCTTGCCGTCGGCGGCGGCGGCCTTGTTCGCTTTCGCCTGCCTGGCTGCCTTCTTTTCGTCCTTCTCGGCCTTGGCAAGCTGTTCGGCACTCGGCTGCCGTCCCGACGCTTCCGGCTTTTTGGCTTTCTGTTCTTCGTTGTCAGCCATCGATCTCAACTCCCGAACGCAGCGCGACGCGGACCTTCTTGCGCGCGTCACCTTTGCCGACGAATTTGAAGCCAACGCGGGTCGGCTTGCCACCCTTGGGATCGGCGAGCGCGATATTCGACAAGTGGATCGGCGCTTCCTTGGAGACGATGCCGCCCTCCTGCGCCGCACTCTGTTTCTGGTGGCGCTTGACCATGTTGACGCCGCGCACCAGCGCGTGGCCGTGGTCGCGGCGCATTTCGAACACTTCGCCGGTGCGGCCTTTGTCGCGGCCGGCAATCACGATCACGGTATCGCCCTTTTTGATCTTGGCCGCCATCACAGTACCTCCGGCGCCAACGAGATGATCTTCATGTGGTTTTTCGCGCGCAATTCGCGCGGTACCGGGCCGAATATGCGGGTGCCGACCGGCTCGTTTTGCGGCGTCATCAGCACCGCCGCATTGCGATCGAAACGGATGATCGAGCCGTCGGCGCGTTTGATGTCCTTGGCGATGCGTACGATCACCGCCTTCATCACGTCGCCCTTTTTCACCCGGCCGCGCGGGATGGCTTCCTTGACCGAGACGACGATGACGTCGCCGATGGTGGCATATTTGCGCTTGGAGCCGCCCAGCACCTTGATGCACATGACGCGGCGCGCGCCGGAATTGTCCGCCACATCGAGATTGGTTTGCATCTGAATCATGGGCTATCTCACTTACTTCCGACGCCGTTTACTGCGCCGATGCCTTCGACTTTTCGCCGCGCACGACTGCCCAGCGCTTGAGCTTGGATATCGGCCGGTGCTCTTCGATCCAAACGGTGTCGCCGACCTTGAATTCGTTCTTCTCGTCGTGCGCGTAATATTTCTTCGTGCGGCGGATCGTCTTCTTAAAGATAGGATGCGCGAAGCGGCGCTCGACGCGCACCACCAGCGTCTTGTTCTGTTTGTCGCTCACCACGACGCCTTGCAGGCTGCGCTTGGGCATCTCTATTCCTCTTAACTCTTCGACTTGGACGCGGCTTTGGACTTCGATTTAGCCTTGGCCGCGGCCTTCGGCGCCCGCTTGGACGCCTTCTTCGCGCCGGACTTCGGCGCGCTTTGCGAGCCGTCCGCCGACGCGCTTACGGGCACGCCAGCCTTCTGGCCGCCCTTCTTTTGCGCGATGGTCTTAAGCCGCGCGATATCGCGCCGCACTTCGCGCACGCGCGAGGTGTTCTCCAACTGGCCGGTGGCGCGCTGGAAGCGCAGGTTGAACTGCTCCTTCTTCAGCTTGAGCACCTCGTCGTTGATCTGATCGAGGGTCATCGCCCTGATATCGTCGGTCTTAAGCACGCGCCTACTCGCTGATGCGTTCGATGAAACGGGTTTTGATCGGCAGCTTGGCTGCGGCGAGCGCCAGAGATTGCTTGGCGATCTCGACGCTCACGCCGTCGACCTCGAAGATGATACGGCCGGGTTTGACTCGGCAGACCCACAATTCCGGTGTGCCTTTGCCCGAGCCCATGCGCACTTCCAGCGGTTTTTTTGATACCGGCACGTCGGGAAACACCCGGATCCAGACCCGGCCCGAGCGCTTCATGTGACGGGTGAGCGCGCGGCGGGCGGCCTCGATCTGCCGCGCCGTGATCCGCTCCGGCTCCACTGCCTTCAAACCAAACTGGCCGAAGGCGAGATTGACCGCACTCGACGCAACGCCGTGGATACGGCCTTTGTGCGCCTTGCGGAATTTGGTTCGCTTCGGTTGCAGCATAACGGACGCCTTTGCTCAGGTTCTGCTTTTACTCAGGCCGCGTCGCGACGGGGCCGGCCGGCCTCGCCTTCGGCCATTTTCTTATCCTGCGCCATCGGGTCGTGCTCCATGATCTCGCCCTTGAAGATCCAGACCTTGACGCCACAGGTGCCATAGGTGGTGAACGCGGTCGCTACGCCGTAGTCGACGTCGGCGCGCAGCGTATGCAGCGGCACGCGACCTTCGCGGTACCACTCCATGCGCGCGATCTCGGCGCCGCCAAGCCGGCCCGAGCAGTTGATACGAATGCCGCCGGCGCCGAGCCGCATGGCCGACTGCACGGCGCGTTTCATCGCGCGGCGGAACGCAACACGGCGCTCGAGCTGTTGGGCGATCGACTCGGCGACCAATTGCGCGTCGAGTTCCGGTTTACGGATCTCGACGATGTTGATCACCACGTCGCTATCGGTCAGCGCGGCGACCTTGCGCCGAAGCTTCTCGATATCGGCGCCCTTCTTGCCGATGACCACACCGGGGCGCGCCGAATGGATCGTAACGCGGCACTTCTTGTGCGGCCGCTCGATTACGATCTTCGACACCGCGGCTTGCTTGAGTTCCTTCATCAGCGCTGCGCGGATCTTCATGTCCTCGTGCAGAAGCGTGCCATAGCTTGCCTTGCCGGCGTACCAGCGTGAATCCCAGGTGCGGTTGACCCCGAGACGAAGCCCGATCGGATTGACTTTCTGACCCATTGTCTGCTCCTGACGCCGTCCCTTAACTTGCCGCCACCGCCTCGACCTCACGCACCACGATGGTGAGGTTCGAGAACGGCTTGAGGATCGCGCCGGCGCGGCCACGGGCACGCGGCGTGAACCGCTTGAGCACCATTGCCTTGCCGACATGCGCCTCGACCACGACCAAATCGTCGACGTCGAGATCGTGATTGTTTTCGGCGTTGGCGATCGCCGATTCCAGGCACTTGCGTACGTCGCGCGCGATGCGCTTGCGCGAGAATTCCAGGTCGGCAAGCGCGGTCGCCACCTTCTTGCCGCGGATGAGCTGGGCCAGAAGGTTGAGCTTCTGCGGGCTCACCCGCAGCATGCGGGCGACCGCCTTCGCCTCATTATCGGACAGCGCGCGCTCGCGCTTTTTCTTGCTCATCGAAACTCTCTCTAGCCTTGGCCACCCGCCGCCGGCGCGGCAGGCGCCGCAGCAGCCGGCGCCGCCGATCCGCCGCTGTCGCGCTTGGCTTTGCGGTCCGACGTATGCCCATAGAACGAACGCGTCGGCGCGAACTCGCCGAATTTGTGCCCGACCATTTCCTCAGTGACGACTACCGGGATGTGCTTCTGGCCGTTGTAGACGCCGAACGTCAAACCCACGAATTGCGGCAGAACGGTCGAGCGACGCGACCAGATGCGGATCATCTCGTGGCGCCCCGACGAACGCGCGGCGTCTGCTTTTTTCAGCAGATAACCGTCGACAAAAGGGCCCTTCCAGACCGAACGCGTCATGCTTGCTCCTGACGATCCTACTTGCTCTTTTTCCGCGCGTGGCGGCTGATCATGATGAACTTGGTGGTGCTCTTGTTCTTGCGGGTCTTGGCGCCCCTCGTCGGTTTGCCCCACGGCGTAACCGGATGCCGTCCCCCGCGGGTACGTCCGCCGAGCGGGTGATCGACCGGATTCATGGTCTCGCCGCGCACGTGGCCGCGCCATCCCATCCAGCGATTGCGCCCGGCCTTGCCGATCGACACGTTCATATTGTCGGGGTTTGAAACCGCGCCGATGGTCGCGATACAGCGGCCGTGAACGAGCCGCTGCTCGCCGGAATTGAGCCGAAGCACGACATAAGCGCCGTCGCGGCCGACGATCTGCGCGTAGCTGCCGGCCGAGCGCGCGATCTGGCCGCCCTTGCCGATCTTCAACTCGATATTGTGCACGATCGTGCCGACCGGAATATTGGCCAGCGGCATCGCGTTGCCCGGCTTAACGTCGACATACTCCCCCGCGATGACGGTATCGCCAACCGCAAGCCGCTGCGGCGCGAGGATGTAGGCGAGCTCGCCGTCCTCATATTTGATCAGCGCGATGAAGCCGGTGCGGTTCGGATCGTATTCGAGCCGCTCGACCTTGGCCCGCGCGTCGAACTTCCGACGCTTGAAGTCGATCTGGCGATAAGCCTTCTTGTGACCGCCGCCGCGGTAACGGCTGGTGATCGAACC
>Ga0307373_10014960_pt1 | contig 10610 bp, 10 predicted proteins | sample OX2MG_FD_202534 | JGI IMG/M metagenome (GOLD analysis project Ga0307373, IMG submission 202534) | Soil microbial communities from Risofladan, Vaasa, Finland - OX-2 | ecosystem: Environmental > Terrestrial > Soil > Coastal area > Acid sulfate soil | place: Finland: Risofladan, Vaasa | collected...
CTCCTGCTGCGACCGCTTCCCCGATATCGTCGACAGCGTTCGTCAGGTTGGCTCCGCCGAACTGCAGGCTCATCCAGGTGATGAAGGCGACGGCGGCCACAGCAAATGCGCACCCGAAAGCGATGAACCGCCACCAGCCGTCGAGAGGCAGGCGCGTATCGATCGGTTTCGAGCTCATCGACGAGTTCCCCGTAACGTGAAGTGGAAGGCGGCGCCCTTGTCCAGTTCCGCCTCAGCCCAGATACGGCCGCCGTGGCGATGGATGATCCTTTGTACCAGGGCGAGGCCGACGCCGACGCCAGGGTACTCAGCGTCGCTGTGGAGGCGCTGGAAGATGCCAAACAGCTTCTGGGCGTAACGCATGTCGAAACCCACCCCGTTGTCGGAAACGTCGTAGACCGTTTCGCCGCCTTCTTCGTGCGCTCCGACCTCGACCCGCGCGCCGGGTCGTCCGGCGCTGAACTTGATCGCGTTGGAGATCAGGTTGGCGTAGACCTGCTGAAGCAGGCCGGCATCGGCCTGGCATTCCGGCAGGGCTGACAGCACGACTTCGACATCGCCTTCCTCCGCCTGCGGGCGCAGGTCGACGATGGCGGCTCGCACCAGCGACGTCGGATCGATGAGATCGACCTTCACCTCCGCCCTGCCGATGCGGAAGAACCTGAGCAGCCCGTCGATCAAGACCCCCATCTTGGTGGCGTTGGCATCGATGCGATGGATGTACCTCTCGGCCTCGGCATCGAGTCCCAGGCCGTGCTTCTGCTCGAGGAGGTTGGCAAAGCCGGATATTGCCCGAAGGGGTGCCCGGAGGTCGTGGGAGATGCTGTAAGTGAGCGCATTCACCTCTTGGTTGCTCGCTTCGATCTCAGCCATCCGAGCAGCAGCGCGAGAATCCAGCTGCTGGTTGGCGGCGGCCAGCTGCGCCTCGGCATTGAGCCGCCGCCGCATAGCCCAATGCAGCAGCAGCACCGTGCCGAGATTGACCGGCGCCAGCAACGCCGCGGTCAGCGCGATCCAGCGCTGCATGATCTGAAGGTCGGATGTGAGCGCCGAGGCGAGCAGGGCGATCAGGATTCCGTAGCTGACAATCGCGTACACGAGGATCAGGCCGTTGGGCCGCAAGATCAACAGCCGGTCCGTCACACCCCCCGGCACCGAGTGTCGCGGACCAGCGTCAGCCTTCAACGCATGGGCCATCAGGGCATCTTCGGCTTGCCGAACAGATAGCCCTGGCCAAACTCGACGCCGAGTCCTTGCAGCGTGGCGAGCTCGAACTCGCTCTCGATGCCCTCCGCCACGACGGCGGCGCCGATCTCGTGGGCGAAGGTCGTGAGCGCCGAGGCGAGACCGCGCTGGTGGCCATTGCGGTCGATCCCTCGCACCACGCTCACGTCCAGCTTGATGACCTGGGGCTCGAGCATGAGAATGTGACGCAGGCTCGCGAAGCCTGCTCCGGCGTCGTCGACTGCGAGGCTCGCGCCCCGTTCCTTGAGGGGGGCGAGCGCGAGCGCCAGCTTTGCGTAGTCGGCGACTGGTGCGTGCTCTGTGATCTCGATCATCCACGGCGCCGACCCCGCCGTCACGCCCGCAAGCCGGCCGGACATTACCGTCTCGGGCGAGACGTTCACCGAAAGGTACACGCCGGCCATCCTCGGACGTGCGGCGAACCCAGCCCGCACAGCGGCCAGCTCGAGCTCGATCAGCAAGCCCGCTTCGGCGGCATCCGCGAACCAGGCCAGGGGCGAATTGATGGGCTCGATGTCAAACCTCGCAAGGGCTTCGTGCCCGATCACGTGCGTGTTGCTGAGCCTGACGATCGGCTGGTACGCCATGCGCAGGCCTCCGCTCATCACGTGCTGCACGCGCTGCAGGAGTACGCGACGGGTATCTTCCGCCCGGCTGTCCTCCTCGAGCACCTCGGCGAGGCGACCGACCACTGCGTGGGCGACAGACGGCGACAGCGGAGACCGACCTGCGAACACGCTGTGGATGCCGTCCAGCACGGCCGCCGGGCTCGACCCCTTGACCAGAAATCCCGAGGCGCCGCGGTGCAGCAGCTCGAACACCGTGTCGCGGTCCCCGTACGCGGAGAAGGCGAGCACTTTGGTGTGGGGTGACTTGAGGCGGATCTCCGACGTGGCGCGAGCCCCGCCCCCGTCGGGCATCTTCACATCCACGACGGCGACGTCGGGTTGGAGCCCGATCGCCAGCGTGATCGCCTCGCCCACGCTGCCGGCCTGGCCGACCAAGTCGCATCCGGGATCGGACATCACCACCTCCGCCAGCGCCTCGCGCAGCACGACGTCGTCGTCCGCGATGAGAACCCGCACTCGATCTGTCATGCGACCGCCGTTTGCCCGGTCGGACCGGCCTTGCTCGGGATCCAAAATTCGATTCGCGTACCCCGGGTGGGCGCGCTTACGAGCGTCCACCCGCCGCCCATCAGCTCCGCGCGTTCACGCATCGCAGTCAGGCCCATGTGGCCGTTACGACCCGCGCCCGGGGAGGCAGCCGGTTCGAAACCGACCCCGTCGTCTTGGACGCTCGCCCACACTCCGCCCTTGGCTTCCCAAACTTTGATCTTCACGTGAGTGGCGTGGGCATGCTTATGCACGTTGATGAGGCTCTCCTGGAGAATGCGGTAGACCACCAGAGCGGCAGACCCCTTCACCTCGGTGTTGAAGTCCGAGCTCAGCTCGGTCACGATTCCGCTGTCGCGCTGAAACTCGTCGGTCAGGTTGGCCAGCGCCGCGCCGAGTCCGTGCAGCTCGAGGGCCGGCGGGCTCAGCTCGAACAGAAGGCTGCGCAGGCGCTCGATAGACAGAGACACGGTCGACTGCAGCTTGGCCACCAGCGCCAGCTGCGCAGGATCCACGAGTTGCTTTGACAGAAGGTGCAAGCGCATGGTTGCGGCGCTCATGACCTGGACCGCGTCGTCGTGCACATCTGCGGCGATCCGCTTCCTCTCCTGCTCCTGTGCGTCGACCAGGCGCAGGATCAGTTGCCCGCGCTCTTCTTCGAACCCGTGGCGCTCGACCTCGGCCCACAGCGTCTTGCCGAAAAGCTCGAGCAACCCGCGCTCGTCGTCGCTCCACTCGCGTTGCGAAACGCTTCCCACCGAGAGGATTCCGAAGGAACCGTGGGCGCCGCGGATCGACACCGCCAGCGTCGAAACCCCTCCTCCGGCAAGCCACGGGATCCACTGCACCGCGTCTACCGTGCTGTCGTCGATCACCTTCGGTCCTCCGGAGCCGGTGAGCCACTCCCGCAGTCCGCCCGGCATCACGCGAAGCTCGCCTTCGGGCTGCTCGAACCCGACCGACACCAGGCGGCAAAGTTGGATATGGTCCGACTCCAGCTCATACACCGCAGCCATCTCCACGCCCAAGGTCGAGACCGCGAGCTCGACCGCTCGCCGCATGAGATGCTCGATTGGCGGAGCGTTCAGGGCCTCACTGGCCAGCTCCCTGGCGGCCGTTTGCTGGCGGGCGCGAGCATCGGCCCTGACCTCAGCTTCGCGGCGGGCGGTGATGTCGACGGCGACCATTGCAACCCCGAGAGCCGGCGAACGACCTGTGGAGAAGGGGGAGAACTGGGCGTGGAAGTAACGCCCCGCGAACTCGCCCTCCTCGATGAACTCCTCACCGGCCAGCGCCTTCTCGAGCATGTGGACCACGTCGGGCCTGTCCTTCAGGAGTTCGCGCGCCGACGTGCCGAGCAGCGTACCTGAGTTCGACCCGACTGCATCCAGCGCGGTTCCCCCTGCGAAGCTGAAGGCGAGGTCGTGGTCGAAGGTGGCGACGATCATTGGTGCGTTGCGCAAGGCGGAGTCCAACCGGTCCCGGCTCGACCTGCTCTCCCGCTCCGCCCGGATGCGCTTGGTGCTGTCGACCAGCAACGTTTCGATACCGACCAGGGCGCCGGTGCCGTCTTTGACCGCGCGGTACTCGCCGGTGGTCCATACGGACGACCCGTCGGCTCGCCTGAGCTCCAGGTCAAAGCCATTCACGTTGCCCTGCTCGTGGAGCAGAGCCATCAGTTGTGATCGATCGGCCGGGTCCACGTAATGCGACGTGATGTCGAGCGCCCGGAATGCGGCTTCCGACTCGTAGCCCAGCAATCGCCAGGTGAAGTCATTACAGGAGAGCACGCGGCCGTCGAGGTCGGTCGTGATGGCGCCCACCCCGACGTCGTCCATCAGCCGCTCGAGGCGCGAGTTGGCCTCTGCAGCAGCGAGCTCCAATCGTGAGCGGTCCAGCGCGTTGCGGACCGCAGGGCCGAGCCTGGCGAGCCGGTCCTTGAGCACGTAGTCCGATGCGCCCTGGCGCAAGAACTCGCTGGCCAGCTCGTCGTTGATGGTTCCGCTCACCATCACCACCGGGAGGCGGACCTTGCGCTCGCGCATGATCTCAAATGCCCTCCGAGCGCTGAACTGGGGCAAGGTGTGGTCGCAGAGCACGAGGTCGGGGCCGGCGTTCAGTGCGGCCAGGAAGGCCGGTTCAGTGTCGACCACCTGGTGCGTGATGCTGAGCCCGTCATCCCGGAGGGCATCAACCAGTAGGCCGGCATCGTCCGGGTTGTCCTCGACGATGAGGATCGCGATCTTTCGGAGTGTCACCACCGCTGCCTGGGTCATCTCTCTTCCCCGATCAGCCTGCGGTCCCTATCAATAATCTGATAGTGCCCATAGGCCCTAGTCCGTTAGGATCGTACTGGGCAAACGATGTAGCCCTACTATAACTTAGGTCACACGGTCGGCCCAATGAAAGTGGCACGGCTTGAGCTACCTAGGTCGCCGCCGCGACCTGACGAAAGTACGCGAGCTCGCCCGCCGCAGGCCAGGAGATCATGGCCTCGCCATGTCGGGGGGTCGCAGACGCGGCCGAACGATGGAGCAGCTCCTCCATGTCGCAAACCGTGACCGCCCCCCGCGACAGTTCGATCATGCCCCCGATCCTCAGCGCCCGAAGCACGCGGGCGACGACCTCTCGCGCCGAACCGACGCCATCGGCGATCTGCTGCTGGGTGACACGAGCGACCGGCCGGTAGCCTTCCGCCGCCGGCGACGCCAGCGACAGCAGATGATCGACGACCCTCTCCTCGACCGTCATGAAGGCGAAGTTGGTCGCCGAGTTGACCATTTCCTTGGCCATGCCGCTCAGCACCCGAGCCAGGCACAGCGCAAATTGAGGTTGGCGAGAGGCCAAAAGCCGCATGGTCTCCAGGTCAAAGTGCACGAAGGTGGTCCTTTCGACCGCCGTGACCGTGACCGGCATCGGACCAAAAAGGGACGCGATGCCGACGAGGTCGCCCATCCGGACGTAACGGAGCGTTGCCAGGCGCCCGTTGTGCCACCTTACCGATTGCCGCATCAGCCCGGTGACGACCACGCCCGGATCACCCCGGGCGCCCGCGCGAAAGACGACCTCACCGGGCTCGTAGATGACCTGGCGCGCCGTGGCCGAGAACCCGCGCACTATGGCGGCCGGGAAGTCGGGAAGCAGATGGACGAGCTCGCGGTGGCTCTTCTCTACTCCGGTGGCCGGCGACTCGATTGTTAAGTATCGGCGTTGCATATCTCGTAAACCTTCAATCCCTGTCTAGAGGTATACGGCAGACATGAGCCGACGTCGCCGGGAACCTGTAGAGTCCGCGCCCCCTGCAAAGGCGCTGGGGCCAGGCCCTCCGTTTGGTCTGGCTGCCTGGGTCAGATCACAGGTGACCTCGGATCTGAACTCCATATCTCGACGCTCTCGGATAGGCCGCGCAAGTTCTTCGTGGTCACGAGACGAAGCGACCAGGCAGATCCTCCTAGCGCGGCGACGGTGGCGCCGGAGAGGACTGTCGCGAGGTCCATGTCCTTGGCCTCCCCCTCCAACCGAGAGGCGATGTTGACGGCGCTGCCGAGCACGGCGTAATCCGCGCGCTCGGCGAGGCCGACGACGCCGACGATGGCCGGACCGGTGTGCAGCGCCACCACCGCGCGAATGGGCTTACCGGGGCTGATGCTGGGACTCTCACTCGCGAACGCGGCGTGGATCGCTGTGGCCGCGGCAAGTGCATTGCTCGCGCCATGGTCTGGATCGTCGACCACGCCGAAGACGGCGAGAATACCGTCCCCGATGAACTTGTTCACGCTGCCGTGGTGCGCCATGATTGCCCGCGCCGCCAGGCCCAGGTAGGTGTTCAGGAACTCGATGGTCCCTTCAGGCGAAATGGTTTCCTCGATCTGCGCCGAGCCGCGGATGTCAACGAACATGATCGTGAGGATGCGCCGGTCCCCGGCCGTCGGCAGAATCCCCTCAGCCAGGACCAGGTCGACCGCGTCGGCGGGCAGCAGTCGCTCCAGCTGGTGACGTCGAATGAGCTCGTTGTCGATCGCTTCCATCTCCGCTGTGGTCTCTTCCCGCCAGGGGATTTGAAGCGTATTGCCAAGGCGCTGGAGGGCCGCGCTCCGGATCGAGGTCTGGATTCCCCTGACGGCCATCAGCCCAGCCACACGAGCAGACGCCGGAATAGTGGCTCGAGGTTCCAGTCGAGGAACTCGACCGCCGGCGGGACAATACCGAACCATCGCGTGCCTGTCGGCGCTACCGTCAAGTTAGAAGGGCGGAGTTTGCTCTGCCTGCTCTCGGTCCGAAGGTGAACGAATCCAAGCCCCTGATCGCAAGGGGAACTGTGGGCGGTTGCTCCAGGTACGGCATGACCAAAACACGTTTCGAGATGCCGAGCCGGTGCAGGACGTGTGACACATAGTTCTTGACGGTCTGCTCGGCGAGGTGCAGCTCGAGCGCGATCTCGCGATTGCTCCGGCCCTCGGCGAGGAGGCCAAGGAGCGCGCTGTCACGGGGCGAAAGCCGCGGCGCCTCATTCACCAAATACTCCACTGGTTGACGCTGACGAACGATTTCGAGGATGCGTCCGGCGATGACGGGATCGATGACCGTTCCGCCCTGGGCGACGTTCCGGATGGTTTCGGCGAGCTCGGCGGCATGAGCGCGCTTGAGCAGGTAGCCGTTGACCCCCGCGTCGATCGCACGCAGGAAGACGCTTTCGTCGACCAGCGACGTGAAAGCAAGGACGCGGATATCCGGCCGCCGCCGGCGCAGTTCCTTGATCGCGTCGACAACGTCCGTCTTGTGGAGGCGTAGTTCCGTTATGACAAGGTGAGGACTGCATGTGTCCGACAGGAAGATCAGCTCCTCCCAGCCGGAGGCGTCACCGACCACGTCGAAACCGCCCTCGCGGCTGAGAATCGCGCGGATACCCAATCGCACAACCGGCTGGTCGTCGGCGAGGACGACCTTCAGGCGCGGCCGGACGTTGGTACGCATCATTGGGATCGGCCCGGGACCAGCACGAAATGTCGGAGGCTCCGCATTCGGCTGACGCCGGCTTCGGCCCAAATTGACATCGACGGATGCGACTTGTGGGCTTCCGCATGCGCGCGCTCTCCGAGCATCGCAAGCAGCACTTCGCGGTCGATGAGCTCGACGCTCTTCCGGCGTGCCCAACCCCACGCACCGGGCGTGAATATACCGTCCGAGATCAGAAACACCCCGTCCGCGCCGCACCTGCGGGCGACCGCTGCGACTTCGACCACGGCCGCGGAGTCGCATGGGGCTGCACTGTGCAAACGGCAGCTGACGAGCATTTTCCTTTGGCCCCGCGCCAGCACGAAATCGATGACGTCGGCCAGAGGCGGCTCGCCCGTCGCGACTTCGTAGCCCTCGCGCCGGAACATTGATGCGATCAGCGCGCGATAGTCGTCCCGCGAGAGGCGCCGCAGCATCGCCAGGGTGCGTTCCTTGTCACGGTCGAAAGGCTGACCCTGCTGCGGATCGAAGCGCTTCGTGGTGCGCCATGGCGAAGCCAACCGCCCGTTGAGGCCTTGCCGGGTGAGCTCGTTCAGCTGAGCCAATTGATCTCAGTCAGCGGCCGCAGCTCATTCACCGGCTGCTGTCCCCGGCGTCCAAAACCGATGAAAACACCCCCTGCGATCAGGGTCACGAAGACGGAAGGTTGAATCCAGAGCACCGCCCCCGCCAACCAACGCACGCCGCTGATCGGCCCAGACGCCATGAGGCCATTGGCCCAGTTCGGTTCCGCCACCCCGATGACGGCCACGGCCGCCGGCAGCGTTGCCATGAGCACGGCGACGAGGGCGAGGAGTGCGGCCATCAAGCGATTCATCACGGTTGTCCCTACTGCGAGACTAGGAGGAGGCACGATCACCGCCGAGGGCCTGGCGACCCGGACTTTAGCTCCCCTTGAACGTGACTGAAATCACAGGCTTGATGAGCGAGCGTGAACGGCGCACATAGCTGAACTCGAACGCCGGCCGAGGGCATCCAACCTGGAACGCATCGATCCTAGCCGTCGGTTCGGGCAGCAGCTCCCTGAGTCAGCGCACCCACGGCGGTGGCGCCACGCGCGCCTCCTGGAGGCGGCTGGTTGAAAACAAGCCAGAACAGCCCGAGAATGCGGACGGCCTCCGCGAACTCATCAAAAGCCACCGGCTTACGCACGTACGCGTTGGTTCGGAGGTTGTAGCCCGCCACGACATCATCGTGCTCCTTGGACGAGGTGAGGATGATTACCGGCAGCAGACTCGTGCGCGGGTCAGCGCGCATATGCCGCAACACCTCTAACCCACTCACCTTCGGGAGGTTGAGGTCGAGCATGGTGAGGGCGGGAAGTGATCCCTCCTGTGCCTTCGCGAACAGGATCTCGAGCGCTTCTGCACCATCACGCGCGACGACTATTTCATTGACTATCTTGGCTCGACGCAAGGCGAGCAGTGTGAGCTCCTCGTCGTCCGGGTTGTCCTCGACCAAAAGTATGTAGGGCTGGCTCACTTGTTCAGTTGCTCCTCCGTTGAAACCGTGAAGTGGAAACTGGCGCCGCGATCGACCTGGCCCTCAGCCCAAACGCGCCCGCCGTGGCGCTCGATGATCCGGCTCACGCTGGCGAGCCCGATGCCGTTGCCGGGGTATTCAACCGCCTTGTGAAGACGCTGAAACGGCTGAAACAGTCGGTCCGTGAATGCGGGATCGAATCCCGCACCGTTGTCGCGTACGAAGAAACCGAGCTGGCCGGTCTCAGCAGGCAGGGACTCAAAGCTGATCAGCGTCATCTCCCTCTTGGCGGTGAACTTCCAGGCGTTTCCGATCAGGTTCTCGAGTACCGTCTGGATGAGGCTCCGGTCGACATATGCGACGAGTCCGTCGACGATCTCGAACTTGGCGCGGCGCTCAGGAGCCTGGGAGGCCAAACCGGATGCGATTGACCTGGCCATCGAGCTGAGGTCAATCTCTTCTCGGTGGAGCTCCGCCCGCGAGACCTGGGACAGCTGGAGCAGCTCATCGATCAACACCGACATTTTTCGACTGGCGTCGCGAACTCGTCGTGCGTAGTCCCGGCCGGTTTCACTGATCCCTTCACCGAGCTCATCGAGGAGGGCCTCGCTGAAGCCGCTCATCGCGCGCAATGGCGCCCTGAGGTCGTGAGCGACGGAGTAGGTGAACGCCTCCATGTTGCGGTTGATTCGGTCGAGCTCGTCGGTGCGCCGGATGACACGCGCTTCGAGCTCGTTGTTGAGCGTCAGGACATTGGCCTTCTCGCCCTCGAGGTCCTCGAGGATGTTGAGCAGGGCTGGTTGGATCCCTTCCATCCGGCGCGCGGCTTCTGACGCATCTTCGAGGATGTTAAGAATGGCGGGCTGGACTCTTTCCACCCGAAGCGCGGCCTCTGATTCGTCTTCGAGGATGTTGAGAGTCGCCCGCATGCTCGCGCGATGAAGGTCGCGCTCGTCGCTGAGATCATCCAGCATGTTGAGCACTGCCAGGGAGACTGACCCGCTTTCGGCCAGGGAACCGGCGGTCGGCGCCTCGGGCTGTGGCCCCTGGAGCATCACAGCGATTCCGCGGACGTCTCCGGGAGGCGGGCCTTGAGCTCGCTGATTTCCTTTTTGAGCTCGATCATCTTCAACTCGCGACCAACCGTGAGGCGCTGGAAGCGCTCGAGCTCGGCGAGGCGGTCGAGTTCCTTGGTGCGCCGCTCTGCGATTTCCATTTCGGCCATCTTCTGTGCGGTGATGTCGCGGGCCGCGGCGAACACTCCCAGCACGCCGCCCGCGGTGTCTCGGTAGACCGAGGCGTTGTAAAGCACCTCAGTCAAGCGGCCGCCGCGGTGCCGGACCGTGAGAGGATAGTCGGTGACCGAGCCTTTGGCGAACGCCGCCTGGAAGCCGGCGCGCACCTTGTCCGGTTCGGTGAAATAGTCCGATAAGTCGGTCCCAAGCAACGCCTCGCGCGGGACCCCAGTCACTTTGATCGTGGCCTCGTTGACGTCTGTGATCTTGCCCTCGACGCTGACGGTCACGAGCAGGTCCTGGCTGGCCTCCATCAGGCTGCGTGCGTATTGAGCCGCCTGCTTCTGCGCAGTGTTGTCGCGGGCGATCGAAGCCGCTCCAATGGCGACACCGGCGCTGTCGTGGATCGGAGACACGCTCAGCGAGACGGGAAGGATCGTGCCGTCCTTGCGTATCCGCTCGGTTTCGTAGTGCTCAATGCGCCGACCGAGGCGGATCCGCTCGAGAATGGTGCGCG
>Ga0307373_10014961_pt1 | contig 10609 bp, 9 predicted proteins | sample OX2MG_FD_202534 | JGI IMG/M metagenome (GOLD analysis project Ga0307373, IMG submission 202534) | Soil microbial communities from Risofladan, Vaasa, Finland - OX-2 | ecosystem: Environmental > Terrestrial > Soil > Coastal area > Acid sulfate soil | place: Finland: Risofladan, Vaasa | collected...
TTGGCGCCGGCCTCGGCAGCAGCGATAGCAAAAGCAACGCCGAGTCCCGAGGAGGCACCCGTGACGATCACCGTGCGATGGTCAAGGCGGAAACGGTCGAGCACGCTCATATGTTCATCGTCAGCTCTCGGTGAAATGCGGAGTTCGCCTCTCAGCGCTCGCCTTGACTCCTTCGCGAAAGTCATCGGTCAGAGCGAGGCGCTCCTGTTCCACCTTTTCTTGCTCGGTGACCTCTCGAATTCGAATCGAAAGCTCATGACGCATCGTGGCGCGAATTGCACGCACTGCCAATGGGGCGGCAACCGCGATCTCGGCAGCAAACGAGTGGGCTTCAGCGCGGAGCGAATCGACAGAGGCAAGGCGATCGCATAGCCCGAACGTTAGGGCTACGTCGGCTGGCACTCGTCGACCGGTGTAGAGCATCTCCCAAGCGCGCTGTTGACCGATAACGGCGGGAAGGGTAACCGTCAGGGCGAAGCCTTGGTGGAAGCCAAGGAGCGAGAAGTTGGCCGCGAAACGGGCATCGGGGCTGGCGACTCGGAAGTCGGCGGCCATCGCAAGGCCGAGGCCTCCGCCGATAGCTGCGCCCTGAACCGCCGCTACCAGCGGCTTCTTCACCGAGAACAGCCGAACCGCCTCGTCGTACAAATGACCCTCGGCGCCTTGGCCTCGCGTGGTGTCGCTTAGGTCGCGCCCGCCGGCCAGGTCGGCGCCGGCACAAAAGTGCTTGCCCTCGGCGCACAGCACGACCACGCGGCATCGCGGGTTTGCGTCGAGGTCTTCGAGCGCGTCAGCTACCCCGCGGATCATCGCCACGTCGAAATGATTGTTGGGAGGCCGGTGCCACTCGACGGTCGCGACGAAATCGTCGCCCAGCTCGATCGAGATTTCACCGAATCTCGTCAATCGATCTTTGTCCAGGTGCAACTTGAGCCTTCCTGCATTCTCGCGGGTAAACAAGGATCCCAGAACCTAACCATATTGGCTGCGGAGTGCGGCAACTCGAACGAGCTCCTCGCGGCACTCATCGGGATCTAAAGGCGGGCGACAAACGACATGCTGGGCACCATGCTCGAAGTACCACTCGCATGCCTCGGCAGTTAGATTGCGACTCGGGCCAAGTCCGACGCAGACCGTTAGGCTTTTCGGGTCCCGGCCCGTTTCATCACACACCGCTCGTAACTCCTCAGAAGCCTTCTGGAACTCGTCCCTTGTCAACCTGAGCGGGTACCAGCCATCCCCAACGCGAGCGACGTGCCTCAATGACGCGCTGCTGTGGCCGCCCCAAAGTATCAGCGGAGGTTGAGTGGGGATCGGATGGGCGCACAGGCGGTCCATGGCGAAAAACTCACCCTCGAAGCTGACGGGTCTCCCTGACCACAGCCTTCGCATGACGTCAACCATTTCCTCAGCTCGGCGCCCGCGCTTCCCAAACGCGACATGAAGGGCATCGAACTCCTCCTTCATCCAACCCACTCCGACTCCCAACAGGACACGCCGACCCGTTATCGCGCTCAGCGAGGCCACCTGTTTGGCCAGGATGATCGGATCCCGCAGCGGCAGAACAAGTACCGCTGTGCCGAGCTGAACAGTTGAGGTTGCTGCGCCGGCCCAGGCGAGGCTAAGAAGGGGGTCGTACCAGTCATCGGTCGCCGGATGAGGCCATTGGTGATCAGAAGCGTATGGATAGTAAGAATTGACCTGGCTGGGCATCACGACGTGGTCGCCGACCCAAACTGAATCCAGGCCGAGCCGGTCTACAAGGGCGGCGGTATCCCTAAACTCCTTCGAGCCAGCGTTGGGAAGGTTGACTCCGATTTCCACTTCTGACCTACGTCACGAGCCGGTGCCGTCAGCCAGGTTCCTCATGACCGATTCGGCTGTCCCGGAGATGATCGATTTCTGCTGATCCTGGCTGAGCACGGAGTCAAGCACGTCTGACACGCAGCGCGATAGTTGACCGCGGAACGGATAATCCGACCCCAGCATGATCCGGTCTGCGCCGACGGTCTCCACAGCGCACATCAGTGCCGGTTGGTGGAAGGAGCAGTTGTCGTAGAACACTCGGTGCCGCAGGTAATAGCCAACGTCGTACTTCGCGTCGCCCCGGCCGGTCTGGTCCAGGAGCCGCTGGGTCAGGTACGGCAGGACGCCTCCGAGGTGGGGGACGATGATCGACAGGTCGGGGTGGTCATCGAGCACCCCGCTCAGCATGAGCCGCAATGCTGCCATCGATGTCTCGACTGGAACCGCAACGCTCGCGGCCAGGGCCCATCGCTGGAAGGCGAGCGCGGCTGGCTCCAGCGAGGGGTGCAGCATGATTGGCAATCCGGCGGCTGAGGCCGCGGCGTAGATCGGCTGAAACTGGCCATCGTCCAGGCTCCAATCGGCGGCGCCGGCAGGCATGATGATTCCCGCCACCAGCGGTTGACCGCTGATCCTCTCGAGCTCCTTGAGGGAGGCCGCGACGAACGGCATGGGCAGTGACGCGAGCACCCGAAAGTGGTCACGATCCGCGCTTGCGAGCTCCACCAGGTCGGAGTTGCTCTCCCTCGATGCGTCAATTGCGCGTGCTTGGACGCGGAAGATGGCGGCCGGAACGGAGACTATCGCCAGCCGGATGCCCGCTCCAAGCATGTCCTGAACCCTCCCGTCGAGTCTCCGAATCGGGGCGGTGGGGGGGACCGTGAGGACCCCGTGGCTGCTCGCCCATCTGGAGTCCTCGGCGGCTTCTCGAGTCGCAGCCTCTGCATATGAGGCCGGAAGGAAGTGACTTTGAATGTCGATTCCGGTGGTCTGGCTCACCGCTCACCAGTCCGCCATAGGTCGCTTGAACTTGACGCCGGTGCAGGTTGTTGTCGCGCCACGACGCACGAGTATATGCACCAGGCTTTTTGTCGCCGTCGACTGTCACTTGCGATAGCTGCGTCGAATACGAAGGTCATTGGCCCGGCGGGCGCGTGGTCGACGTGAGGTACTTGGCGGGCCCTCCGCCGAGGAAATGTCTGTGTTGACAAGCCCATCCGTTTAATATATACAAGCGTTTGTTTAGTGCCGTTGGCGCGAGTCGACGGGTGCCTTAAGACGGGAGCTCTGTTCGCTGGGGATGCAGATGTCAAGAATGAAAGCGACGTTTCGTGGCCGTTCGTTCGGAGCCGTGATATCGGTGGCCATCCTCTGTGCTGGCTGCACGACCAGCCCGAGCGCTCAAACCTCAACCGGACCTAAGACGCTGGTCGTCGATGAAGGCTTTTCATATGACGATCTCGACCCCGTACTCGGATCCCTGACCACGGCCATCATCGTGGACAAGAACGTTTACGACACCCTGATGACGGTCAATCCGAACGATCTGTCGAAGCCCTATCCATCGCTCGCGACCTCTTACACGGTGTCGCCTGACGCCCTGACAACCACGTTCCAACTCCGGCACGATGTCAAGTTCGCCAGCGGGAACCCCCTCACGTCAGCTGATGTCGTCTGGTCGCTGACACGCCTTGACACCCTCGGACTGCAGTCCGGCCTGCTTATCCCGATGACAGGTCTAACTGTCTCCGCGCCGGATCCATACACCGTTGTTTTCAAGTCGACTAAACCCAATCCCGCCGTCGCCATGTCGATGACGATCAGCAATGCCGGGATTCTCGACTCCGTGCTTATGGAGCAGCATGGTGGCACGGACAGCGCGAAGGACAAAGCCGATAACTTTCTGAACTCGAGCTCAGCTGGCAGCGGCCCGTACATGATCCAGTTTGTAGATCGAACTAGCCAGATCATATTGAAGGCGAATCCGAACTACTGGGGCCCCAAGCCCGCCTACAGTACAGTCATCCTGCGTGATGCTCCCCCCGCCACGCAGGCATTCGACATACAGGACGGTCAGGCCCAAATCGCGCTTGATATTTCTCCGGACGCGGCGGCATCGCTGGATCTGTCAAAGGTGAACCTGGTATCCCGTCCGACCTTGGATCAGTTCTTTATTGCCCTTAATGCTGATCCTGCGGTTACGAAGTGGGGCGCAAACCAGAACTTTCGCGACGCGGTGCGATATGGACTGGACTACAAAGGCCTAGTCGCTCTGGCGGGCAAAGGGGCGGCGCAGGCGACCGGCTTCATTCCCAACGGCGTTCTTGGTTCGATTCCTCTCGCCGACGCCCCCCAGCGCGACCTCGCACGCGCGCAGGCCTCCTTGGCCCTGGCCGAGCAGCAGGTCGGCTCAAATAACCCCACTTTGGACATGAATTTCGCCACCGACTGGTTCGTCGACGGGCTGGGCGAGAGTCCTTTTGCCGCCAAAATCCAGAGCGACCTCAAGGAGGTGGGCATCAAGGTCAACCTCGACGGAGCACCAACTGCAGTCTGGGCTGCGAGATGGCCGGCCGGCAAAGTCCAGATGGAAATGGCGGCTAATCTTGCCGATTATCCTGACCCAGCCGACTTCACCACCTGGATGGTGGGTCCGGGAAATGACACCGATTTTGGCGCTCACTGGGTCCAGGGTATGGATCCCAACATCGACGCACTGAGTAAGACGGCACTCGACGCTGTGACGACAGCCGACCGCGGCGCTGCATTTCAGGCGCTGGTCAAGGCCATGAACGACAAGGCGTACTTTGACTGGATCTACCAGCCGGGTAGGTACCTGGTCACGGTTAAGTCAGTGCACGCCACAATTAACCCAGTCACCTATGTCGACTTTGGGTTGGTTACGTGATCGCGGGCCTTCGTTGTAACTGCTGAACGGACTGGTATTCATTCGTCGTCGCCGGTTCTTGGCGGGAGCAGCCGCGAACCTGTGATCCGGTTGGACGTGCCGAACATCGATGAGTGACGCCCCTGGAATTACTGGTCGCCAGCGGTACGGCCGGGTCGAACGAGTGTGGCTCGGCAGCAAGCTGCTCGCATTCTGGCAGCACCATGGACTTGTACGGATGGTGGTTCAGCGGACCTTCGCCTTGGTCATCCTGGGTTTTGGAATTAGCGTCGTCGCGTTCGTTTTGACCCATCTTGTACCTGGCGATCCTGTCGCAGCTGAGCTGGGACAGAGGGCGGCACACATTCCCGCTGTACGTAAAGCCTATGAAGCTCGATATGGTTTGGACAAGCCGCTACCGGTTCAATACGAGATCTACGTTTCCAGCCTTTTACACGGCGACCTTGGTCAATCGCAGCTCACACGACGACCCGTAGCGACGGATCTCGAGCAGTTTGTTCCCGCCTCAATCGAGCTTGGCCTGCTGGCCATGGGAATTGCCGTTGCCACCGCGTTGCCGCTCGGATTGATCGCTGCAGTGCGTCGAGGCTCTGCGCTCGATTCAGCACTGAACGTCGTTTCTTTATTCGGAATCTCGACGCCGTCATTCTGGGTCGGTTTGATTGGACTCTTCCTTGTCTCGTTTGAATTTGGACTGGTGCCGGGAAGCGGGCGCCTGAGTCCAGGTGCGCTGCCGCCGCCGCACGTGACCGGGATGTACACGATTGACTCTTTATTGGTCGGCGACTTCGCGACGTTTGGGGATGCTCTCCATCACTTGATTCTCCCTGCCGTCGTCCTAGCCATCGGCCTTTTCGGAATGTTGCAGCGTTTCACGCGATCGGCGGTTCTGGAAGTCATCCATAACGACTACATCACAGCCGCCAGAGCAAAAGGGCTACCAGCTCCCAGGATCCTGGTTCGTTACACCCTGCGTGCCGCCTGGACACCGATACTCACGCTCTCAGGCCTGGAGTTCGCAAGCCTGATGTCCGGTTCTGTTCTCGTTGAGACAGTCTTTGCTTACCCTGGGGTAGGTCGCTACGCCTCTCAGACTGCGTTGAATCTCGATATCGCGGCCATCGCTGGCGTGTCGATCTTTGTGGCAGTCGTGTACGTCGTTACCAACTTTGTCGTTGACATCCTTTATGCGGTCATAGATCCGCGGGTGCGTTTGGGGTGAGCCTTGTTGCGCTGCGGAGCTGTGTTGGTGCGGGCCACCTCAAGAACCAGATGTTGATCTTGGATCGATCTGCTGATGCCTGACGGTTCGGCAAGCAACGTGTCTGGAACGCTACCGGGCCGCCCTGGGTTCCCCGGCCAGCCCGATCATCACCATCGGGGTCGACGCGCCCGGTCTCCGCGATGGTGGAGGACGCTCAAGTCGACCCCGGGTATGGCACTGATTGCCCTGGGGATCGTGGTGGCCTGGGCCGTGGTGGTTTTCCTGACGCCGCTAATCGCCCCCTACGATCCGCTGGGTCAAAGTTCGGCCACTCTAATCGGTCCTGGCCTGCATCACCTTTTCGGAACTGACGAATTGGGCCGGGACGTCTTCAGCCGAGTCATATGGGGTGCTCGTGTGACCATTCCGTACTCGGTATTGGTGGTTGTTATATCTGTCGCGATCGGCTTGGTGTTCGGAGGAGTGGCCGGATATTTTGGGGGCTGGGTCGACGGGGTGCTGATGAGGTTGGTGGACTTCGTCTTTTCGTTTCCGTCGATCATCTTGGCCCTGGTCATTGCTGCGGCTCTGGGCCCCAGCCTTCGGAATGCTGTCCTTGCAATAGTCGTCGTGAGCTGGCCAACATACGCTCGAGTAGCTCGCAGTCTCGTGCTCTCGGCTATGCACTCGGATTTTGTGACTGCTGCCAGACTGCTCGGCCCGTCGTCCATCCGCGCGATGGCGGTCGACGTCCTGCCAAACGTGCTCGGCCCGATGGTGGTCTATGCAACCCTTGGTCTCGGGGATGCGATGCTGACCCTTGCGAGCCTATCTTTTCTTGGGCTCGGGTCCCAACCTCCGACGGCGGAATGGGGCTCGATGATTTCGGGTGCTGAGCAATACTTCGACAAGTGGTGGCTGGCGCTGTTTCCAGGCCTCGCGATCGTGTCAGTCGTTTTCGCTCTCAACATTCTGGGTGACCGCCTGCGCGATGTTCTGGATCCGAGGTTATTAACCAGTTGATCGCGAGTGCCGCCGAGACTTTATTGCGAGTTAGGGGATTAAAGGTTGCGCTACCAACGTCCGACGGCCTCGTGGCAGTCGTCGACGGCATCGATCTAGATGTGATGGCGGGCCAGGTATCGGGGATCGCTGGGGAAAGTGGCAGCGGCAAGACCATCTCAATGATGGCGATTCTCGGTCTCCTTCCAGTCGGCTCCGTCGCAGGTGGTGAGGCGAGTTTTAGGGGTTACGATCTTCTGAATAACACCGACCGAGAGTTGGCGAAACGTCGCGGCAAGGACATTGGTCTGGTTATGCAGGACCCTCACTCCTCTTTGCATCCGATGCTTTCGGTGGGAGGGCAACTTACTGACCACATTAGACATCACCTGAGAGTCGGTCGGCGAGAGGCTCGTGAGCGCGCAATCGAGCTCTTGCGCCAAGTTCGGATTCCAGACCCAGTGGGATCGTTTGATGCCTATCCGCATCAATTCAGTGGGGGCATGTGCCAGCGGATCGCCATCGCCATCGCCCTGGCATGCGGCCCCAGCCTGCTCATCGCCGACGAGCCGACTACAGGTTTGGACGTAACCGTTCAGGCGGGAATTCTCCATTTGCTTCACGACCTGGGGGAGCTCCATCAACTGGCGATAATCCTCATCACACATGATCTCGGTGTGATGTCCGCACTGGCGGACAACTTGAGCATCATGTACGCCGGCAGAGTGGTGGAAGCCGGGTCAACATCCGCTGTTCTGGCTGCCCCAAGGCATCCTTACACGGCCGCTCTATTAGCTGCTTTGCCGCACCCTGATCGGCCAGAAACCCCGCTCTCACCGATACGTGGCACTCTAGGCCCGCCCAACCTGTGGCCAAGCGGCTGCGCATTTCACCCGCGTTGTTTGTACGCCCAGCCTCGCTGCTCAGAGATACTTCCGGAGCTCGTCGAGGTTGATGGCGGCCGGCGGCACGCCTGTCTAGTCGACCCATTTCGGCACAGCAGTGACTCTTGAACTGGTCGACCTTACGGTCGTGTTTCATCGATCTGGGCGAACCTCAGTGCCTGCCGTCGTCGGGGTTAGCCTGCACGTTGATCGCGGCCAGATCGTTGGCCTGGTTGGAGAATCGGGTAGCGGCAAGTCATCCCTGGGCAGAGCCGCGGTCGGTGTATACCGGCCATCCGGTGGCAAGGTCCTCTTCAACGGAGAGCAGGTCCGACCTCTCGGAGCGCTTGCCCGCCCACGATCTCAGATCGGTCTGCAGATGGTCTTCCAGAACCCGTTCCAATCGTTGAATCCCCGACGAAAGATCGGGAGCCAGATCCTCGATGGGATGCTCGGATCGGGTATTGGTCGTCGAGCAAGGCGAGACAGAGTGCACGAATCCTTGAATCAGCTCGGTCTGCCTGAGCGGGCGGCTGACAGATATCCCCATCAGTTCAGCGGTGGCCAAAGGCAACGCATTGCGATCGCCCGAGCGCTGGCCGTGTCGCCTTCGATCATGGTGCTGGACGAACCACTGGCTTCACTGGACGCCTCAGCTCAAGCCCAGCTGTCCAATACGCTCAGAGTCCTTGCGAATGAGGCGAATGTCGGGATGCTTCTCATCTCGCACGACCTCGCGATTGTCCGTCACGTCGCCGACCAACTTGCGGTCATGTACCTGGGTACGATCGTCGAGTCTGGACCGACCACAGACGTATGGAACCTTCCACTACATCCGTATACCGAAGCACTAATAAGCGCGATTCCGAAGGCCGACGGCAAAGGTACGCTACCGGTTGCGGTAACTGGAGAAGTCGGCGACCCAGCCGATCCGCCGTCCGGCTGTAGATTCCACCCCAGGTGTCCATACGCACGTGAGAGGTGCGTCACTGAGACGCCCCCACTGGTGGAAGTCGCTTCAGGCAGGAGCGTTGCGTGTTGGCTTCATCGTCCTGGCGACGCCATCAAGCTATCCGGCGACCAGCACCCGGGAGATCTTGGTGCACCGATTTCGGCGGGAGGCTGACCGCCGATCGCGCAGGTCCAACGCTGGGTGCTCCTTGCAAGCCGACTACACGTCGGGCCTTCATACACCAGCGCGGGCGACCGATGCCAACGATCGGCGGGGCTAAGAGGCACTCAGCGAATTCAGACGTCATTTCGGAGACGGCCGCAGTCATCTGCTAAGCCGATGGTTGCAGAGGCGTTAGGACAGTGCTGTCTTGATAACCCAGTGCCGGCGATTTGATGCCGCCTCGCGCGCGTCCTTATACATGTAATAGCCAGGCCGCCTATCGGCGATGCTGTCGATAAGAATGGTCCGTCATGAGCTGGGGCGGACTACACTCGCTGCAGAGTGCATGTGCCCTGGGCTGCAGCGACGCCAAATAATGACGTGAGGCTCGACCTCAGATAAGAATGTGGCGCGCTGCGGCCTCCCTAATTCGAGCGAACGCAAGCCGCGAACGGACCATCGGGGCGGATTCCGACCCTTAAATTAACTGAAATGTCGGCGAGCGTCACTACGCGAGGGCACTTTCTCTATTGCTCGTTGCCCCCTAAACGAGGTCCTGCTCATTACTGAGAAGACAGCTATCGTCACCAGGGCAGTCGAATTGCAGAGACAATAAGTCACCGCACCTCTGGTAGGGGCTGCGTGGTTAGGATTAACAATCCCCGACCGTGAAGGGGCCTCCAACACAGGCCAAGTGAGGACCCATCGTGACCCCTATCAGGCTCAAAGTCGTCGAATACGCAATGTTCGGGCGCTGAATACAACGAATATGCGATTTCTAGGACGCGAATAACTGAATGCAACTGGCAGTACGGCATGACCGGCCGTCCGGGCAGAACGCTGGGCTTCCTCAGCAACCCGGACGGGGTTGATCTGACCCGCCATATTCGCTGCTGGGCACCCATGCAACGACGCTGCAGCCGATCTGATACTGGGGGTCAGAGCAGATCCCGAGTCGCGTAGCTCGTCGGTGTGCTGTGCCTCGCGATCTCTCCTGCCTTGATCCGCGGTTCTTTAACCGTTCAACCGCCAGGGGCCATAGTGCCTCGAGCGCGAAGGACCTTCGCCTCTGCCCCTGAGGGGCTCCTGCACCGAAACTCGTAGGCGGTGGAGACAAGTGCGATCCGCGTTGCATATCAAGGTGGTGATCGCCTGCTGATTGGGGTGCGCGGTCACGAACTTCGCTCCGACCAGCCGATCGACGATGGTGGCGAGGACACCGCCCCGACTCCGACCGAGCTTTTCTTGACCGGCCTGGCCGCATGCGTTGCGTTCTACGCGCAGCGTTTCTTGCGCCGGCATGCGCTCTCGACAGACGGGCTCGTCGTCACCTGCAAATACGCGTTTGCTGCGAATCCGACGCGAATCGGCGCCATCGACCTGAATGTCGAGGTACCAGCGCTCCCCCCAGACCGATTGGAGGCTTTCTCGCGCGTGATCGAGCACTGCACCGTTCACAACACGCTTCGGCAGCCACCGGAGGTGCGTACTCAAGTGTCGCTCGCCCAGGTTGCCGCTGCGTAGTCACGTGTCGGACGCCCGAAGTTTGTTCGATCGCCGGTAGCCTTGGCAGGCTCGTCGGCCCGTGTATCAGGCTATGGCCCGAGTAGGCAGCCCAGCCGGCGCGGCAGATGTGCGATGGCCGACGCGAGTGGATTCGGCGGGCGACCCTGCTCTTCGGCGGTGTCGTA
>Ga0307373_10014962_pt1 | contig 10609 bp, 8 predicted proteins | sample OX2MG_FD_202534 | JGI IMG/M metagenome (GOLD analysis project Ga0307373, IMG submission 202534) | Soil microbial communities from Risofladan, Vaasa, Finland - OX-2 | ecosystem: Environmental > Terrestrial > Soil > Coastal area > Acid sulfate soil | place: Finland: Risofladan, Vaasa | collected...
ACCGCGGGCGGGTAGCCGCCCGCGGGTGTTTCGCTAGCGCCCATGACCCGCCTGCGGGCGCCCCGGTCTATTGGAGCCGACAGACCGTCGCCGTGGCCGGGTTTGGTCGGTATCCATATACGCAATTTGTGTCTTGGTAGTAGCATGTATGTCAGGGTGGTACGATCCCTGATGAAGACGCTGGCCTACCGCGCGGCGCGGCGATTGGGGCTTGGAATGCACGGGAGAGGCGCACCGTGACGCGGGTGCTGATTACAGGCGGCGCGGGTTTCATCGGCTCGCATGTGGCGGACGACCTCTTGGATCACGGCTATGCCGTGCGCGTACTCGATTGCCTCACCCCCCAGGTCCATGGCGACGCGGGGGATGGGTCTTCCCCCCGGCCGGCGTACCTCCACGGCGACGTCGAGCTGCTGATTGGCGATGTGCGGGATCTGGATGCGGTACGCCATGCCCTGGCCGGAGTGGATCTGGTCTGCCATCTGGCGGCCGCCGTGGGCGTGGGCCAGAGTATGTACCAGGTCGCGCATTACGCGCACACCAACGCGGTTGGCACGGCGGTCCTGCTGGAAGCGCTGACGCGCCGGCCGGTTCGGCGCTTGGTGGTCGCCTCCAGTATGAGCGTGTACGGTGAGGGGCTGTATGCCAGGGGGGATGGCGGCCTCGTGGACGACGCCGAACGCGGGGCGGAATCCCTGCGCCGAGGTGATTGGGAGCCGCGTGACCGGGAAGGGCGGCCCTTGCGGCCCCTCCCCACTCCGGAGAGCAAGCGGCCATCGTTACAATCGGTGTACGCTCTCTCGAAGTTCGACCAGGAGCGCCTGTGCCTGCTTATTGGACGAGCATATGGGATCTCCACCGTCGCGCTCCGGTTCTTCAACACCTATGGACCGCGGCAGGCGCTAAGCAATCCCTATACTGGGGTTTTAGCGATCTTCGCCGCGCGCTTGTTGGCGGGCGATCCGCCGCTCATTTATGAGGATGGGTTGCAGAGGCGGGACTTTGTGTCGGTGCGGGATGTGGCTCGGGCCTGCCGCCTCGCCCTGGAGTCGCAAAACCTGTCGCCCGAGCCGATGGACGCGGTGTTCAATATCGGCAGCGGGGAGCGCCATACGGTGCTTGATGTAACCCAGCGGCTGGCCGCGGCCTTGGGGTCGCCAGTTATCCCGCGAGTAGAGGGTACCTATCGAGCGGGAGACATCCGCCATTGCTACGCGGACATCACCCGAGCGCGTGAGCGGCTGGCCTACCACCCCGAAGTGTCGCTTGCCGAGGGGATGGCTGAGTTGGTGGCCTGGCTGGCCGAGCACGGTGACCGTGAGGCCCATGGAGGGCTTGAAAATGCCCAGGCCGAGCTTGCGACTCGCGGGTTGGTGATTGCGGCGCGCCAGGGGAAGGCTTCGCGCCCTTTGGTGACGCCGTGAAGCACGGCGCCGTGCTGATCACGGGCGGGGCCGGATTTGTAGGCAGCAATCTGGCCCACGCTCTCCTCACTGACGGTTGGCCAGTGGTCCTTCTCGATAACTTCTCCCGCGCCGGAGTGGAATACAACGCCGAGTGGCTACGGGAGACGCATGGCGACCTCGTCAACGTGGTGACCGGTGATGTTCGCGATAGCGAGTCCGTATCCGAGGCGCTTTGCCGGGCGGAAGCGGCGGGCGGCGGCAAAGTCGCCGGGGTGTTCCACTTCGCCGCGCAGGTTGCCGTCACCTCCAGCCTACAAGATCCCATGCACGACTATCTGGTCAACGTGGGCGGCACCATCACCCTTCTCGAGGCGCTGCGCGGGCTGCGCCACCCGCCTCCGTTAGTCTCTACGTCGACCAACAAAGTGTATGGGGAGTTGAGGGGGTTGGAGACGCGGCGGGCGGGGGATCGGTATGTGCCGTTGGATCCGGTGGTAGCGGGGTTTGGGGTGGATGAGGGGTGGCCGTTGGACTTTCGGAGTCCCTATGGGTGTTCGAAAGGGGCGGCGGATCAGTATGTGTTGGAGTATGCGCGGTCGTTTGGGGTGCCGGCGGCGGTGTTTCGGATGAGTTGCATCTATGGGCCGCGGCAGTTTGGCACCGAGGATCAGGGGTGGGTTGCCCATTTCTTGCTCGCGGCGCTCCGCGGGGAGCCGATTACGATCTTCGGCGACGGCGCTCAGGTGCGAGATTGCTTGTATGTGGATGATTTGGTGCGGGCGCTCCGGTTGGCGCATCGCCGGCTGTCGGACGAGAGGGGCGCGCGGGCGGCGCTTGCGGGGCAGGCGTTTAATATTGGCGGCGGGGCCGGCTCGGCGGTGAGCTTGCTGGAGGTGCTGGATTCGATCTCGCTGTGTCTTGGACGGCGGCCGGAGGTGGTGTTCGCGCCATGGCGGGTGGGGGATCAGCGGTTTTTTGTCTCGGATACGCGGAAGTTTGCCGCGTTGACGGGCTGGTCGCCCTGTGTATCGGTGCCGGAGGGATTGGCGGCGTTGGCGGATTGGCTGCGGCGGTCGGGGTCTTTGACGCGGAGTCGAGCGGTCGCCGCGGTAGGGTGATGCACGCGATGCACTTGACCTTCCCACGCGGCTCCCGGGGGGTGGTCCGTGGTGGGATCGTGCGCGTAAGGTGAGGGTCGGTGCCGCGTTGAGTATTCGCTGGTTTTACCGCTCTGGGCCCAGGGGATCGAGAAACAGTTCGTCTACTGCGTAGGAGAATCCTGGGATGATGTCCTCGCCGCTGAGGGTGCCGCCCAGGGTGAGGACGGATGCCGGGCCGGTCAGGATGTGGTGACGCCAGAGGTCGATGTGGCCGCTCCGGGGCCAGATGACCCAGACGAGGCGGGTTCCGGCGCGGAGGTAGAGGCGGGATTTGGCGGCCATGGCGGCGGGTAGTTGGGAGGGGGATGCTACTTCGACGGCCAGGTCAGGGGCGAATGGGATGGGCTTTGTGTCGTCTTCGATGAGTGCGTCACGTTCGGCGAGGTAGAAGCCGAGGTCGGGGATCAGGCCGGTTTCGGCGCCTGGGAATTTGTAGACGCCGTCGGCGCCGGTGATGATGCCGAGTCGCCGCGGGCGTACGTAGGCGGTGAGCGCCGCGAGCAAGGTGGCGGCGATGGTTGTTGCCTGCTTTCCGCTCCCGGCCATGCGGACTAATACCCCTTCTACCACTTCGTAGATGTGCCCGTCGTCTGGAAGCTCGGTCAGGAGGTCTACGGTTGCTGGGCCGTGGCCGGGTACGATTTCGGCCCAGGGGGCGGGAGTGCGAGGTAAGTCGGCGTATGCTGGCGCGGTCATGGTGGGAACCTCCGGTTTCCTTTAGCATAACGGATGGGGTTGGTGTGCGCGGCACTGTGCCTCGGATTTCATCCCTGGATCCGCAATACCTGGAGGTCAATTGGAACCGGACCGCATTCCCTGCTACTCTTCCCTTCAGTAAGAAAAAGGCGGTGCCGGTGAAGAAATCCTCCAGGGTCGTCCTCGTGAATCCCTGCTGGTCATTCGAGCGGTCCAGTTATTTTGGCTGCCGTGATCCGCATTTGCCGCTGGAGTTCGGTTATGCGCGGGCGTTGTTGGAGGCGCGCGGGCATGAGGTGCTGCTGCTGGATGGGCAGGCGGCTGGGTGCTCGCCCGCGGAGTTGTTGGCGGCGGTGGGGCGATCCGGGGCGGATCTGGTGGTGGTGACGACGGCGCCGAGTTATTTATTTTGGCGGTGCGCGCCTCCGGAGTTGCGGGCGCCGTTGGCGTTTGCGCGGGGGTTGCGGGGGTTGGGGCTGCCGCTGGTGGTGGTGGGGCCGCATGGGTCGTCGACGCCGGGGTCGACGTTGCGGAAGTTTGGCGCGACGCTGGGGTCGTGGGAGTTGGCGGTGGTGTTGGGGGAGTGCGAGGAGGTGCTCGCCGCGTTGGCGGATCGGTTGCCGGGGCGGGATCTGGCGGGGGCGTGCCGGGAGGTTCCGGCGGTGTGCTTTTGGGATGGGTCGGGGCCGCGGGTGACGGGGGGGCCGCATGCGTCGAAGCTGGAGGAGTTGCCGGCGTTGCGGTGGACGGCGGAGGAGGTGGGGCGGCACGCGCACCATCACCATCGGTTCGAGGGGCCGTACGCGGGGCCGGGGGCGGAGATGGAGGTGTCGCGGGGGTGCCCGTACCGCTGTTCGTTCTGCGCCAAGGAGCACTTCCGCAATATGTACCGGAAGCGCCCGTTGCCGGTGGTGCTGGAGGAGCTGGATCGGTTGCTGGCCCAGGAAGTTAGTTATGTGTACTTCATAGACGAGATTTTTTTGCCGGATGCTCCCTTGTTGGCGGCGCTGGCCCAGCGCCGCCGGGAACGCGCGACGCCGTTGCATTTCGGGATGCAGACGCGCATCGATCTGTGGGAGCCCGCGATGCTGGAGCGCCTGGAGGCGGCGGGGTGCGTGTCGATTGAGGCGGGTATCGAAAGCATTTCGGACGCTGGGCGCGCGGCGCTGAACAAGCGCTGTAAGCTGTCCACCGAGGAACTGACCGCACGGTTGACGCTGGCTCGTCGTTATGTGCCCTTCGTGCAGGCGAATCTTCTGGATAGCGGCGCCGATGATCCGGTGGATATCGAGCGGTGGCGAGAGGAATTGCTGGCCCTTGGGGTGTGGGCCAATAAACCCGTGCCTATGCTTTTTTATCCCGGGAGCCCGGGATACGCCATGAGGTGGGGACCGCCGGATGACCAGGCGTGGGAGCGCGCGCATGCGTTTTACCTGGAGGAATCGCGAGAGTTTGCCGATTTCCAGGACCAGGCGCCCTTGCCGCTCCCGGAGTTGGAGGCTGCCGGCCTTTCTCGGGACGATGGCCACTGAACCAGATGCGATTGACGACGAGGCCCTGCGTCCGCGGCGATCGGCATCTGGGGCGGGCTGGGCGGTCTGGCCACCGCCATCGGTCCCTTGGTTGGGGGAGTGTTGATCGACTAAGTGAACTGGGTCTGTCTTGTGCTGGCGCTAATCCAAGGGAACGATCCGGGGAAGGGCTGGACCTCGGGCTCTATCCTCACCCTTTTCGTGGTCTCCGCCGTGATGCTCGGTGCTGCTGGCTTTCGGGTCGATCGGCGCGGCAGTGTTGATCCGAAGCGGGGATATGCATCACAATCAGGCGGGGCAGGCGCCAGAGCGCTTGGACGCCAACGCAGCGTCGGCGGCGCCGAAAGCGGTATAGAGGAGAAATCGATGGCGCGTCCCAGACCACCGGCGACCCTGGAAGCTCTGCGCGCACTGCTCGATCGCGCCTCGGCCCGCCGCTCCTTCATTACCGGCTCGGTCGGGCCGCTGCCGGATGGAGGGGCCGGGAGGCCGGTCCCCCAAGGAACGCGATGCCGAGCGGTGATCGTGGAGGTTGATCGCGACTACCTGGCCGCGATCATCGCCGACGGAGATCGGCTGGATACGGGAGCGGTGGCGGCGCACCTAGGGGCCACGCGGGCTCGGGTGACTGGGCCGCGGCTGGTCCGCTCCTGGCTGGGGGTAGCGGATAACCCTGGAATGGCCGATGGATCAGCGCCGCTCGCCTGGGACGAGGTACCGCTGATCACCCAACTCCCCACCCTGCTTGACGCCGGATTGCTTGGCCGCGAATTTCTGCTTGGGGGCACCGGAGACTCCGGATGCACGCTGCGCATTGCTCCCCGTGAGCTTCGGCGGGTAACGGAGGCTGGGACGGCAGCCATCGCCCATCGGGCGCGGGTGGCGGCCCTACCGGAAGGGTGAGACTGACCGTTTCACCCTTCCAGGACTCCTCTCCGAGGATGCTGTTGACACTAGCAACTGTGTGACGACGCCGCCCAGGATCCATCATCTCGCAGTATAATCGCCGCGGATTTAGAACCAGCGCGAGATAATCGTCTTCTTCTCGGTGTAGAAGGAGATCGCGTCGGCGCCGTGGGCATGGAGATCGCCGAAGAACGAATCCTTCCAGCCCGTGAACGAGAAGAAGGCCATGGGCGCCGCGACACCGATGTTCACCCCGATCATCCCGACCTGCACATGGTACTTGTACTGCCGCGCGGCCTTCCCACTGGTAGTGAAGATCGAGGTAGCGTTGCCGTAACGGCTGGCATTGACCACGGAGAGCGCCTCATCCAGATCCTTCACGTGGACCACGCTGAGCACCGGGCCAAAGATTTCCTCGCGGGCGATCTCCATGTCCGGAGTTACCTTGTCAAAGATGCTGGGTCCAAGGAAGCAGCCGGGGCCGCTAGCCGCCGTGCTCTGCCGACCGTCAAGAATCAGGTCAGCGCCCTCGGCGATTCCCTTCTCGATCCAACCTTCCACCTTGGACTTGTGCGTGGTGGAGACAACAGGGCCAACGTCGGTGTCCTCAAGCATCCCATCCTGCACCTTGAGGGCGCGGGCGCTGCGGAGCAGCCCCTCCTTGAGTGGTTCGTACACGTCCCCCACGGCCACCACCACGCTGCCGGCCAGACAGCGCTGGCCGGCGGCCCCGAAGGAGGAGGACATGATCGCGGACAGCGTCTTATCCATCTCGCAGTCGGGCATCACCACGAGATGATTCTTCGCCCCGCCCAGGGCTTGCACCCGCTTCCCGTTCTCCGCCGCCCTGGCGTAGACGTACTTGGCGGTGGCCGCGGAGCCCACGAAGGAGATTCCGTTGACGCCCTTGCTGTCGAGAAGGCCATTCACGGCGTCGTGAGCGCCGTTCACCAGGTTGATCACGCCATGCGGAAAGCCGGCCTGCTCCATCAGTTCATACAAGCGGATGGAGCTGAGGGGCACCTGCTCGGAGGGCTTGAGCACGAAGGTGTTCCCCGCGGCGACGGCGAAGGGAAGAAACCACAGGGGGACCATGGAGGGGAAGTTGTAGGGGGTGATGGCCGCGAATACGCCAATGGGTTGCCGGATCGTGTCGCAGTCGATATCGTGCGCGATGTCCTCGACGTTATTGCCCATCATCAGAGTGGGCATGCCGCATGCCACCTCGACCATTTCGATGCCGCGCTTGATTTCCAGGCGCGCGTCGGGGAGCGCCTTGCCCACCTCGCTGACCAGGATCTGGGCCAGTTCCTCCAGATGTTCCTCCATCAGGTTTCGGACCTTGAAGAGGTAGCGAGCCCGTTCCAGGACGGGCGTCGCCCGCCAGGCGGGGAAGGCGGCGCGGGCCGCCGCGACCGCCCGCTCCACGTCCTCCTTGGTGGACAAGGGCACCTGCGCGAGAACGTGATTGGTGGCGGGGTTCCGCACCTCCAGAGTGTCGGAGCCCGCCTCAATCCACTGCCCGTCAACGTAATTGCGGAGCCTGCGAACCGTGGTCGCCGTATGCTGCTCGCTTCTCGTAACCGTGGTAGCCATTTTGCTCTCCCTGCGAGCCGGCTCAGTACCGTACCGGCGCGCGCTGGTAGTTTCGTCGCCCACGCGGCATCGCGCGGGCGGGGCACATGTCATCATGATAAGCCCCAGCGTGGTGGGGAGGCTAGCCGCCAGTGGTGTGGGGACGTGCCTCCCAGTGGCGGACGCTCGTTCAAGGTGGGGCAGCGGCCCGGGATGAGGATGAAAGCAGCCACAAACACCAGGCGCTTTCTGACGGGGACGCACGGTTAGGCGCGAGAGTGAGGTTTGTGCTACCCTTTTCCCTGTGTCGGTAGAGAGCCGACGCGGCTCGTCATAGTGTGGCATTCTGGAGAGTGGCCGGCATGGAGACCTGCCTCCATTGTGGTCAACTCGCCGGCAATGGCCGGTTTTGCCCGAACTGCGGCATCGCGCGCGCCTCCGCCCCTGAACTGCGGGACGTATCCATGCCGGCCCTCTGGCAACCCCTTCCAGTGTCCCTTCAACTGGCCTCGCGTTACAAGGTGCGCGGGCTGGTCAGCCGTGGCTCGTTCGGCGCCGTCTATGAGGTTGAGGACAGCCGCTTCGAGGGCCAAGGCCGGGCCTTAAAGGAACTGGTGCCGCTGGTCCTCCAAGCCGATGAGTTGGAGGAGGCTACGGCCTGGTTTCTCCGCGAGGCGGAGTTGCTGGCCTCCCTCAATCACCCCGCCATTCCCCGCGTCTGGGACTCGTTCGAGGAGCATGGCCGGCTGTATATCGTGATGCAATTCATCAATGGGCGCACGCTGGAGCAGATGCTTGCCGATCACAGGGGGGCAGGTTTATCGGCGCCGATGGTCATTCGCTGGGCCCGGGCCCTGTGCGATGTTCTGGAGTATTTGCACGCGCGTACCCCGCCAGTATTATTCCGCGATCTCAAACCAGCCAACATCATGGTGGACGAGGCCGGGAACCTGATGCTGATCGATTTTGGGATCGCCACCCGGTTCGTGCCGCGTCGAGTGGGAACCACCATTGGGACGCCTGGTTATGCCCCGCCCGAACAGTACCAAGGGCTCGCCGAGCCCCGTAGTGACCTCTTTGCGCTGGCCGCCACCTTGCACCACCTCCTCACCGGGCGCGATCCTGCCAAGGAGGTTCCTTTCAGCTTTCCCCTGCTGGATGCCGAGGCCCTTGCCATACCTCCCGCCTTGGCGAAGACGATCGCGTCATCCCTCGCGTTCATCGCGACCGAGCGGCCGCCTTCCGTCAAGGCATTCCGGTCAGCGCTCCGCGCGGCGGCGCCGAGCACGCCATATGTACCAAGCAGCCAGGTGGTGCGATCCGATCTCCGCCATGCTTCTCGGGTGGCCAATCAGCCGTGGTCGCCATCGCAGAGTGAGGTCGTGGCGGCAGTGATTCCTCGTCAGGCCGCTTCCATGCAGGCGCGATTCGACGTGGACCGCGCCGACGCCGCAAGCGAGGAGTATAGGGTGGAGGCTCTCCGGCTTCAAGGAGAGCGCCTGGCGCACGCCGGTCATTTCGCCAAGGCTGAGTCGGTGCTGGACCAGGCATTGACCTTACGCCCAGACGCCGGAGATATCTGGCGTGAGAAAGGCTATCTGCTTCGCCAGGCGGGCAGACCACGGGAGGCAATCAGCGCCTTCAAGGAAGCCATACGCCTGACGCCGGATCAGCCGGATATCCTGTCCGCCATGGGTTGGTGCCTGGGGCACATCGGTTTACATCAGGAGGCGCTCAACACGTTGGAGCAGGCATTGGTGCTGGAGCCGCATGACGCGGGGGCCTGGGCCGCGCGCGGCTGGAGCCTCGCTTGCGAGCACCGCTATCAGGAGGCGCTGCGGGCCCTGGACGAGGCGACGCAGCTTGATCCGATGAACGCCGAGGCGTGGAGGACCCGCGGCTACTGTCTCCAACGCTTGGGACAGGACGGAGAGGCCATGCGTTCCTTTCGCCGGGCTCAAAGAGCCGGGTAGGATCTTGATCCGCGCTGCTCTTGCCTTAGCGCGCTCGGGGGAGTACGCTTGAGCGCAAGGCCAATCTGCTCAGCCGAGGGAGGCAAGCCATGCGGAGAAAACCAATCTGGTGGATCTGGCTGGCGCCGATCCTGGGGGTAAGCTGGCTCACAGGCTTGCTGCTGCTCGCTGCCCCTCCCATGCTGTTTCGCGGCCTCGATCAGCAGCCGCTTGATTGGGTGCTCCCAATCGCCGCCGCGGTGGTGCTGCTCGGGTATCTGATCTCAAAGGTGGCCTCTGTTTTGGGTCCCGAGGCGCTTCGCTCGCTGATCCCCGCCGAACAGGCGCGGTGGATCGCGGGGCTGCTGGGGGCCTTGGTCTGCGTAACCTGGACTGGCCTCCTCTGGTCGAACTACACCGACAATCTGGTCGGAATGATTTTCTGGCAGATTTTCGCCGGCGCGGCGATCGATCTGTTCGTGCTCGGGTGGTTGTGCCTTTCGCTACGGGCCGCCGTTTCGCCGGCTCCGGCTCGAAGCGGCCTGACCCTGCTGTCAGGGGCTCTTACCTCCTTGGTGGCGTCGTACGCGGGTCTGGCCGTCCTGATCGAGGCGTTTCTCCGCTATGGTTGGGAGCCGAATCTTGGCTTGGTCGGCCTCCTGGTCATCCTGCTCACTGGTATGTTCCTGCTGCCGCCCGTCTTGGCAGTGTCGGGGATGGCGGCGATTTTCACCAGTCTTATGGCGGGCAAGGGTGGGCCGAAAAGCGGGGACTAGGCGGTTCCAATATCTGGTTGTTCTACCTTGAAGCCCCGGCCTTCAGGCCGGGGAGCCTCATTTGCCAACCTAGCCGTGGCCTTCAGCCGCCTGTTCGCGCAATCCAACCACCCCTGGGTACGACGGAGAACTGTCGCGGCCAGGAAACGAGCGGCCTAAAGACCGCGCTAGCAGAGCAAAGGAGGCTCCCCGGCCTGAAGGTCGGGGCTTCAAGATGGTACAACGCCTGGGCCGGGAAGGCGCCCACTCCTATGGGCTGAGGCCGGATGGGAGAGACCGAAGCGGCGGCCGGGCGTGGTGCGTCCGGAAGCACGGATGGCCTCTCCGGGCGGGGGATCGGCCTTATTCCCCTGAAATATTGCCGGTTGACGGATTATTGGTCTGGCTGCTCGTTCCGCAATAGCGCCAGCAGGCCATGCAGGGCCGCCACATAGCTGTACCAGCCAAGCCCGGCTACCTGGGCCCGGACGGCGGCCGCGATCGCCGAATGGTCGCGCCATGGCTCCCGCGCATGAATGTTGGAAAGATGCACCTCGATCACGGGGAATGGCATGGCCTTGATCGTGTCGTGCAGACTCACACTCGTGTGGGTAAGCCCGCCCGCGT
>Ga0307373_10014963_pt1 | contig 10607 bp, 8 predicted proteins | sample OX2MG_FD_202534 | JGI IMG/M metagenome (GOLD analysis project Ga0307373, IMG submission 202534) | Soil microbial communities from Risofladan, Vaasa, Finland - OX-2 | ecosystem: Environmental > Terrestrial > Soil > Coastal area > Acid sulfate soil | place: Finland: Risofladan, Vaasa | collected...
GGGCGTAGATGCCCGGGTCCGGGCTGCCGCCGTTCTCGCCGGGGATGGGCACCGAATCGATGATGTCGGTGCTGGTGGCGCCGGCGGCCCGACGCACAATCATCTCACCGCGTCCGCTATTGCCCAGGAGGAACACGGTAGCGAATTGGAAATCGAATTCGGGGATCGCGGGATCGGTCAACTGCGCCACCACGGCGCGCAGGACCTGATCCTGTGAGGCGCCGGGCAGGGCAAGCGCCCTCCCCAGGGCAGTGAGGGCCATGAAGGTGCGATTTGTCCCCTCCATCGCCTCGACCAGGCTACGGTTTTCCAGAGCGCCGCCAATCAGGTCGGCGGCCGCCTGCAAGAAGAGGCGCACGGAGGCGGGTTTGCGGGTAAGCGCCAGGGGGTCCTTCCCCTCCACTACCAGAGTGCCGCGTCCTCGTAATGGAAGCACGGCCAGTTCGTGGAGTGACAGCCCCAGAAGCGCCTCTTGCAATTCTGGATGGCTAGCCAGATTCCAGGGCTGACCGGAGGAGGCAATGGGCAACGCGGCGGCGAAGCCGCCGCTCAAGCCCTGGGCGGCGATCAGGTCGAGGCGGCGGCCCTGGTCGTCCAGGGCATAGATCGCGGCGGCATCAGTGCCCGTGGCATGCAGCACGGCCGCCAGGGCTCGTTCGATCTGCGCGTGAAAGGCCGCCACGGCGCCATCGCCATCCGGCACGATGGTGGAAAATTGCCCTACCAATTCGGTGGTGGCGCGGAAGGCCGCCAGATCCTCGGCTTTTCGCGCTTGCTCGATGGCCACCGCAGCCTCGGCGGCGGCGGCCTCCAGTTCGGCGATCCGGGTGGGGGTGAGGAGCGTCTTTCCCGCCGATCCTTCATGTTCCACGTAGTTGAGATAAAGGAGCGCCACGAGATCGGTTCCCGCCAGGAGCGGCAAGCCAACGACCGAACGGATCTTGTTGCGGCGAATGAAGCTGCTGTCTAGTTGGCTGGGGGTATCCTCCGCCACCAGGGCCCGGTGAGTCACCTTGAGCCATACGTTGGGACCATACTGGGCCGGCTGGAGATCCTCGGGCACTTTCCCCTGCTCGGCATCGGCGCGATAGCGGCGAAGTTGGTCCGCCATGTCCGGCAACGAATGAAGCAACCCCTCGTCACTGATCCCAATCGCCACCGGCGCGTAAAAAGTCTCGCTGTCGGCATCAAAGGGATAGAGGGCCACGATGTCGGCCTGGGCTATCTGCTTCATGCGCACCACCACCTCGCGGAGCAAGCCAAGGAGGTCGGTCGCGGTCTCCCCATATGTTGATGACATCCATATCTCCTTTATCTTAAGGGCGCAACGCGTTCTTCTCGAACGTACCCTCTTCCTACTCTCCAGGCTGGCCGGCGCGCGCGGTCAGGCGGTCGCGCACCTCCCAAAGTGCCGGCATGAAGCTGCGGCCCAGGCCGCGTTCCATTTCTTGGACGGCGGTGCCGCCGGTCCCGAGCGCGCCGAGGCCGATTGTCCGCTGGGTTACCCGCAGATGCTCGTACTGGAAACGGCGCAGTCCCTCGTCATAGCTGATCAGTCCTTCCGCGAGGCGGAACAGCGCGGGATGCGTGGCCGCCTCCACGTAGACCGTCTCCAGGTCCACGTTCTGGCGCCCCAGCAGCGCCTCAAAGGCGCGCCAGAGAGCGCTGACCCCGGAAAGAAGCGCCCGATAGCCGGGGGAATCCATGCCGCTCCCATGACCCAGGGTACGCCGGATGGCATGGTAGCTCCAGGGGCTCATGGTCCGCAGCAAGGTGAGTTGCTGCTGCAACAACCCCAGGACCGTGTTGGCCCGCTCCAGGGGAAACGCCGCCGCCACGGGCTGATCGCTTTCCAGCAGTCCCGAAACCTGCTCTATCTCATGCGCGATCAGCTTCATCCACAGTTCGGATACTTGATGCACGACCTGGAACTGCAACTCATCCGGATGCGCCCGCGCCTCCGGCGGCTTTTGCAAGCGCAGCAACTCATCGGTACGCAGATACTGCTCGTACTCGGTCTCGCCCATCAGGCGCTCCAGTTTCTGTTCCTCGAATGACGACTCCTACCAGCATAGTACCGCTTCGCCAGGGCGCCATACCCCATTTGGCGGAGGCCAGTGTCTGACTATCCGGCGAGATCACGCGGACCGCTGTACCGATTGGGGTACGTCCAACTCCTTGCTTGCCCGATTGAAAAGCAGACTGAGGGTCGTCAGCACATAACAGGTTCCGATGAGGATCAGGGCTGCCCGCATGCCCAGGACCGCGATCAGAAAGCCGCCGAGCAGGCCCCCAAGAGGAATGCCCGCGAAAACGCCCGCCGTGAGGGCGCCGAGCACTCGGGCCCGCAACTCCAGTGGTATACGCTGGTACCCTGCCGTCATCAAGATCGGATTCACTGGTGCGACCGCCAGGCCAAGCACGGTCATCGCGGCCAGGATCAAGGGTAAGGAGGGGTATGACGCGAGGATCCAGGCCCGCATCCCCACCAGGGTGAACGCGATGATGAGGGTAGGGCGCTTTGCCAGCGTATGTCCGTATATGAGGAACAGCACGGTGCCGACGATCGCCCCAAGCCCGAACGCCGCGTCGATCAACCCGAGATCGAGGGCGCTCCCGAAGATGCGTTTCACGTACACCGGGATGACCACATCACCCAGGGCGGCATCCAGAAGATTGGTAATCATGACCGTGCTGACAATGGTGAGAATGAGGCGGTCGCTCCGGATGTAGCGGAGTCCTTCGATCAGTTGCGCCAGGTAGCGCCGAGGCGTGTCGTCTCGCGGCCGTAGGGTGGGAGCAGGAACCATGAGCCAGACGAGCACCGCGGATACGACGAAGCTCGCGGCATCGCCCCAGAGCACGTTGCTTGGGGTAAGGAGGCCGATGAGCACACCGCCAAGTGGCGCTCCGATCAGCACGGACCCGCGCTGAATGGCCTCGAACATGGTGATCGCGCGCTCCAGCCGCACGCCCGCGAGATCAGCCAGATCCGGCGCCAGCGCCTCACGGGCCGTACTACCAGGAGCGTTGCACAATCCACGCAACAGCACGAGGACCAACAACTGCCAAAAGGCGAGGCCGACGGTGTGGTAGAGCAGGGGAATGACGGCCACCACCGCGCCGCTGGTCACATCGGCGAAGATACTCGTATACCGAAAGCCAAGACGATCGACGACCGCGCCACCGAAGAAGGACGCGACGACGATCGGCAGGGCAGTGAAGAAAGCCGTGATTCCCATCTGAGTGGCGCTGCCCGTGGTTTGGAGCACGAACCAGGGTACGGCGATGGACGTGAGCACATTGCCGACGAAGGAGACGGCATTGGCGCCCATGAGCGCGGCCAACGGCAGCCGAGTGCGTCGGACGCTCGTCATTGATCTCTATTCATGCTACACGACGTATCCTCTCAACTCGCCAGGGAGAGGGCGCTCCTTCCTTCGATCACGCGGCGACACGCCGCCCTACGAGGATACGGTACGCGGAGTATGAGTGCCGTAGGCTCGTTCGCGCCCCGCTAAACCGCGCGCCTCCTTCTGGTACCATAGGCGCGAATGAGCCTACCTCTATCGGAGGGGATAGACCGCGCGGTGATTGGACTACCCTTCTCACTTCCGTCCCCTTCTCGCGGGCGGACGGCAATCGCGCTTGCCTGCGCCGGGCTCGTCCCCCTCGGCGTTTTGCTCATGCAGCAAACCTATGTGGTGTCCTGGATCCCCATGCCGCCGTCCAGAATCCTGGATCAGGCGTTCCCCAATCCCGAGTGGGTGATATACGGCACTCTCCTGGCCCTCCTCGGCTGCCTCGGAGTCTTCTTCTTCCTCCCACCCCTGCTTGTCGTGACCAACGAGGCGCCCACCGAGGACACCGGCTTACGCTTCAGAGGACGCCCCTCCCCTATCGCCCTGGTCGTGATCGCCTGCGCGCTGGGCCTCTACGTATGGGTGATCGCGGCCGCGCACGCCCACACCGCCAACCCCTGGCTCTTGCTCCCGTTCCTGGTCGCGATTGTCCTGGCGGGGCTGGCGATCCGGACCCTGATGGAACCGGCCGCCCTCGATCCCCTCCCCCGCTGGGCGCCGATCGAGTACCTGTTCGTGACTGCCGCCGTATTGTCCTTCACCGCCTTCAACCTCTATGACCTACGCGACTGGCATTTTATCTTTTGGGGAGACGAGTGGCCGTTCTACGATCTGGCCGGAGCGGTCGCCCACGGGGTAGCCGTGGATCCTTTCAGCCAGGCCGGTGTCTACGGGATCCATCCGCTGGCGGACAGCATCTACCAGGGTCTGGTGATGCGGCTAGTGGATATGCATGCCCTGGGCTGGCGCCTCAGCAGCACCCTGGCCGCCGCGCTCCCTATGATTCCCCTTTATGCCCTCGGCCGGAGGCTGCTCGGCCCGCTCCATGCCGCTGCCGCGGTGATTATCTACGGCGCCTGTCCCCTCCTTTGGGCCTTCGCGCGGATCGGCTATAACAACAATGACCCCCTGTTCCTCATGGCCCTCTCGGCGGCGCTCGGGTACGCCGGGATGCGGCGCGACTCGGCGGTGCTGCTATTCGCCGCGGGCGCCTGCGCGGGCGGCGGCTGGTATAGCCTCTTTTCCGGGCGGCTGATGATTGGGGTCGTGTGCCTGGCTGTCCTCCTCGACTGGCCTGGGGGCCGGCGGCTGGTGGCGCGGCGGCTTGCCTTTCTCCTGCTGGGGTTCGTGCTCGTGGCGCTTCCTCTGGTGGTCAACAATGGGGATCAGACGATCAGACAGATGTTCCCCTTAATCAGCTTGTCCCAGGCGCGGACCACCGGACCGGTATCCAATCTGCTGGCCCAAAATACGGTGCGCGGAGTCTATGCCTTCCTCTATGCCACCGAGGATACGCACTATGTCTATGGTGAAGTATTCGACGTGCTTTCGGCGGGGGCGCTCTGCGTTGGCGTAACCCTGGCCCTGCGCCAGGCGCGCCATGGCGGCGCCCGCCTGATCGTGATCTGGTTCGTGGTGGGCTTGCTCCTTACGACCCCACTCTACTATGTGCCCCAGATCGCCGATACGCGCCTGATGATCGCGGTCGCCCCAGCCGCTCTCCTGGCCGCGTGGGGACTGGGCGGCGTCCTGGACGCCCTCCGACGGTTTTCGCCTTGGGCCGGCGGCCTGATGGCCAGTGTAGGGATGGCGGGCGCCCTGACGGCTATCCTGGGCCTCAACCTCCATCAGTTCTATGTCACCATAATCGCTTCACCCGCGCCTCCCTACCCGACCGCCGATCTGATTGCCGGCCTGCTCCTCGATACACCCGACACCGTGTTTCTCCTCCCAGCGGATATGTCGCGGATCGACCCCAACATGGCCCTATGCGACATCGTCCATGGGTATAGGGTCGACCCAGCCAGGGTCTTTTATCCCTATCCCTCGGGACTAGGCCCCTATTGCGCCGGAGGAATCGCCGTGCTGCCACGACCACTCCCCAATGTGCTGGTGCTTAGGGATAGCCAGGGCGCCAATCCCGCCTGCGCCGGCCTAGCCAGCGTCAGGCTGTCCAGTGAGGGAGGAGCCGTCTGGGGCTACAGCGTCCCAATGCCCCTGCTCCCCCCTGTCGCCTATTTCGAGGCATTGAAGGCGCGTGTGGGCGCCGCCTGTCCCCACCTGTCGGGCTGAAGCGCACCTCTATAGTAGGTGGGGTAGGAGGGGGTCTTTCAGCTCCTGACCCGGGTCATCTCAGGGTCATACGGCGCCTTGGCCAGAATCTCGCCTTCGCCGGAGGCGCCCCCCGCCTTCGCCGTGACCGTGACCTTGGTTCCGGCAACGGCCAGCGCGGGCGGCACGTAGCCGAGGGCCAGACTCCGCTTGAGGAAGAATCCGCGATCGCCCGATGAGATCGTGCCTACGGTCTGGCCATCAATGCTCATCGCATCGCCGGTAGCCGCCGTGAACGAGAGATCGGGGAAGGCGATCATCGCCAGCTTACGGCTGACCCCCTGCTCCTTCTGGCGCAGCAAGGCGTCGCGCCCGATGAACTGCCCTTTGTCAAAGCGTACGGTCCAGCCGACCCCCGCCTCGATGGGGCTCGTCGTCTCATCCAGGTCGAGTCCATACAGAGGGTACCGCTTCTCGATGCGCACGCTGCGGAGGGCACCCAGGCCGGCGGGGAGCATGCCGAATGGTTTCCCCGCTTCCAGCACGGCCGTATACATATGATCGGCGTATTCACCAGGGTAGAACAACTCATAGCCCAGCTCGCCCGAATACCCAGTACGTGAAATCATCGTGTTGGGCACTCCGGCCACCGTGCCGTGGACAAAGGTATAGTAGGGGAGGGCGGCGGTTGAGAGATCGGCATCGATCAGCGAGGCCAGGATGGCGCGCGCCTGAGGGCCTTGCACCGAGAGAAAAGCCTGGCCGGCGCCCAGGTTGGTGACCGTCGCGTGCAACCCTTCGGCCTGCTCGGTCAGGTAGGCGGTAACGCGATCGACGCGCGATGGCGTCGGGCACAGGCGGAACTGGGTAGGCGACAAGCGGAAGCAGGTCAGGTCGTCGATCATGCCGCCCGCGTCGTTGCATACCGAGGAGTACAACACCTTGCCGTCGGTCATGGCCGCCACATTGTTGACCAGGGTGCGCTGCAACAGCGCCTCGGCGTCCGCGCCCTTGATCTCTACGAACACCTGGTAATAGACGTCATAGAGGCCGGCCTTCTCTCGGGTCGCCAGATGTTCGGCTTCCACCGAAGTGAATTTGAAGGCGGAGTCGAAGCCAATCCGATCGACCAATTCGGCTCCCAGAGCCGCGAACTGATGATAGTACGGCGTATGACGGCGCGCCATGTCCACTCCTCCTCGATCTGGATTTTCTCGCCCGGCCTCGCCGCCGGGATGCGTGTTGGAGTACAGGATACCTGATGAGGGGAGCGCCTCGCCGGACACGGCTCAGGAGAACAAGGCGTCCAGGGCAAGCGCGAAGTCCGCGAGCGCCGGTGTCCCATCCAGGGAGTCGGAGCCGGTCAGGGACAGAATGGATTGGCGGGGGCGATGAATCTGGGCCGTCCGAGTTTTGGGGAATAGGAGCCAGACCACCTGGGCTCCGCCTGCCAGATAATCCCGCACCTTCTCGTCGATGTAGGCAGCACTCTCGGAGGCGCTGATCACCTCGGCCACCAGCGCCGGAACCTCGGGAATATACTCATTACTGCCAGCGGTGTGGTGTCTGGCCACCTGCTCGGGCGTGAGATAGCAAATATCGAGTCCGCGCACCTGATCGGGGTCGTCGGGCAGGCTAAAGCGGATCCCCGCCTCGCCGCTATCCACGCGCCCCACCAGGAGGTCGCGCGCGCTAAATCCCTGGCTTTCACTCCAGCCCAGGGCTTCCGCCTGGCGGTAAAGATAGCGCCCTATCGCTTCCACCAGCCGCGCTTCAAGCGTCCCATGTTCTCCCTTTGGCGGCGGCATATGCAGGATTTCCCCTCTCACTAATTCGTGGAGGCAGCCATCCTCCGGCTGAAGCATCAAATCGGCAAAGCTCATGCGCTGTAAGGTGGTCATAGCCAAAACATCTCCAGGCACACTCTCTTATCCATGGCGAGCGGTCACCTCAATGGTCTCGAATTGCCGGCGTACCCCACTGAGAAAAGCGTCGGAGTCTACAGGGCTAATCAGCAAGGGGCGGCCCCGCCGGCGCTCGATCAGGATCAGACGGTCCAGGTTGGTGGCATGCATGGATACGGCGCCCAGCCCGCGGAACCGGTAACGGCCGGCCCAGCCGAAGAGGCCGCCGGTACCGAAGAGGCGCAGGGCGCCATCCACGGCGGGGCGGGGTAGCGGGTGGACGGCTTTCAGGCGCGAAAGAGGGATGCGGAGGGTCCGCATGGCGCGCCGCTCGATGTAGACGGCATGGGCGTCCACCGCGTACCCTTCGGGCGTACCGGCATAGGCCAGGGCGGGCAGGATGACGAGCGGCGCGTCGAGCAGCATGATCGGCGGGGCCAACTGATGGATCATGTAGACCAGCACCAGCAGCCCCAACAAGCCGGCCAGGGTACACACGGTGCGAATCAGGGCCGCCCGATCGAGGGGCGCCGTTCGGTAGCGCTGGATCACACTACCAAGACCTTTTCAAAGTGCGTCAGGTTTCGGCAACTGTGCGCGGTCACCGCCACCAGATCCTCGATACGTACGCCGCCGATCTCCGGATCGTAGAGCCCGGGCTCGACCGTCACGATCTGGCCCTCGTGGAGCGTGTCTCCATGGCTGCTCATCCGCGGGGCCTCGTGGATTTCCAGGCCCACCCCATGGCCCAAGCCGTGAATAAAGCCGGTGGGGGGGATGCTTCCGTTCCGTAAACTGGTGGGGTAGCCCGCTTCCTCATACACGCGGCACGCGGTTTCGTAGACTTCCGTGCCGCTGATCCCATCGGCGATCACGGCCAGCACCGCTTCTTGCACGTGGAGCGTCGCATCGAACATGGCGCGGATCTCCGGCCCCGGATCGCCCTTACTCACCGTGCGGGTCATATCGGCGAAGTAGCGGTTGTCCTTGTGGCGCGGGAAAATGTCGAGGACGATCGGCGCCCCGGCGCGCAGATGGCCCGCTCCTCGGTTGTGCGGGCTGGCCGCGTCCGTGCCGCAGGCAGTGATCGTACCCTCGGCCACGCAGCGTTCCTCCAGGAACACGTGATCGATGGCCAGCTGGAGATCCTCGGCGGTGAGCGGGCGCCCGTCATGGAACAGGAAGCCGGCGCGTACCTCGCTGCCGGCGATCAGATCGATAGCGCGACGCATGGCCTTCTCGGTGGCGCGCTGGGTAATCTCTATGGCCGCGATCTCGTCCTCCCGTTTGACCAGCCGCTCGCGCGCCTTCACCTCGGGGTCGCAGATTACCTCGATCCCCCGTGCCCGCAGATAATCGGCTGTACTGAGGGGAAAAGTATCAGGCACGGTCACCACGCGCGCCCCAGCGGTTTCCAGCAACTGGCGTGCTACCTCGGCCATGGCAAGGTGGTGAGGGAGCGATTCCGCGCGGGCGCGCTGATAGCCAAGCGCGGGATCGAAATACGAACGCACGTCGGAGATCCGGGAATGCCGACGCGCCTCCTCAACCTCGAAGCCGGAGCAGACCAGGGTCTCCTGGTCTCCGGCGCGCAGATAGATCACCGGATCGCCGAATAGAAAGCCTATCGCATGATACATGTCGGCGTTATTGGTGCTTTCGCCGATCAATAGTAGGGCTCGATTGTCGGCGCTCATACCCACCGCGCTCCTTACAGCCTCGTTCGTCTTGTGCGTCATCCCCTCATCGTACCAGGGTTGGCGGAGCGGCAACATTAACATATCGTTTACAGATCGGCAATACCCCTACAACGGGCCGGGTGTACGGTAGAATCACCCCAAAAGAGTGTTAGACTGACAGAGGAACGATCTCGGCGGTCACCGAGAAGAAGTGGCGACGATCATGGTCAGGCGGGTTTGCACGATTCTGTGCCTGTTGGCGGCGCTGGGCGCCGCCTTCCCGCTTGCCGCGGGAGTAGCGCACGGCAGGCAATCGCGCGCCACGGTGGTGGGATGCGGGAACCCAATCAACCAGATCTGGTTCCAAACGGGCGCCACCCGCGTGATGGTCTGCCCCTCCACCGTGATCTCCGGCCAACTGATCCGCTTCACCGTTCACACCCGGCGGCTGGCCGACGTGACGGCCACCCTCTCGTACCCAGACGCGACCAGCACCGTGAGCAACGGCGCCGCCAACGGGCAGGGGGTCGCCGTCCTGGAAGCCCTGGTGCAATATAACCCGATCAATCGCTATGTTCAGGCTCAATTCACGGTCACCGCCACGCGCCTGGGTCATACCGATCAAGTGCTCGGCGCCTTCACCATCGCCCAGGCCACGCCGCTCGCCGATGTGCAGTTGTTGGCCCACCCGCGTTACCAGGATCGTTGGTGCCCAGTCACGCCGGAGGCCTGCCGGGTACGGGACAACACGACCATCCTTATCCGCGTGCAGAGTACCGCCGGCGCTCAGGTGAGCGTGAGCCTCCAGTATCCCGATGGCGTGCCTGAGCCATGCCCTTACAATGATCTGACTGGCAGCACCTTCGCCAACAATTCTGGCGCCTTTAGATGTGAATTGCCTGTCTCCTTCCCGCCCAAGCTAATCGGCAAGGGCGTGCAAATCCAGGTCACGGCTCAGGTGAGCTCTGGCGGCTTTACGGTCAACCGATCGCTTCCCATGATGCTCGTTGCCCGCTGATGCGGCGGCGGCTTCCGGCGCTCCTGGCGCTCCTAGTCGGCGTTGCCGTGGTCCTGGGCGGGCTCGAGATTCGCGGCGCCTTTTCCTCCACGTCGCCGCCCGCCCCGGCGCTACCGCCCAACGTGGTGGCGATCGGGAGCAATCCCCATGCCAGTCAGGAGACCGCGGTGGCGCTGGGGGTCAGCGCCGGGATCGATGACCGGCTTGATCCCAGTATCGCCGCCGTGCTGCGCGAGGCGGGCGTGCGTGTGGTCCGCTTCGGTGGTCTCGGATCCGACGACTATAACTGGGAAACCGGTTGTCGGTATGGCGACTCAGGGAGCCAGCGCGAATGCACGGGCGCGCCAGGCAAGAATGGGGCGCTGGATCAATT
>Ga0307373_10014964_pt1 | contig 10607 bp, 10 predicted proteins | sample OX2MG_FD_202534 | JGI IMG/M metagenome (GOLD analysis project Ga0307373, IMG submission 202534) | Soil microbial communities from Risofladan, Vaasa, Finland - OX-2 | ecosystem: Environmental > Terrestrial > Soil > Coastal area > Acid sulfate soil | place: Finland: Risofladan, Vaasa | collected...
GGATCTCGACCGGCGCGTCGGCGCTTTTGCGCGCGAGCGCCTGGCGAATCAGCGGCAAGCCGTGGCCGGCGATGGCGCGGTTCGTCTCGACGTCCGCCTCGGCGATCTCGCCGGCGCGGCGGTACGCCGCATCGGCGCGCCGCTCGGATGGCACCTGCAAGAGCAGCGTGCGCAGGTCCTCGACGGCCCAGCGCAGATTGACGGCGGTCGGCCGCGTCACCAGCAGCAATTCCGCGGCGTGCGCGATCGCCCCGTCGCTCGGATCGGCGCGCATGGCGAGCGCCATGCCATAGGCGGCCGTGGCGCCGATGAGCGGCGCGCCGCGCACCAGCATGGCGCGGATTGCGTGCGCCGCCTCGTCGACGCTGATGAGCCGGTGCGTCTTGAGCTCGAACGGCAATCGTGTCTGGTCGATGATGCCAACGCCGGCACCGTCGGCCTCGAGCCAGATGCTGCGCATCGCCCGGCCCGCGACCTTCATCGCCTCAGGCCTTGCGCTTCTTGCCTTTGGGCGCCGGACGCAGGACGCGGCCAGCGACGGCGGCGAGCTTTTTCATCAGCTTGGGATCGCGCTTGTCCGGTGCGGTGATCAGCGCATGGTCGAGCGCGTGATCGCATCCTTGCGGACAATGCGAACGGTCGCGCGCGATCAGCGGCACGAGTGCCTTGACCAGCCCCTTCGCCTTGTCGGCATTGGCGAGCAGGGTCGCGATGATCATCTCGACCGTGACGTGATCGTGGTCGGGATGCCAGCAATCGAAATCCGTCACCATCGCCACGGTGGCGTAGCAAATCTCGGCCTCGCGGGCGAGCTTGGCCTCGGGCATGTTGGTCATGCCGATCACGTCGCAGCCCCATTCGCGATAGAGCCGGCTTTCAGCGAGCGTCGAGAACTGCGGCCCTTCCATCACCAGATAGGTGCCGCCGCGCGTCAATGCGATTTGGGTGCTCTTGGCCGCCGCGGCCAAGTGCCCGCCGAGCCGCGCGCAGACCGGATGCGCCATCGAGACATGCGCGACGCAGCCGGTGCCGAAGAAGCTCTTGCTGCGCGCGAAGGTGCGGTCGATGAACTGGTCCGCCAGCACGAAGCTGCCGGGCGGCAGGTTCTCGCGGAACGAGCCCACCGCCGAGAGCGAGATCAGGTCAGTGACCCCGGCGCGTTTCAGCGCGTCGATGTTGGCACGATAGTTGATCTCGCTCGGTGGAATCGGATGGCCGCGGCCGTGGCGCGGCAGGAAGACGAGCTCGACATCGCCAAGCCGACCGAAGCACAGTGCGTCGGACGGTTGGCCGAACGGCGACTTGACCCGGCGCCAATGGACACCGGTCATGCCGTCGATCTGATAGAGGCCGCTCCCGCCGATGATGCCGATGACGCGCGCGGTCATCGCGACTCCCCCGAAGCCTGGGGCGCAGTCAACCAGCCATCTGTCGCCCAGACAATAGAAATTCTGTATTGTTTAAACGAGATACCAGAATAATGAGCGCGCTGATTTTTCGGGGTTACGCCAACAGTTAACAGGTATTCGGGGAGAAAGATTATGCCCGGATCACGTGAGCTCATTCTGATTTTTGGTGCAGGTGCGACTCGTGGTGCTTTAGAAAAGCAGCTCCTTGAAAAACAACTTCCTCCCCCGCCGCTGGACAAAGATTTCTTCGAAATCGCCGGTCAGTTAAGAGGGCGCCGTACCGGTAAGTTGGCTGCGCGCGTGATAAATGACGTGTTCAAACTTTATGGTCGCGTGAACGGTATCGGTCTCGAACAGTATTTTCAGGACATCGAGACAAGAGCCGAAATTGGCCAGTTCGCTAAGACACAAAACCAACCCAAAGACTGGGGAAAGCGCAAAGCCGACCTAGAAGAACTGATCCGGCGAGTGCTGCTGCATACAACGTGCGACTTCGATGTGAGTCCGGCGAAGTCGTTATCGAGCGATTCCCACGCGACAATTCTTCGACGGCTTCAACGAAAGGACACTGTGATTACGTTCAATTACGACACCGTTATAGAGGAATCCGTTCCGCAAGAACGACAAATCTGGAAACCACGCGATGGGTACGGGGTACTCGCTGGCGGGATAAATAACGAATGGGCCAAGAATTGGTGTGCAAAGCGATCCATAAACTCAAACACCAATAGTATGATCCATGTTCTAAAGCTTCATGGCAGCCTGAACTGGACCCTCAACCGCAACAAAGCTGTTCGATTAAAGCCTCGGCCCTACGTTGTACGATCGCGAGGCACGGAACCTGTTTTCGACAGGTGCTCGATCTTACCGCCGGGTTGGCATAAACGGATATCCGTCAACCCTTACAAAAACCTTTGGCGCGAGGGGCGGCTGAGACTCGAACGCTGTTCATCGCTCGCCATCATTGGATATTCCCTACCAGAGACGGATCTTCTCGCGCGAGCGCTATTCGCAGAAATATGCCGTTTGCGCGCTGCCCGTAAAAATTATCTTGCTCACCTTTATTTGGCTGACCCGAGTGAACTTGTAAAAAATAAGTTTGTCGAATTATTTATCCCTGCCCTCGGACCAAAAGGCCGGGTGTACCGGTACCAAGACATCAAAGAGCTAAGTGCGGCCTGGAGAAAGCATGCGCCTCGCAGATAAATCTGCGAACACCCTCAACCGCGGCTTAGCGGTCTGTTTTCAGTGCTCGACGTCGGACCAGACGCGGCGCTTGGCGCCGTAGAGCACGCCGGTCATCGCCAGCAGGAACAGGATCACCTTGGCGCCGGTGCGCTTGCGCTGCTCCGTCATCGGGTCCGAGGCCCAGGTCAGGAAGGTCACGACGTCGTGCGCTTCCTGCGGCAGCGTCGCCTTGGTGCCATCGGCGTATTGCGCCGAATCGTCCTGCAGCGGCTGTGGCATGGCGATCTGATGTCCAGGGAAATAGAGGTTGTAGTTCATCCCCGACCGCATCGTGACGTTCTTCGGCGGCTCGCGAAACCCGGTGAGAATGCCGTAGACGTAGCGCGGACCGCCTTCGCGCGCCTTGATGATGTCCGATAGATCGGGCGGCACCGCGCCATTATTGGCCGTGCGCGCCGCATTCTCGTTCGGGAAAGGCGCGACGAAATGATCCGCCGGCAGCGCCGCGCGCTGGATCGGCTGGCCATCCTTGCCGATGTCGGCGACCTGCTTCTGCGCCGCGATCGCCTTCACCTCGGCGGCGGTGTAGCCGAGACCGTCGGGGCCGGCGAGATCGGCGTAGGTGAGCAGGTTCATCGAATGGCAGGCCGAGCAGACCTGGCTGTAGATCTGGAAACCGCGTTGCAGCGCCGCGCGGTCGAAGGTGCCGAATGGGCCCTCGAACGACCACGACACGTCAGGCAATGGCGGCGCGCCCGCGTCCGCAGCCTGCGCTCGCGCGGACTGGGCCGGTTGCGCGAGCATCGCCGCGGCGATCACTGCGCCGGCGAGCAGCGCCGGCACCACGAGACGCGGCTTCATGGCTTTGCCCGCGTCGCGGCCGCGCCAGCCAGCGCGCCGCCGCCGCGTTTCTTCAAGACCGCCTCGGAAATGCTCGGCGGCAGCGACAGCGGCCGCTCGAACCAGCCGATCAGCGGCATCAGCACGAGGAAATGGAGGAAGTAGTAGATCGTGCCGAGACGCCCGACGACGATCCAGATGCCTTCCGGACGATGCGCGCCGACGGCGCCGAGCGCGAAGGCGTCGATCACCAGCAGCCAGAACACCCATTTATAGACCGGACGGAAATAGGCGCTGCGCACCTTCGACGTGTCGAGCCAGGGCACGATGAACAGGATGAGGATCGAGGCGAACAGCGCGCAGACACCGAGCAGCTTGTTCGGGATCGCGCGCAGGATCGCGTAGAACGGCAGCAGGTACCATTCCGGCACGATCTCCGGCGGCGTCTGCAGGGGATTGGCCGGAATGTAGTTCTGCGGATCGCCCAGCACGTTCGGGAAATAGAACACGAAAGCCGCAAACACGATCAGGAACACGCTCAGGCCGAGCATGTCCTTGTACGTGTAATAGGGGTGGAACGGCACGCTGTCCTGCGGGCCCTTGCGGTCGATGCCGAGCGGATTGTTCGAGCCGTGCTGGTGCAGCGCCACCATGTGCAGCCCGACAACGCCGAGGATCACAAACGGCAGGAGGTAGTGGAGCGCATAGAAGCGGTTGAGCGTCGGATTGCCGATGGCGAAGCCACCCCACAACCAGGTGACGATATCCTTGCCGATGCCGGGAATGGCGCCGAACAGGTTGGTGATCACGGTCGCGCCCCAAAAGCTCATCTGGCCCCACGGCAGCACGTAGCCCATGAAGGCGGTCATCATCATCAGCAGGATGATGACGACGCCGAGCATCCACAGCAGCTCGCGCGGCGCCTTGTAGGAGCCGTAGTACAGGCCGCGGAAGAGGTGGATGTAGACGACGATGAAGAAGAACGACGCGCCGTTCATGTGGATATAGCGGATCAGCCAGCCGTAATTGACCTCGCGCATGATGCGCTCGACCGACTGGAAGGCGTCGTTGACGTTCGGATCGTATTGCATCGCCAGGAAGATGCCGGTGACGATCATGATCGTCAGCATGACGCCGGCGAGCGAACCGAAGTTCCACCAATAATTCAGGTTCTTCGGCGTCGGATATTCGTTGAGCTCGTGATCGAGAAAGGTGAACACCGGCAGGCGGTGATCGATCCATTGCACGAGCTTGTTCTGCGATACTGCCATGGCGCCGCCTCAGATCTGCACGATCGAGCTGAATTCCCAGGCCGTGTTCGGCGGGTTCTCGCCGATCCGGACGGTCTTGTCGTTGACGAAATGATGCGGCGGCACCGGCAGGTTGTAGGGCGCGGGCACGCCGTTGAAAACGCGACCCGACAGATCGTACTTCGAGCCATGGCACGGGCAGAAATAGCCGCCGGGCCAGGCGGGGCCGAGGCTGCCGCCGGGTTGCGGCGTGAATTCCGGAATGCAGCCGAGATGCGTGCAAATGCCGACCAGCACGAGATAGTCGGGCTTGATCGAGCGATGCCAGTTCGCGGCATAGGGCGGCTGCTGCAACACCTCTGAATTGGGATCGCGCAACAGGCTGGTGTCGCTTGGCTCCTGGAGCTTCTTCAGTTCGGCCGGCATGCGATGGGTGATGAAGATCGGCCGCGATCGCCAGAGCACGATGATCTGCTGACCGGGCTGCAGACCCGAGAGGTCGACATCGATCGGCGCGCCGGCCGCGAGCACGTCGCGTGCCGGATTCATGCTCGAGACCAGAGGCCACAGCGAAACGGCGGCGCCGACGCCGAGCAGCGCGTTGCCGGCAATCACGAGGAAATCGCGCCGCGTGCCGCCCGTTGCGTGCGCGTCAGCCGTCGGTGAATGCGCCGAATCTGCCATTAATCCCCTCTTCGCCCCGCTCGAAGCCCGGGCGCAAGCTACAGGCTTGAACGAAAGCTTGTATGCGACATCCTGCCGCACGAACGGCTGAAATCCAAGCGAACGCGCCGTGCGCGGGTCTTGCCAAGCCGACGAATTCATCCCCAAGGTGCGATCATGCGCCTGGCCCTCTATGAGCCCGACATCCCGCAGAACGCGGGCGCAATCCTCCGTCTGGGCGCATGTTTCGGCGTCGCGGTCGACATCATCGAGCCGTGCGGCTTCGTGCTCGACGACCGCCGATTGAAACGCGCCGCGATGGACTATCTCGCTCGCGCGGAGATTGCGCGGCATGCGTCGTGGGACTCGTTTCGGCCGTCGTGCCGCAGCCGGCTGGTGCTGCTTTCGACCAAGGCGCACCTCCCCTATCATCGCTTCGCCTTCGCCCGCGACGACGTGCTCCTGCTCGGGCGCGAGACCGCGGGCGTGCCGCCGGAGATCGCCGAAGTCGTGGACGCGAGCGTGCTGATACCGATGCGCCCGGGCCTGCGCTCGCTCAACGTGGCTCTCGCCGCGGCGGTCGTGCTCGGCGAGGCGCTGCGCCAGACCGCGCTGCTGCCGGAACCGGGGACATGAGCGACGCGGCCCAACAGCAGGCGGATGCCGCGCAGTGGTTCGACGAACTGCGCGACAAGCTGTGCGCGGTGTTCGAAGCGATCGAGGACGAATACGCGGCGGCGCGGACAGACGAGGGGCCAGCCGGCCGCTTCGCGCGCAAGCCATGGCAACGCGAAGGCGGTGGCGGCGGAACGATGGCGTTGATGCACGGCCGGGTCTTCGAGAAGGTCGGCGTCAACGTCTCGACGGTGTGGGGCGAGTTCTCGCCCGAGTTCCGCGGACAGATGCCGGGGGCGGAACGCGATCCGCGTTTCTGGGCCTCGGGCATCTCGTTGGTCGCGCATCCGCGCTCGCCGCTGGTGCCCGCGGCGCACATGAACACGCGGCACATCCGGACGACCAAGGCGTGGTTCGGCGGCGGCGCCGATCTCACGCCGGTGTTTCCGGACGAAGCCGACACGCGCGATTTCCATGCCGCGCTCGAAGCCGCCTGCGCGGCGCACGACGCCGCCTACTATCCGCGCTTCAAAGCGTGGTGCGACGAGTATTTCTTCCTGAAGCACCGCAACGAGCCGCGCGGCGTCGGCGGGATATTTTACGACGACTTGGCGAGCGGCGACTGGGCGCACGACTTCGCCTTCACCCGCGCGGTCGGCGAGGCGTTCCTCCGCATTTATCCGCGGCTGGTGCGGCGGAACATGCTGCGGCCGTGGAGCGACGAGCAGCGCCGGGCGCAGCTCATCAAGCGCGGGCGCTACGTCGAATTCAACCTGCTCTACGACCGTGGCACGCTCTTTGGCCTCAGGACCGGCGGCAACGTCGAGGCGATCCTGATGTCGCTGCCGCCGGTGGTGCTGTGGCCCTAGGCGTCAGCCGGCCTCTTCCGGCGGTTTGCGCCGGCCGAAGGACGCGAGCAGCAGCACATCGTAAATCCCTTTGAGGCCGCCGGCGAGCAGCGCCGGCCAACCGAATGGCGAAGCCGCCAGCAGCCAGCCGGCGAGGACCGGCGCCAGCGCCGCGGCAAGGCTGCGCGGCACCGCCGTGACGCTCGCCGCCGCTGCGCGCTCGGGCGGCGTCACCACCGCCATGACATAGGAGGTGCGCGTCGGCACATCCATTTGCGACAGCGAACACCGCACCAGCCACAGCGCCACCGCGATCCACAGCTTGGGTGCGAAGGCCATCGCGATCAGGCAGAGATTTGACGGCAAATGCGTGAACACCATCGTATTGACGAGCCCGATGCGCGCGGCGATGCGGCCGGCAGCGACGTAGGATGCCGCCGACGCCAAGCCGCTCCAGAAGAAGATCGTGCCCGCCACCGCAAGCGACAGTCCGAAGCGCTGGAACAGCCAGAGCGCGAGCAGCGATTGCACGATCAAGCCGCCGCCGAAGGCGTCGAGGCTGAAGAGCGCGGCGAGGCCGAGGACGATGTTGCGCGACGGGCCGAGCGGCGCCGCCGGCACTTCTGGCTTCGGATCGAGGCTCGCCGGCAAGCGCCGGTAGAGGTGATAGCTCGCGAGGCCGAGCAGCGCATAGAGACCGAACATCCAGCGCAGCGAATCGAGGAAGCCGAGCCCGAGAGCACCGCGTGCAAGCTCGGGCAGGCCGGCGGCGAGCGCGCCGAGCGCGCCGACCAGTGAGCCGACCAGACTGTAGAGCACGAAGGCGCTGGTGCGCGCGCGGGCCGGCGCCGCCTCGGCTAGCAAGGCCTGCTCCAGCGGCACGAACAGGCTGACGTCGCCCGATCCCGGATTGAGCGTGCCGAAGAAGGCGATCAGCACCAGCGGCCAGAAACGCTCCAGGCCCGCAAAGCCGATGCCCGTGCCGATCATCAGCAACGTCGCGATCACCAGCAGCCGGCGCCGACCATAACGGTGCGACGTGAAGCCAACGATGACGGTGGCGGCTGCCGAGCCGGCCAACGTCGCGGCGGTTATGAGTCCGATCTCGAACGCATCGAAGCCGAGCGCCTCCAGGTAGACCGGCAGCAACAGGCTGACGAAGCCGTCGCCGAATGCACGCAAGCCGCGCGCCCAGTAGAGCGGCACGGCAGCCGGCGAGACGCCAGCAGGCAGGAAGCGCATCATCGCCGGCGCTACGCCAGATGTGTCAGCGCTTCGCCGCCGAGCGCACCCAGGGCGACGACCGCCCAGGGCGGCACACGCAGGCGCAGCAGGACCAACGCCGCCAGCGCAAACGCAAGGTCGATCCAGCCAAACACCGCGCTGACGAAAACCGGCCGGTAGAGTGCTGCCAGCAGCAGGCCGACGACGACGGCGTTGACGCCCTTGAGCGTCGATTGCATGGCGTGGTTGCGGCGCAATTCGCTCCAGAACGGCAGCGTACCCAAGATGAGCAGCGAACCCGGCAGGAAGATCGCGATGAGCGCGATGATGCCGCCGGCCAGGCCGCCCGGCGGCGGCTGCATCGCCACGCCGAGAAAAGCCGCGAAGGTGAACAACGGTCCGGGCAATGCCTGAGCGGCACCGTAGCCGGCGAGAAAGGTATCTTGGTTCACCCAGCCCTTCGGCACCACCACCGCATCGAGCAGCGGCAGGACCAGATGGCCGCCACCGAACACCAGCGAGCCCGAGCGATAGAAACCGTCGAACAACTGCGCGGCATTCGATTGCGTCGCCGCCGCCATGACCGGCAATAGCACCAGCAAGACGGCAAAAAGAACAAGCGCCGCGATCGCCACGCGCCGCGACACGGGCGGCGCAAAGTGCAACGTCGACGCGCGCGCGTCGGCCGACAGGAACAGCCGGCCAACCGCAGCGCCGAGAGCGATTGCGGCGAGCTGGCTCCAGCTCGACGGCAGCAGCAGCACGATGGCGGCGGCGGCGAGCGCCAGCGCGCCGCGCGGCACATCGTTGGCGAGGCGTTGCGCCATCTGCCATACCGCGAGCGCCACCACGGCCACCGCCACCAGCATCAAACCGTGCAGCCACGCCGCGCCCGCGAGACCGCCCAAATGGGCGACGCCGTAGCCGAGCCCGCCCATGATCAGCGCCGACGGCAGGGTGAAACCGAGCCAGGCGCAGAGCGCGCCGGGCAGGCCTGCACGCAGCAAGCCGACGGCGAGGCCGAACTCGCTCGACGCCGGGCCCGGCAGGAATTGCGCCAGAGCCAGCAGATCGGCGAAGCCGGCCTCGTCCAACCATTTGCGCTTGGCGATGAATTCGGCGCGGAAATAGCCGATATGCGCCGCCGGCCCGCCGAAGCACGTCAGGCCGAGCCGCAGGAAGACGCCGAGGATCTCGAGTGGAGAGGAGCGTGTCTCCGGCGCTATCGCGACGTCAGCCATGGGCGCGCCGGTTCAACTCGGCACGGCACTGTGCCGCGGTGGCGCGAAAATCGCCCTTGATCCACCACGCTTCGAGCGCAGCGAGGAGCTTGCCGATCTGCGGTCCCGGCACGATTCCGGCGGCGACGAGATCGCGACCCTTGAGCGGAAACTGCGGCGGCCTCCAGCCTTGCGCCAGACGCAAGAGCGGCGCCACACGGCGCCGCCCAACACCGCGCGCCGCCGCCGCGAGCAACAAGCGATCGCGATAGAGTTCGGGCCCCCAGCGATAGAGCGCACGCCGCTGCGCCGCGCGGGCGCCATTGAGATCTGCGGCCGGCTTCGCCAGCAGCGCGGTTAGCCGGTTGCGCTGCGCACCCGACAGCTTCAACCGCTCGGCCACCGCCGCTGGGTCGCGTGCGACCAGCGCCGCGAGGCGGCGGATCGGATCAGGCTGCGGCTCGAGCGCAACGAGGCGACGCAGCCGGATGAGGCCGCCGGCTTCCGGCAACAGCACCTTGAGCACGCCGTCGGCCTGCATCAGGCGCAAGGCCCGCGCCGGGTCGAGCGCCGCCAGCAGCTTCAATGTCTCCACGGCAACGCGCTCGGCCGAGAGCGTCGGCAGCAGAGGCACCGCTGCGCGGCATGCGGCGCGCGCCGCCCGATCGCCGCTGCCTTTGCCGTAATGCGCGAAGAAGCGGTAGAAGCGCAACAGCCGCAGCACATCCTCGCGGATGCGCGTCGCCGGGTCGCCGACGAAGCGGACGCGGCCGGCCTTGAGATCGGCAAGGCCGCCGACATAGTCGTAAATCACGCCGCGCGCGTCGAGCGACAGCGCGTTCATCGTGAAATCGCGGCGCTGCGCGTCGGCACCCCAATCGGCGTCGAAGGCGACCTTGGCATGTCGACCATAGGTCTCGACGTCGCGCCGCAGCGTGGTGATCTCGAAACTGCGCTTCGGCGTCACCGCCGTCACGGTGCCGTGGGCGATGCCAGTCGGCACCGCCCGGATGCCGGCCGCACTCAGCCGCTCCATCACCGCCTCGGGTTTGAGTGGCGTGCCAAGGTCAATGTCGATCACGGCTCGGCCGAGTACGGTATCGCGCACCGCGCCACCGACGAAGCGCGGCGCTCCATCCGCCACCGTCAGCGCGCGCACGACGCGCCGCGTCGCGTTTTCGCGCATCCAGCGCGGCGGCCTGATCCGCATCGCCTCGGCCATCAGTGTCCGCCCGGCGGGACCATCTGGCCCGGCACGAGGCGGCCGTCTTCGACATGAGACGGCACGTAACGTCCCGACCCGGAGCCGCCTGAGCCGACGCCGATGATCACCAACGCCGCCGCCGCCGC
>Ga0307373_10014970_pt1 | contig 10602 bp, 11 predicted proteins | sample OX2MG_FD_202534 | JGI IMG/M metagenome (GOLD analysis project Ga0307373, IMG submission 202534) | Soil microbial communities from Risofladan, Vaasa, Finland - OX-2 | ecosystem: Environmental > Terrestrial > Soil > Coastal area > Acid sulfate soil | place: Finland: Risofladan, Vaasa | collected...
AAGACCCTGGGGTGGGATACTCCAGCCGAACGGTTCAACGAGCTTGTCGCGGTCACCTCTTGAATTCGCCGCAGGTTGCTCTGCGGGTTCCACAATCGCCTCCGGAACCAGCGACCACCCCCACCCAGGAGGTAGGGCGCCCCGGGCCGCCCAAGGCCGGCCCTGGCGATCCGGGCTTGGCTCGGGCACGCGGTGGCTCGGCTTTGGGAGAGAAGTATGGTGGCGCGCGGTGGATCTGAAGTCGATGACCCAGACGGCAAAGGCGCTGGTCGCTCCGGGGAAGGGGATCCTTGCGGCCGACGAGAGCACGCCGACGATGAAGAAGCGCCTGGCGGCCGTCGGTCTCGAGTCGACCGAGGAGCGACGCCGCGCCTACCGTGAGATCCTCTTCACAACGGAAGGGATCGGCCAGTTCATCAGCGGGGTGATCCTCTTCGACGAGACCATCCGCCAGCCGGCCTCCGATGGTCGCGCGCTCGTTGAGGTGCTGCGCGATCAGGGCGTGATCCCGGGCATCAAGGTCGACAAGGGTACGAGCCCTCTGGCGGGCTTTCCCGGCGAGCTGGTCACCGAGGGCCTCGACGGGCTCAGAGACAGGCTGGCCGATTACGCCTTGATGGGGGCGCGCTTCGCCAAGTGGCGGGCGGTCGTCTCCATCGGCGAGGAGCGGCCAAGTTCGACAGGCATCGAGGCGAGCGCGCACGCCCTTGCCCGCTACGCGGCGCTCTCCCAGGAGGCCGGCCTGGTGCCAATCGTCGAGCCCGAGGTGCTCATGGACGGTCCCCACAGCCTCGAGCGCCACGGCGAGGTCACCGCGGCGACGCTGCGGGCGCTCTACAAACACCTCGCCCGCCACCGGGTGGTTCTCGAGGCGAGCCTCCTCAAGCCGAACATGGTCCTCTCGGGCACCGAGCACGGGGTCCAGGCGGGCCTCGACGAGATCGCCGAGGCCACGATCGGGGTGCTCAGACAGGCCGTTCCCGCCGCCGTGCCGGGGATCGTCTTTCTCTCCGGCGGTCAGTCCGACGAGGAAGCGACCGCTCGCCTGGACGCCATCAACAGGCGGGCACCACAGCCCTGGGAGCTGAGCTTCTCCTTCGGCAGGGCGCTCCAGGCCCCAGTCCTACGGGCGTGGGCCGGCGAGGAGACCAACCGCCGAGCAGCCCAAGCCGCCCTCCTCCACCGTGCCGCCATGAACGGGGAGGCACGCCACGGCCAGTACCGGCCCGACATGGAACAGCTCGCGACGCCGCCGACCTGACAGGTCCGCCGGCCGAGGACGGATGCATGGAAGACCACCGGCCGTCGCGAAGCATCGGTTCACCTGAAGGGCACCAAAGTCGCCTTCGTGACGGCGTCAGCCGAGGCCGTCCATGATCAGAAGACTCTCTCACCATCGCGGTCGTTGTTTGGGCTCCTCGCAGCCGCCGGCTCCAACTAGCGAACGATGACGAGCGAACACTTGGCGTGAAGAGAACATTTCTGGCTCACGGATCCAAGTAGGAGTCCTTTGAACCCTCCGAAGCCCCTTGAGCCGATGACGAGTAGGTCAGCTCCATCGCTCGCCTCGATGAGCACCGTTGCCGGTGACGCTTCGTGTGTCTCGGTGGTTGTGGTTACCCGAGGTGCCAACGTGGCCACTCGTTCCGCAGCCTCCCCGACGAGTCCATCCATGCCCTCTTGAATCTCGTCTTGGCTGACGAAGACGTAGCCCGGCTCATAGGCGGTGTGGATCTCCAGAACTGCGCCGGAGCGGTCAGCCTCGGCTGCGGCCCAATCGAGGGCCCTGGCTGCCGGTTCCGAGCCGTCGACCCCGACCACGATCCTATGGCGAGAGCCTGCGGATTCGGCGTTGCCTGCTGGTTCGGTTGACATCCTGGTCACGCCTTTCCGGCTCGCGCTTCCTTTTCGCCGCTCGCATAGGGCAACCTAACCGTGCGGTGGACATGGGTCAATCGTCCGAAACCTGCCGGATCTGGAAGATCCCGACGATGGCCCCAAAAGGAGACCGAGGCAATCCAGCCAACGATATGCCCACATTGGTCTACCGTTGATCTGGGTGAGCGGCGGTCGAGCGCGAATGTCGCCGGAACGACATTCCCATGGGGTACCGCGTGCGCCGGCACCTGACCGGCCCAGCGAGATCGGGACGTCTCCGACGCCCGACGCAAATGCGGCGAGCGGCTTGTTAGTTCGGCCCCTCTTCTTCATGTTCGCTCACATCTGGGATCGCTGTGGCCATTCGTTGCAAGATGCCGATGACCATGGCGTCATCCGCCTTCGAGGGGATTTGTGAGGCGGAAACGCCCAGATCGGCAACTTCGCTGCCCTCGCTGCGCAGCTCGACACAGACGGGCACTGACGGATACATCCGCCGATGGGCGTCGAGGAGCGCCCGACCAGGCTCGCCTGGCATCGCGTCGACGATGAGGTCGGCGCCGGCGACCAAAGGGCAGGGTTCGCCGCGCAAGGCCGGGCACTGTGACCAGCCCCTCCGCGGGCCCGGACAGGCGAGCACCTGAAACCCGGCCTTTCGGGCGGCCTCATCGGCATGCCAGTGTCCGCCCGGCACCTCGAGGAGGATCCTCTGTCGATCGTGCGAACCGGGCCAGCTCGGCACGCGGTTCGTGGTCCCGATGGCGACGCGAACGATGGCAGGTTGCGCGTACTGGTCGAGGACAGCGAAACCCCGGCTATTCAACAGTGAGAGCATCGGACGGTTCTCGACCAGGACCTCGGCCTCGAGGTTCTGGACTCCCCGGGCCGCTGCCTCCTCGACCAGAGCGTCGAGCAGGTAGGGCCCGATCCACCCACGGGAGTCTTCGGCGACGGTGATTCCAAATTCCCCGTTCCCATCGCCGATTGGCTCGTACCCCGCCTCACCTACGATGCGGCTCGTGTCGTCTGGTTCGTCGATGGCGGCCACGAGCCCGAACCCACCACGTTCTTCGGCCTTCGTCATCTTTTCGACGAATCGCTCGGGCGGGGCATGGGCGGTGAAGAACCGGCGGTAGAGGTCGTCCTCACTAAGGGCGGCGTAGAGGGCGATCAGGCCTGGTGCATCCGCTTCTCGCACGGCTCGGATCGAAAGTATCCGTGACCCTGGAAGTTCGACGCGACGATGGGCTCCTCCGAGTTCCGGATCGCTGGCCGGTAACATGATCCCATCATCGAGGTCGGCGGTCCTCATGGCAAGGGCTGCACCCGCCTTTGTGGATCGCCATGGGCGAGTCTGCGGTGCCATCTGCTTGGGCCCCCCACCACCTTGGCCACCCGGACCAGCGTCGACAACTCGCGGAGTTGCCTCCGTCACTACCGCGACGCAACCCCCGAAGCGACGCGGGCCCGGTGAAGGTGAACGGCCAACAGGGGAGGGTGCGGCATGTTCTTGCCGCTTGGGACCTTTGGCCCTCCTCGAGGATCACAGCTTCCCTCAAACTGGGGAATGAGCCTTGGGTTCGAACCGCGTAATGAACCGAGTGGACGTGCAGCGATGAGGGGAAGACTGATGAAAGAGCCTGAAGGAAGGGAACAGGATGTCGCTCAGAGCAGGCCGGGGGAAGGGGGAGAGGGAGGCGACGGTGATTCGCACCATGAAGGAGTCTGTGCGAATTGCGGCATGGATGCCCACCTTCATGAGGGCTTGTGCCGCCACTGTCACCAACTCGCGCTCGACGAGCGAAGGACGGGGGCTTTCATGCAACGCGGACCGCGTCCGGAACCTCCGCATCAAGTACCTTCGGTTCCGTCTCACAGCACCACTCGCTGGCGGCACCGAGGCGCCTGATCTCGCGGCGCTGGCGTGTCGATCGGCCTGCCCCACTCGCCCGTGAAGGCCTTGAAATCACTTGTTCGGCGGTCAGCGCGACGGCCTACTCGAAGATGAAGGCCTGGGCGGTATGCCACACCTCCGCCGCACCGAACGGCAGACCGAGGGTGACATCCCCGGCCCGAGAGCTCGTCAGCGTGGCAACGGGGGCCGCAAGGGTGAGAGAAGCGACGATGGTGGGAGGGTATCTTCTCTCGCCTCGGGTTCGAGGTGAGCCGGACCTTGGCGGACGGTTTGAAACCGCTGGGCCTCGATCCTCAGCACTTCGGGCTCCTCCGTGCCCTCCAGTTCACCGAGGGTGAGTCATAGCGAGCCATCGGTGAAACCCTGAGCATCCCGCCGAACCGGATGGTCGCCCTTGTCGATGATCTCGGGGCGTTGGGCGCGGTAAAGCGGGTCAAGCACCCGACCGACCGGCGCGCCCACGCCCTGTCCCTTACCCCGAAGGGACAGAAGCTGTTCGAGAGCGCCTTTGCCGTCGCCATCTCCATCGAAGATCGCCTCTGCGGGAACATCTCCGGAGACGACAAGAAGCGGCTTCTCGAGCTGCTCGGTCATCTGAACAGCCTCACCGACTCGCCCGAGGGTGTGCAACCCCGGGCTTTCGGCCTAGTGCCTGCCCGAGACGTCCACCCCAGCCGGTATCGCACCCCGGTGACACAACCGTTTCCTACCATCGGGGAATGCCGAAGACCGTGAAGCGTCACCGATGCATCGACTGTGGAGCCACCTCCGCCCAGTGGGTCGGCCGGTGCCCGACCTGCGGGGAGTGGAACACCCTGGTCGAGGAGTCAGAGCTCGATCCGTTGGTGCAGGCGGTGAACGAGCTCGATCTGTCGTTGATGCCGGTACCCCTCTCGTCGGTGGATGTGACCGAAGCCGCCGCCATCCCTTCCGGGGTGGAGGAGTTCGACCGGGTGCTCACCGGTGGGCTGGTGCCCGGCTCGGTGACCCTGCTCGGCGGGGAGCCGGGGATCGGGAAGTCCACGTTGCTGCTCCAGGTTCTGGCCGCCCGGGCCGCGGCGGGCCACCGGGTCCTGCTGGTGTCGGCGGAGGAGTCCGCTCACCAGGTTCGGTTACGGGCCGAGCGGCTGGGGCCGGTTCCCCCCGGACTGTTGATCCTGGCGGTGACCGACGTCGGAGCGGTCATCAACGCGGTGGTCGAAGCCGAGCCCGAACTGGTGGCGGTGGACTCCATCCAGGCGGTGGCCATCGGTCCCGCTACCGCCGGTGAGCGCCGGGCCGGCGGGGTCCCGGGGAGCGTCACCCAGGTCCGGGAGTGCGCTGATCAACTGGTCGGGCTGGCCAAGGCCCGTCAGGTGGCCGTCGTGCTGGTCGGTCATGTCACCAAAGACGGCGCCCTGGCCGGACCGAGGACGCTCGAGCACATGGTGGATACCGTGCTCAGCTTCGACGGCGACCGGCACCACGCCCTCCGCATTCTGATGGCGGTGAAGCACCGGTTCGGGCCGACCGGAGAACTCGGGTTGTTCGAGATGGGCGACCACGGGCTCACCGTCGTGGACGACCCCGGGCGCCTCCTGTTGGGGGACCGCATCACTGGCGTCCCCGGAGGAATCGTGCTCCCGGCTATGCAGGGACGTCGGACTTTGCTGGTGGAGCTTCAGGCCCTGGTCGCCACCGGGTTGACCGCGCAGTCGAAACGCTCGGTGGTCGGCCTGGACGCAGGCCGGCTCACCATGATTCTGGCGGTGCTGGACCGCCACGTGGGGATCCCGTTCCTCGGTTACGACGTCTTCGCCTCGGTCGCCGGGGGGATCCGGGTGACCGAGCCGGCCGCCGATCTCGCCGTGGCCCTGGCGGTGGCGTCGGCGGCGATCCGGCTGCCGCTTCCGGCCGATCTGGCTGCCGTCGGCGAGATCGGTCTGGCCGGGGAGGTCCGACAAGTCACCAATCTCCCCCGCCGGCTCGAAGAGGCGTCCCGGCTCGGTTTCACCCGGGTGGTGGTGCCGGCCTCGTCTCCGCCCGGTCCCCCGGGATTGGAGCTCATGCGGGTGGAGACGGTGAGAGACGCATTCATGCGACTCGGCTACCGGGGTCTCGATGATCCTGGCGAATGGCCGGGTGGGGATCCTCGCGACTCGCTTGACGAGGACGACCGACTGGACTGACAGGTACGCTGCGGTGGTGGTGAGCGCACGCCAGAGCTCGGCTCTCGACGAAGCCCTGGCGATGGCGGCTCCCGGGCGTCCACTCCGCGACGGCCTGGACCGGATCCTGCAGGCCAAACGGGGTGGCCTGGTGGTGGTCGGGGACGATCCTGAGGTGCTGTCGATCTGCACCGGCGGCTTCCTCCTCGACGCCGAATTCAGCCCGCAGCGGCTGTCCGAGCTGGCCAAGATGGACGGGGCCATCATCCTGGCCCGCGACGCCTCCCGCATCGCCCGGGCCAACGTGCACCTGATGCCCAAGGCCAGCATCCCGACCACCGAAACCGGCACCCGGCACCGTACCGCCGAGCGGGTGGCCAGGTCGATCGATGTGCCGGTGCTCTCGGTATCGGCGGCGATGTCGGTGATCTCGATCTACCGCAATGACCAGAAGCACACCCTGCAGCCCATCAGCTGGCTCCGTGACCGCGCTGACCAGGCCCTGGCCACCCTGCAGCGGTTCCGGAGCCGGTACGACGTGGCCCTGAACGGGCTGTCCACCCTCGAGGTGGAGGACACCGTCTCGGTGGGGGACGTCACCGGTGTACTGCAGTCAGCCGAGATGGTGGTGCGCATCGCCAAGGAGGTAGCCGGGTACCTGGTCGAGCTGGGGGACGACGGACGCCTGGTCCGCCTCCAGCTGGCCGAGCTGGTCGACGGCGTCGAGCAATCCCTCCGGCTGGTGGTCCAGGACTACCTGCGCGCGACCTCATCGGATCCGGTCAAACGGGAGGCGGCGGTGGACCGGGCAGTCGGGTTGCTGGCCAATCTGGGCTCCGACGAGTTGCTCAACGTGCAGAAGGTGGCGGACATCCTCTCGCTGCCCGCGTCCCTGACCGAAACCCACTCGGGGGTGGAGCCCCGTGGCTATCGGCTGCTGGCTCGGCTCCCCCGTTTCTCTGACGCCATCATCGAACGGATCGTGGACCGGTTCGTGAACCTCCAGCAGATCATGCGGGCCTCGTTGTCGGAGCTCGAGCAGGTGGACGGGGTCGGGGTGGCCAAGGCCCGATCGCTGAAGGACGGCCTGATCCGGCTGGCGGAAACCAGCATTTTCGAGCGGTATCAGTAGGCGCCCCGGCGTTTCCAGCCGTGGAAGGGCTGGCCGGAAGGGCCCGGGGAGGGAACGGCAGCTTCACCGTGTATCCTGGAGTGCTCGCTCTACGCGGTCCCGATGTCGCTCACCTTCCCGGGATCAGCACGCAACGCCAGGAGGCTCGGTGTTCGACATCGGTGACAAGGTCGTCTATCCGCACCATGGTGCGGCCGTAGTCGAACGACGTGAAACCAAAGAGGCATTCGGGAAGAAGCAGGAATACCTGGTTCTCCGCTTGGCCTATGGCGACCTCACCTTGATGGTCCCCTCCGACAACACCGAGGGGGTGGGGCTGCGCGAGGTCATCAACGACGAAGAGGTCGAAGAGGTGTTCGCGGTGCTCCGGAAGAAGGAAGCCCGGATGCCGACCAACTGGTCGCGCCGGTACAAGAACCACTCCGAGAAGCTGCGTTCCGGTGACATCTACCAGGTGGCCGAGGTGGTGCGGAACCTGTCCATCCGCGACAAGGACAAGGGCCTGTCGGCCGGCGAGAAGCGGATGCTCAGCCGGGCCCGTCAGATCCTGGTGTCCGAGCTGACCTTTGCCCTCGCCGTCGACGAGGAGACGGCCGAGAAGCGGCTCGACGAGGAACTTCCCTGAGCCGACCCGGGCCGATCTGGGCGGTGGTGGTGGCCGGCGGGACCGGGAGCCGGTTCGGAAGCCAAAAGCAGTTCCTCCCGTTGCAGGGCAAGCCGGTGGTGGCCTGGTCGGTTGACGCCGCCCGCACGGTGGCGGACGGGATCGTGGTGGTGGTGCCCGAGGGGACAGCCGGGTCGGCCGCCGACGACGTGGAAGCCGACCGGGTGGTGATCGGCGGCCCCACCCGATCGCATTCGGTGCGGGCCGGACTGGCCGCGGTCCCGGCCGACGCCACGGTGATCATCGTCCATGACGCCGCCCGGCCGCTGGCCTCGGCGGCCTTGTTCGCATCGGTGGTGGAGGCGCTGGCGGAGGACGGCGTCCATGGAGCCATTCCGGTCCTGCCGGTGACCGATACCCTCAAGCGGGCGGTCGACGCCCGGGTGGCCTCGACGATCGACCGGGAGGGCATGGTCTCGGTGCAGACCCCCCAGGCGTTCGTGGCCGCCACCCTCCGCGCCGCCCATGCCGACGGCGGCGAGGCCACCGACGATGCCGGGCTGCTCGAGGCACTGGGCGCCACCGTCCGGACCGTGCCCGGCGAGGCGTGGAACTTCAAACTGACCCATCCCGAGGACCTGATCATGGCGCAGGCCCTCGCCCTCGACCGGGAGTCCCGATGACCGGACCGGCGGGCGGATTCCGCATCGGCCAGGGGATCGACGTGCACCGCTTCAGCGACGACCCGTCCCGGGCGTTGGTACTGGGCGGGGTGGTCATCTCCGGGACCGGCATCCGTGGCCTGGACGGACACAGTGACGCCGACGTGGTGGCCCACGCCATCGCCGACGCGGTGCTCGGCGCCGCCGGGCTCGGAGATCTCGGGCGCCACGCCCCGGACACCGACCCGACCTGGTTGGGGGCCGACAGTCTGGACATCCTCACCCGGGTGGTGGAACTGGCCGGGGAAGCCGGCTGGTCGCCGGTGAATGCCGACTGCACGGTGGTGGCCGAAGAGCCGAAGCTGGCCGCTTATGTCGACCAGATGGCGGAACGGCTGGGCGCGGTGCTGCGGGCCCCGGTCAACGTGAAGGCCACCCGGGCCGAAGGACTCGGGGCGCTGGGGCGAGCCGAGGGCATTGCCTGTGCCGCGGTGGTCCTGCTCCAGCCGCTGGTCACCGACGCGCCGGGCGCGACGGCGTCGGGAGCCGGCCGGTGAGCCCGGCCGCCGGCGGCGGGCGGGGCCGGGGCGGCAGCCAGCGGGGAGGTGGAGCCCGAGGAGGTGCCGCCCGGGGTGGCCCACCGCGATCGGCGAAGCCGATCCCCTCCCGGGGAGGCCGTGGATCGGGTGCGCCTGGACGGGACGGTTCGGGCCGCGGTGGCGCGTCGGGGCGGCGGGGATCGGGCGGCGAACGGGACCGATCGGGCAAACGGGGCGCGGAGTCGTCGGGACTCGGTGGCGATCAGGTGGAGGGCCGCCAAGCCGTCCGCGAGTTGTTGTTGGCCAACCGCCGCCCGGTCACGTCACTGCTGATGGCCGAGGGGATGGATCAGGCCGCCATCCTCAATGAGATCGAGGCACTGGCGACCAAGCGGCGGGTCAAGGTCTCCTACGTGTCGCGCCGGCGCATCGACCTGGTGGCCCGCACCGAGGGCCCCCAGGGCGTGGTGGCCATGGCCCGACCGGTGGCGGAGACATCGTTCGAGACGTTGTGCGAACCCTCCCCGGGTGGGGGCAAACCGTTTCTCCTGGTGCTCGACGGGATCACCGACCCCCACAACCTGGGTGCGCTCCTGCGCAGCGCGGAATGCGCCGGGGTGACAGGGGTCGTCCTTCCCCGTCACCGCTCCGCCCACCTGTCCCCGACGGTGGCCAAGGTCGCCGCCGGGGCCATCGAGTACCTCCCCATGGCGCTGGTCCCCGGCGTGCCCAACGCCCTGCAGCGACTCTCGACCGCCGGAGTCTGGAGCGTGGGCCTCGACGGCGACGCTCCGTCCTCCCTCTACGATCTGCCGCTGGGCCAGGAGCCGGTGGCCCTGGTGCTGGGGTCGGAAGGCACCGGCCTGGGCGCCCTCACCAAGAAGCGCTGCGACGCGTTGGCCTCGATCCCCCAGCACGGGAGTCTGTCGTCGCTCAACGTGGCGACGGCAGGGGCCATCGCCTGTTTCGACATCGCCCGGCGCCGCAACGGCTGAGGGCTCTAGCGAAGCGCCAATTGGCGGTGATGATGGCGGCGGTGATCGCCACCCCGTTGCCCTTCTGCCCTCTCGACTGACAGAGAGCCCGCGGCCGTTGGCCGTGCCGAGTGGGCGCATGCCGGTTGAAGTGCTCCGTTGGACCCGATACGTTGGACTTGTGGGCGAACTCATGTTTCGCCGGAAGACCCGCGTTTGGTAGAGAAAGTTGGGGCCATGAAGCGCTTGCACCGGAGAACCAGGATTGTGATCGCAGCCTGCGCCCTCATTGCGGCGGTTGGCGGAACTGTCGCCCTGGCCCAGCCGGCCAGCGCGGTGAACTCGCCTCCGGCGTTCATCAACGACACCCCACCCGCCTCCGCCGTCGTCGGGGTGCCGTTCAGCTATACCTACACCGCCTCGGGGACCCCGGCGCCGACCTTTTCATTCACCGGCGGCCTGCCCAACGGGTTGTCGCTGAATGCCACCACCGGCTCGCTGTCGGGTACGCCCACCGTTGCCGGGACCTTCACCTTCCAGGTGACGGCCGCCAACGGGGTCCTCCCGAACGCCGTTGCCCCACCGAATACCATCGTTGTCGGGACACCCCCGGTCTTCACCGCCGACACCCCGCCGACCACCGCCGCAACGACGGTGGCGTACTCCTATACCTACACTGCCACCGGCACCCTCCCGCTGGCCTTCAATGTGACCAGCGGCTCCCTCCCCACCGGGCTTACCTTGAACCCCG
>Ga0307373_10014971_pt1 | contig 10602 bp, 10 predicted proteins | sample OX2MG_FD_202534 | JGI IMG/M metagenome (GOLD analysis project Ga0307373, IMG submission 202534) | Soil microbial communities from Risofladan, Vaasa, Finland - OX-2 | ecosystem: Environmental > Terrestrial > Soil > Coastal area > Acid sulfate soil | place: Finland: Risofladan, Vaasa | collected...
CGAGCTGGGCGCGGCCCAGCAGGACCGCGCGCTCGATCAGCAGCGCGCACGCATGGCGTGCGCCCGACAGCAGCGCCGCGCGAGTATCGTGCGCGAACAGACTCGCATCGCCGGCCCAGGCAGCACCCGCGATTGCCAGCGAGCGCACCCGCTGCGCCGACGGCAGCGCGGCGCGCCGCCGTATCCCGGCGGTCTTTTCCAGCAGCGACTCGATCATCATCTGCGGGCCGGGAATGATGCAGCCGCCGTGGTGGCGTCCGTCGGCTCCCAGCAGATCGACGGTCAATGCCGAGCCGACACCGACCAGACACAGCGCCTCACCCGGGTATTCGTGATGCGCGCCGATCAGCGCGACCCAGCGGTCGACACCGAGCCGCCAGGCCTCGCCGTAGCCATTGCACACGCCGGCCGCCACCGCGACGCTGACGGCGAAGCGCGGCGCGCGCGCCCCGGCGCGCCGCGCCGCCAGGCGAATCTGCCGCTGCAACGGTACGCCAGCGACGTTGCACGCCTGAATACGCACGCCGTCGCCCGCCGCGCGCATCACGCGCGCCAGCGCAGCGGATGCCCGCAGCACCGCGGGCAATTCGAGCACCCCGCGCGCCTCGAACCCCTGGCCGCGCCGGTACGGCGAGTGCGCCACCGCCCACTTGAGCCGCGAGTTACCGCAGTCGAGCAGCAGCAGGGCGTGGCCGCGGCCGTTATTGGCGCGCTCATCGCGCTCAGGCCGGCTCATGCTGCGACCCGCACCGACACATCGCCGGTGACGAAACGCCGCAACCCCTCACGTGTCTGTACACACAACGCCCCGCCGGCGTCGATACCGCGGGCGTGGCCGATCACGAGGCCGCCCTCGGCGCTGACTGCCACCGGCTTGCCGGCGAGGGCATCGGCCGCGCGCCACTCGGACATGAAGCTGCGGAAGCCGGCGCGCTCGAACTGCTCCAGCCCCGCCAGACACGCCGCAATCAATGCGGCCGCCAGGCGATTGCGATCACACCCGCCGCCCCCGAGCGCCCCCAGATCGACCGCCTGGGTGCCGCTCGCGCGCACCTGCTCGAGCAGCTGCGCGGCGAGCGCAACGTTGATACCGATGCCGATCACGACCTGCGCCGGTCCGCTGGCTTCCGCGCGCAGCTCGATCAGCATGCCGCCAAGCTTGCCGGCGCCAATCACCAGATCGTTGGGCCACTTGAGCGCCGCACCCGGCAGCCCCACACTGCCGAGGGCTCGCAACGCGCAGACTCCCACCGCCAGACTGAGGGCGCCGATGTCTGCCGGCAGCGCGGCAAAGCTCCAGCTCATCGACAGGCACAGCGCTCCGCCCGGCGGGGCGAACCAGCGGCGCGAGCGTCGCCCGCGACCTTCGCTCTGATATTCCGCGGTCAGGAAATCGAATCGGCCCGGCGGCACGGCGGCCCGCTGCAGCAGGTCCGCATTGGTCGAGCCCGTCGCCCAGCAGCACCCGCCCGTGCGCAGCCGCGAGGCGGCCGCAGGCGGCAGCAGCGCGATGATCTGCGCGGCCTCGACCAGCGCGGTCGCCGCCGGCAGCCGGTAGCCGCGGTTGGCGACCGCCTGCACACCCACTCCGAGCGCGCGCAGCAGCGCCACCGCCTTCCACACGGCACTGCGGGTCACGCCGCAGCATGCCCCCAGCGCCGAGCCGGAGTGAAATTCGCGATCCGCCAGCAGGCGATAGACACGCTGTACCAGCGGCTCGGCTACCGCAGATAAGCGCGCGCTCGGCGCCGTCATGTCATCACCGTGGGTATTTCCGCGATCATGCAGCGCACGCTGCCGCCACCGATCGTCTCGATGGTCGGTACGGCCACGCTGATGAACTGATCGACACTGCTGCGCAGTCGCTCCCACGCTGCGGCATCCGCCTGCAGCGCCCGGCGCGCGCGCGCCGACATGACCAGCAGTGAGCGTGCGCTGGCGTCCGATTTGAGCTTCATCTGCAGCTCCAGCACGTTGGCGCCGAAGGCCTGCATGGCCGCGAAGTCGATTTCGATGAGCTCACGCGCACCGGAGCGCAGTTGCGCCAACACGCGCGGGCGGTCGACCGGTGCGATCGCCTGCGTGCATACCACGCACCAGCGCGTGCCGATCGCGAGCATGACATTGGTGTGATACAGCGTTGTGCCGCCAGCGTCCGCGGCGTCGAATGCGACGATTTCGTAGCCGAGCAGGCGTCCCCACTCGTGCAGCAGGCCCTCATCGGTGCGAACGGACCGGCAGGCATAGGCCAGCGCATTCACGTGATCGAGCACCAGGCTGCCGGTGCCCTCCAGATAGCGCGCCTCGCGCTCATGGCGGGATAGATCGAGCAGTCGACGCCGCCGAAATCCCGAGTGTTGTTCGGCGACATTCACAATCTGCTCTCGCCGCTCCGCGCGTCTGTTAGGCGCGTGCATCGGATACAGCACGGTGGTGCCGTCACGGTGCCAGCTTACCCAGTTGTTCGGAAACACGGCATCGGGCTTGGGTGGATCGGCGCTGTCTTCGGCGAGGCAGACGCGCACGCCCGCTTGCCGCAATGCGCCGCCGAGCCGGTCGAGTTCCGCACGTGCGCGAGCGGCCGCCGGCCCGCAGGCGGCGCGCGCGATGACCCTGGGTTGAAAGTGATTGCTGGCGGCGGTCTGGTGGTTGTAGCCAAAGGCGAGCGGACGCACCAGCAGCACCGTGCCGGCGCTCTGGCGCTCGCATCCGGGAAGCCTCAGTGTGTGGATTTTCATGCACTTGATGGCCGGCGCGCAAATCATACGTCAGCGCGGCAAACGGCGCGGTTGCAATCCTGGCATGACCGGCATAGGTTTTGCCTCAACTGCATGACGCTGAGGGTCGCTTATGGTCGGGGGTGCCGAAATGCGAAGGCCGGTCTGGTGGCTGGTTGCAATCCTGATATTGGCCGCCGTGGCCGTGCTGTTCTATTCATGGCGTGCCGATCGGCACGCGCCCAAGGTGGTCGTGCCGGTGACAGCCCCCAAGGCCCCGGTGGCGGCGGCGCCGCCGGTGTCGAATCCGATTCCGCAGAGTGTCGGTCCGCAGCAGCCGGCACTGCCGGCTCTGGCAGACAGCGATGTGCCGCTGCACCAGGCGCTGGCTGGCCTGCTCGGGCAAGCCGATGTCGATCATTGGTTCAGGCCCGACATGCTGGTGCGACACATCGTCGTGACGGTCGATAACCTGTCGCGCAGGAAGACCGCCATCGAACTGCGACCGGTCAAACCGGTGCCCGGCCAGCTCGTCGCCAAGGGCAATGATCAGCAAAGCACGCTCGATCCGGCCAACTACAAGCGTTACACCCCGTACGTGCAGGCGCTGCAGAAGTTGGACGTCAAGCAGCTGGCGGCGCTGTATTTTCATTACTATCCGCTGTTCCAGCAGGCCTACCAGAAGCTGGGCTATCCGAACGGCTATTTCAACGACCGGCTGGTGGCGACGATCGACAACCTGCTGCAGACCCCCGATGTGAAGGGCAATATCGCACTGGTGCGGCCGAACGTGATGTACCAGTACGCCGACCCGATGCTCGAGGACCTGTCGGCGGGGCAGAAGGTGCTGCTGCGCATGGGGCCGCAGAACGAAGCGGCGGTCAAGGCCAAGCTCAAGGAGTTGCGCGCCGCCATCGCTGATCGCAGCCGCGGCACCGACAACAGTCGCGGCGCGGACAGCAGCCGCGATCGCAACGCCGCGACGGGCGGCTGAGCGGCGGCGGATCATCAGTGCCCGAGGCTGTTGAGCAGATTGGCCGGTGAGTATTGGTCGGTCAATACGCGCGCGTGCGGGTCCCAATCCACGCGGGTACTGAAGCGGGCCAGCACGGCGCGCGCGGCGAAACCATAGGAGCGGAACACGTCACGGAAGCGCCGCTCGTTGGACGCCACCTGCTGCAACGATGGCAGCGGCCCATTGGCGGCGAGGATGACGCGGTTGCCGCTCTTGAGATTGTAGAATGGGCCGAATACGGCCGCGTAGGTCACCGACTCATTCTGGTACAGCCGGCTCGATGAGAAGGTATTGGCCGCGACGATGCCGTCTGGAGTCAGCAGCGAGCGCACCTCGCTGAGGAATTCGCGCGTGAGCAGGTGCTCGGGAATGTATTGGCTGTCATAGGCGTCGAGCATGATGAGCTGGTAGCGCTCGCCGCTGCGCAGTGCGCGGCGCACGTAGACGCGGCCGTCCTGCACGATCACGTGCACGTGTGCATCGGCGTGAAAGCCGAAGTACTGCTGCGCCACCCGCACCACGGCGGGATCGATCTCCACCACGTCGATATCGGCCTGCGGCAGCAGCCGCTCCAGCGTCGTGGGCAGCGTGCCGCCCCCCAGGCCGATGATGAGGATGCGGCGCGGCTGCGGGTTCAGGTACAGGGCCCCGAGCATCATCTGCGTGTACTGGAACACCAGCCGCTCGGGCGAGCGCAGATCCATGCACGACTGGCGGCCAATGGCGCACTCGCGCGTGAAGCACAGGCAGCGATCCTCCGCGTCCTGGTACACCAGCACCTGTCGATACAGCGAGCGTTCCGAATGGATCAGGCGCAGGTCACTGCCGGCCGCGCTACGCGCGGGCAGCAGCATCGCGGCCAGCACCAGCCCCAGCAGCACCGCCGCCAATACAGCGCCCACCACCGAGGCACGCAGCAGCTGTGAAGCGTCTGTCTGCGGCAGTCTCACGCGCCGGCCCCGCCCGCCTTGGCCGCCTCCCCTGCGTTGACGGTCTCCCCGGCATGGTCGGCCTCGCCGGGGCCCTCCAGCGCCCGCACCGGGCGCACCCAGGCGCTGGCCCCGACGATGACCGAGACCGCCAGCATCAGCCACAGAATCTGGTTTACGCCCAGGTACAGCACCAGGTAGAACGAGGTCGCCAGCGTGCCGGCGGCGCTGCCAAAGGTCGAGACGAAGTAAAGCCTGCCGGCCTTCTCGCCGGCACCGCGCAGGTCCGCCACCAGCAGCCGCACCGCGTACGGGGAGATCATCCCCGATATCACGGTCGGCACGAAGAACAGCAGCGCCGCGCCGGCCAGCGAACCGAAGCGCGGGTCAGCGATTGCCGCCGACAGCCGTTCGAGCAGCGGGTCGCCATACAGCACAATCGGCAGCGTCGTGAGCGCTGCGGCCACCAACATCAGCGCCAGCCGGCGCAGACTGGGCGAGTGCAGCGACACCCACCCACCGCACAGGTAGCCGATCGACAGCGCCAGCATGAACACCGTGATGAGCGCGCCCCAGACGTAGATGCTGCTACCGAAATAAGGTGCCAGCAGCCGTCCGCCGAGCAGCTCGACCCCCATGACGAAGAAGCCTGACCAGCCGGCGATCAGGTACAACAGCACGCGATACATGCTGGCCAGTGTACGGGTAGTGCGTGGGGGTTTGACAGCGCCAATCAAGCGCTACTACTGTAGCTGCCGCCGCAGCACGATCGGCGCAGTTGCCAGCCTGAAGGCTCGATGCCGAAGACCATGTTGTCCCCACGGCGCCTGCCGGCACCGGCGCGGGCCGTCATCATCCTGATGCTCGGCCTGGGCGTCGGCGCCTGTGCCACCACCCAGACGCCGGCGGATGCCGCGCTGAGCGGACACTGGCGGTTGGACCAGGCCGCCAGCGACCGGATCGATATCCAGGTAACACGGGCGGTTGCCAATGCCGAGCGGCGCGAACGCCAGCGCGAGCGCCAGCGTCGCGGCCGCGGTGCTGCGGGCGCGGTGCAGCAGGACGGTCCGGCCGCCCACCGCGGCGCAGGTGCCGGCGAGGCATCCGGCATCACCGAGGACCAATTCGGCAACATCACGGCGATAGCGCCGGACTTCCCGCAACTGCGTGAGCGGCTGCTGCAGACGCTGGATGCCCCGGTGATGCTGGTGCTGGCGGTGCAGCCCGGCCTGATCGACATCCAAGCCGATGGGCTACCGGCGCGCGACTATCACCCGGGCGAGAAAATCACCCGCCTGGACGAATACGGCACCGCGGTGCTCGACTCGCACTGGTCCGGCATGGCGTTCGTGCTGCGCGAGCGCTACACCAGCGGCGCAAAGCTGACCGAGCGCTACCAACTCGGCCGCGACGGAACCCTCACCTGCACCCGCTCGCTCGCGGACCCGATCATCGGCAAGCTCGAACTCAAGAGCGTGTATCGCCGCAGCTGACAGCGGTCAGGTGGCACCGGGGTCAGGTGGCACCGGGGTCAGGTGGCACCGGGGTCAGGTGGCCCTGCGTGCCAGCTCCACATCGGCGCCGATGGCCGCGGTGTTGATCGTGACGGTGCGCTCGGTCATGAATCGCGTCAGGTAGTGCGGGCCGCCGGCCTTTGGCCCCGTGCCGGATAGCCGCTCGCCTCCGAAAGGCTGCGAGCCCACCACGGCGCCGATGATCGAGCGGTTGACGTACAGGTTGCCGACGTGGGCGCGGCGGCGCACCTGCTCGATGCGCTCGGCGAGCCGCGTCTGCAGGCCCATGGTGAGCCCATAGCCGCTGGCATTGATGCGATCGATGAGCCCGTCGAACTCCCCAGAGCGCCACGTGACCACGTGCAGCACCGGCCCGAACACCTCGCAGCGCAGATCCTGCGGTGCCCGCAGCTGCACCAGGGTCGGCGCGACGAAACAACCGGCCGCCAGCGACGCGGGCAGCGGCGCGCGGTAGAGGATCTGCCCGGGACTCAGTCCGTCCAGGTATGCCTCGATGCTGCGCCTGGCGTCCGAGCCGATCACCGGCCCCACGTCGGTCGCAGGGTCCGCCGGATCGCCGGTGCGCAGCTCACGCATCGCGCCAATCAGCAGCTCGAGCGTCGAGGCGGCGATGTCCTGCTGCAGACACAGCAGCCGCAGCGCCGAACAGCGCTGCCCGGTGCTGCGAAACGCGGACGTCACCACATCGGCGACCACCTGCTGTGACAGCGCGGAGGAATCCACCAGCATCGCATTCACCCCGCCGGTCTCGGCCAGCAGCGGTACCAGCGGCCGCGCCTCGCCGGCTGCTTCGCCCCCGAGCAGCGTATGCGCGATGCGCCTGGCGGTGCTGATCGAACCGGTAAACGCGACCCCCGCAAGCCGCGGGTCAGCGGTGATCGCCGCACCAATCGTATCGTCGCCGGGCAGTAGCGCGATCACGTCCGCTGGCACGCCGGCCTGCAGCAGCAGGCGCACCGCCGCAGCGGCCACGAGCGGGGTCTGCGGCGCGGGCTTGGCCATCACCGCGTTGCCGGTCACCAGCGCGGCGCTGATCTGGCCGATGAAGATCGACAGCGGAAAATTCCACGGGCTGATGCAGCCGAAGGTGCCGCGCGGCTCCCAGCGCAGTTCATTGTGCTCCCCGGTCGGGCCGGGCAGCGCGACCGGCGCCATCCACTCCCGCGCCTGCACGGCGTAGTAACGGCAGAAATCCACCGCCTCGCGCACCTCAGCCAGCGCATCCGGGATGCACTTGCCCGCCTCGCGGATCATCAGCGCCATCAGTGCATCGCGCTGGGCCTCGAGCAGATCCGCCATCCGTGCCAGGCAGGCGCAGCGCTCCTGGACGTCTCGCGCCGCCCAGCCGGGCTGGGCAGCCGCGGCACGCTCGAACGCCTCCGTCACCTGCGCAGGCAACGCCGAGGTCACCGTTCCAATCACGCGCCGCGCATCGGCGGGGTCACGAACCTCGCGGCCCGGTCCGGACAATTGCCGGCCACCGATGATCGGAGCCGCGTGCTGCGCGGTGGCCCAGGTCAGCGCCATACGCTGCAGCAGCGAGTGCACCTGCTCCCGGCTCGATAGATCGATGCCGGCGGAATTGAGCCGATCCGGGTACAACTGTGACGGCATCGCGATGACCTCGCTTTCCATCGATGGGGTATCGAGCAATGCTGCGGCCGGGTCGGCCAGCAACGTGCCGTCATCGCCACCGCCGACGGCCAGTCGGTGCACGAACCCGGCGTTGGCGCCGTTCTCGAGAATGCGCCGGATCAGATACGGAAGCAGTTGCGCATAGTCGCCGACGGGGGCGTAGACCCGGCACCGCAGGCCCTCATCGAGCACGAGAGTCTCATACAACCCCGCGCCCATCCCGTACAGTCGCTGAAACTCCCATTCGCGCCGGTCAGCGCACCAGCGGCGTATCGTCGCGGCCGTCTGCGGATTGTGGGTGGCGAACGCCGGATACAGATGCGGACAGTCGAGCAGCGCGCGCGCGCAGGCCAGATAATTGACATCGGTGACCAGCTTGCGTGTGTACACCGCGTAGGCTGCCAGGCCCAGCTCCTGTGCCCGCTTGATTTCAGCATCCCAGTACGCACCCTTGACGAGCCGCAGCCCCAGCGTGAGCCTGGTACGCCGCGCCAATTGTTCGGCCCAGGCAATCACGTCGAGCGCAGAGCGCTGGTATGCCTGCACCGCCAGTCCCAGTCCGCTCCAGCCGGACAGGTCGGCGTGCCCCGCCACCGCCTCGATCACCTCGAGCGACAGCTCGAGACGCTCGGCCTCCTCGGCATCGATCGTCAGAGCGATGTTGCCGGCGCGCGCGGCGAGCGCGAGCATGGTGACGACCCGGATCAGCCTCGGCACGACCTGTGATCGCTGCAGCGGCTCGTAGCGGCAATCCAGCGCGGACAGCTTGATCGATACCCCATCATTGCGATGGGCACTGGTGCTCCTGTCCGCGCAGGCAGCCAGCGCACTGATGGTGCGGTAATAGCTGTCGCGGTAGCGCACGGCGTCGCCGGCGCTCACTGCGGCCTCCCCGAGCATGTCGAATGAGTATTTCAGGGTGGGCGCGCCCGAGCGGGCGCCGCCTGCCAGACGCGCGCGGCGACGCAGGGCCTGATCGATGGTCCGGCCACAGATGTATTGCCTCGCGAGCTGCCCCAGCAGCGCATTGATCAGCGGGCGGGCCAGTATCGCCAGAGTCATCCGCGGCCGGCCGCGGGCCACGATCAGCGCGCGGGCGAACTGCAGCGCAAGCCTTGCCGTCTGAGCAGCGGGCGAGGCACACGCCGGTGCTGCGCGCCAATCCGGCTGCAATCGCTCGGCCAGCAGCCGCGCGGCGGTGCTCCGATCGGGTATGCGCGGATACGCCTCTGCAAGGGCCAGCAGCGCCGTGCCCTGGGGGCTGCCCAGCTCGTACTGCTGCACCATTGCGCTGGCCCATTGCGTTTTTTGTGCCGCGCGCGCGCGGCGCAGCAGCTCGCAGGCGAGCTGACGGATGGCATCGGCCTCGGCCGGCCTGACCGATGCGCGCGCTGCGAGTTCGGCTGCGGCCGCGCTCGCCGGCACGCTGTTACAGCGCCGCGTGGTCGGTTTCGCCGGTGCGGATGCGGATCACGCGCTGCAGGTCGGTGATGAAGATCTTGCCGTCGCCGACCTTGCCGGTTTTCGCGTTCTTCAGGATGGCCTCGATCACCTGCTCGAGCAGCTCGGCGCGCACCGCGATCTCGATGCGCGTCTTGGGGACGAAATCGACCACGTACTCGGCACCGCGATACAGTTCGGTATGGCCGCGTTGCCGCCCGAAGCCCTTCACTTCGGTCACCGTCATGCCGGAGACCCCGAGTTCCGACAGCGCCGAGCGCACCTCGTCGAGCTTGAACGGTTTGATGATGGCCGTGATCAGTTTCATGGGGATGCTCCTTCCGACAGCTGCCGATCAGCCCATCTGCGACTGAGTGTATCGCTCCGCACCGATACGGGCGATCAGATCCTGCTGCGTCTCGAGCCAGTCGATATGCTCCTCCTCGGACTGCATGATCATCGCCAGCAACTCGCGCGAGACGTAGTCACCGCGGCGCTCGCAATCGGCCAACCCTGCGCGCAGGTCCACGTGCGCGGCGCGCTCGAGCGCAAGATCACAGTCGATCACCTCCGGCACCGTCTCGCCAATCAGCAGCTTGCCCAGATCCTGCAGGTTCGGCAGGCCATCCAGAAACAGGATGCGCTCGATCAGTCGATCGGCATGCTTCATCTCGTCGATCGATTCCTGGTGCTCGTGCTCCTGCAGGCGTTTGAGCCCCCAGTTGCGATACATCCGTGAATGCAGGAAATACTGATTGATTGCGGTCAACTCATTCTTGAGCACCACGTTCAGGTGCCGGATGATCTCGGGATCGCCATTCATCGGTATGCACTCCGGTATACGCGCGACGCGCCGTCGCGGCACTATGCTGTAAAGCACCGAAGTATTGGACCGGCGCCGGGGCCGACGCAAGCCTCAGGCGTAGGCGGTCTTGGCCCCGTAGCTGTCGTCGGCGTGCTGGCGCACCTGTTCGGCGTGCTCGCGTATGAGGTCGCGCGCGGTGCCTTCGCAACGGCCGCAGCAGCCACCCACCGGCAGTTTCATCTGCACTTCCCCGAGCGAGCCGGCGCCCTGCTCGACGGCGCGGCGAATCTGACGGTCAGTGATACCGTGACAGATGCACACGTACATGAACCTTACCTCGAGCCGGTCTGGCCGGCGCTACAAGCAGGAGTTCATTTTAGCTGCGAATGAGAATGATTGTCAATCGCGCAGCGGATGGCAACGGCAGCAGCGGGGCGTCGACCCATGCGACGCTCTGCTAGGTGAAGGCGATGTAGCGCCCGGCGGTGATGACGCCCAGCCAGATCAGGATCGAAACGGCGGAGAT
>Ga0307373_10014974_pt1 | contig 10600 bp, 8 predicted proteins | sample OX2MG_FD_202534 | JGI IMG/M metagenome (GOLD analysis project Ga0307373, IMG submission 202534) | Soil microbial communities from Risofladan, Vaasa, Finland - OX-2 | ecosystem: Environmental > Terrestrial > Soil > Coastal area > Acid sulfate soil | place: Finland: Risofladan, Vaasa | collected...
TTTACACAGAATGCTGGAGATTGTGATCTTGGACTGGCGTTAGCTTCTTTGCACGAGGCGGAGCTATTTCAGTGGACAGAAGTGTCGACTCTGGTGGTGAATATGCTAAGCAAACTTCAAATAGACACCGCCAGCACTATCACGTTGAAAGAGATAAAGTCCGGGCTCCGGAGGATATCGAGCGAGACAAAGGACTCAGTCTTGGCCCGCCTGCTTTCTCAAGATGTCGAATAAATATTTCTCTTGCTTAGACTTTCTAACTGATGACGATTCCGAAAATCATCCATCAAATTTGGCTCGACAAGAGTTCGATGGATGCGAAAGCGCCCGCGAAGTACTACTCGGACAAGTTTATTTCTTCGTTCGATAAATGGATGCCTGACTATGAACACATCATCTGGACTCGCGCATCCGTCGACCAACTCATTCTAGATAATCCAGTACTGCAGCAGTGGAGCGATTTCTATCACAACACACTAGCGTACCACATTGAAAAATGCGACATTGCTCGCTACATGATTCTGTTCGTCAAAGGTGGGTTCTATTCTGACTTAGATATGCAGTGCAATCGCTCGTTCGATCCGCTACTCGAGCGCGACTTTGTGTGCGTGCGAGATTGGCACGACTTTGGGTTTTGGACGCGCGATCCGCATGTATTCAACGGCTTCTTAGCCGCAAGCCCTGCACACGATTATCTTTTCCAACTTTTGAACTACATTCGTTACACGTACGTTCCTCGAGGGACAATCTTTGATAGCACGGGCCCAGTCGCTTTGGGGCGATTGGCAGGAAGGCTTAATCTTTTGAAAGCGGAAGGCGGAGGGAACTACGGGGAAAACGATCAGGGCAAATTTTTCGTCGATCCCTGTTTGATTATGCCCAATAGCCTGTTGCATCGAAACAACTGTGACGCGGCGCAGGCGTATGTAATCCCTTTCTGGACAGAGGGTACCAACTGGGGACTCAGCCATATGCCTTACTATGTGCCATTTACATTCGAGACCTACTACGCTCCGATTATGTGGTTTATGCTCATCGTTTTCATCATCATCCTAATCATTGTTATACGTCATTATCGCAATCGATACGTTATAAAGTCGTAGGCGCACGACTTTGTGTGATAGAGCGCGTCTGCCGTGAAGTCGTCGTCACAGTAATGGTGCACTTCACCAACAGGACTCCACAATTCAAATCCTCTTCCAGTGCTTTGACATCTAACCCCAGGTCATTATTTCGTTTTCTCTTCTTGTGGTGCTTAGATTCTGTAACAACCTCCATTTTTCTGCTTGCGTCTTTAATTTCAGTTTATGAATACACCAATAATAATTTCCGCTTCAGTAATCGGAGTAGGCGTGGTTGCAATTTTGTGCTCGCAGAGTGTGTTCACAGAGGAAAAACGACATAAATCACTGCAGAAGGAGAAGCACGATGAAGACGCATTGGCTGTACTGTCTGATGTGGCGACGGCGGATCTGAAGAAGTCTTCTGAAACGAAAACGAATGAGGAAGCCTCTAGTGCTGCACCTCTGGCTGGTGTTTCGTTCGAGATATCGATTCCGAGTACGATTTATCATCCATGCAACGGCGACAAGCTGAGATCCATGGTTGCCTTCTCGGGCAGCGTGTACCCGGTGTCCAGTATCCGGGTAAATGTAAAGAAGCAAGGTCAGCACGTTCTCGATCTCCAGTCACTACGATTCAAAGATGAAATGGCATACGTCGGCACGTTGTACGATGTCTATCCACAGTATCAAGCACGCCAGACTGCTCCTGATCAAAAGATAATCCACGTGCTGAGCGTAGAAAACTATTGGTTTCCGCATTTTAATTTCTTCTTGTTTTTGAGCTATGAAATGAAGTCCTTGAGGCGTGGAATACTAGAAACAACCGTGGACGTCGATTGCAACCTCTCTACTCCAACTTATCATCCTCTAGGTGCCGCCAACAAGATGATTCGCCCAAAGTTGATGGTCAATGGTTCCAAGAGCATCGTTACCACCGAAATACCGCTGCCTGCAGGTTTGGGTGGAACACAGCTCTCTCTGAGTGCAAAAACTTGGAACGGCGCCTTGACTTGGCAAGTCATATCGAATGCAGGATGGAAATGGATGAACCCGGCACTGGACAGTTCAGGTTCGGAAGACATCAAACCCGTGGTATTTCATTTCGAACACGAGTCATCGCACAATCACATTTATTTGATTGGTGAATATCGCGTCAACCAGAGTACAGGCGCCGTGCAACTCACTTGGGAGCCGCAAACTCCTCTGATGCTCTTGGATAATCATTTCGAGATTACTCGTCCAACGAAATTGAACTCGGAGAACAGGTCGTCCAACGGCTCCTACGAACTGCAAGTGTTTGGCAAGTGGACTTTCCATTTCGATCAAAAGTCAAATGGATTTCGAGCATTATTTCCTTGATCCTCTTGTGATGTTTCATAATTCGCATGTCTAATAAAAAACCGATTGTATTCAGTGGCGGACCCGAGAACGCATCGGCTCAACAACTCATCCAAAAGCTCGCAGCTCAATTGAAACAGTTGCACGAATCGAACGAGTCGGCTCTGTCTTTATTGAAACAAGCACAAGGCTATAAAAGCAAAGCGACTACCTTGGAAGCACTCAATAAGAAATTACGTGATGAGATTGCAGAGCTGAAACGAGAGCAAAACGCAACCTATCAAGAGCAAATAGATTCGATCGAAAAGGAGTGCGAGAGCGAGAAATTACAACTGCAAGGCGAGCTCGGTGAAATCAAGCGGCAGCTTCTGCACTCGGACGACAGCGAATCCTATATTGCCAAGGTTGAGTCTCTTCGTCATACATACCAGGAAAAACTAAAACGCGTAGGAGAAGAAAAACAGGAACTCGAGCGTCAGTTAGAGGAATGCAGGGACGGCACCGGGAGCGTGAGAATCAAGGAGCTCGAGGAGCAGGTGAATATTATGACAAAGGAGCTCGAAGATTCCGAAGTCGTGCAAGCACTGGCGGCAAAGACGGACTGTCTGTGGTCAGTGATTTTAAGTTTGCGTCCATTTATTCTTGCACAAGAACCGGCGGTCGATCAGGCGCTAACCGAACTTCAATTCCGCGATTTTTTGAGCGAAGTCATTGCACCGCAGATAAGCGGTTGCGAAGATTTCTTAGCGCAGTATCTGCAGCAGCTAAATTCCTGAGGATCGTGACCACAGCTTGCATTTCGGAGACATGATAATACGCTTGTTCTGATAGTGATTCGCGGAGAGCTCCTTGCGACAATTCCACACATTCTTTAAAAACAACCGTTTCGATTTGATCGTTAATAAAAATGACAGATACGTCTTCAGTTTGTGTTCCATTTCCATGGTTCTCTTGCCCGACGCGCACTGTCTCGCACACTGCGCAAAGACGAATTCTTTCAGCAATACCAAATGCTTGACCGGATCCGGATCCACGCCAAGAAACGAATTATAGTACACAATCGCCGAACGACAGTACATTATTATTTGCCAACCCGTGATGCGTCCTTCGCAAGGCTGCGGGAGAGAGACCTTGCAATCAAAGTCAGATACATTAATTTCGCAATCTGTGCGTTTCCGCTTTCTCTGGAGCAGACGTTGAGATCTCGTTGGCGGCTCAATGCGTATCGACTCTGGGTTGTATTCAATGGTCATAGACATCGCCCCTGTCCGCACCTGTTTGCAGCTCAAAGGAAGCAGGACCTCGCCCTCATTGCAGTACTCGCTGCATACGTCTACGATAATAAACGGTACGTGCGCGGGCACCAACACGCTGAATACTCCATGATCGACGTTTCCGTCGCAGAATCCATCGGCAATGCTGTGATCGTAGGTATAGGACACCATACGGTCCTTGGTTGTGATCATCTTTACTTTGTTAGGTTGAACCGTTCCATGCCCTCGGTACAGCGTCCATGGCTCATCCATTGATGGAGCATTGCGAATAATCTCGTCCAGTCGCGCCAGAACACTTAAACGCGCCGCAGAGTCTCGATTTTGATTGATGCTATTGCAGGCACGAGTCCAAGAGAAGATAATTTGTTGATCCGCAAAGGAGAGCTGTGCTACATAGTCGACAACGCGCATAATAGGTTCGAACCAACACTCCCGAACTATCTTGAGCAATTTCGTTTCCTCTGAAAGATCGCTCATACCACTGCGAAATTGCACCAACTCTTTCCACTTGTTGATTTTAACATTCTCTTGCAATTCTTTACGAAAAGTCGTCAACCACTGCTCATTGTTGATTTTCTCCACGAGTTCAAGCAATGGCTTCCAAATCATCTGGCTTTGATGCAAGCGATCGTACCGTGCTTGAGTGTAACTCCAAAACTCAAACAGACAAGAGATACGTTCACGGTACTTATTACCCAATTCTTGCCCCGGTTGAAATATCAATGCTTTCAGAAAGGCCTCTGAATTTTCCATCACGCTGGTAAAGAGAGTATCGAAGGCATGGAACTGAATCTCCGGGTATAAGGAGTTCCATCGCACCATTAGCGGTACGATTACAATAGAAAGCTCCTTCGTGTATGCTTCGGGCCATTCAAATGACTTGGGTTCAGCAAGCATCATAATCGCGGCACATTGCTGGATTGCGGAAGGCTCGCTGTACACGTTCGCTTTAAAGAAATCATCACGATCGGCTTCGGGAATGCGAGAAAAGGAATCCCATCTCGCACTGCTTTGCAGGGTTTTGAGTTTCTGAGGCGAGGAAGTGTCGGGTGACGCAATTATATTGACTAGTTCCCAGACGCGTAGCTCGTTAATAACCGGGTCAAATGCAAAGTGTCCCCGAATCTTTTCTAGAAGCGTATAACAATGTTCCTTGCGTACATTGTAGCAGAACATTTGGAGTGCAGAATAAATGACATGGCAGAGCGCTTTTGACAAAAAAAGCAATAGCAATCGAAACGAACGCGCACTTCACGCTGTCAAGCAGATCCGCGAGTATAAAGAATAGAGTTTATTGATTTTTTCAATCTTTCTATGTGCTGACGATGGTGTTACTGTCAAGGGTAATTGCAGTTTGTGCATAGCTCCAGTTTGCATCGCAATATTGGTCAAGCACAAGACGGTTCCGTTAAAGATCGAGTTGCTGGAAAGCGTAACATTTCCGCCAACTTGCCAAATCACATTCTTCGCTAAAGCACCTCCAGTGAGAATGATCGATTGGGCGGCCGCGAGCTCGAGATTCTGAGCAATTTCAAAGATCCAGACGTCCGTGGCGCTACCTGCTAATGTCAAATTACTGTCGATCCCCACATTTGTGCTCCATTTGTAGACACCGGCAGTCAATGTTAGACCGCCAAGGATACCTCCTGCGTATTCAGTAGCAGTGTAATTTGTGTTCCCCGCTGTAGCAACGTAAGCTGCTTGCATATCGTTGATCGCGGTGGTCAATGTGCCTGGAGTAGGCGCTGCGTTATCGGCAGCAAAAATATCGCCCGTAACAAGCACCGAGGTCCAAAATGTGTTTGAACTGTCCTCAACGAGCGAAAATCCTGTGATGAAGCTAGCTGCCGCGGGGGAAATTCCCATAGCTCCAGTAATCTTCGTAGACGCATTCGGTACGTTGGAGATCCCAGATTTGGACAACATCACATAATTGGCGGCTGACGCCAAGTTGATCGCACTTGTACCGCTGACAGGTGCAGTAGCCGTTGGTGTAGCTAGTGTCTCGAGAGGTGCGGCAGCGCTCGACAACAGGACAGTTCCGCTGGAGCTCCCTACAGAGTTAACGGAAAGAATCTTGACATCATAAAACGTAGATGCGGTAAGTCCAGTGATGGTGATGATTTTGCCTGATAAGACCGAGCTCTGCGGAACAAACGTTCCAGTACCGACGACTGGACTGGTACCACTTCTCACTTGTGCTTGGTAGCTTGTTGCTCCGGCGGCTGGTGTAAAATTGATCCCCAAACTAGTCACTCCGGCAGATTGTAGTGACAGGCCTGTTACATTTGCTGGAACTGTTTTTGGCGCTGGGGCTCCGCCTGCTGCTAATGCAGGTGAAAGAAAGAGCATATACGCGGCTACTAGCAGAATCACTGCCGCGGCGACTGCTCCGAAAATAATAAGGGAAGCGACCATTTGCGAATTCGATATGTTATGACAATGACCAGGAGCGAAAAAAATTGTGTGGTGATGCGCAAATTTTTGGTCGTTTCAGGCCAAGGCAATATTTTTTAGTGGCGCTAGAGTCGTGTATCAAAAACAAGATAACTTCTAATCGAGCTCTTTTCCTTGCTGTTCTTCTTCCTCTTCGCTGCTGGTGACGCTATTATTCTCTTCTTCATCAAAGATCGATCGTGCTACTGGTTTTTCCAAGACCGGGACGTAGTATTTCTCGTGTAGCCTATACACGTCGGCAAAGCCACATTCGTCACGAGTCAAGTTGTCGATCATCGCTTTCAGATCGTGTGTACCATCAATGCAACAAGTCACCTGTGCTATTGCGCGGGTGATCGAGGTGTAAAAATGATTTCTCGAAAAGACTCGCTTGAGAAATTCACTCTGCTGGTAGCCTGGCATGTACAGGGCAATACATTCGTTCGAACCACCTTGTTTCTTGTTAATCGTCAAGGCATATCCGTGCATAAACCCGTCCCCAAGACGACACCATCGACCAGATCGTAGTCGCAGCACGATAGTACCGTCCTGTAGCAAGCATCGCTGGTCTCGCTCCTTGTGAGTTTTCAGGCGTTCATCATTCAACTGTGCCAAGAATTGCGGATTAAATCGAGCTCGGGTAATTTCCGATATCGGTGTCAGGAGAGATTCCGGGGCCGGATAAAGAGCTGCATTAAATTCCGACAACGTCACTACTACTGGCTCGGAAGAGTCGGCCTTTTTCCGTTTATTGCCCTTGCCACGCTTCTTCTTTGGTTTGTCGTCGAGCCCCAAGGTGATACGGTCGTGTTCGGACTTGGCGTCTTCGTAGTACCTCATCAACTGAATCCAATCCGTGACATGAAACACGCCCTCCACGATATCACTTTGGCCATTGCGGCATAGACAGCGATTGCTACGTAGCGTTTGTCCGGTTTGCTGATAATGCGCTTGATTCCATAAATCGTCCATGTAATCGGGCGCAGCGGCTTGTAAAATCTCCTTTGCCTTGTGTGGATTTTTAGAAATCAACTTGTCGCGTTTAGCTTCCGACTCCGGTTCTTTGCGATTCACCTTTTTGTAGAATAAAATAGTGTCGCCGGGCACAAATGTATTCAAGGCAGTGTGTTGAATTTCGGCAGTCGGGTACGGCTGAGACCACTCTGGATGCGTCAAAAGATGACGCGTCTTTGTGAATTGGAAATTGACATCTCGAACGTGACGGTTGATGCCAGTGATTACGGTTACCGCTTCAAAATTCGTCGCTTGATGCTCTCGAATGAGTTCTTGTACTCCCTCCGCAGGTTTCCGAATACGAAAACTCGACAGGTCAAATTTAAGAGGGAATTCGCCCTCAAGCACTCGTTTGGCATTTGGTAGCACGAGATTCAGTGGATTTTTCAGCTGGCGGTAATTGATCTTTAGTTCGTAGACTGGGAAAACGTCGAGACATTCACGCAGTAGGCAGCCCTTGAACTGACCAAAAGGTGAGATTTGATTCGGATCACCAACCCAGACCAGACGATCGTAAAGCACCTTGGCGAGTAATTTCGCTGCCAGCTGCTTAGCTACTGTAGAAGATTCATCGATTGCTAAAAGTCCAATTCTTCGCGTTTTCAAGTCCGGACGCAGGAGCCAACTGTGAATAGTCGAACATTCGGCATTTTTCACACGCGACGCCGCCTCATCCACTGGTTTGCCCATGAAACTAAGTATCACCATGTCCTCGAACACGGAATCCAGCTTCGACAGCACAGCAGTCTTGCCCACGCCCGCTCCACCGCAAACGACCGAAACAGAATTGCCGATTACCATCTCTACAATGTTGCGATGGTCGTCATTCCAAGGAATCTGCTTCTTTTCGTCCTCAACGGAAGCATTAAAACTGGCCTCGCGATTATAGTTGTTCTTCGGAGCGGGCCGCCCTGAATTGTTTTTCAATCGCCGCACCATGTGAATCTGACACTGCAACCAATGCCAACTGAGGATCCATCGCCTACCGTCGGCGGTCACGCATTCCGCAAACACCTTGATCTCCACCAACATTTCAATACCCACGTGATACGGCTTCGGAATCCGTTCAAAATCAAAACGACACTCGTTCGATTCTCGCAACTGTTTACCCATCCAGCTATATGCAGCAATCGCGGCCAGCCGACGCGACAAATCCGGAACAATGCGATCACGAGCATTATCCTCTCGATTACTCGGTTGCTCAACCCATCGTTTCTTTTTGCACAAGTTTTTAAAACCATCGTACGAACATTCAGGAACGAACTGGATCGCACGCGCGGATCGCTCTGTTGCTGCATCATCCCAACCGCCAGTTTTGTAGAGTCCGGCATCGATCTGCATCTCCTCTAACATCATGATTCGATTCAGTTCGAGCATCATGTCTTCCATAGGATCGCGTGCAAACTTGCAATCCTCGCCTCGGTCGCTATCCGGCCCAAAGAGACGATTGATGGTAGCCTCAGGATGCTCCTCTCCAGCCGGTGGTTCTTTGGTGAATGGATGCAGGCGTGCTACAAACGGTGCGTCATCAATTCGATCCTTTTCCGATCGATAACAGCAGTAGCGCAAACATCGCGGCATAGTTTGTCGAAAACACATTTTGAATGCACTCTGTGGATCGTCGAATTGCATCTCCCATTTCGCTTTGAGCTGCTCGAGCAACTGTTGCGACCACCACTTATTGTTTGCAAAGATCGCCCGCGCATTGTAGACGAGTTCGATGTTGTGATAGATTTTGAAGTCTGGGTTCGATTCGTCCACTTTCGACTCAATCAGTTGTTTGCGTACGATATTGCCCTCGGGCCATGCTTCGAACCAATCCTTAACGGTACCCAAATTTTTCGTACGTATTTCTTTCACAAATACTTTTAAGAACTTCTCGCGATCATCGTCTAGAAGCAAGGAATTCTTTGCGAATGCCTTCACAAAATGACTAAACATCTCCATGTTGTGGTACGGGGCGGCCGTCTCTACGCTGCGAATATGCCAATCTGTGCAACCGTACCTTGGCGAATACTGCTGTTCAATTTTCATCTTATAGACTACGTATTTTTGGACGTAAGGCAGATTCCCTATTATCTTGCGTTTCTCTCCAGTACCCACTCGCGTAAAGTCCGCAATCACCCAGCCAGAATCAAAGACGAATTTTTTCGGGCATTTCTTATCACCGGCGCTATCGATATAGCCTACAAACAACTCGGGCGGGGAGATTCGATCCTTTCCGCGATGCATCAACGCGTTCGCATCCATTGCTAAGTGGATGATATTGGCAATATCTCCGTCATTGGAAGTCATCGCCTCAAAGTCTCTCTTCCCAAATCCAACAAGCTGTTTTTGCTCGACATACTCCAACGCTCGATTAAACCGTTCATGTTGAGTGAGATTTGCTTCAGTCAACGAGGCTGGTACAGAGTGCGCATACGTTCCGGGAAAGGACATGACACTGTGTATGTGTATGCATATATGCGCGTAGACGTCACTTGCGAAAGCGCGAAACAAAGAAATTGTATTTGGACACTAGAGCTTATAAAACTGCCTGTCGCTTTGGTTTGTTGACACGTTTCACCGGAACACTCGCTATTTCCATAACAGGTTCTGCGACCTTGACCTCTTCATCTTCTTTTGGGTTCAATGGCTCTATCGCTTGCGAATATTTTAATAAATCCACTAACTGTGCGAGCACATTGCTTACATGATCAAGTTTCTCTTCGAGACGACCAATATGGTTTTCAATTTGCTCGACCACAATGACGTTGGTTTGAGAGATCTCGGTTCTCATCTGATGGAGGCTGTTCTGGATCAATGACATGTGTGGGCTGCCGGAGACGAAGGTGGAACTCTTTTTCTGCGCTTCTGCCACAACAGCATCGGCCTTTCGTTCAACAGCGAACCTCTTTGTGGCAGACTCGGCAATAGTATCAGCTGGGGATGTTTCAGTTTTGGATTGAGACATTCTACGAATAATGAATCTAGACATTGAAATTTTTTGTGACAATAAGAAACTGCCATGCCTCCGTTTCGAAGCAAGACTGATGGTCAGGTTGGTTCACGCGGTAAGTGTGCTGCATAATGACTGTTACGTAGTAATTGACTCTGTGCACAGCATGCGAGCGGAGGATCGATCCTAGACCCTGGCAAACTCACAGTTTGTTGGTAAAGTCTGCTTATTTTTTTTTGGAGAGTCCTCTTTCATTTCTCATTCTTATGTCTTCTATTCGTGCTAATAATAACTGCGAAGATGAATTAAAGGCTTGGAAACTTGCGGCGTCCGGCAACTTAGAGGGTTTGAAGGCGCTCTACACCTCGACGTCTAGTTACAAACAGTTTGTGCTCGATATGGCGCTGATTGGTGCTGCCACTACGAAATGCAGAGCAACAAAAGAATGGGCGTGGCTTAACGGCGCTTCTATTCTTTGGGACATCCAGCAGAATCAAACAAACGTTTATCGGCACAATGATACGAACAACAAATTG
>Ga0307373_10014976_pt1 | contig 10599 bp, 9 predicted proteins | sample OX2MG_FD_202534 | JGI IMG/M metagenome (GOLD analysis project Ga0307373, IMG submission 202534) | Soil microbial communities from Risofladan, Vaasa, Finland - OX-2 | ecosystem: Environmental > Terrestrial > Soil > Coastal area > Acid sulfate soil | place: Finland: Risofladan, Vaasa | collected...
GAACGCTGAGAGATCGACATCGCCCGCCGCGAACTCGAGGCGAAATCTCGATTCCTGTCCAAGGTGACCCACCAGCTGCGGAATCCGCTGAACGCGATCCTCGGGTTCACGGATCTGCTGGAGACGCGTTCGGCCGGACCGCTGAAAACCTGCGCCAGCTGAGCCAGATCATGCTCAACCTCGCCCTTCGGCCGCGCCGTCACCGTCACGCCGCCGCGAACCGTGTGTTCAGCTCAGGTCCACAACTTCCGGCGACAGGCCCGGCACGGGCTTCGGCCTGACCCTCAGCCGCGAGCTGGCGATCCAGATGCGCGGCTCCATCGAGGTCGCGGCCGGAGCGGCCGGGGGCAGCGTTTTCACTGTCGTCGTGCTGCTCGCAGCCGAGTGATGCACCGCTCGCGTTCTGGGTATTTGGCCGGGGCTGAGCACGCTCGGCCCCGACCTGTCCGCCAGAATTGACAGCTTCGGCACGCCATGGACGTCCGGTTGGGCGTTAGGCCCCCAGCTTACTTTGAGGTCTACTCGACCCTCTGGGGCACGCCGAGAGCCCCATTTTCATGGGCCATCGCTATCAGCTGTGGATCCATCCTGCTGCCTTCGCGACGTCCGCCAGTGTTGCGCGGACAGCGGTAAGGTTCGAACAAGACAACGTGTGGTGCTCCACCTTTTCCCTCCGCACCTAGCGAGTGCGAGTCGCGGGGGAGACGAAAAGCCAGACGCTTCGAGGGTCCAGGCTCCTCAGATGCAGGGTTGCGGTCCGGCTGCCTCATCCGACCACACCCAGAGCTGAGAATGAGCGGGTGAGGTACGGGTCGGCGACGGTCGTTGATGAGCTTCGGTCACTCGATTTGCGGGAACCCGGGCCGGAGGCTGCGGCGATTTACGACCGGCCGATCGCGTCGCGGCTTCTCTATCAGGACCCAATTTCCGGTGAAGAGCATTACCTCGTCCGCTACCCGGCCGGGGTGAGAGGCGGCTTTCACCGGCACACCGCCGCCCATACCATCGTCGTGCTGGAGGGGCGGCTCCATGCCAACGGCCAGGTCGTCGGGCCTGGTGCCTATGTCCACTTCCCGCCGGGCGAGCCCATGCAGCATCAGGCCACTGCGGATGAACCCTGCCTGTTCGTCCTGCTGTTTCACGGCGCGTTCGACGTCGAAGCGCTGAGCGAATGACCAGTTCCACATCCCTGCGGGCGAGAAAGCAGGATCGAAAGGAGACCACGAGATGTCAGTGAACCCATCGCAGCAGGTCGACAAGCTGATCGACAGCCTTCCGGACTGGCGCGGCAAGACGCTCGCCACGCTTCGTAGAGTCGTCCATGAGGCCGACCCGGAGATGGTCGAGGAATGGAAATGGATGGGTACCCCGACCTACTACCACGACGGGCTCGTCCTGCTGTTCAACCCCCACAAGGACAAGGTCAAGTTGACCTTCTACGAGGGGGCGAGCCTGCCCGACCCGAAAACGATCTTCAACGCCGGCTTCGGAGGCGGCAAGTGGCGGGCGATCGACTACCTAGAGGGCGACAAGGTCAACGAGCCCGCCCTCAAAGCCCTCATCCGGGCGGCGGTGGCCCACAACGCTCGGAAGAAGAACAAGAAGAAGTGACTTCGCGCCGGTTCTTCATCTGACGACCACGACTGGGGAGCTCCGCTTGCGGCGGGACGCCGGCCGAGAAGCTCCCCACAGAGACTCGGTATCACGGCCATCTACCTCCTCAAGGGGGCGGTGTTCCTGACCTTCTCCGACCTTGTGGTCGGACACACCCCCCGCCCACCGCCGCCGCGATCGAGGCGCAGGCCGTGACGAGCCTGAAACGGCTGCCCCGAGAGGCGCCGGCGCTCAACTCCAACCGGGCTTCGACGACCGCTGACTCAGTCGAGCGGATCCTCTGGCGGCGCCGGACAACCGGCCGCTCGGCAGGTGAAACGCTTTCAAGCTGCGTCGCGATGCGCTTCCGAGTCCTGGCCTGGCAGTGGCTCGAGTGAGAGCAGCGCGCGGATCATCCGCAATCGGGTTCGCGGTCGCCACACGTGCAGTTTGAGTGCATAACGCAGGGCGGCTTCGGATCCCGCCGTTTTGAGTTCATGGAGATCACTTGCACCGTGCATCCATACATTACCTCCAACGAGCACAACCCTGAGCCAGGAACGGACTTCTGTCGAGTGCCGATGGTCCTTCCGTCGATGAGCACAAGGCCATCAGGCCGCTGACCACGACATTCTCCGAATGCTCGGCCGTCCTGCGCCGCGCATCAGGCTGGTTGCGGTACGTCACATGCCTGACGGGCCGTTGGGCTCTATCGACAGCAGTGACCGTCTCATAGGCTGGGTGCGTCAAGGATCGACGGCAGTCGAGGTAGATCGGCCCATCGGGGCCAACCGCCGATTCCAGTGGGGTTTTCATCGATGGTGAAGAGAGGATCGGAGTCGGTGGCGTTTGGCCCGTATCCAACGGGGACGTGCTCATGATCTGGCGTGCCACCGCAACAGCGGTCGAGGTGGCGATCTGGTTGGCCCTGATCTGGGTCTGCCTCCTCGCGATCACAGGCACCGACCAGCGGACCCAAACCCTGACTGCGGCCGTCATCTGGGCCGCCCCCCAGATGGTAGGCATGATCGTCGGTCCGTTTGGCCAGAGCGTCTCGCAGTGGATCGACGCCAGTCGTTTCGTGATCGCGGACTGGGTCGTCCTTCTATTTGCAGCCGATCTGCTCGCGCTCGCGCTGGTGTCGAGCCATCGTCAGGCTGAGGGCTGGAAGCCGCAGGTCAGGCTTGGCGAGTGGATGGAGCTGCCTCGCCTCGCCAGGCCTTGGCCGGTACCAGTGACCGTTTCAGCGGTGGACGAGATCAATCGACGCTTTGCCGCGTGGGGCCGGGTCGCGGCTGCGCCGGCCCTGGCCGGGGCGACTTCTCTCTGGACCTGGTTTGCCGAAGTCGCGATTCCGCGCGCGTGGCGCGGGCTGAGGAAGCTCGCACACACGGCCGGCGTTGCCGGGCGGCACGCTGCCATCGAGCCGCGGCGGCTCGGCCAGCAGGTTGTAGACATCCAGGTGCTGGCCAAGCCTGCCGGTGCCACAAGGGTGACGGCAGGTGACCGACTGAAGGAGGCCGGCGTCGCCCCGCAGATCGGGCGGATCGGCGACAAAACTCGAAAACCGCCAGAGAAGCTTCGGCGGAGTGAAAAGAATGTCTTACCAAAAGGTAATCGACCAGAACGACTGGCCTCGTAGGCCAGGCCGCGGACGGCGGCGCGCTAGCGCCGATCGGGCCGTAAGGAAGGTCCGAAGGTCGCGCCGGCGTGGCTGGCTGATTCGCGTGTTTCTCGTTGTGGTCATCGTGACGCCCACCGTTTTCGTGTCATCACCGTTCTACGCGGCGTATGCGTCGCGGCTCCCGGACGTCATCCAGGTCATGAATTCGCTGCCGAGCGATTCGATCATCTATGCGTCCGACGGCACCACGGTGCTGGCCGACCTGCACCCGCCGGGGTATCAGCATTACGACGAGGCCCTCTCGGCGATGGGCAGTAACCTACCCGACGCGATCATCGCGGTCGAAGACCACAACTTCTACACGGAACCCGGCGTCGATCCCACCGCGGTGGTTCGGGCAGCCACCGTCAACTGGAAGGCGCAGGACAGCGTGCAGGGCGCGTCAACGATCACGCAGCAGCTCGTCAAGATCCGTCTGGTCGGTGGCGCGCCGACCCTCGACCGCAAAGTGCACGAGGCCCTGCTGTCGATCGAGATAGCGAAGAAGTACTCGAAGTCCAAGGTCCTCGAGATGTATCTGAACAGCGTTTCATTCGGCAACAGCGCCGTCGGCGCCGCCGCGGCCGCGCAGATCTACTTCCACAAGAAGACCAGCGACCTCGACCTGGCGCAGGCCGCCATGCTCGCCGGCCTGATCAAAGGGCCCACTCTTTACAGCCCGTTCCTCGCATGGCCGAACGCCAAGGCGCGCCAGCAAGACGTCCTCGAAGCCATGGTGCGGAACGGCAAATTGACCCAGGACGACGCCTACAAGGCATATGCCGAGGACATCAGGCCGCCCGACCACATGTTCGTGCCCGTGAACCAGATCATCGCGCCCGGCTTCGTCAGCTACGTCACGAGTCAGCTCGTGCAGCAGTTCGGCGCCGACATGACCTATGGCGGTGGCCTCAGGGTGATCAGCACACTCGACCTGAAGCTTCAGCAGATCGGACAGGACGCCATCACGGGAACACAGCAAAGGCTCGCGGGGCGCAACGTTCAGCAAGGCGCCCTGGTCGCGATCGACCCTACTTCGGGGGCGATCATGGCGATGGTTGGATCATCGAATCCCGACGCGAGCGGCGGCCAGTACAACCTCGCGGTTTGGCCTCCCCGCAACCCGGGATCGTCGATGAAGATCTTCACGTACACGGCCGCGATCGCGAGCGGGCGCTACACGGTGACCACTGCGATCACCGATTCGCCGATCAGCATCCCGGATGGGTCGGGGGTATGGCGGCCGCGCAACTATGACGGCCGCTACCACGGCACGATGCAGCTGCAGCAGGCCATGGGCAACTCGCTCAACATCCCTGCCGTCAAGGTGGAGCTGGGCGTCGGGGTTCAGAACGTGGTCAGCATGGCCAGAGCCATGGGGGCTCCCCCGTGGCATTTGAACGCCGATGGGACGGAGACCAACGACGATCCGCTCAACACATACGGACCGTCGCTGACCCTGGGTGGCTACGGTGAGACGCCCCTCCAGATGGCGACCGGCGCGTCGGTGCTTGCGGCCAATGGCGTACTTCACCAGCCGTTTGCGGTCGCTCGTGTCGACCAGGCCGGAAAGACCATCTACACGCACGCCGACGCTCCGAAGCAGGTGGTCGATCCGCGGGTGGCCTACATCATGGCAACCATCATGTCCAACGACGCAAACCACGCAATGATCTTTGGACTCAACACAGACCTCGTCGTGCGCGGCTATCACGTGGCCGTGAAGACCGGCACATCCGACAGCTTCGCCGACGCCTGGACCATCGGTTTCACACCGCACATCGCCGTCGCCGTCTGGATGGGCAACCCCGACTGGCGCATCAAGATGACCCAGGGCTCGGACAGCTTCTACGTTGCCGTCCCGGCCTGGCACAGCTTTCTGGCCACCGCGCTGCCCCTGTTCGGCGGCGACGTCTGGTACAGCCCGCCGGCCGGCCTGGTCCAGAGGGGCAGCTACTACTACCTGCCCGGCACCGTGCGCTGATCGTCCTCACACTCAGGGTCGCTGACTTCCCGGTCACAATCTCACAGTAATTAACAGCACGGCGGCTATGTGGCAGTCGCTGCCCTCGTAATTTGAGCCTCCGGTCATCGGCGAAAAGACGGTGACCCAGGAGTACCTGCGCGCCATGCTTGCAGGCGCGCATCCGGGGGGAGTGGTATTTGCTGCCAGTTTCATCGCGCTTGCCGGCGCTTGCCCGGCGTTCCAGGTCGACCGGCGTGGTAGTGCTGGCCATCATCGCGATGACCGCGACAGCCCCCGCAACCGGCTGGCTGCCCGTTCTGGCCGCCGCGGCACAGGCAAGAACAGTGGCGGGATCTGCGGCGGGGACTGGCTGCGGAGCAGCCACGGCTGGGGCGCAGAGCTGCGTAGCAGCCGCTCTAGTGCCCCAGAACGCGCTTTCCCGCGTCGTGGTTCCGAGCGGAGCTCACCAGTGCCCGAATTCAGGGCCAGGCGCGAGCTGCTCGAGCGGGACGTCTGATCTCCCGGACATGGGCGTCGCTTCGCTGCCGGACGGCCAGATCCCCTGCTCATCAGACCCGGCCAAACCAACCTCGAGCGCTCCAGGCGCGTGCAGCGCGACCCCTGACGCGGGTCCCGCCTCGCCACCCGCGGTCGCACCAAACGCGGCTGGCAATCCGACGCCTGACCCCAGCGGTACACCGGCTGCGCCGTCTCCGCCGGTAGCTTCGGTAAAGGCAATCCAACACCTGGACCTGAATCCTCAGATCGAGCTGTCGGCAGACAAGTCGACGCTCGCGTCCGGTGATAAGGCGCTGCTTACTGTTGCTGCCGCCACCAGCGTGAGCGAAACGCCGTGGGTGATAGACATTATCGATCAGACAACACAGACCCTGGTCGGTGCCTGCTCGCAAGGCAACACATGCCAGGTGGCATTTGGCGCAACTGCCGGCGCCCACACCTTCATCGCCTATGTCGCCCTGCCGTCGCCGACGATTCCAGTCAACGGTATTCGCCTTACGTCAAATGCAGTTGACGTCCGGTGGCTCAACATCAGGCTCGAAGCCTCCGATCCTTCAATCGTCGGGCCGGGCAAACCGGTGACCTTCACAGCCACTGCTAGCGATGAGGTGAGTAAGTTCGGCTACAGGATCGAGCTCGTTGACACCACGACCGGCCAGCAACTCACGTACTGCAGCCGAGGCACCATATGCAGCGCATCCGTTATCGAACCCAACGCCGGCACACATTTGCTGGTCGCCGACTTGAGCTTTGTTGCCGCAAGCAGCGGGTCGCAGCTGATACAGGAGAAGTCGGCTCCGGTGGCGGCGACATGGCTCAACATCAGGTTGAGCGCCAGCACGATGTATCCGTCGCAGGGTGGGACGGTCTGGCTCTCCGCTTCCGCCAACGCAGATCTCACCAACACTCCTTGGGCCATCTTCATCTACATGAGCCCGGGGCTGCTCATCGACCGTCCATGCCACTCCGCCACCTGCAGCGTCAGCGTGACCGTACCCGCCGGCAGCACCCCTTCGTTCTTCGCTGTCATCGGTCGCGAACTTGACGTGAGTCGGGGGTCCGATCCTCTCACGGCCATGCTCGACGCCGCCAGAGCTGGCGCCCCACAGTCCGACATTCAAGCCCGTTCGGCGGTAGTGAAGCCGGACCGGATCTTGTGGGGCGTTGATTCGTGCGCCGCTTTCACACAAGATGCCGCAGGTGCCACTGGGCTGCTTCCGCAAGTCATCTCCATGCTTGGCGTGCCCGACTTCTGGGCCCGATACCTTCCCAACACCGCAAACTGCCCCGCTCTCAGCCCCATCGAGGTGGCGGCGGCGCAAAACCTTCACATGGGCATCCTTCCGATCTACAACAACTACGACTGCTCGGCCGTCAGCGGCTATGAGGCCGGCGCCGCATACGCGTTCAGCGCGGTCCAAATTGCGCAGGCCAACCTGATCCCTCTCGGGACTGGAATTGCGATCGACATCGAGCCGCCGGGCGATGCGTGCCCCGGCGCGGGCAACGTGGACGTCGGGTTCATAACAGGCTGGTATGACGTGATATCGGGCTCAGGCTATGCCCCGGTCTATTACGGAAACACCACCCCTGGAAGCTCTTTTGGGCAGGCCTGGTGTGCGACGCTCGTACAGCGTCCGGAGATCCAGACAGGCTCATACCTGTGGTCGTTCGAACCAGACTTGAATGGCCGCTTCGCGAAGCTGACCGCCCCGGCGTTTGGCCCCTTTTCCAGCGGTTGCGGCGGGCAGTACGGCGCCTGGCAGTATCAGATCAGCGACGGCTCGACGCCACTCGTCGATCATGACGAGGCGACGAGTCGACTTCCCCTCTGGTACCCGTGACCGCGGCCGGGTAGGAAGGGTCCGGCCGTCTTCACCGTCGGTCTGTGATGACGGTCGCGCGAGAGAGGTTGACTGTCGCGGTCGTTCCCGACCCCGGTGCGCTCTCGATCTTCAGCGTCCCGGAGTGGGCGGTGACGATGTCGTGCGCGATCGCCAGCCCCAATCCCGAGCCTTTTGAGTCGGGGCCCCTCGCGAATCGCTCGAACATGTGAGGCAGCAGATCCGGCTGGATGCCCTCGCCGGTGTCGGTGATCCCAATCCTCACCTGATCGCCGGCTGAGCTGATCGCCGCTGTGACCGAGCCGCCCGCCGGTGTATGCCGGATGGCGTTCGAAAGCAGGTTGGCGATCGCGCTGCGCATCCGCGCCGGGTCCACGTCGAGGGTTGGGAGTTGCCCGGCGATGTCGGCGGTCAGTTTCAGTCCGCCCGAGTCGGCCTGGGATCGGAAAGATTCCACCGAGTCGTGCACCAGCGCGCCCATGTCGGTCGGCTCGCGGTTCAAGACCAGGTTGCCGGCGTCCGCCAGGGCCAGGGTTCGGAGGTCCTCGACCAGGTGTTCGAGGGTTTGCGCAGCGTCCAGGATGGGCGTGACATGCGCGGCGTCGCCCGGATAGAGACCGTCAGCGATGCCTTCCGCCTGGCCCCGTATCACCGACAGCGGCGTCCTCAGCTCGTGTGTCACGTCCGCCAGGAAGCCCTTGCGCTGCTCGTCCATCGTCTTCAGCCGCGCTGACATCGAATTGAACGCCCGCGCCACCGACCGGATCTCGGGCGGTCCCCATTCGGGCACCTGGGCCGAGTAGTCGCCTGCCTCTATCCTGCGCGCGGCCTGGGTCAGCCTGTCGACCGGCCGCGTCATGCGACGCATGCCGCCCGTCGCTGCGACCACGAGCAAGACCACGAAAACGATCGGGATGAGAACCAGCGGGTGGAATCCAAACCTGCCGAACATCGCGCCGACTCCGGCTCCGAAGATCGCCGCCACCAGCAACGCGCCGAGGAACAGGCAGCCGATCATCCGGATGAACCGCGGCGGCCCGACGTGGCCTTGACGCCACGCCGGCGGGAAGGGTTCGCCCTCCGGCCACCAGGGCGGACGGCGGCGCGGGGGTGCATTCGGGTCGCCGGTGTCGACCCAGCCCCGCCAGCGGCCGCGGCCGCCGCCGACCCTCATCGCTCGGGCGGCTCCGCGAACCGGTAGCCGACGCCGAACACCGTCAGCACGTAGCGGGGCGCGTGGGGATCCGGCTCGACCTTTTTGCGAATGTTCTTGATATGGGCGTCGATGGCGCGTTCGTAGGACTCGAAGGCGACGCCGCGGACGGCATCAAGCAGCTGCGCTCGTGTGAACACGCGGCCCGGCTGCTTCGCCATCGCGGCCACGATCTCGAACTCGCTCTTCGTCAGGTCCACGCGCCGTCCGCCGAACCGGGCCTCCATGCGCGGCACGTCGAGCTCCACGTCTGGTCCGACGCGCACCACTGCGGACGGCGTGCGGCGGCCCTCCGCGCGCCGAAGCACTGCGCGCACCCGCGCGACCAGCTCCTTGGGGCTGAACGGCTTGGTCAGGTAGTCGTCCGCCCCCAGCTCCAGTCCGACGAGCTTGTCCGATTCCTCGGTGCGCGCCGTGAGCATGATGATCGGCATCTCGCCCTCTCGGCGCAACGAGCGCGCCACGTCGAGGCCGTCGAGCCCAGGCAGGCCCAGGTCGAGGATCACGAGGTCTGGGCGGCCGGTCCGCGCCGAGCGAAGCGCGGACGGCCCGTCGGATGCGGTGAGCACGGTGAACCCACCATGCTCGAGGTAATCGCGGACGAGAGTCACGATCCGCGGCTCGTCGTCCACCACCAGGATGGTCGCCACTTTGACGACCATCCTAGGTTGAGTCGACGTCACACCGATCGCTCGTCGGGTGGAGGTGGAGGCGGGGTGGCCGGCGCCTCGCCGTGGGCCCGCTTGTGCCACTCCTGCACTCGCTCGTCGATCGCCGGCGGCATGCCGTGGCTGTGCCCGCCGTGCCCGTACCATCCGCCGCCCCACATCCTGCGTCCGAAGAACGCGAGCCTGAGCAGTCCGAACAGGCAGAAGACGAAGAACAGGAACAAGAAGAATCCGAAGATGCCGAAGCCCCATCCGAACGCGTGAGGGCCATAGCCGTAGTAATACGGCGGCGCCGCCGCCGTGCCGGCCGGCAGGTGCGTCGACACGCCGTCCGACCAACCCACGTTGTAAGCGATCACGCCGACGATCACCAGCACGATCGCCGTCATGACCAACCCGATCACACCGAATCCGCGTCTCATGTCGAAACCACTCCTTTGGGAACCCGTGCTGCCAGCTGCAGCACTCATCCTTCGCCGGAGTTGTGAGGGAGTTGTGAACGGCTTGCGAGCGAGGTGTGGAGACCCGTTACGGGATCGTCTGGAGGACCGTGTCGTCGATCTTGTAAGTCATGGTGCTGCGGACGCCGATGACACCCGCGACGGCGGTGACCGCCCGCACCAATGCATCGCACCGGCTTCTTTCCTCGAACGACCCCGACAGCTCCACGACGCCGGACGCCACGCGCGCCTTCAGGTCCTGCCCGCCGTGCTGCCCGGCGGCCTCGCCCAGCACCCGCTTCACATCGGCTCGAATCTCGCGGTCCGTGCGCAGAAACACGGTCAGAAGGTCGCCGCGCGAAACGATGCCGATCACCTTGCCCATCTCATCGACCACCGGCAGCCTCTTGATCCCGCGCGTGTGCATCTCGCGCGCGGCCATCGCGATGGGAAAGTCCGGCCGCACGCTCACCACCTCGCGTGTCATCGCGCTCGCCACGTCCATGGCCGCGGCGTGCGCGCGGTCGGCGCGGTGGCGTTTCGATTCCATTAGATACGACTCCGGATCGCGCCGCTCGACCTTGTTGAGCAGGTCAGCCTCCGTGACGATCCCGACCAGCTGGCCGTACCTGTCCACGACCGGCAGCCCGCTCACCCGCTTGCGGCGCAGCACGCGCACCGCATCTTTGAAGG
>Ga0307373_10014977_pt1 | contig 10599 bp, 11 predicted proteins | sample OX2MG_FD_202534 | JGI IMG/M metagenome (GOLD analysis project Ga0307373, IMG submission 202534) | Soil microbial communities from Risofladan, Vaasa, Finland - OX-2 | ecosystem: Environmental > Terrestrial > Soil > Coastal area > Acid sulfate soil | place: Finland: Risofladan, Vaasa | collected...
CACGCCCACCAGAAGGGTAACGGAGAAGGGAAGGCGAGGCGGCGCAGGATTGCGCTCTGGCCATTCCGGCAGCTGCAATCCTACATCGAGTACAAGGCCAAGTGGGCCGGAGTCCCAGTGGAGTATGTCTCTCCGCCGTATACGTCGAAAAAGTGCAATGTCTGTGGATCCATAAACAGGAAACTCAAGCTGACCGAAAGGAGCTGGCTATGCCCTTGCGGTGCCAAGCTCGACCGCGCCCTCAACGCTGCGATAACATCGAGCGTCGTGGGAAGATAAGATGTCTGGGTGAGGTTCGCCCAGGAGCGCGGGGCACAGATGAAGCCGTGAACGGGAACGAGACGACGACTCCAATCCTCCGAGCAGAAGCCCCGAAGTCGAGTGTACTGAATCTCCCATAGATTGGACAGAGCCATGGCTTATTACCGCGTCAAAGACTCCTTGGTCTAGGAGTGATTCCGGTTGGTCACAGCTCGCTTCGCGCTCGTGCCGATACGCGACCTGAAGACTCACGAGGCCGCCGAGCCTGACAGGGTGCGTCGGGTGATGAGGCAGATGAAGTCGACTGGGGTCGTAAAGAAGGCGATCATCGTCGATTCCATGTCGATGGTGGTCCTTGACGGCGTCCACAGGCTGAGCGCGCTGCAGATGCTCGGGTGCGTCAGGGTGCCGGCGTGGCTGATAGACTACTCTGACGAGGGGGTGGTGGTCCTGTCAAAGGACCGCAAGTCGCAGATCCCGAAGGAGGTGGTGGTCAGGGCGGCGACCCAAGGACCCAAGCTCCCCCCGAAGACCACGCGCCACATGGTGAAGGGCAAGGACGGCGCGCTCGTCCACATCTCGCGCCTGGAGGGCGACGTCTCTGTCCCCCTCTCGACTCTGAGGCAGCCCATCTGAGGTAACCCGCGGCTCTTGGAGCTTCTGCCTCCGTCTTGGGACAGAAATAGGATGCCTCAATGCAACATCGCCTCAAAGAAGCCGACAAACCCTTAAATACGATTCTCAGACCCGAAAAATGAGCGAGGCAATTGGAAGGCGTTGGAGTTCACGGTCGTTGGAGCTGGTTCCGTTCATCAGTAGCCTTCTCAGTCCACGCGTAAGGCTCTCCGAAATATTCTCCACGGGCTCTAGAATTTCTACCTCCGTCCTGGAACGTAGAGGGTGGTCGTCGAATGCCTAGCAGCAAGAAGCTGAAGCTGACGATACCCAACGGGCATCTGGGCCAGAAGAGCATCGAGATATTCCAGAAGGCATACTACAAGGTCTCCGGGCAAGACAGGAGCTATCGGCCTGCTTTCGGCGACCCCGACATCGAGCTCAGGGTCCTCAGGCCCCAGGAGATACCCCTCTACATCGCGGACGGCATCCAGGACGTCGGCATCACCGGCATCGACTGGATAACGGAGACGGGCGCGAAGGTGGAGGAGGTCCTCGACCTGGAGTTCGGAGGCGTGAAGCTGGTCGCAGCGACGCCCAAGTCCCAGCCATACGACAGCGTCAACGAGCTGATGGAGAGCTTCTGGAGCAAGGGGAAGGAGTTCCGCGTCTCCGCGGAGTACCTCAACATCACCGCAGACTACCTAAAGGCCCAGCCCGCCTACAAGAAGCGGTTCGGCAACAAGGAGCCGATGATAATCACCCCCTGGTGGCGGAAGGGGAGCAACGAGATGGCCGCGGTCTACCTCTCCTTCGGCGCGACTGAGGCGAAGCCGCCGGAGATAGTCGACATGATCGTGGACGTGACCGAGACGGGGACGACCCTCGAGCAGAACAACCTCAAGCAGATAGGCACGCTGATGAGGTCGACGGCGCGCCTCGTCGCGAACGAGAAGGCCCTGGACGACGGCTGGAAGAGGGAGAAGATCTACGACCTCAAGATAATGCTAAGGGGAGTGGTAGAGGCGCAGAAGCAGCTGCACATCTTCGTCAACGTCAAGGAGAAGAACCTAGAAAAGCTCCTCGCCGAGCTGAAGGCCCTCAAACGCCCGACGGTAAGCCCTCTCTCCGAGAAGGGGTGGTTCGCCGTCAACTCCGTGATCAGCAAGAAGGACCTGCACGCGATGCTCCCCACCCTGAAGAAGCTGGCTCAGGGCCTGGTGATACACGAGCCGCAGAACATCCTCTCCCTCGAGGAGTTCGGGGAAGGGAATGAGTAGCGAGCTACTCCCCCTGGTTCGAGTGGAAAAGAAAACAGACGCCAAAAAAATCGCCAAGAGAATCAGGACGAGGTCTGACGGCCTGCCGGTCGCGATGAAGAGTGCCGAGAGGATAGTCCGGACCGTGAGGGCGAAGGGAGACGAGGCGCTTCTCAGGTACTCCAGGGACCTGGACGGCCTGACGCTGAGCGCCGGGGAGCTGGCGGTCTCGAAGGAAGAGATTGGGGCGGCGTTCGAGAGGGCGAGCCCCGATCTGCTGGACGCGATGAGGTTCGCGCTGAAGCGGATCCGGAGGACGCAGGGGCAGCTCCTGAGCAGGCTCCCGTTCTCATACGTGGCCGACGGCTTCGTGATTCGTTGCGTGGTAAGACCGCTGGACTCGGTGGGCTGCTACATCCCGGGCGGGAGGGCGTCGTATGCGAGCACGGTGCTGATGACGGCGGGAGTGGCAAAACTTGCAGGAGTGAGGAGGGTCGTGCTATGCACCCCCCCTTCGAGAGGGAAGGGTGGGGACTCGGCGAAGATAGGTGACGCAATCCTCGCGGCCGCGAAGCTCTGCGGAGTCGACGAAGTCTACCGAGTAGGCGGAGCGCAATCCATCGCCGCGCTCGCCTACGGCACGGAGAGCATCCCGAAGGTCTCGAAGATAGTGGGGCCTGGGGGCCTATACGTCTCCGCTGCGAAGAAGATCGTGTCCGCGGACGTCCCCATCGACTTCCTCGCCGGACCCACCGAGATGGTGGTGGTCGGGGACGCGGCGGCGGACGCCAGGCTGGCGGCCTGGGACCTCATGGCCCAGGCCGAGCACGGGGAGGACAGCGTCTGCGGACTGGTGACCTGGGACGAGCGGCTCGCGAGGGAGGTCAGAAGGGAGGTCGAGAAGGTCTCGCCGACGCTCCAGCGGAGCGACTACGTCCGGGGATGCCTGAGGCGGGGGTTCACGGCCCTCTGCAAGGACCGCGACACGGCCATAGAGCTCGTCAACTCCCTGGCACCGGAGCACCTCGAGCTCATGGTCGACGACGCCGAGGAGATGGCCGACTCCATATCCAACGCGGGACTGATCCTGACCGGCCTATACGCGCCCGGGGCGGCGAGCGACTACGTCATCGGGACGGACCACGTCCTCCCCACCGAGGGGGTTGCGCGCCTACGCGCCGGACTGACGGCGCTTGACTTTGTGAAGGTCAGCTGGGTGGTGGAGGGGACGAAGCGGGGCCTGAAGGCGATGCTCCCGTCTCTCAAGGAGCTCGCGATGGCGGAGGGCCTCCCAAACCACTTCCTCTCTGCGCAATCGAGGTTCCGGAAGCGATGACGCAGAGAGGCGGCACGGTAGGGGCGCGCTATCTCCGCGTCCCGTCGCCCAGAGGAGGAAACGGCTTCGCCGTCAACAAGTCGTCTATGGGCATCCTGAGGAAGGTGGACGCGGTGGCCTTCGACTGCGACGGAGTGCTGGTCGACGCCCGGAGGTCTTACGATGCGACGATCCGGGTCGTCGTCGAGACGATGGTCGACGAGATGGCGGGAGTGAGGCTCCGCCTCGCGAGGGTGATGCCGGGGCTCATCGCGACCATCAGGAGGACAGGCGGATTCAACAGCGACTGGGACACGAGCTACGCGCTGACGCTCTTCTCGCTCGTAGCCTTGAAGCAGCAGAAGGACGCACGCGGTGGGAAGGGTCCGGGAGCCACGGAGGCGCTGAAGAGGATCACTGCCGCGTTCGGCTCCGCACCGAGGGTGAGGGGTCAGGAGGCGGTGGACTCGTTCCTGGACTCGGAGTTCCCATCGCTGAAGGACGGCCTCGACAGGTCGCGCGAGTTCCTAGAATACCCGAGGGCTCCTCCAGACGGCAGGATGACGACGGTCTTCGACGAGCTCTATTTTGGGGCCTCGCTCTTCGAGAGGATCCACGGCGTCCCCGCGAAGACCCGCACAAAGGGGCTCATCGAGCTCGAGCGGATTCTGGTCGACAGGGGCACGCTGGAATCGCTCGAGAAGATTCTAGGGGGGGCCCGGCTCGCGATGGTCACGGGAAGGCCATTCATAGGGACCGAGCACTCGCTCGGGAAGAGGCTCATGCGCCACTTCGACAAGGATGCGTCGGTGTTCATCGGGGACGCCGACATCGACCTCGACCTCCGCGCGGAATACGACAGATACAGGAAGCCTAGCCCAGAGGCCCTCATACGCGCGCGCGAGAAGCTCTCCTCGGAAACGCTTCTCTATGTGGGAGACTCGGCGGAGGACCTCATGATGGTCCAAGAAGCGAGGCGGAGGGGGCTCGATGGTTACCTGTTCGCGGGGGTCTACCAGACGTCGCCTGTCCAAGCGGACCAGGAGTCTTTCTTCCTGCGGGAGGGCTCCGACGTCGTCGTCGAGACCGTGAACCAAGTCCCGTCAGGGTTATTGATGCCCACGAAGAGCGGGAGGAGACGAGAGGATTGAAGAGAGTCGGAGAGGTCGCCAGGAAGACGAAGGAGACGGACATAACGGTCCGCGTCGTGCTGGACGGGACAGGAAGGGCAGAAGCGAAGACAGGGGTCGCCTTCCTCGACCACATGATCCACTCGCTGGCCACCCACAGCCTGATGGACCTCACGGTGAGGGCGAAGGGAGACCTCCAGCACCACACCGTGGAGGACGTCGCGATCACGCTGGGCAAGGCGATCGGGGAGGCACTGGGCGACAGGATGGGCATACGCAGGTTTGGCGACGCGGTCGTGCCCATGGACGACGCCCTCGCCCTCGCCGCGGTCGACCTTGTCAAGCGCCCCTATTCCGTCTTGGACCTGAGGCTGCAGAGGGTGATACTCGAGGACGCCCCGAGGGAGGACCTCGAGCACTTCTTCGGCTCCATAGCGCAGGCGCTGGAGGCGACCATCCACATCAAGGTCCTCGAAGGGAGCAACGACCACCACAAGTTCGAGGCCGCCGTCAAGGCCTTCGCCCTCGCCCTCAGGGAGGCCGCGGCGCCTGACCCGAGGCGCGCCAAAGCGAGGGGGCCGCCCTCGTCGAAAGGCTCGATGTGAGCGAAGCGCCATGCGCATACAGATATTCAACTACGGCGCCGGTAACCTCTTCAGCATACAGGCCGCATTCAAGAAGCAGGGGGCGAAGACGTCGCTCACCAAGGACGGGAGACGGCTCGACGAGGCGGACGCGATAGTCCTCCCCGGAGTGGGAAGCTTCAACCAGGCCGCCAATGCCCTCCCCATGGAGAGGATACGCGACGCCGTCGACTCGGGGAAGCCCCTGCTAGGGGTGTGCCTCGGGCTCCAGCTCTTCTTCTCGAAGAGCGAGGAGGGGGCGGGACGGGGGCTGTCGCTGTTCCCGGGGGAGGTGAAGAAGTTCCGCTCCTCCCGCGTGAAGGTCCCGCAGATAGGGTGGAACACGCTGACAGTCAGGAGGGAGTCCGAGCTGACGGAAGGCCTCGACGGGGAGTCCTGGGTGTATTACGTGAACTCATACTACCCCGCGACCAAGGGGAAGTGGGTGGTCGCGACGACGGACTACGGGGTCGAGTTCCCCGCGCTCGTGAGCGAGACGAACGTCTACGGCACGCAGTTCCACCCGGAAAAGTCGGGAGAGGCAGGCAGGCTGATACTCCAGAACTTCCTGAGAGCGGTGAAGAGGTAGCGCTTGCTGGAGCTATGGGCCGCGATCGACCTCCTCTCAGGGTCAGTGGTGACTCTAAAGCAGGGGAAGGAGGAGATGAAGACGACGTGGGAGGAGGGGGCAGTCGAGGTCGCCCAGAGGTGGGAGAGCGAGGGCGCCGACGGGCTCCACATCATAGACCTTGACGCGGCCTTCGGCAAGGGGTCCAACAGCAAGACGATATCCAAGATACTCGAGAGAGCGAAGATCCCGGTAGAGGTCGGAGGCGGGGTGAGGTCGCGCGCCGCGGCGGATTCGTGGCTGGAGTCTGGAGCCGCTAGGGTGATCCTGGGGACGCTCGCATACAAGGAGCCGGAGACGCTCTCTGGCCTCCTCAGTGAGAGAGGGCCGGAGAAGATAGTCGTGGCCTCGGACTACGCGGATGGCAAGGTCGTGACGAGCGGCTGGACCGCGAACGAGGGCGTCGGCGTGCTCGAGGCGGCGAGAAGGTTCGAGGCGGCGGGGGTCGTCAACCTTCTTGCAACGGCGGTCGGAAGGGACGGGATGGCGACAGGCCCAGATTTGGAGACGCTCAGGGTGGTCTGCGCCTTCAGCAAGAAGCTGAAGGTCCTGGCGTCCGGGGGGATCAGAAGCTTGCACGACCTCGTTGAAATCGAGGGTAGAGGGGCGAAGGGAGCCGTTGTTGGGCGGGCGCTATATGACGGCGGCGTCGACCTCGGCGAGGCGAGGGCGGCGTTGGGAGGCGTGCAGAGGTGACCCTCGCGAAGCGGATCGTCCCCTGCCTCGACGTGAAGGCGGGAAGGGTCGTGAAGGGCGTGAGGTTCGAGGGGCTGAGGGACGCGGGCGACCCTGTCGAGCTCTCGTCCCGCTACAGAGACGAGGGGGCCGACGAGGTGGTCTTCTTGGACATCACCGCGAGCCTCGAGAAGAGGGCGACGATGCGCTCCCTCGTCAGGAGCGTGGCGGCGAGCCTGGACATACCCTTCACGGTGGGCGGAGGGATAAGGAGCATGGCAGACGCGAGGCTCGCGCTGGCCAGTGGCGCCGACAAGGTCGCGGTGAACACGGCCGCCCTGCGGCAACCCGGGCTCATCACGAAGCTCGCCGACGTCTTCGGCTCACAGTGCGTCGTCGTTGCGATAGACGCGAAGAGGACGGAGGACGGATGGCGGGTCTTCAGCCACTCCGCTACCAGGTCGGCCGACGTCGACGCGGTCGCCTGGGCGCAGAAGGCCGCAGAGCTGGGCGCGGGCGAGCTCCTCGTCACCTCCATAGACCGCGACGGCACGAGGGTCGGGTACGACATCGAACTCCTGAGGGCCATCACCCAGAGGGTGAGGATCCCGGTCATAGCGAGCGGAGGCGCCGGGACTCTCAGGCACTTCCTGGAGGCGCTCGTCGAGGGCGGGTGCGACGCAGCTCTGGCCGCGTCCCTATTCCACTACCGCGAACTTACTGTAAAGCAGGTGAAAGACTATCTGACAGCGAATGGGGTCGTCGTGAGGCCTTGATAGCTCGTTGACGACATACGTGTGTCTTGACGCTGCTATTCGTGTATGTGGCACCGACGAGAAAAAGGGGTCAAGGTTTGCGGGACCCCGGCCCTGTGAAAGTTAGGAGCCGAGGTTACGAGGTCTGCTCGGTGGAATAATTCTCGCCGAATGATTTCAGGTCGATGCCGGATAGGTTGATTGTCAGACTCTGTGAGAAATCTCTGGTGGGGAACGAATCTTTGAGGAGCTTCTCATAATCCTGAAGATATTTCTCAATCTGTGGTCGTAATCGGACTTCCTCGGTCTTGACTCCTTCCTTGTCACGTAGCGCCAACTCGAGTCTCTGCATCCAAACGCCAAAGTCTTCCCCTGGAAGCTGGGCCCACGCAGCGGGCAATGCTCTGATTTCTATTACCATTGGAGGAACTGAAAGTGCGTGCTTCTCCTTGAACATGACATCCTGTCTGAACTTGAATTGTTGATTCCAGCCAGATACGAGAATCCACCACTCATCCCTTCCTTTGGAGGAAGCCCCTTCTTTCTGAGCAACTTCGAAGGCGTTACTCCAATCTACTTCACGTGGTTGGTCAGGATTGTAGACATAGCGGTCGTTTCTATTCATCCTTATCACGCGTCGCATGCCTGCCTGCTGAAGAACCCGTTGGATGTTGGTGAGAAAATCTTTCGTCGTTAGGCTTTCCATCTTCTGCTCGAAGTGTTTCTCTATCCGGCCAACGACCGTAGTCGAGACCCTATTCTCTTCTGAATCGTCAACAAAATACACTTTCAGATTCGCGATGATCCCATACATCCCTTCGGGACCAGTACCCGAATAAGGTCCTCCCTTGTCAGCCCAATGCATAGTGTGCGATTTTCCATTTGGACGAGCTGGGCAACTCATAATTAAGCTCGATTACACTCGCTAAACCGAATTGTGCCGAGGATTGGAGTCTAGTTCCGAGATTGCGCCTAGCGCTTTCTTGCGTGCTTTTGCCGTTGATCTTCCGCTTGAGGGATGCAGCATGTCTCGGTGGCAGCTCGGCATGTGGCTGCCCGAACGCCCTGAGAAGTATCCGTTGTTTCTTCGCCCCGCCTTGGCGTTGGCGATGTAGACATGCGAAGCTAGGTCTTTCTCGAATCATGAGGTTGAGCTTGACCTCAAGAGAGCATTTGTTGTTGGTCCGGCGCTTGAAGGCCTTGAAGCGCTCACATTCCTTATTACCCTCTCCGCGCGCACTCCTCACGGTTAACGAATTGCCTTGAAGGCGTCGAAGATAGACGAGATCGACTTTGCGAAGGGGGACGGACTGATCCCAGTCGTGACCCAGGAGGCGAAGACCGGCAAGGTCCTGATGCTGGCCTACGCAAACCGCGAAGCTGTCGAGACGACCATGAAGACGAAGCTCGCCACGTACTGGAGCAGGAGCAGGAACGAGCTCTGGAAGAAGGGTGACACCTCGGGGCACATCCAGAAGGTGAGACGGGTGCTCGTGGACTGCGACAACGACACCCTGCTGTATGTCGTCGACCAGACGGGCCCCGCGTGCCACACCGGCAAGCACAGCTGCTTCTTCAGCAAGCTAGAATAGCGGATAGCACCTACAAATGAGGGCGGCTAAATACTGCCGCAGAGTCTCTCCCCATGGAGGGACCGCCTCCAGGTCGTCCTGCCATGAGGTCTACCAAAGAGGATGCGAATGAAGGTCGAAAGCGTCCAGCACTCGACATTAGAATAATGCTGCACGAGAAGGCCCTCAGGCTCAGGAGGAACTCACACACATTTCATCAGATCATCGAAGAGATTGAGCAGCAGGACGGCGTAAGGCTCACCAAAAGTACCATCTCAAACTGGATAAGGGGGAGATCGAGTCCCCTTCGAGCAGGGCATAACTTCATCCCAAAACCCACGCCTGACCTAGCATACGTGATAGGAGTGGAAGCTGGAGACGCCTTTCTGAACGTCAAACCAAAGACCTACCAGTATAGAATCAGACTTAGGGCAGTCGACAGGGAATTCGTAGAGGCCTTCAATCAAGCCATGTCAAGAGTTCTTGGATGTCCGCCTCACAGACTATGGAAGGGGAGGACCGAACGAGAGGTGCACGTGGAATTCGGAAGCTACCTGCTGCACAAGTTTCTTCTCCAAGACTTCGGAAAATTCAAGGCCTTTATAGAATTCGATAAGGGTTGCGTTGCAGCGTTTATCAAAGGTTTCTTTGATTCGGAGGGATGCATTGACACGAACAGAAAACTGAGCGCGAGCAATTCGAACTTCGCCTTATTGACTTATGTTCAATACCTCTTACAACGATACTTCAGCATTGATACCACCGGTCCCCACTTAGGGACGAAGAAAGGTAGCATCATTACACGGCGAGGAAAATCATACCAGAGGAACGCTGATGTCTACGAAATACGTGTAAGAGCCAAGTCTCTTGGACCGTTTTACGAAGAGATAGGGCTGACGATTCAAAGAAAGAAATTGAGACTCGAAAAGGCTCTGGAAAAACCGAGCCGAATCCGGAACAGATAGAGGGGCCATGCGATTGATGACTGTGGCGCGGGGGGTGGGATTCGAACCCACGAATCCTTGCGGACAAAGGATTAGCACTCAGGGGATTGGGGCTGTGACACCCTAATCCTATCCTTCGCCCTACCAGGCTAGGCGACCCCCGCTCGAGCACGACCCGTTTCTCGCCGATATAAAAAACAGTGGAAGGCCACAATCTTCGCGGGCGCGACGGGAAGGTGAAAGCCCGAGACTTTTTGAGAAGATATTTGCCCTTCGGGTGCATGGATTAATGAAATATCCATGTTTGTGTTCACGTCGTTTGTAACGTTTTTATAGCAAGTCGGGCGCCAACGTGACTCGGACGCCCTGGTTCAGCTTGAAAATGAACCTCAAAAGGCATGCAGTTTCTAGAAGCGTAATGATAGGAGGGGTTCTGGCGATTCTGATAATCGCCGTGGTGGCAGGCATTGCGCTGACCTCGAAGGGCTCGAGCTCTAGCACCTCGTCGAGCTCGACGAGCTCCGGCACTAGCACTGGCTCCAGCACTAGCTCCGGCACCTCCACGTCTGGAGCCGTGCCCAGCACGCTCACGTATGAGGCAGCAGAGACAGCTCAATACATCGACCCGGCCGTTTCCTATTTCTCATACGACTACAACGTAATGCAGAACGTATACGAACCGATTCTCTGGTACAACTCCTCGTGCGCCACCTGTGTTATCCCATGGCTCGCTCAGAACTATTCGGGGAACACGGCTGGAACCCAGTATACGTTCACCCTGAGGAGCGGGATAAGCTTCGCAGACGGCGAGAAGTTGAACTCA
>Ga0307373_10014978_pt1 | contig 10599 bp, 7 predicted proteins | sample OX2MG_FD_202534 | JGI IMG/M metagenome (GOLD analysis project Ga0307373, IMG submission 202534) | Soil microbial communities from Risofladan, Vaasa, Finland - OX-2 | ecosystem: Environmental > Terrestrial > Soil > Coastal area > Acid sulfate soil | place: Finland: Risofladan, Vaasa | collected...
CTCCGATTCAGGATAAATCTCGAACTTCGGCTGACCGGTAAGCTGAACCATCAGGTGCTCACCCTCGCGGGTGCAGGTCAGCACCAAAGCCGGATTGAATGCGTACTTGCCGGCGTAATCATCGTAGATTTTCGGATCGACATTGGCCACGCTCCGCATCTTGGGCAGCTTGTACGGCTTGCCCAACACGATCGCCGTCAGGTCCTGCGAGATCCTGCCGGGCGTGTTCGACTCGACGTTCGAGAGCACGACGACGCAAAGCTGCAACTCGGGAATTCGCAAGATGTGGGTCGAGAAGCCGTTGATCCCGCCGCCGTGACTGGTGACCGTCATTCCGTCGCGAGTCTGAACGCTCCAACCGTAGGCATAGTTGTCCCGCACGGGCGTGAACATCGTCGCCTTCGATTCGGCCGTGATGAGCTTGCCGGACGTCAAGGCCCGGTCCCAGCGCAGCAGGTCCTCGACGGTCGAATACAACGCCCCGGCCGCGTGCGGCTGCGACATGTCGATGTAGGCCGCGTTGGCCAACTGGTCGCCGTCGCGCGTGTAGCCAGCCGCGCGGTTTTGGAGAATCGTCGCATGGTGGTCGTAACCGGTGTCGAGCATCCCCAACGGTTCGAATACCTCTTGCCTGAGGAACGCTTCGTAGGTCATATCCGACGCCTTCTCGATGATCGCGCCCAAGAGCAGGTAGCCTGAATTGCTGTAGGCGAACTTCTCGCCCGGCTCGAACTCCAACGGCTTGTCCTTGAAGCGGGCGACCATCTCCGGCAGCGTCTGCGGGAGCATCCATTTCTTCGGGTAGTCAGGGAAGCTCGTGAAACTCGGGATGCCGGAAGTGTGGCTCAACAAGTGGTGGATCGTCACGTCGTTCCAGGCCTCGGGCGCGTCGTCGACATTTGTGCCCACGGGATCGCCGACGTGAAGTTTGTCTTGCTCCTGGAGGATCATCACGGCCATCGCCGTGAACTGCTTGGTGATCGACCCTAATCGGAAGCGGGTCTGGGCCGTGTTCGGCACGCGCAGCTCGGCATTCGCCCAACCGTAGCCTTGGCTGACGAGCACTGTGTCGTCCTTGACCACCAACACCGAGCCATTGAACTGGTCGGCGTCGACGCAAGCGGCCAGGTACTCTTCGAGCTTGGGCTTGACGTCGTCTTCGGCGACGACTGGCGCGGCCGCCAGGCACGCCGATAGGAAAACGATAAGCAAGGACAAACGCGGGACGGCGGTTTTCATGGGAGAAACTCCGGGCACGGATGGAGGCTTGATTTCAAAGGGGATACGGAGACAAGGAGGAGATTTGGGGATGTCTGCGCTTCGCGATCACAACCGCCAGAATACCTCCACCGTACCCCTCTCGCCAGCCGTGCGTCGTGCCGTGTATCAATTGCCCGTCGGCTCGTCCTCAAGACACCGAAACCGCGTCCCTGGCGGAAATTCGAGACCGAACGTCTCGGCCAGAACGTGCAACAGCGATTCATCGTCGTCGATGCGCGTGGTTTCGACAACGTCGCCGGTGACGATCGTAAGCTCCCGGTTCCGTAGCATGTAACACGCGGTCGGGGTCTGCCGCTGCACGGCCAACGTCTGCACGAAACGGGAATTCGGGTGCGTCGAGACATAGTGATTGGCCATTTCGAAATCGACCGGATATTGCGGCTCCAGCGTGAAGGCGTACAAGTCCTGCCAGGCGCCGCCGGCCAGCGATTGCAAGACCAGAAGGCCGTGCTCTTCGACGAGTCGGAAGCTCCAGGCGAACTGCCGCGCAACCTGGCCGGGCAACATGGCGACGGGCTTGAGCAGGCCGCCCGTACCGAAACCGACGTCGGCCAGCCAGGGAGAGCCTGCCACATCGACGTTCAAAAGCATGTGGGTCCGCGGCAAGACGCGGCTGGCCCCCTTGCGGACGCGGGCGGCCAGCCTCGTCACGCGGAAGCCAATTTGCTCCAATACGGCCGCGAAGAGCGTGTTCTGCTCGTAGCAGTAGCCACCCCGCCCACTCCGCACCAACTTGGCCTCGATGCTCTCCAGATCGAGGCGAATCGGCCGGCCTAGTTGGATGTCGAGGCTCTCGAACGGGATGTGCGTCGCGTGCGCCAGATGCAAACCATCCAAGACCTCCAACGTGGGAACCTGCGCACCGGTGTAGCCGATGCGACATAGATAGGCGTCGAGGTCGAGGGACTGTGGATGGCTCATGTCGCTACCTTAATGCGCCGGCGGCCAACGATGCTATTTTCAGAGCGGCGAGGGGTGTGACATCCCGCTTACGTTTGCCACCAGCTTTAGCTGGTGGATCGCAGCCCACCCAACACTTTTTTCTTAGCCGGCTTCAGCCGGCTTTGTTGCCGCCTTCAGCCATTTTCGCAACGTGGTGCGGATTTTCAACCTCTCACGCGACACTCGGAATTCTCAAGAATTCCGCTACGCCTTACGGAACGCAATAGCGGAACTCGCGAGAGCTCCACTTCAACCAGCCTTGAACCGCAAGGCCCGTCCCGGCAGTCGCGGGCCTTCGATCTCGATGGGCCGACCGTCGCGAAGGATGGGAACGCCGTTGACCAGCACGTGTTCGATGCCGATCGAGAGCTCGTGCGGATTGTCGTACGTGGCCCGGTCGGAAACGGTCGCCGGATCGAATACGACCAGGTCGGCAAAGGCGCCCGCCCGGATCAGGCCCCGATCGGCCAGGCCGAAACGTTCGGCCGGCAGTCCGCTCAACTTGCGTACGGCCGCTTCGAGTGTGAACAGCCGGCGCTCGCGCACCAGGGGCCCAAGAATGCGCGTGGCGGCGCCGTACTGCCGTGGATGGATACGGCCGTCGGCGAAGTAGATGCCGTCGCTGCCGATCATGAAACGCTCGTGCTTGAGGAACGGCTCTACGAGCCGGTCGTCGCCGGCGAAGAACACGCACAATACCGCCAGGTTCTCCTCGATCAACAGATCGCAAATGGCTTCAGCGGCGGGCCGATCCACCTGCCGGGCGAACTCGGCCAGCGATACTCCCTGGTACAGGCTGTTCTCCTTGCCCGGCACCCAAGCGATGCGAATTTGGTCGAGCTCCAGCCGGTAATCGTCGAGTTGCGCGGCGAAACGCCGCCGCAGATCGCGAGAGGCGAGCCTGGCCGTGACGCCCAAGGGACCGTCTTCCCAAACGTCGTAGGGCAAGAGAGAGTTGAGCATCGTCGAGCCGGGCAGGTAGGGATAGACGTCGAACGAGAAGTCGACCTCGTGGACCGCCACGCGGTCGATGTAGTCGAGCAGCTCTTCGCTTTCTTGCTCGTCGCCCCCCTTGAGGTGCGAAATATGGACCGGCACGCCCGCTCGGCGGCCGATCTCGACGGCCTCCCGCACGCCGGCCAACACGCCCCGTTTGTAACGAACGTGCGTCACGTAGAGTCCGCCCCAGGGCGCCATCGCGCGGGCGACCTCGACGATTTCATCGGTATCGGCAAAGCATTCGGCCACGTAGTCGAGCCCGGTGGAAATGCCCGTCGCGCCTTGCTCCATACCGCGGCGCACCTCCCGCCGCATCAAACGCAACTGGGCGTCGTCCGCCGGAGCACGGCCCCATCCGAGCGCCAGGACACGGATGTTGGCGTAGGGGATTTGGGTCGCGGTGTTCTGCACGTTGCGGCCGTCGAGCAGGGCCATGTAATCAGCGATCGAACGCCAGCCGCGATAATCGGCCAAATGCAGCCCGTCAAGCGAACGCAGGTAATGCATCCACTCGGCGGCCTGGTCTGGTTCGATGGGAGCATACGAGATTCCGTCGGAAGCGAGCACCTCGGTGGTGAAACCCTGGCTGGTCTTCGACACGAGGTGCGGAATCTTCAGCAGCCAGCCGTCGGAATGGTTGTGCGTATCGATGAAGCCGGGAGCGACGACCAGCCCGGTGGCGTCGATCACCTTTTCGGCGGCCGCGTGGTCGGACGGCAGACCGGCGGCGACCGCCTCGATCCGATCGCCGCGAACCGCGACATCGGCCTTACGGCCCGGCGCGCCGCTGCCGTCGATGACGGTGCCGCCGCGGAGGAGAAGGTCGTATTCGGGCATGGAAGTGCCGCTTGACAGTGAACCAGGTTCTATGGAAACAGGCCGTGCGACAAGGTAGAATACTCATGGGGACAGCGTTTGTCAGGTGGTAGCATGGAGACCATGATGACTAGAATAACCCTGGACGCGGAAACGCGAGCCAAACTATTGAACCTGATCGAGCCGCTCGACCTATGCGACGAAACCGGCCGGGTGCTGGGCACGTACACGCCGTTGGCGTTCCCAGAGGACGACGACGAGCCGCAACTCAGCGACGAAGAGTTACGACGTCGCGCACAAGGCCCCGGCTACACCACCGACGAGGTCATCGCCTACTTGGAGAGTCTTTGAATTACGCCATTCAATGGCAGCCTGACGCGTTGAATGAGCTCGCGGCGGTTTGGCTTTCGGCAAGCTCGGAGTAGCGCGCTGCCATTACGGCCGCATCGAGACAAATTGAACGTTTGCTCCAATTCGACGCGCACACTCAGGGCGAATCGCGATCAGAAGCATGGCGCATTGTATTTGCGCCTCCGCTGGCCGTGACGTTCGAAGCCGACTCCGAAAAGCGCGTAGCTCGCGTTCTACATGCGCGCCGTTATTCCACGCGGCGCCGGTAGCGGCCACCCCATTAGGTCAACTTCCCCCGCCCTTCGATCGGCCACACATCGACCAGCTTGCCTTTGCGGAAACAGAAGAACTGGTCGTGCAGCACGGTGGTCAGATCGGCGTAACCCGGCACCAGCTCGAGGCGGTCGCCGATTCTCAAGCCTTGGGCCGACGGCTCCAGCGCCAATTCGCCATGCTCGGCCGAAAGGCGCGTCACGCGAACGTCGTCGCGGCCCAGTACCCGTGGCGCGATGACCTCGATGTTCATGGTCTTGCGGCCGGCGTCGATGATCGCCCGCTCCGGCACGGGCCGGCTGACGACCGTGGCGACGATCGTCAACGCGAAGCCCAACTCGGTCACCTGGCACTTTTCGCGGTAAAACATATCCATGAAAATCGCCCCACCCGCCTGCACCTCGGTGACGCCGGGGTGGCGTGTCGAGTAAAGGTACGATCCTGTGCCGGCGCAAGAGACGATCGGGCAGGGCAAGCCCGCCTGCTCGAGCGTTCGGCGCGTGGCGACGAGCGTGTCGAGGGCCGCGGTGATTTGTTTCGCCTTGTCCGCCGGATCGGCGATCGTCAGCAGGTGCCCTTCGTAGCCCATGATGCCGGCCAGCGCAAGGCCCGGCAGCTCGTGGATACGGCGGGCAAGGGCGAGCGTCGGCTCGCCGGGCAATACGCCGACGCGGCCCAGGCCGATATCGACCTCGATCAGCACGCGGACGCGCAAGCCCGCCCCGGCCATGGCTCGGCTGAGCGGCAAGACCTGGTCGATGTGGTCCACGCAGACGATCGGGTCGGCATGCCGGCACAGTTCGACCAGCCGCCGCAGCTTGTGCTCGCCCACGACGATATTGGCGATCAATAAGTCGCGAACTCCGCCGGCCGCCATGACTTCGGCCTCGCCCAGCTTGGCGCACGTGATACCCAAGGCCCCGGCCTCCAATTCGGCGCGAGCAATCGTCGAGACCTTGTGTCCCTTCGCGTGTGGTCGCCAGGCGACGCCGTGCCGGCGGCAGGTTTCCGCCACACAGCGGATATTCGACTCCATCACGTCGAGGTCGAGGCACAAAGCGGGCGTGTCGAGGTCGGCTTTCGTCGAGCCGAGGGGGGGAGTACGCATGGGGCGAGTTTAGTGAATCAGCGCCGATTTGCAAGGTCGTGGATTGTGCCAAAACGGTCATTGCGGATAACATGGGACATTGAACATCAAGCCGGCGATGAGATTGCTCAATGCCCCAGACTGCAATGAACACTGCCGTAGGGTGGGCACCGCCCACCATGACGCGCCAAACGGTGCTGGTTGCCGGTGCGCTTTTCGCCCTGCTGGCGCTGCTCGCCACCGGTGCGTGGGCCGACGAACCCGATCGCTCGCCCGTCGATGTGGTGCTCACTCCCGACGAGGCCTGGCTGGTGACGGCGAACCAAACCTCCGACACGGTGTCGCTGGTCGATGTGAAAAACCGGCAGGTCGTCGATGAAGTCGCCTGCGGACACCGGCCGGCGGGGCTGGCGCTTGCGCCGGACGGTCGCCGGGTGCTGGTGACCGCCTCGTATTCCGGCACACTGAGTGTGATGGAAATTACGGAGGGCAAATTGAAACCGACCGGCTCGGTCCGGCTCGGTTTCGAACCGGTGGGGGTGGCGGTCTCGCCCGACGGCAAGCTGGCCTACGTGGCCCTCGAGGCCGGCGCGGCGGTGGCGGTCGTCGATCTCGAATCGCTGCGGGAGGCGGCGCGCATCGAGGTGGGCCGCTGGCCACGCTACCTGGCCCTCACGCCCGACGGCAGCCGTCTGGCCGTCGGCACCAGTGGCGACCAGAGCATCTCGGTGGTCGATACTCACCAACGGAAACTCCTCTACCAGGAATCGCTGCAGGGGATCAACGTGGGGCACGTGCGGGCCAGCACCGACGGCCTCTACGTCTATTTCCCCTGGATGGTCTACCGCCAGAACCCGATCGACGCGCGCAACATCCGGGCCGGTTGGGTGCTGGGGAGCCGGATCGCGCGGGTCCGCACCGATGGGCCCGCGCGGCGCGAGGCGATGACACTCGATCCGCAAGGCAAGGCGGTCAGCGACCCATTCGGCCTGGCGTTGACCAGCGACGAAGCCTGGCTCGTGGCCAGCGCACCGGGCACCCAAGAGCTTCTGGTCTACCGAATGGAAGGGCTGGTGTTCCAGGACTACGGTGGCCCGGGGGACCACATCGACCCGTTGTTGCTGCACGATCGCGCCCGCTTTTACCGGGTGCCGCTGGGCGGCCGACCGATGGGGCTGCGGATTGCCCGCGACAACCGCCGTGTGTTCGTGGCCAATTACCTCGAAAACTCGGTGCAGGTCGTCGACCTCGACGAGCGGCGCTTGGCGCAAACGATCGGCTTGGGCGCGCCGAGCGGGCCGTCGTTGGCGCGGCGCGGCGAGGCAATCTTCTACGACGGCCGGCGGAGTCTCGACCAATGGTACAGTTGCCACAGTTGCCACTACCAAGGGGGCACGAATGCCGTGGCGATGGACACGCTCAACGATGGTACCGTGCGGACGTTCAAGACGGTGCTCTCGCTACGGAACGTGGCCCGCACCGCGCCCTGGACGTGGCACGGCTGGCAAACGGATCTTGAGGCCGCCATGCGCAAGAGCCTGACGGAGACGATGATTGGTCCCGAACCGACGGACGACGACGTGCTGGCACTGGTCGCCTTTCTCGACTCGCTCGAAACGCCGCCGAACCCGTTCCGCGACGAGCGGGGAGCGCTCGGCGCGGCCGCCCAACGCGGACGGGACGTGTTCGAGAGCGAGCGGGCAGGTTGCGCGAACTGCCACCGAGGAGAGCTTTTCACCGACGGTGAAATTCACGACGTTGGGCTTGGCGGCTCGCGCGACGCCTACGAGGGCTACAACACGCCCTCGCTGGTCGGCGTGTTCAACCGGGTGCGCCTGCTGCACGACGGCCGCGCCAAGAGTCTTGAGCAGGCATTGACCGGGCCGCACGCGCCGGCCAAGGTGACCGGGCTGGGCGAACTGAGCGAATCGGAAATGGCGGATCTGATCGAGTACCTGAAATCGTTGTAGGAAGAGTTCCTCGTTCGGGGCACCCGCGTAGTGGGTCGGCTCCGCGTGGGAACGAATCTTCGGACGCTCCGCGTCCACGTTGCCAATGGAACGCTACTTAACTGACAATTGATAATTGGAGCTGAAAGCCATGCGGAAAACGTCGATCGTGAGTTTGCTTTTCGTGCTGGCCGCCGTCGGGTGCGACACCGCGAAGGGGCCGCCGGCCGGCGCGCGGCCGGCGGCATCGTCGACGCCGGCCGCCGAACAGACCACCGCCGAACAGGCCGACGACGACGAGGCGCCGGGCGTGACCTTGCAGATCAAGGACTACGACGCGATCGTGGAATTGATCAAGGGCCACCGGGGCAAGGTCGTGGTGCTCGATTGCTGGAGCACCTGGTGCGAGCCGTGCATGAAAGAGTTTCCCGGCCTGGTGGCGCTGGACGAAAAGTACGGCCCTGACAAGGTGGCCTGTATCTCGCTCAGTCTCGACTTCGAAGGACTGTCCGACAAGAAGCCGGAGGAATACAGGGAAAACGTGCTGAAATTCCTGAAATCGCAACGGGCGGCCTTCGACAATGTGCTATCGAGCACGCCGGCCGACGAGCTGTCGAAGCAGCTCAAGTTCCCCTCGCCCCCTACCGTGTTCGTCTACGATCAGCAAGGCGAGCTGGCCAAGAAATTCGAGGGCCCGGATGCGTTGTACGAAACGAAAATCGGCCCCTTCGTTGAGCAACTCATCAAAGGGGAGGACGAGTAAAGGCCCTCTTTGCCCGGAGCACTGCGGAAAAACGATGACACACGACTCGCAACTCATCCGAGTCACGCCTGAAAAGGTCGGCCTGATCGCTCCGTTGTTTGATTCTTACCGGCAATCACGAGTTGAACACGCTTGGATCCCATCTTCCCCGCCTCGACCTGGCCCGCGCCGTTCTGGTGGTTCGCTTGCGGCTGGCTATTCGTGTTCGGCGCGTGCGTGGGGAGCTTTCTGAACGTCGTGATCTACCGTCTGCCGGCCGGGCTAAGCCTGCTTTACCCCGGTTCGCGCTGCCCGACGTGCCTGGCGCCGATCCACGCCACCGACAACGTGCCGATCTTCGGCTGGTTGCGTCTGGCGGGTCGCTGCCGGTCGTGCCGCGCGAAAATCTCGCCGCGCTATCCGGCGGTTGAGTTTGCCGTCGCGGCGTCGTTCGCCCTGTTGGCGGCGCTCGGGCCGTTGTCAGGCGGAGCGTACCTGCCGTCGCCGGCCGCGGATGTCGTCGATGTTCGCTGGGACGAGAAAGTCTTGTGGGCGGCGTACGGCTACCACATGACGCTCGTGTGCGGCCTGCTGTGTGCCGCCCTGATCGAATACGACGGGCACCGTTTACCGTGGCGTTTGAATTTGCCGCTGGTCCTGGTCGCCATCGCGGTGCCGCTCTTGTGGCCGGAGGTACGGCCCGTCGCGTGCCATTGGCCGGCGGACCTCCCGGCATGGCTTCAGCCTACGAACGCGGCGCTCCGAGACGGCTTAGCGGGACTGGCGGTCGCGCTGATTCTGGCCTGCGCGGCATTTCCCTTTCCCTCGACGGCGTTTTCCAAGGCAGGGCGAGGACCCGAGAGAGGCTTCGATGGGCACTGCGAGTTGGCCGTATTGGTCTGGATCGGTTTGTACCTCGGCTGGCAGGCAGCCAGCGCGCTAGCGGTACTGGCCGTGGCCACGCAATTTGCGGTTGGTGCCGTCGGACGACTCCGCCGCAGTTCGCGGCGACCAGGCTGGAACGGTTGTTTGGCGACGTGGACGTTGCTCTGGATCGTCTTCTGGAAGCAAATCGTCGCATGGTGCCCGTTCGTCGGCGAGCAGGCAGGCGGTTCGACGCTGTTCGTCTCGCTTGGGGCGACCGCTGCATTGGGGCTGGCATGGAAGTTTGAGCATGGTCGGCTAGACTAATGGCATGGAACCCGCTCGCCATTCGGTTCGGCCCGCCGTTTTGCTGTCTTTCGTCGGGGCGCTGGCAATCGCCTACCGAATTCAGCTTTCCTGGCTGGAAAGCACTCCCTGGTACCGCCGGTTTGCGCCAGGGACCATTGCCGAGTGGTCACTCCTGGTTGGCACGTTCGCTTTGGCGGCCGCCGTATCTCTTCTTGCCGCCGTGGTGACCCAGCGACGCGTAAACCGTATCTTGGCGGTGCTGGTGGGCGCGGTCGTGGCGGGCCTGGTCACGACGTGGTACGACTCCGTGGCGGGCGCCGCTCTTGGAGGGGCAATCGGCTGCCTTGTCGCATGGGCCATTGTCCGCCAGGCCGTGCTCGCCGGGCTCACGGTCGTCGCGGCGGTGGTAACCGGTACTGCGAGCGGCGCTATGGTGCTCGCATTCACGGGCAATCCGGGCGATGGCTGGCACGGGCCAATGGCCTGGTCGATGTCGGCGTTGGCTTGCGGCGCCGCTTCGCTGCTGCTGTGGCACGCCTTGCGAGGTCGCGCACGGCGCCGATGGTTGCGGTTCGCGAGCCACGGCGTGTTGCTGTTCGCCGTCGTGGCCGGCCAATGGTTGAGCCTGTCGGTCGATACCCTGCGCCGCGTCTGGTGGTTGGGAACCGACCACGAGCTTGGCGCGAAGAGGTTTTGCACTCTGGTCTGCGACGATTGGTTGATCGTCGCTCGCACCCAGATCACCGACGAGGGACTGCGGCGGCTCGCAGGTGCTCAAACGTTGTCCGGACTTGATGTGAGCGACACGCAGGTGACTAATGCCGGACTGGCGCATCTCAGGTCGCTGCCTAATCTCAACTATTTGCAACTGGCCGGCACGCGGATCACGGCCGCGGGCCTGGCTCAACTCGAAAGTCCAACCACGACCATGAAAATCGATGCGCGCCGAACGATGATCCGTGACGATGAACTGCCAGTGCTGCGAA
>Ga0307373_10014979_pt1 | contig 10598 bp, 16 predicted proteins | sample OX2MG_FD_202534 | JGI IMG/M metagenome (GOLD analysis project Ga0307373, IMG submission 202534) | Soil microbial communities from Risofladan, Vaasa, Finland - OX-2 | ecosystem: Environmental > Terrestrial > Soil > Coastal area > Acid sulfate soil | place: Finland: Risofladan, Vaasa | collected...
ACGGTGGCCTTTTTCGTGCCCGCTCCCAGCACGAGCTCGACCACGCTACTTACACCAATGTATGGGACATGACCGAGCCGACGGGGAGATTCGAACTCCCGGCCAGCGGTTTACGAAATCTCTTGCGGCCGAATTCGGGGTTCTGCGTTAGAGGAGGCGAAATGTTATGGATCCACTGAAGGAACAATGCTCTGAAGTAGTGTCGAAGGCGCGCGCTGCCGTGGCCGGTGGCGGTTTTGAACTCATCTTGGGGTGGCGGCGAGGCACTGGGTGGGACGGAGGCCAACTCCCGATCTCGCGCAACCTGACTGGGACACTCAGGGAGGCTTGCTCAGCCGCCTTAGACGACACTGACTCAGTCGTATACCCGAAGGCCTTTTACGTCGACACGACCATCGGCCGCGGCGAACTCATGCTCGCCGACGTGCCGCGCTCGTAACGGCCAGCCGAGCAGATCCGGGGGCGACTGGGGCGCACTCTGCTCCACTGGGGGATGGCGGAGTCGCCCTGCTGGACCTAGTCCAACAGGATCAGATAGGTACGCCACTATCTCCAGGGGACCTGGTACGGCCGGAACAGCCTAAGATCGTCTTTTATGCGGTGCGGGCTCGCACCCGGGCCCACGCGCAAGACGGGTCTGGCTGGTGTACTTTTCTGAATAAATCGGACCCGATGGTCTCAGCGCGGCAAGGCTCATTCCTCGCTATGTTCGCTGCCGATCGACTGGATCGAATCGATGGACCTGCCTTTCAATTCCGAAGTACTTTCGACATCATAATTGCCGGTCAAACCTTACTCGCGACGGGATGGCCTACCTTTGACGCACTATTCCGGGACGTCATCGAGCAGACGGCGGACGCTCTGATCGACAAGTTAGCCGCGGCCTTACCAAAGTCCCTCCCCTTCGCTCCAGGCTCCACGCTGCTCTTGAAAGCGGCGGGGCGAGACAGACCTCGTCTCAGGGCTCGCGTGCGCGGCCTGCTCAGTAAGCCATACCTGTCTCAGTTGACGCTACAGCAGGTCCAAGCCGAAATCGCTCGGCAGCAACTTCACCCAGCAGGCTTCGTCTCTGGCGGACAACTCTTCGTGGACCCGGCGAACCCCACGCGGCTGGTCATCTTGCTCGACGAAGCGCTTCACTGGGGTCCATTTTCTAAGGCACTGTTTGAGGTAGAGCACAAGGCACCTTTGTAAGGGGACCCTGGCGGAGACAGTTCGCACGTTCGCTTGCACCTACGGCTGCGCTGTGCTCGTGGCGTAGGTACGGACCGAGTGATGGTTATTCTCAACCATCACCGAGTGAAACTAATCGGACGAGTGTGGGTGAAGGCTCCCGGCGCAGGCCTGGACCAATGGGGGGCCTACATTTGCTCGATTCAAGAGATCGCTCAGCATTTCGAGCGGTTACTGGCGGCTAGAAATCGAACGGGCCTCGTGATCTGCGACGCGCGAGAGCCGAAGCAGAACCGCAAGGTGTCACATAGCATCTTTACCGGGAAACACGCTAAGGGAGACAGGTATCCACATATCGTGGAATCGCCTACGTTTGCGGTAAGCGACAACCACGCTGGCCTTCAATCGCCGATCTAGCGGTGGGCGCGTTAGTCTTCCCGATGGCATGCCGGGTGTACTGCCAAGGATGCACCGCGCTGCTCCACCTGGACCCTCGGTATGACGTGCTGTATAGTCGCTACGGGAAGCAACTCAGCCAGCTTCTGTACACTTGGTGGGACGCGGTTGGCCGAACTCGGGGAGGAACGTGGTGAGTGACAAGCGAGGCCGGCGGAGGAGTGCTGCACTTTTCTGCCCTGAAGGGACGAGTCTGGGTCAGGACTTGGGCTTCACCTTCGCCACCATCTCAAGCGCCTCGTAGACTTCCTTCCGGGTCGGGATCTCGTACCCTGCCGGGGTCTTCTGGGTCTTGGGCCTAGTTGACTTCGCTGCGATCACCCTCCAAGGTTAGCGCATGGCTGGCAGTCTGGACGATCCCGTGGCTCGGGTAAACCGCGCAATACACCACTACCACACTCTCAAAGACAGCTTCCACGGGGTGGACCGCAAGTTCCGACCCGTCTTTGCTAACAGTTGCCATGAAGGTCTCGAATACCGCTTTTACGTCGGCGACATCGAGGCTCCCAATCCCGACTGGGCCCTCATCCTCGGCGAGGCTTACCACAACCTCAGGGCCGCTCTCGACAACCTCGTCTTCCAACTCCATGTCCGTCACTTCAGGGGGGAGGTGCCCGATGCGGTCGTGAAGGCGGCCGCCTTCCCCGTCTTCGAGGTCCGGCCCGAGAAGGGGAAGACTGGCGTGGCCGTCCCCACTGACAAGTGGGACAAGATCCAGAATCTCGGTAAAGTGGAACGGGCATCGATCGAGTGGCTGCAGCCTTACCACGGACGGGATCGCCAATACCCTCCGCGGGCGGGCATAAACCAGATTCGGCGCGGTATCCGTGATGTAGACAGGCTTGACAAGATCGACAAGCACCGCAACCTCCACCTGGCAAGCATCGCCATGGGTTCGATAGTTGCCCCATTTGTTGAGGCTCGGTTTGGATTCCAGAATCACCCCACGCCGGGGGTGGCGCTGGAAAGCCACGCACAGATCGATCGATGGACGTTTATCGAAGCTCCGCCACCCGAACGCGTGCCAATGAAAACCCAGATTGGCACGGCCATAGCCATTGATCCACGAATTGATCCCAACGGAATCCAACTCGACGTGCTGCCGCATCTCGGCGGAAGCATCTGGTCGATCAACATGGCGCTGGATCGCTTTCGGGGGCGATTCCCGGACGCCGCTATGCCAGACCTATCGTCCGTGAAGATGACGTGGGGCTGACCCTGCATCCCCCTTCATCGCTGCCCTCGCACGGCAGACCCATTTTGGCCATCTTCTACAGTGAGGGAGCGGTCACCTCGTGCCCCTTTGGTGTCTTCTGGGTTCGGCCCGTTGACTTGCGTTCCATGCTCGTCCAAGGTTAGCGCATGGTCGACGTCCGGGGAGCCCTCCTCAAGATGGACAGAGCGCTGGAACACTTGCAGTTCATCAACGCAAAGATGGCTGAGTTCGTTGAAGCAAACCTCAACTTCGTCACCCGACAAGTCAAAGACGACCGAGGTGATGAGTGGGACGTCGTTATTTGGACGGGCGGCGAGAACCCCGACGAGCGGTTTGGGGTCTGGCTCGGTGACTTTGTCCACAACGTTCGGTCCGCTCTCGACTTCTGCGTCTATAGCACCGTCATGCAGACCTCGGAGAAGGACGCCGGGGAACACACCCAGTTCCCGATCTACGATGGTCGCGATAGGTGGATCAAGGATGTCGAGAAGCGGGATGCCGCCCGGTGGCCGAGGTCCCCAATCCTTGGGATCTTGCACGACTCGCCCGAGTTCGCAATCATCGAGAAGGCTCAGCCGTACCACGGGCATAACCAAAAGGAGCGCCTGAGGCACCCGCTTTACGAACTCCTGCGCATGTCGAACATCGACAAACACCAGAAGCTTCACGTCGCCAGAGCGAACACGAGCCGGCCCCGAATCACCTACGAACCGCGAGGCTTCTACAAGATCGCCAAGGCCAAGTGGGCGCCGGAGCCTGCAACCTGGAGTGGCCCTATGGGAATAGACAGGTACAGGGCTGGACTAAGCTCGGTGGATAAGTAGTAGTCGTAGCGGGGATGGGGCCCGGGGAAGGGGTTGGATAAGTTGGACAACGTGGACATCCCCGCCTTGTCGTGTCAGGCCGCACAGTTTGACATGATCCCTCCTGCGTAGACGGCGTCGGGGGTACGGTCGTCCAGAGCCGAGTGGGGTCGGCACTGGTTGTACCAGGTGATGTAGGTCTTCAGACCAGCCTTCAGCTCGACTCCGTCCTCCACTGGGTGAAGGAAGACGTACTCGTATTTGAGCGATCGCCAGAAGCGCTCGATGAACACGTTGTCGATGGCCCGGCCCTTGCCATCCATGGAAATGGTGACGCCGTGGGCCTTCAACATGTCCACCCAGCTGGAGGCGGTGAAGTGTGAGCCCTGGTCGGTGTTGAAGATCTGGGGGCTGCCGTAGGTCGCCAGGGCCTCGCGCAGGGCATCCAGGCAGAAGGAGAGGTCGAGGGTCGGAGACAGCCGCCAGGAGAGGATCTTGCGGGAGTACCAGTCCTGGATGGCGATGAGATAGAAGAACCCCTTCCGGAAGGGGATGTAGGTGATGTCGGTGGCCCACACCTGGTTGGGGTGGGTGACCTCCAGGTCCCGCAGAAGGTAGGGGTAGATGGGGTGTGACGGATGTTTGCGGCTGGTGTGCGGGCCCGGAGCCATGGAGCAAATGTCCATCAGCTGCATGAGCCGCTGGACCCGGCTGCGGTGGACCAGGAGCCCCTCCGCGCGCAACGCTCGGGTCATCTGCCGCGACCCCATGAAGGGGTGCTCCAGATAGATCCGGTCAATGGCGCTGGTGAGGGGAAGCCGGGGGTCCGCTTTGGGTGATGGCGTCAGGTAGAGGCTGGAGCGGTTTACCCCCAAGAGGCCACACTGCCGGGCCACCGAGACCTTGGGGGAGTCCCGCTGGATCATCGCCTTCCTCTCTGCAGAGCTGAAATGATCCCTGGCCGCGACGCTAAAAAATCCCTCTCCATCTCGATCTGACCGATCTTGCGATAGAGGGCATCCACATCTACTGGAGGCCCGGCCTTCCTCTCGGGGCCCTCGAACACGTGGGCCGCCTCCTTCTCTAGCCGGCCCTTCCACTGGGTGACCATGGTGGGATGGATCCCATAGGTCTGGGCAATCTCGGCCAGTGTCTTGTCACCCCTCAGGGCGGCCACCGCCACCTCGGCCTTGAACTCGGCGGTGAACTTCCGTCTCGTCGTTCCTGCCATTTCTGTCCTCTTCGGTTCTACTCGATGAGTCCAGCTTAGGTACCTGTCTATTTTGGTAGGGCCACTTCAACCCTCAATGCGGGTGCAGAGATATGCAAAGTGCGGAGAGTAACTATCAGTAAGCCGCCGCCAGGCACGGAGATGAAAGTGAGCGTCAACGGAAAGTTCTTCCTCACCTTCCGGCAGCCCGGGAAATCTACCGACGTCGCTACCTCCACAGAACTCACCGCCATCTATGACGCGGCCAGCGCGGTCGTCCAATCGTTTGCCGATCTGTAGGTGGTCACCCTGGCACTGGTCAATCACGGCACAGCCTCTCCGGTAAAGATGAGAGTTGCCGACCTTCCTTTGTCAAGTGACATAACAGCGCCTTCTTGACCGAGACCAACTCGGATTGAGCCCCGACGGCTTCTAGATGAGCCAGGGAGTGCCGCATCGCTGAGGTCACAATTTGGGCGCTGCACCGTCCAGGCGTCCCGATCGCGCTCGCAGCGCCAGCTATCGCGAGGACCGAGCTCGAAGTTGTTCGACTCTGGGGCGGACATCTTGGCCGTTGCCGTCACCGTTGCCGTCAAACGCCTCCAGGCACCGCCCTAGGCCAGGGCCTGAGACGCCCAGTTTGAGATCATAATGGCGGAGGGAGCGGGATTCTAACCCCCGGAAGCGTTGCCGCCCCAGTGGTTTTCCAGACCGACTCGCACCCCGCTTGTGGCCCAGGTGGTGAGTTCAGCGCGGTCGCTCGCGCTCCACAGGACCCATCACCTGCACGCGACGCGGGATGGCGTCGGTGCCCCGGCTTCTGAGCCCGGATAACCGCCCGCTGCACGGGGCGGCGGCAAGGATCAGTCTGGGCGTGTTGGGGGAATCTCGCGGAGCCTTAGGCCCGGGATGGCCCGCTGCCGAAGGCGGGGCGGGAAGTGCCGGGCCGGGCCGGGCCACCAGACTCCATTCGGTTGGCATCAGAATTGGCATCAGCGACGCCACCTGCCTCGTCTGGCCGGGTTCTTCAGCGGCCCTTTTGATCTCAAATCTGCTGGAGGCGACTCCGGGAATCGAACCCGGGATCGCGGTTTTGCAGATGTCCGTGGCTGCCGATCAGGCCTACGGCCCGCCAGCGATCTTGGGCGATGGAGTCGCGGCCGAGATGGTGGCCCCGGATGTCCCGTGAGCGGATGCACGTCGAGGCTTGGATCGCCCCGCTCGATCCGGCGGAGCCCCGCCAGTGTCTGGGCGCGGTCCTCCCGAGAGAGACGGCGAAGGTCGCGGAGCGCTCGCCGAGAGAAGGCGACGGCCACAGGCCGTCAGCGTTGGGCGGTGGAAGAGGACTCGTCCAACTCTGCCACAAGGGTGTCCAGCGCGGCATCAGGGTCCGGTGCCGCGAGGGCCGCTTCCCCCCGCTCCAGCGTTATCCCCTGAGCCGTGCCCGCAGCAAGTTCCCGGTCGGCCTCGTCGAGGTCAGGTCCGACAAGTTGGGCGAGTCGCCACGCCTCGGCTTCCTCGAGCGACTGGAGGCGCGCCAACACGTCTGCCGCCTCAACGACGGACGCCTCAGGCAGCTCATCCACGAGCCGGTGGAGCTGGGCGCGGTCAGCGATCATGTGCCAGCCGTCCGTCTGCTCATACTCGATCCTCCAGCGGGACCGTTACCCAGTCCCTTCCGTTGAGAGCAATATCTCTCTTCCGGCAGCGTTGTGCGCCCTTAGCCCGTCACCCCGGAAGGGCGTCCTCCCTTCCGGGCTAGATCCAACCGGGGGACTGCCCGGTCCACAAGGAACTCCTTTGGGACCGGCACGTCAGCGGGTCGGGCTGGGTTTGTCGGCAGCTTCACTACGAGTGTCCCGTCCGCCCCGTGAGGTCAGCTCCCCGGCTGAGCCGCCATGTGCTGGTCCAGCTCCTGTCGCAGACTCGCGACGTAGGCGTCCCTCTGGCCGGAGAACTGGGCGTGGGCCAGGTCCAGCCGGAAGCACCAGGCCCCGCCCTTGTCCCCGTACCGGATGCAGCTCGGCCTCTGGCGGTTGGCGACACTGAACCGGGTGTAAGCGCCCTCCGGGTGGTGCTCGTAGCCGACCAGCTTGGCGAAGTCGAACTCCCGCGTCTGCTTCCCGCCCATGAACACCACCCGCTGATCGGTGATGTAGGCCGTTCCCAGGTCCGCCTCTGTCAGTTGCTCGACTCCTGGGACGTAGTGGCTGCGGAACATGCCGGAGTGGAGGTAGACGCCCTTGGCGACGCGAAACGACGGGCCGCCGTAGACCCCGGTGCGGTGCCCCTGGGTCCGCCGGATCTCCAGCAGCTGCACGCCCCCGAGCATGAAGTAGCGCCGCTCTCCCGCCCGAAGCTGGAGACCTTCGCCGTCGTCGAGCCCCTGAAAGGTGGTGGTGACATGAAGTTCAGCTTGCAGCTCTGCCCGCTCACCCTCCCAGGCTTGCTGCTTGGCCTCGATCATGGCCGCCTGATGCTTGTGCCTGAGATCGTCCAGCAGGCCCACGTCAGCGTCCTCCGTCAGTCAGCGTAATCACGATACCGGCGACAGCCCGAGATCATGCCGCACTTCCCCAACAGCCACTCCGAGGTTGTTCACCGTACTGGTGTAGCCCTGCACCCACGTGCCTTCATCGAGGAAGGTGAGTCCGAGTGCCGGATGCAAGCCCACCAGCGTCACACGGGCCACCACACGGCCTTGTGGCAGGCGCTCAGACAGCTCCCGGTGGGGCAAGCAGCCGAGAGGCCATCCAGCCGACGCACGTTCACAATTGCCGAGAGTACCACGACCAGTCCGAAAGGAGCTGCTTCGGGGTCTCCTATCGAGGCAATTCCGAGGGCTGAGCGAGGCCGAACCGTGAGCGTCGCGGCGGCTCGTAGCCCGAGCGGGGATCTGGCGAATTTTGTGGAAGTGACTGCGAAGGTAAGGCTACTCGTCCTTGTCGGTCAGCTTGGCTAGCATGGCCTCGATTCGCTCGAGCCGTTCGACTAGTGCAGCGTTGCCTTTATCCGCCTGTTGTTCGACGAAGTAGGAAGCCACAGTCGCTGTCAGAACTCCGATGAGCCCGATCCCCACCAGCATCAGGATCACTGCGACGCCGCGTCCAACAGCGGTCACTGGGTAGCGGTCCCCGTAGCCGACGGTGGTTACGGTAACGATTGCCCACCACAGGGCATCCCCGATGTTGTGGATGTTTGACGCTGGAGCGTTTCTCTCAAAGTAGAGGACCAATCCTGCGCAAGCGAACACCACCAGCCCTACGCTTAGAAGCACGTAGTGCAGCCCTCGATGGGTCAGAAGTTCCTTGGCTCGTTGCAGAGCGTTGGCCAGCACGATCCCCACCCGGCCCAGAGCTATGACCCGGAGCAGCCGGGCGGCCCGCACGGGCCGGAGCACCGGCAAGATGATGACAGCCAGATCGACCAGATGGTGGGTGACGAAGGTCCTCCGGGCGGGTGCCAGCCATAGCTTGATCAGGTACTCGACCACGAAGGCTGCCCACACGAAGTAGTCGATGGCCTCGAACGCGGAGGTCACCGCTGGCCGCAGGGTGACCACGAAAGGAATCACCAGCACCGGAAGCCAGAGCAGGGCCAGGACTGTCATGGGCAGCCCTGCCGCCGCCGAGAAGCGGTCGTAGGCATCCTGGGAGCGGCGCGGCATATCGCCGAAAGTTTGGCACAGTCCCCCGCGCTGGACGTCCTCTTCTGGGTAGAGGATGAGCGCGCTGCACCCAGGGGATGTGGGGTGAGCACCGCGCCCCAAAGGAACTCTTTGCGGACCGGGCGCCCCTATCATGCAACGGTCAGGGACCTAAGAGCCTGAGCCGCAGCGGGCCGTGTACGGCGCAGGTGTGGCTGGGGGTGTTGCGATGGCGAAGGCGGGCGAGAGAGTGAATGAAGGCATGGCCGAGCTAGAAGGCGCTGGCCCGGCCGAGCACGAGGGGCTCCCCCAGGTCTGGCGAGACTGGCAGAGAGACAAGGAAGCCCGGTGGGCCGCGGTCGGGGGGATACGAGCATATGAGACCGCGCTCCGCGTGAACGCGTCGATGTTGGTGGTGGAACGGGCAGAGTTGCGCGCCGCTGAAAAGGCATTTGACAGGGCATTTATGCGCCTCATGCTCCAGACGGGTACGCCCGCTAGGGCCAAGTTCACCGCTGTGCTGGAGGCTAGGGATCGGTTCCGGGCAAAGTTCGATCAGGTCGAGTTGGACGTCGTCACCGCTTGGGCTGCCAGTCACCGCAGTGATGGCACGATCCCGGCGGATGGGCCGATCTACACCTCCTGGGCCGACTGGTGTGTCCGCACAGGCGTTACGGACAAGAGAGAGCGCTGCCGTCGTCTCACCGGCAGCGCCAACAGATTCCGTGCGGACTCAGGCTTCCCTCGCATCCGTCTGGAGCAGTGGGGAGTGTGGGGGATACTGAAGGCTGCCAAAGGACGGTGCCACTATTGCGGGTCGCTAGCTCTTGAGAATCGACCGGCGGCCTACGGCGGGCCGATGAATGGCTGGGACAGCATCGGGAGGCGGTGCGCCAGCATAGACCATGTACTGGAGCGGATGAAGGGCGGAGACAACGACCTCGACAACCTCGTCTGGTGTTGCATGTCGTGCAACTCGGGAGAACGACCCTCGTCCCGGTCTGAGTGGGACCCGAAGGCCAATGGAGGCTACTACCCGGACGAACCGGGTGACCCCGCGTACGAAGATCCATATCCCGACGACTATGGTGCTCCACCACCGCTCGATCACGGGACAAGGTTTGCCTACCGGCGCGGCTGTCGATGCCCGGCCTGCCGCGAGGCTGGGGCCGAAGATGCCCGGGCTCGCCGCCGCCGCGCGGCGGAAGCACTCGCTAGGGACCATACCTCTGCAGTTCACGGTACGAGACCGACGTATGACCGAGGGTGTCGCTGCCCAGCCTGCCGCGAAGCTGGGAGAGAAGCTGAGCGGGCGAAGCGGCGCAGAGCTATTGAGTTGCTCGCTGCATACAGGGCTGCGAGGACGGACGCGGACCGGGGGTGACTCGCGGGCGTGGGACAAAAAAGTAGGGGGTGATGGTCAGGCGGCCTCGGTCTGAAAGTGGAGTGACTTCCAGATCTGGTCCCAGCGAGCATCGCCATTGGATTCTTGGCAGCGAAGGCTGACGATGGCGGCGGCGCCACGGAGGCTCCAGCGCATGCCGGATAGCTTCATGCGTTGCGCCACCATGGCGCGACACCCGGCCTCGACAGCGCCAGAGCCGACGAGAAGATGCCCTGCTGGCGCGGGCATGGCCGTTCCGGGTTGGTATCACCGTTGGTATCAACCCGGCCCGCGAGAGGTCCCTCTGGTAGGCGATTTGGCTCTGATTTGATCTCAAAATCCGGAGCCGACGGGGAGATTCGAACTCCCGGCCAGCGGTTTACGAATTCGGAAACGCACGTGCGCCGACGTTCGTGACCGTCCATTTCTAGTTCAATTGAGTGGCGCAAGGCGCCCTGATGCCCGCCATGGTCCGCCGACGTCCGCCCCTGTTGGGGTCAAAACTGGGGTCAACAGTTCCGCCCGATTGGGGTGTCGCCCGGCTCGTAGGCCCGTCCCGGGCGATGCCTGGATGGATCAGGCTCGCACCAGCGGGGTAATCTCCTCGAGGATTGGGCTCAGCCGGTCGCGCTCGAGCTCCAGGTCGTAGCGGCCTTGCAGGTTCATCCAGAACCGCTCTGAGGTGCCGAAGTAGCGCGAGAGTCGGAGCG
>Ga0307373_10014980_pt1 | contig 10598 bp, 10 predicted proteins | sample OX2MG_FD_202534 | JGI IMG/M metagenome (GOLD analysis project Ga0307373, IMG submission 202534) | Soil microbial communities from Risofladan, Vaasa, Finland - OX-2 | ecosystem: Environmental > Terrestrial > Soil > Coastal area > Acid sulfate soil | place: Finland: Risofladan, Vaasa | collected...
TTATTTCCTTACGCTGCATTCCAAGCAGGAAATCATCGCCGCCATCTGCAACGAGCCTCTCGCATACGAGCCCGGAACGAAAACGGTCTACTCCGATCTGGGTTATATATTGCTTGGTGAAATTCTCCAGCGCGCTACGGGAAAAACCCTCGATCAACTCGCGCGGGAACAGATTTTCGCGCCTCTGGGCATGGCCGATACGGCGTTCCATCCGGCGAAATCGCTTAAAAAACGCATTGCGCCCACCGAAAATGACGTTGCGTTCCGAAAGCGCCTCCTGCAGGGCGAAGTGGATGACGAAAACGCCTTCGTCATGGGCGGCGTCGCCGGGCACGCCGGTATGTTTACCACCGCCCCTGACCTTGCCGCGTTCTGCCAGATGCTTTTGAACGGCGGCATTTACGCGCACCGGCGCCTGCTGACGCGCGCAACTATTTCTCTTTTTACCGCTCCCCAGCCGCTCGCGGCGGGCACATTTACGCTTGGCTGGATGATGCCGACGCCTGGTTCCTCCAGCGGCCACTACTTTTCCGCGCACAGCTTCGGCCATCTGGGCTTTACTGGAGCATCCATCTGGATCGATCCCGACCGGCAGCTTTTCGTGATCTTGCTGACCAACCGCGTGTACCCCACGCGCGCCAACGACAAGATTGCAGCCGTGCGCCCCGCCCTGCATGACGCCGTGATCGAGGCCCTGGGACTGGCTCCCGCAGCGCACTGATCTGCGCCCCCCAGTAGAACAGGCTTCAGCCTGTTTTCTTTTGACTTTTGCCGGTGTGGCGAAGAGCAAAGAAGAGCTACAACCACAAGAAAATCAAAACAAAACAGGCTGAAGCCTGTTCTACCCAAAAGCCATCGCAGTGGCTGGGGTCGAAATGCCCCTTACTAAATACCCCTTACTAAATGAGTGAAGGCCCGCGGATTCGCCGCACCGGAAAAGGCTACACGCATGCGATGATAGTCTCCCAGCGCATATTCTTGGAATTTTGTCGAATAATCTAAATACGCAACAGGCATAATCACGGCGGCCGTTCGAGGATGCCCGGAAACGCGCGACACAAATGAGAATGAGCAAGACAGCCAGGCCGACCGAACAGCGCAATCCCCGCACGCGCGGGATTGACACGAAATCCTCGTTGAAAATTGTGCGCGCAATTCATCGTGAGGATGCGCGCGCGACCCGCGCCGTCGCCGCCGCGCTTCCCTCGATCGCGCGCGCCGTGGACGTCATCACAAAAGTGTTGCGAAACGGCGGCCGTCTATTCTACGTGGGAGCGGGAACCAGCGGACGCCTCGCGACCCTCGATGCCGCGGAACTTCCGCCGACCTTTGGCACATCGCCGCGAATCGTGCAGGCTGTGATCGCCGGGGGCCGCAGAGCCCTGACGCGGGCCGTCGAAGGCGCGGAAGACGATCGCGCGCAGGGCGCGCGCGATCTGGCCGCGCGCGGCGTGAACCGAAAAGACGCCATCGTCGGAATCGCCGCCAGTGGCTCGACGCCGTATGTTCTGGGAGCGCTCAAATTTGCCACGCGGCGGGGCGCGGTAACCATCGGCGTCACATCGAATCCGCGGTCACCGGTCGCGCGCGCCGCAAAAATCAGCATCGTGACCCCAACCGGTCCGGAAGCCATCACCGGCTCGACGCGCATGAAGGCCGGAACAGCGCAGAAGATGGTCCTGAACATGCTCTCTTCCGCCGCCATGATTCGCCTCGGGCGCGTTTATGACAACTGGATGATGGGCGTGGCACTGACCAATCGTAAGCTACAGGACAGGGGCATGCGCATTCTGGAAGAGGCATCCGGCGCAACCCCGGCCGATGCGGCGCGAGCCTTGCAGCAGTCCGCACACGCGATGGGCGTTGCGTTTATCATGCTTAAGACCGGCGCAAACGCGCGCGTTGCCAGCCATTCCCTGCTCTGCGCAAAGGGCAACATCCGCGAAGCGCTCGGACAAATATCCGCACCACCGAAGGGCCGAAAAAAATCAAATGGATAAACTTCTCATCGAAGGCGGAAGGCCGCTGGAAGGCTCGGTACGCATCAGCGGCGCGAAGAACGCGGCGCTCCCGGCGATGGCCGCGGCGCTGCTGACCAGTGACCCCGTGGAACTGGACAACATCCCGCGCGTCCGGGACATCATCACCATGGGCCGCCTGCTCGCGCACATGAGCGCGACGGTCGAGACGCCCGAACTTCCTCCCACCGCCATGATTATCCATGCCGCGAAAGTCAACGGCGCCGAAGCGCCCTACGAACTGGTGCGCACAATGCGCGCCTCGATCCTCACGCTCGGCCCGCTGGTCGCGCGCACCGGTTCCGCGCGCGTTTCCCTGCCGGGCGGCTGCGCAATTGGCGCACGCCCGGTGGACCTGCACCTCAAGGCCCTGGAGCAGATGGGCGCGAAAATCGGCACTTCCCATGGTTACGTGGAAGCGCATGTTCCGGGCGGGGGCCGGTTGCCCGGCGGAAAAGTATTTTTCGACAAGATCACTGTGACGGGCACCGAAAACGTGCTCATGGCCGCGGCCCTGGCGGAAGGGGAAACGCAAATCGAGAATGCAGCGCGCGAGCCGGAAATTACCGACCTCGCAAACCTGCTCATCAAGATGGGGGCAGACATCGAAGGGGCGGGCACGTCGACGATTGTCGTGCGCGGAAAAGAAAAGCTACATGGCGCGACGCACAAAATCATTCCTGACCGCATCGAAGCCGGCACTTTCCTGGTTGCGGCTGCGATCACGAACGGCGCGCTCGAACTGACTTGCTGCGAGCCTGAACACCTCACTTCCATCATCGCCAAGCTGCGCGAAACAGGAGTCGAGATCCGCCAAACCGCCCCCGGAACGCTGGCCGTGCGCGGCGCGAAGAAACTGGTTGCCGCCGACGTGCGCACCGAGGAGTACCCGGGATTTGCCACGGACATGCAGGCGCAGTTCATGGCCCTGGCGACCCAGGCCGAGGGAACCTCGGTCATCACCGAAACAATTTTTGAGAATCGCTTCCTGCACGCCAGCGAAATGATTCGCATGGGCGCCAGCATCTCCATCGAAGGCCGCCGCGCCGTCGTCCACGGCCCCACAACGCTTTCCGGCACCAGCGTGATCGCCTCGGACTTGCGCGCCAGCGCATCGCTCGTACTGGCCGCGTTGGTCGCACAGGGCGAAACCATCATCGACCGCGTCTACCACATCGACCGCGGCTACGAACGCATCGAAGAAAAACTCTCCGCCGTAGGCGCGCGCATCCGCCGCGTGCAGTAGTAGAACAGGCTTCAGCCTGTTTTCTTTTGACCTTTGCCAACACCTCAACAATCAAAATCCGACAGCAGAACTCCCGCCGGATATAAAATCCCCCTCAAGAAGAAAATCCACCAGCCTGAAGGCTGTTCTACATAAATCGAAGCAAAAAAAACGGGGAGGCGATTCATCGCCTCCCCGTTTGCTTGTCCACTTGTCCGGGACCCGCTCAAACCAGCGAATCCGTTGCAATTTAGCTCGGTTGTCCGCCGCCCGCCGCTTCCTTCTGCTGTTTTTCGCGCTGTTCGCGCAACACAGCCTTGCGTGAGAGCCGGATTTTGTTGCCTTCGATCGCGAGCACCTTCACGAGCACCTGGTCGTCCAGCTTCAGTTCGTCGCGAACGTCGCGAATGCGCTGTTCGGCGATTTCGCTGATGTGGAGCAGGCCGTCGGTGCCGGGGAAAATTTCCACGAACGCGCCGAAGTCCGCCAGCCGCACCACTTTGCCGAGATACGTCTTGCCGATTTCGGCCGAGGCGGTGACATCGCGAATCATCTGGAGCGCCGAGTCGGCGGCCGTGCCGCTGTTGGCGAACACGTGCACCTTGCCGTCGTCCATGACGTCGATCTTCACGCCGGTGGCTTCGATAATCGCGCGGATTTTCTTTCCCCCAGGCCCGATCAGATCGCGAATCTTGTCGGTTGGAATCTGCAGCAGATACAGCCGCGGCGCGTAAACCGACATTTTGCCGCGCGCCGTGGAAATGGTCTGGTCCATGATATCCAGGATGTGCAGCCGCGCGTGACGCGCCTGTTCCAGTGCGCGCCGCATTAGGGAAACGCTGACGCCGCCCACCTTGATGTCCATCTGCAACGCGGTGATTCCCGTGCGCGTTCCGGCAACTTTAAAATCCATGTCGCCGTAGTGGTCTTCCGCTCCGGCGATGTCGGTCAGGACGGCCGCTTTTTCGCCTTCCACGACCAATCCCATGGCAATGCCCGCGCACGCCGCACGAATGGGCACGCCGGCATCCATCAGCGACAGCGAACCGCCGCATACCGTGGCCATCGAGGACGACCCGTTCGATTCCATGATGTCGGAAACCAGACGCATGGCGTACGGGAAGTCGGCCTCGGGCGGGAGCAGGTTCATCAGGGCGCGTTCGGCAAGTGCGCCGTGTCCGATTTCCCGGCGGCCCGGGCCGCGCAGGAATTTCACTTCGCCCACCGAAAACGGCGGGAAGTTATAGTGCAGCATGAAGCGCTTGAACGCTTCGTCCTCGAAGAGCAGGTCGAGGCGCTGCTTGTCTTCCTTGGTGCCGAGCGTGGTCGTCGCCAGGGCCTGCGTCTCGCCGCGGGTAAACAGCGCCGAGCCGTGCGCGCGGGGCAACACGCCCACTTCGCAGGTAATGTCGCGGATTTCGTCGAACGCGCGGGCGTCGGGGCGGCGGTTGTGCACGAGAATGTCCTCGCGGAAGTACTGCTCGCGCAGCCGCTCAAATGCGCGCATGGCCAGCACGCGCTTCTCGTCATCCTCTTCCGGAATCGACTCCTTCACCGCTTTCTTGACTTCGTCGATCCGGTGATAGCTTTCCTTCTTCGGATATCTCTTCGTGTCCAGCGCGTCGTGCAGCTGCGCTCCGAATTTCTGCTCGATTTCCTTGGCCAGGGCCTCGTCAAACGGCAACGGGGGAACCGTAACCTTGTTGGGCTTGACCTTGTCGTGCAGTTCGCGAATCGCCTTGATGATGTTCTTGATCTGCTCGTGCCCGAACTGCAGGGCGTCGGCGACCGCGTCTTCGCTGACTTCCACCGCGCCAGCTTCGATCATCACGATGGCCTCTTCGCTGGCGACCACGATGATGTTCAGCAGGCTCGTTTTCTGTTCTGCCACCGTCGGGTTGGCGACCAGCTTGCCGTCGACCAGGCCGACGCGCACCGCCGCCACGGGAGTCGTGAATGGCAGGTCGGAAATAAACGCCGCCGCCGAAGCTCCCGTGATCCCGATCATGTCGGGATCGTTCTCGCTGTCCGCCGAAAGCACCATGGCGACAATTTGCGTTTCGTTGCGCCAGGCTTCCGGGAACAGCGGGCGCAGCGGGCGATCGATCATTCGCGAAGTCAGAATTTCGCGCTCCGAGGGGCGCCCTTCGCGCTTGAAAAAGCCGCCGGGAATTTTTCCGGCCGAATACGTGTATTCGCGATAGTCCACGGTGAGGGGAAGAAAATCGCGGTCATTCGGTTTGCTGTCCATGCACGCGGTAACGAGCACGACGGTATCGCCATATCGCGCCAGAACGGCGCCGTTGGCCTGTTTTGCAATTTTTCCGGTTTCCAGCGTCAGCGTACGTCCACCGACTTCTACCGTAACCTGATGGGGAGCGGGTGCTGCTTGCGACATATTCTGAAGTCCTTTCGATTTTCCGCCGCGCCCCGAACTATCGGGCAACGCGCATGCGAAAAGCCATTCGAGTGCGGGAGCATTACTTCCCGTTTTGTTTGGAAGAGAATGACGAGGAATGACCGCGAGACGATTGCCGGGCCTGCCTACAAAAAATGCGGCCGGGCAAGCTCGCCCAAAGGCCGCAATATACCTGCAGGATTCCCCAACAGCTCGGAGATGTTGTCGACGCGGCAGCGCCCCGATGTTACAGGGCCGTTACTTGCGCAAACTAAGGCGTGTGACAATCTCGCGATACCGATCCGGTTCACGGCGGTTCAGGTAATCCAGTAGCCGGCGCCGCTTGTTGACCATCATGATCAGCCCGCGTCGCGAAGCATGGTCCTTCAGGTGCGACTTCAGATGCGTCGTCAGATAGTTGATGCGCTCGCTCAACAGTGCAATCTGCACTTCCGGCGAGCCTGTGTCCTTCACGTGCGCTCGATACTGCTCGATCAACATTGACTTAGCTTCTCTCAAGTCGTCCTCTCCGCCGAACCCACCATCAATTTACTCTCGTTTCGTCTTCTCTTCGACTGTAGGAGGTTATCACACGGCCACCGCAACATGCAAAATGTTTCTGCGGTGAAACGCGATTCGAACCGAAATCCTCACCTGCCATGAATCAGGGACAAAAACTCCTCGCGCGTCTGCATGTTGTCGCGGAACGCACCCAGCATCGCGCTGGTTACCGTCTGCGAGTTCTGCTTTTCCACGCCGCGCATCACCATGCACAGATGCCGCGCCTCAATCACCACGCCCACGCCCAGCGGAGATATCTTCTGCTGGATGGCGGCCGCGATCTGGTTGGTCAGGCGCTCCTGAATCTGCAGCCGCCGCGCGAACATATTCACCAGGCGCGGAAGTTTCGACAGCCCCACGACTTTTTTGTCCGGGATATAAGCCACATGGCACTTTCCAAAGAACGGCAGCATGTGATGCTCGCACAGGCTGTAAACCTCGATGTCCTTGACGATCACCATCTGGTCGTAACTCACGCTGAACATCGCCCCGTTCAGGATCTGCTCGGGATCCATCTGATAGCCGTGCGTCAGATAACGCAACGCCTTCTCAAACCGCTCGGGGGTGCGGCGCAAGCCGTCCCGCTCAGGATCTTCGCCGATCAATACCAGCATGCGCCTCACCAGGTCGGCGATCGTTTCGGTGTTTTCGGCGCTGGCGGCTTCGGTCAGCGCCAGTTCCTCGGTGTGCTTGGACTTTTCGCTCATTGGCAGCTCCCAGCAGGCTCTCCCGTGTATTCGAAACTGTTCAGGCCGGTTTCTTCCACGCGCACGCGCTCCAGCCTGGCGCGCGGAAATTCGCGCAGGCGGTTAAAAATCTCGATGCATAGATTTTCCGTGGTCGGCACGCGCTCGCCAAACGCGGCCACGTCTTGATTCAAAAATTTGTAATCGAACGGCTCGATCACCTCCCGGGCGACAAATGCGTCCAGGTCGGCAAGATTCGCGATCATCCCCGTTGCCCGATCCACGGGCCCCGAGACGGCCACTTCGACAACGTAGTTGTGCCCGTGCCCGTACGGGTTGTTGCATTTGCCGTAGACGCGCCGGTTCTCTTCCTCGCTGAGTTGCGCGCTGTGCAGGCGATGCGACGCTGCAAACCGGTAACGCCGCGTCAGGTGGAGATTCATCGCGATGCCTCCGCGCCATTGCCTCCGGCAGGGCCCTCACCATAACAATCCACGAACAGGTCCGGTGTTTCGTACAGCCGCACGCGGTGCAAATGCCCGCGCGTGATTTCCGGCTTCAGCAGGGTCCAGATCACGGTCGCGATGTTCTCGCACGTCGGAATTTTCCCGGAAAGCTCGGGCACTTCGTAGTTCAGGAAGCGATGATCCATCCGGTCGGTAACTTCCCGCTGCAGAATTTCCTTCAGTTCCTTGAGGTCCAGCACCATCCCGGTCGCCGGATCGGGATCTCCCGCCACCGTCACTTCGAGCACATAATTGTGCCCGTGGCCGTGCGGGTTGTTGCACTTTCCGAAGACGCGCCGGTTCTCTTCGGCCGAAAACGCCGGGTTGTGATACAGATGCGACGCCGAAAACTCGATTTTGCGTGTCAGGTAAACCATAAGGTGTTTGAACTGATGTAGCGCCCGCTTTCAGGCGGGCACAGGGCCGTTAATTCCGGCAACCCGGCTTTCCGCGCGCCCCCCGTTAAAAGCGCATTAAAATCGCGAGTTGCCGCCAAAATACGCCCCAGCTGATCGTTTTCACGAATCACAATTCACGAATCACGGCCTACAGGGTATTCCCGTCCCTTCCACATCACGCTCCCGCGCGCATAGCGCCGCCTGGAGGCAAGCAACGCCGCCGCATAGAGCGCGACTGCTGGCATATAGTATAAGGCAAGCGCCGCCGGAAAACGATTTCGCCGCAATGCAACGGCATATGCCGCGTGCCGCCCCGCCAGCAGGACCACGCCCAGCACACCCAGAATCAGATGCAGCGGCGCAATCAAAAGCATCAGCACGGCTATCCACGGCACCACGCTGCGGAGTTCCCGCATCGTATCCCCGGAACTGCCGCCCATCAGGGGATACAGGTTTTTTGTCCAGCCCTGCCACATCGCTCCGAATGTCCGGTACATTCGCACGCGCATGATGCCGTGGCCGGAATCTGCTCCCCCCGCGGCCCCGCCCACCGAAGCCGCGCTTCCGGAACTAAAGTACAGGCGTATTCCCTGCCGCTTGGCCAACCGCGCCAGCGCCACATCTTCCAGCACCTCCCCCGCGACCGCCGCGTGCCCTCCGATCCTCACATAGTCTTCGTGCCGGACCAGCAGATATTGCCCGTTGGCCGCGGCGGCGGGTGAATCGGGATCGTTCACCGCAGCGTAGGAAAACTTCTTTCCCAGCCGGGTATACACAAATGGAATCAGCGCTTTTTCCCACCACGTGCGCATTTCCTGCTCGGGCGAATACGAAACCAGCCCCGCGCCCCGCGCCGCCGCATCCGCCAGGGCCCGCGCCGTGGAACCGGGCAGGTGCACGCCGTCCGCGTCGGTGAACAGCAACCAGTCTCCGGTCGCCTGCCCGGCACCCAGAGAAACCGCGTAGTTCTTCCCCACCCATCCGCCCGGCAGTTCCCCGGTATGCAGCACGTGCAGACGCGGGTATCGTTCGGAAAGCGCGGCCAGGCGCGCGGCCGTGCCGTCGGTGGACTGATCGTCGATGACGAAAATCTCCGCAATTTCCGGCTGCGCGGCAAGCGACTCGACAGCGGCAACTATCGTCGCTTCCTCATTGCGTGCCGGCACAATTGCGGAAACAGTCATGGGCTTTGGCAGGACAGGCTTGCGCCTGTCCGGAATCTTTCAATATGCATTCAGAATTCGGACAGGCGGAAGCCTGCCCTGCCCGCAAATCGAACCGCACGAAGCCGGGCGAAAAAGGTATTATATAGGGGCGGCAGATATACCCCCGGAGCAAAAAGTTGAAGCATAAGATACTCGGTCCCATTGGCTTGATCCTGGCGGCAGGAATCCTGACGGTATTCGCGCTTCCCAGCTACCGCATGGGCGAAGACAGCCTCGCAGGACGCGCCGCCAAGGATTTCCAGATGCAGATCCCGGGCGCGACGCACCTGAGCGACTTGCGCGGCAAAGTGGTCGTGCTGAATTTCTGGGCCTCGTGGTGTCCTCCCTGCCTGGAAGAGACCCAGTCGCTCAACCTGCTGCAGCAGGCGATTGCGCCGAAAGGCGGCGTCGTTCTGGGCATCAGCGTGGACGAGGATCAGGCCGCCTACAAAAAGTTTCTCGTCGATAATCACGTTATTTTCCCCACCTACGATGATGTCACCAAGAAAACGGCCACCGAATACGGCACCGCCATGTTTCCCGAAACTTACCTGATCGACCGCAATGGCAAACTCGCGCGCAAGGTCATCGGCCCGCAGGATTGGCAGTCCCCCGGAATCATGGATCCCATCAACCGCCTGCTGAATCAGAATTGAGATTTTCAGCAGGTCAGGCTCCAGACTGCCTGCCCTTCGACAAGAAAATCCAACGCTAACTGGCTGCGGAAAAAGTGGAAATAATTGTGGGTCGTGCCTTCAGGCACAACATAACACCCGCTTTTTTCAGGGGTTTTAACCCCTGAAGGCGTACAAATCGATTTTTCCGCAACCTGTTCAGCCTGTCTGCTTTTGACTTCTGCCAATGTTGATAAATTCAAAAGCAAACAGGCTGAAGCCTGTTCTACTCCGTTCGCCTCGGCGGATTAGGGTTGCGCACTGCAATGCCCGGTCATCCGCCTATTTTGCCGGAGGCTTTGCAGTGTCGGTGGCAGCCGCAGCCGGGCAATTCCGCATCATCTGGCCGCGCATCATTCGCATCCTCCTGCCTTGCTGCATCATCTGGGTGTGCATCTGATTCAGCAGTTCCTGGTGCTCTGCGAGCATCGATTTCAATGCGGCCGGATCCTTCTCGCCCTGGATTGCGGCCATGCTTTGCATCAGTTTATTCATGAGCGTGGTCATCTGCTGGTGGTGGGTTCTCATTTGTCCCATCGTGCCCATCATTCCCTGGCCCCGGCCCATGCCTTGGCCCATCCCATTGCCCTGGCCCATGCCCATACCCTGGCCCATCATGCCGCCGCCCATCATGCCGGGCATGGACTGACTTTGACTGGTCTGGTCCTGCCGGGTCTGGGCCTGTGTGGAACGTTGAGCAGCCGCGCCGATCCCAAAAACTAGCAGTGCAGCCGCCAGGAACGAACTCGAAATGATTCTGGTCTTCATGACATCTCCTCCTGATACTGATTTCTTCGCATTCCAATCCCTGAAAAAGCCGCCCGACGTGAAATTCAGATTCTGAAGTTACATGCTTAATGTCCAGTATTGAGCCGGTGACCGCTGTGATGTGAATCACGAGCAATTGTGTCCGCCGTCGCGGGAGTC
>Ga0307373_10014984_pt1 | contig 10596 bp, 7 predicted proteins | sample OX2MG_FD_202534 | JGI IMG/M metagenome (GOLD analysis project Ga0307373, IMG submission 202534) | Soil microbial communities from Risofladan, Vaasa, Finland - OX-2 | ecosystem: Environmental > Terrestrial > Soil > Coastal area > Acid sulfate soil | place: Finland: Risofladan, Vaasa | collected...
GCCCGCGGTGCCACCGTCACCACCCCGGTCGACTGGAGCGCCGCCTGGACGGCCGGTGCATCCACGAACATCACCGAGTCCCCGAGCAGGGTGACATGCAGCGGGCTCTGCGCCGTCGGGGTGCCGTTCAGGGCGATCGGCTTCTGGCCGGTCAGTCCCCCGGCCCCGGGCACCGCCCCGACGCGGTGCACGACCCGGGTCCGACCGGCCGGCCCCGCCGAGGCCGTCACCGGCACGGTGGCCGCCACCGCCACCAGCGCCGTCACCGCCACGGCCACGGGGGCGAGGGCGAGCTTGGTCGGCCGGCGCCACCCGGTGAACCTGGCCTTCTTCATCCGGCTCTCGAGCAGGTACCAGCTCAGGCTGGCCAGACCGAAGGTGACCAGCACCCGCAGGCCGTCGAGCAGCAGACCGTTCAGACCGGTCCGGGCCGGCGAGAGCTCCACGATCACGGGCCAGTGCCAGAGGTAGAGCCCGTAGGAGATCTTCCCCACCCAGCGCAGCGGCCGGACGGCCAGCAGCGCCCCCACCGGTCCGTAGGCCACCTGCCGGATGTCGGCGATCACGGTGGCGATGCTCACGGCCACCAGCAGGAAGCCCCCGTCGGTCATCCAGCTCGGCGGGCCGGCGCTGAAAGGGATGGCGTCGCGCCACCAGCAGACCACGAAGACGGCCACAGCCACCATGGCCGCCAGGTGAAGCGCCCGCCGGGCGGCCCGGCCGGGCTCGGGCCGCGACGCCGCCCAGAAGGCCACGGCGCCGCCGGCCAGCAGGTCGAAGGCCCGGGTGTCGGTCCCCAGGTAGACCCGGTTGACGGAGGCCCCGTGGTGCCGGAGCCAGGCCATCCAGGCGGCCGACAGCAGCGACCCCCCCACCGTCACGATCAACCCGGTCCGCCGCCAGGACTCCATCGTCTTGCGCCGGTCACCGCCGGGCAGGTGGGCGCCCGGCAGGTGGGCGCCGTGGTGGCCGACGGCCATCGGCTCCTTCGCCCGCCGGGTGCGGCCTCGGCGCCCAAAGCCCCGCAGGATCAGCAGCATCACCAGGGGCCAGACCAGATAGAACTGCTCCTCGATGGCCAGCGTCCAGGTGTGCCGCAGCGGGGACTGAGCGGCGAACTGGGCGAAGTACGACTGGTGCAGGAAGATCTGCTGCCAGTTGGCGAAGTAGAAGAGGGAGCCCAGCGCCCCCGACCGGACGGTCCCCAGGTCGATCTGGGTCCCGCTCTTGGTCAGCGCCACCCAGATCGACAACAGGATCAGCATGGCCATCAACCCGGGCAGCAGCCGTTTGGCCCGCCGGCCCCAGAAGGCCCGCAACCGGATCCCCCCGGTCCCCACCCACTCCTCCACCAGCAGGCTGGTGATCAGGAAACCCGAGAGGACGAAGAAGACGTCGACGGCGATGTAGCCCCCCGCCGCCCAGCCGTACTGCAGGTGGTAAGCGAAGATGCAGAGCATGGAGACGCCGCGGAGCCCGTCGGGGGCGGGCAGGTACCGGCCCCTGACGGCCCGTGGCGACGCCGGCGCGGTGTCGGACGGCGCGGTGTCGGACGGCGCGGTGTCGGAACCGGCGGTGGTCGGGCTGTCGGAGGCCGGGCCGGTCGTCCCGACGGCGGTCACCGGCCCCCCGGGCCCTCGGTCGACATACCCAGCATCATCGCATCCGGGATCGCCGGATCCAGGATCGGGGGATCGGGCTCCCGATCACCGGTTGACGGCCCTCGACGGTCTCCGGGCCTTCGCCGTCCTCGGTGTCATGTTCTTCCATGCCGGGGTCTCCTGGGCCCGGGGCGGCCTGCTCGGCGTGGACGTCTTCTTCGTCCTCTCGGGTTTCCTCATCACCAGCCTGCTCTGCCGGGAGTTCGGCCGGGCCGGCACCGTCGCCCTCCGGGCCTTCTGGATCCGCCGGGCCCGGCGGCTCCTCCCCGCCCTGCTCCTGCTCCTGCTCGGCATCGCCCTCTACGCCCACGTCTACGCCTCGTCGACCAACCTGCTCAGTCTCCGCAAGGACGCCCTGGCCACCTTGGTCTACGTGGCCAACTGGCGCTACATCTTCTCGGGCCAGGGCTACTTCGCCATGTCCCAGGCCCCGTCGGCGTTGCTCCACACCTGGACCCTCGGGATCGAGGAGCAGTACTACCTCCTGTGGCCCCTGATCGCCCTCTTCGTCCTCCGCCGCCGCGGCCCCCGGGGCCTGGCCCTGGTGGCCGGCGTGGGGGCCCTCGCCTCGGCCGTCGAGATGCTCGTCCTCTACGCCGCCGGCTTCTCGGTGAACCGCCTCTACTACGGCACCGACACCCGGGCCCAGGCCCTCCTGGTCGGATCCTTCCTGGCCGCCCTGGGCGCCGTCGGCCGCGTGCCCGGAGCTCGGGCGGCCGGGAACGGGGAGGCTTTCGGCATCCTGCCCGCCGGCTGGGAGGCCACGGCCCGGATGCGGAGGCTGATCTCCCTGACCGGCCTGCTCGGGGCGGCGGTCCTGCTCTGGGCCGGCCACGCCCTGTTGGGAACGGACCGGATCCTCTACCGGGGCGGCTTCCTCTTGGTCGCCCTCTCGGCCGGGGCCGTCATCGCCGCCGTGGTCACCGGGCCCCGGACCCTGCTGGCCCGGATCTGCTCACTGCCGCCCCTGGTCTTCGTGGGCCGGATCTCCTACGGCCTCTACCTCTACCACTGGCCCCTCTTCCTGGTCATCAACAACGCCCACACCGGCCTGAGCGGCCCGGCGCTGCTGGCGGCCCGTTTCGCCGCCACCTTCGCCGCCGCCACCGTCTCCTGGTTCTGGGTGGAGACCCCCATCCGCCGGCTCCGCCGGCTGCCCGTGCCGATCATGGCGCCCCTCTCGGGCTTCGCCCTCGGCCTGGTGGCCGGAGTCGTGGTGGTGGCCACCACCGTCCCCGCCACCAGCCCCGTCCCGGCCGCCCGCCCGACGGCCTCGCAGCTGGCCCGGGCCGAACGGGCCCAGTTGGCCGCCGCCGGCGCCTTCACCAGCCGGCCCATCCGCTTCCTGCTGCTCGGCGACTCCGTGGCCGAGACCCTCGGCCTCGGCCTCTCGGTGGGCTCCGTCAAGAACTTCGGGGTCCTGGAGATGGACAACGCCGTCCTCGGCTGCGACCTCGACCCCACCCTCCAGGTCAACCTCTCCGGTGTCGTCGGCCCGGCCACCCCGGGCTGCCAGGACTGGCCCCATGTCTGGGCCGCCGACGTGGCCCGCACCCGGCCCCAGGTGGTCGGTGTCCTGCTCGGCCGCTGGGAGGTCTCCGACCACCTCTACCGCGGCCGGTGGACCCATGTCGGCCAACCCCTCTGGGACGACCACATCCAGAAGGAGATGGCCCAGGCCGTGGGCATCCTCTCCGCCTCGGGAGCCAAGGTCGTCTTCTTCACCATGCCCTACGTCGACCCGGCCCAGGAGTCGGCCGCCGGGGTCCCGTTCTCCGAGAACCAGCCGGCCCGGGTCGACGCCTTCAACCGCGACGTCCGCGCCGTGGTGGCCCGCACGGCACCGGTCACCACCCTGATCGACCTGAACCGCTTCCTCGATCCCGACGGTGTCTTCACCCCCACCATCGACGGCGTCGTCGTCCGCTCCACCGACGGCATCCACATCTCCATACCGGGCGGCCAGTTCCTGCAGCCCGACATCTATCCCACCGTGGCCCGCCTCGGTCTCCAGGTGGAACGCCGCCGGGGCTGACTCCCCTCACCGACTCCCGGCGTTGGTCGAGGCCCGCACAGAGTGGGCGGGACCGGGCACGGCATGCAGCTGGCCGTAGACGGCCCGGGCCACCGCCTCGGGCAGCCACCGAAGGGCGACCAGTTGCTCCTCGGAGGCGGCCCGGACGGCCTTCAGGCTGCCGAACTCGCGCAACAGTCGCGCCCGCCGGCCGGGGCCGAGGCCGGGGATGTCCCCCAGCACGCTCGTCGCCATCGCTTTGCCCCGGACCTGCCGGTGGTAGCCGATGGCGAACCGGTGGGCCTCGTCGCGTACCCGTTGCAGGAGAAAGAGAGCCTCGGAGCCCCGGGGGATGGGCACCGGATCGGCGCGGCCCGGGACGAAGACCTCTTCGAAGCTCTTGGCCAGCGCGGCGACGGGGATCTCGTCGGTCAGCCCCAGTTGGTCCAGCACCCGGACACCCACCCCCAGCTGACCCTTCCCGCCGTCGAGCAGCAGCAGCTGCGGTGGGTAGGCGAACCGCCGCCGGGCCGGGGCCTCGCCCTCGGCGTGCCGACGGCGTTCTTCGAGCAACGCACTCAGCCGCCGGGTCAGCACCTCTTCCATGGCCGCGTAGTCGTCGTTGCCCGCCACCTCCCGGACCCGGAAGCGCCGGTACTCCGACGGTCGGGGCAGCCCGTCCTCCAACACCACCATGGAGCCCACGTAGGCCGTCCCCTGGATGTGGCTCATGTCGTAACACTCGATCCGCAGTGGCGCGGCGGGCAGCTCGAGCGCGGCCCGCAGGGATTCGAGCGCCTTCACCCGGCTGTCGTAGTCCGAGGCCCGCCGCAACCGGTGCCGGGCCAATTCTTCCCCGGCGTTGCGCACCACCGTCTCCATCAGCGTCCGTTTGCCCCCCCGTTGCGGCACCCGCAACGCCACCGGCGCCCCCCGCCGGTCGGCCAGGAAGCCGCCGTAGGCCTCCAACTCGTCGGGCAGCTCGGGCACGAGCACCTGCCGGGGCACGCCCGGGTCGGCCGAGCCCCAGGTCCCCCAGTCCACCGGGTCACCGGCCCCCGACGTCCAGCCACTGCCGTCGGTCCCCTTCTGGGCCCGGACCCGACGGCCGGGCGGTGTCGTCGGCCGCTCGGCGTCGCCGTAGAGCTGCTCGAGCACCCGGCCCACCAGAGCGGCCAGGGTCAGGTCCTCCACCTTGTCGATGATGAAGGCCCGCCGGCCCACGATCCGACCCCGCCGGACATGGAAGACGCAGACGGCCGCCTCGAGCGGCTCGTCGTCGATGCCGACCACGTCGAAGTCCTCGGGCCGGTCGGAGACGATCTGTTGCCGCTCGACGGCCATCCGCAGGGTGGCCAACTGGTCGCGCCGGCGCGCCGCGCCCTCGAAGTCGAGGGCCGCCGCCGCCCGGTCGCGCTCGGCCAGCAGCCGCTTCTCCACCTGGTCGGTGGCCCCGGCGAAGAAGCTCATCACGTCCTCGACGTAGCCGTCGTACTCCGCCCGTTCGACATCGCCGATGCACGGACCGCAGCACCGTTCGATGTGGTACATCAGACAGGGCTTGCCCAGCTTGATGTGCCGCTCCAATTTCGAGTCGGAGCACGACCGGATGGGGAAGCTCCGCAGCAACAGGTCGAGCGTGTCGCGCAGCGCCCCCACATGGGCGAAGGGGCCGAAGTACCGGATCCCCGGCCGCCGGCGCCCCCGGACCACGGCCGCCCTCGGCCATTGGTCGGGCAGGGTCACGGCCAACCAGGGGTAGCTCTTGTCGTCCACCAACCGGATGTTGAACCGGGGCCGGTGCTGCTTGATCAGGGCGTACTCGAGCAGGATGGCCTCGACCTCGTTGGCCACCTGGATCCATTCCACCCGGTCGGCCGCCGCCACCATCTGCGCCGTCCGGGCCAACAGCGTGGCCGGGTCGGCGAAGTAGCTCGACACGCGGCTGCGCAGGGACTTGGCCTTCCCCACATAGAGCACCCGCCCGTGGACGTCGAAGAACTGGTAGGAGCCGGGCCCGTCGGGGATCTGGCTGGGGGCCGGTCGGTCGCGCACCTTCCCACTGTGCCGCAGACCACGGCCCGCCGGTGACAGGGTCGTCCGGGGAGGGGGCTGTGCCGGTCGGGCGGGCCCGGTAACCTGGAGCCAGCGCCGGCCTGGTATCCCGGCGTACATAACACTCCGAGGCCGACATACCCGCGGATGGGCGACCAGGCTGTCCCCGCCGGCCGTTATCGGAGTGCTCCCCGAAGGGGGTTCTACCCATGCTCCGTCTGCAGCATGCGCTTCCCGAGCGCTACTCCGACGCGTCCCCGGCTCAACTCTCCGAGTGGATCGCCGCCGCCAAATCCACCCTCGGGCGGCGGCTGCTCATCCTCGGCCACCACTACCAGCGCGACGAGGTCATGATCTGGGCCGACGCCCGCGGCGACTCCTTCGGCCTCTCCCGGCTGGCTGCCGACCGCCACGACGCCGACTACATCGTCTTCTGCGGCGTCCACTTCATGGCCGAGTCGGCCGACATCCTCACCGCCGCCCACCAACAGGTCGTCCTCCCCGACCTGAACGCCGGCTGCTCCATGGCCGACATGGCCGACATCGACGCCGTCGAGGAGGCCTGGGACGACCTGGCCGAGGTCACCGACGTCGAGCGGATCGTCCCCATCACCTACATGAATTCCTCGGCCACCCTGAAGGCCTTCGTCGGCCGCCACGGCGGAGCCGTCTGCACCTCCTCGAACGCCCAGGCCGTCCTCTCCTGGGCCCTGTCGGCCGATCCCTCCGGCCCGGCGCCGGGCCGTCTGTCGGGCGAGCCACGCGGCGAGCCACGAGGCGAGGCACGCGGCGACAAGGTCCTTTTCTTCCCCGACCAACACCTGGGCCGTAACACCGGCTACCAGCTCGGCTACGGCGAGAGCGACTTCCGGGTCTGGAATCCCCGACTGGGTCGCGGCGGACTGGAGGAGGCCGACGTGAAAGAGGCCACCCTGCTTCTCTGGAAGGGCCACTGCTCGGTCCACCAACGCTTCCGGCCCGCCCATGTCGCGGCCTTCCGGGCCGAGTACCCCGACGGCATCGTCCTGATCCATCCCGAGTGCGCCCACGACGTCGTGGAGATGGCCGACCAGGTGGGTTCCACCGACGCCATCATCCGGGCCGTCGATGCCGCGCCGGCCGGTTCCGTCATCGGCGTCGGCACCGAGATCCATCTGATCAAGCGGCTGGACGACGAGAATCCGGACAAGACCGTCCTCTCCCTCGACCCCCTCGTCTGTCCCTGCTCCACCATGTTCCGGATCGACGCCCCCCACCTGGCCTGGGTGCTCGAGAACCTGGTGGACGGGAAAGTGGTCAACCGGATCACGGTGGACGAGCAGACGGCCCTCCACGCCCGGCTGGCCCTGGAGAGGATGCTGTCCATCACCTGAGTTCCCTCTGCTCCCGGGGGCCGGGCCGTTCTGCTTTTCTCTGCTTTTCCGGGCATGTCCGAGCCACGCGTTTTCCGCTCATCGGGGGCGACAGCTCTGCGGCGATCCACGGCGACGGTCGGCCGGCCGGCAGTTCGGAAAGAAGCGGCCCGCAGATCGGTGCCGGTGCCCGTGACCACGGCCCCTGGCGGCGGCGGCCGGGGTCCTCGTCGGGGCCCAAAGGTCGGGCGCCGAATCGGCCCCGCCGGGCGGCGCCGGCCCCGGCACCGCCGGCAGCGCCCTCCATCTGATTCGCCGCCTTCAGCCGACACGTCTGATCTCACCGATCTCACAGATCTCGAAAATCTGGGTGCTCGGATCGCGGGGTCCAGCTGATGGTCCCGAGCGCGCTGACCTTGGTGGCTTCCGGATCGAGTGGTCCTGATTCCAGACCGGACCTGTTCGGTCAGCGTTCGATCCCTCCGCCATCGCTCCGTCGTGCGTCTCGCTGTGCCATCTGCTGCCCATCCCCGGGAAACATCTCCTCGAGCAGAAACTGCACCCCTAGCGCGACGAGTAGCTCCTCGCGATCAAGCAGCATGGCTAGGCGTAGGCCAGCGCGCCCGCTGTGATGAATGCACCCCGTCGGGCGAAGGAGATCGGGCTGTGTGCGATGGCGTCGGCGTGCAGGGACTGGATTCCCGATACGAACCACCATTGATCGAGGAATCGGCTCGGATCTTCGACCCAGGGGGGGGCGAGCAGTCCTTCACGAGCACAGAGGTACTCGGTGATGGCGGCGAGCAGGGCGTCATAGCGCACGTCCCCGGTCGGGATGGGCTGGTGGGCGACGAGGCCCGGGCGATCGTCGACCGGAGCACGTTCGAATACCTCGACGCACCGGAACGCCAGTCGAAGAGCTCCCGACTCGTCGCCTTCGGAGAGGCACGCGCCGACCTCGAGGCCGACGTCGGCGATGCTCGGGCGCTGGTAGGCCATCCCTTCATCGTAGAGGCAGGGTGTCTCAATCGACGTTCGAAGCCTGGCATCAGGAGCGGAAGCAGGTCGCGTCTGCGTCTGTCGGCGTGCAGTCGTCCTGAGGCCAGCCGAACCACGCGTCGGGAACCGCTGGGACGTGAGCGGTCCGATGTCCATCAGGGCGTCCACCGCCCGGTCGAACGACCCGCCGGAGCCGGTAGAGCTCGTCGGAACTGGTCGTCCGGAACGTCCGGTCCCCAATCTGCTCATCCATACGGTCGCACCGATCTCACAGATCGCACCGATCTCACAGATCTCACAGAACTCACCGATCTCACAGAACAGGCCGATCCCGCTCCCAGCGGGCCCACAGAGGGGCACTGCATCCTTGGCCTCAGTCGGAACTCCCCGGCGATTCACTCCGAACAAGGAAGGTTCCCACGATGGTTCTGCTCTACATCTCCATTCCCCTCATGCTCTTCGCCCTGGCCATCGCCCTGGCCCCACTGCTCTGGGCCATGCGCTCGGAGCAGGCCGTGCTGTTCGCCCGACCGGCCGCCGCTCAGCCCAACCTCCCGACGGCAAACCGACCTGCGGTGGATCGGCATTCCGTCCGGGCCGCCTGAGCTCGGAGCCGCCTGAGCTCGGGGCCGCCTGAGCTCGGGGCCGCCTGAGCTCGGGGCCGCCTGAGCTCGGGGCCGCCTGAGCTCGGGGCCGCCTGAGCTCGGGGCCGCCCTAGCGGAGTTGATTCCGCATCACCGTGTAAAGCGGGAAGACGACGATCCAGAGAACGAGGCAGCCCAAGGTCCATGCACCGGGCGTATTCACCTCGAAGGGCCAAGAGAAAGGACGACGGGAGTGCCCTGTTCGGACAGAGCCTTGGCGTCGCCGTAGACCCAGGCCATCGCTGGCCACGATCCCGAGCAGCGCCACGATCGGCAGCCACGGCATCCACCGAGGCTACGGCCTCGGATCGTCGCGCCCTTCTCGTTCTGCCCGGATCGCCGTGACCGCGGCCTCAGATCGTCGGCGCCGGGGGGTTCGCCGTGACGGTGGTCGTGGAGGTCTGGTGGGTGCCGGCCAGCACGTCGGCCATCACCTCCGGGACACCGACGCCTTGGAAATTCTCCGGGCTCGCCCTCGTCATCTCCCGTCTCCACGTCGTCGATCAGGGAGATCTATTGGCGAATGTGGGGCCAACCCGACAAGCGTCGAACATGAGGAACCACACTCTTAGAGAGCATGCCACCACAATAAGACGCTTTGCGACGCCGAGCCTGGTCCCAGGACGGTTCCAAGGGGGTTGACGCTCAAGCACGGTGGGTGGTGTCGGACACCGGCCACCCGCGTCGACCTGCCCACACCACGTACTCCCACGTAGCTGGACGGTGGGATTTGTTCCCCCATCGCCACCATTTCTCCCGAGGGCGTTGCGGACAGAACCCCAATAATCCCCAAAAGTGGTGGTGTCACCACGGCTCTGGGCCGTCATGATCACGTTACGTGAAATGTGACAGGGACGGTGACCCCGGAAAGTCGGCACCTCAGGTGTCGGCCCCGGGAAGTACGAGGAGCAACCAGCCGATGAACCGGAACGCAGATCAGAGGACCCTCCGTCAGAGCGTCGTGCGAGTGATGGCCCTGGGCCTCGCCGTGGCCATGCCCCTTCTCGGCACGTCCACCATCGCTTCGGCCCACTCCGTCAAGGCGGCCAAGCACCACCACCACCACCACCCGAAGGGTGGCGGTGGTACCACCGGTACCGGCGGCGGCGGCTCCGCCATCACCGTGAGCGTCGAAGGCAGTGTCGTCCAGGTCGAGGCCAGCCCGGCCTTCGCCGGCGACGAGGTGAACATCTCCTCCAGCCAGTTCCAGGCATCCTGCGGCGGCACGATCGAGTTCGTCTCCATCCGTACCGGTGCCCCCGTCCCCTCGTTCAACAACATCACCACCGTGCTCGACAACGACGGCAACGCCACGGTCTTCATGGTCAACCCCACGGGCAACCTCTGCGCCCCGGGCATCAACGTGGTCGAGGCCAGCATGACCGTGGCACCCTTCCTCACCGCCCTCACGGACATGGTGACCTACCCCGACGTGGTCACCCCACCTGGTGCCTTCGCCTTCCCCGACCCCGAGGTGGAGACCGGTGACACGGCCACCAGCGGTGACTCCGACGTCTACGCCGAGTTCGCCGTCGAGACGAGCCCCGTCTACGCCGAGGGATTCGCCGAGATCAGCGACGCCCAGCTCGCCTCCAGCTGTCTTCGTGGCGCCTTCTGGATCACCGGCGCCGGGATCCAGCCGGCGAACACGCCGGTGGTGGTGCCGATCAGCGACACGGGCAATGCCGGCGCCCTGTTCTTCGGGATCTCCTGTGCCCCCATGACATCCGCCATCATCGCCGACGTTCTCTCCCACGGCGGCCCGACCTACGTCGGCAGCTACACGGTCCTGCCTCCGGCGCCGACCATCTGACCGTCTGAGGTCTGGCCCGCCGACGACGGGTCAGCGGCTGCCTGATCGTCGGCTCGTC
>Ga0307373_10014985_pt1 | contig 10596 bp, 8 predicted proteins | sample OX2MG_FD_202534 | JGI IMG/M metagenome (GOLD analysis project Ga0307373, IMG submission 202534) | Soil microbial communities from Risofladan, Vaasa, Finland - OX-2 | ecosystem: Environmental > Terrestrial > Soil > Coastal area > Acid sulfate soil | place: Finland: Risofladan, Vaasa | collected...
TCAGCTCGCGCGCAATAGATCGCAGCCGTGAGACCAGCAGGACCGGAGCCTATGATGATGACGTCGTGGACAGAGGCCTCAGCTTCGGACATCGAACTTTCCCTTGGCGCTTACCCGACGCAGCAAGAGCAGTCCGACCAACAGCAAGACCACGCCAAAGAGCAGGTCAGTGGCCCAGACGCGTCCATGAAATACCGAGACATCAAATAGTCTTGCAAGGCCGATGCCGCCGGCGACCAAGATGACCAAGGCGATCGTTGCGATGAAAAGACCTACGGTGATCGCCCGTACGCTGATAAACAGCGGCCGAATCGTCCGGGTGGCGACGGTATCTATGAGCTGATGGGCCCAGTCTGTCAGCTGATCACTCAGACTCGCGATTGGATCTCTGGTCTCTGAATTCTGTGCCACAAGACGAGGTTAGACAATTCTTGAGCACGCCGTGACACCTCAGTCAATTGCCCCCTTTGGTTGTTCAAAGGCAACGCCGATCGTGCCGATCCCGGTATGTGCTCCGATGACCGGTCCCATCGTGGAGATGATCAGTGGCTCGCGCGTTTCGATGTCTTTTAAACGAGCGACGAAGTCCATCACGTCCTTTGCCAGCGCGTGGACCACGGCGAGTCGTTCGAACGGACCCTCTTCGCGCACGCATTCCGCGAGATACGCGAGTGAACGACCGCGCGTGCGCTGCTTTGCAACTCCCTCAACCTTTCCGTTACGGACCTCGACAATTGGTTTGATCGACAGCAACGAGCCAAAGAACGCCTGGGCCGAACCGATGCGCCCTCCGCGCTTGAGATTGTCAAGTGTGTCAAGTGTGCCAAACGTCTTGATGCGCAATCGCGCCTCATTGAGATGGGCGACCAATGCATCTGCATCGTTGACACTGTCTCTGGAGTCGAGCGCGTCGAGAACAAGAAGCCCCTGACCCATGGTTGCATTCAAAGAGTCGACGACACCAACAGGGAAATCACACATCGATGCACCGACGCCTGCTGATTGAAAGGTTGCAGATAGGCCTGATGAGATCGTGATGCAGACTACTTGTTCGCATCCGTTGTTATGCAATGACTCAAAGGCATCACGGAACGCGCCGGGCGAAGGAGCGGCCGTTGTTGGAAGATCATCGGATGTGCTGACGAGCGTCCAGAACGCGTCACCGTCAAGCGTGCGGAGAAAGTCCGGGTCGTTATCTCCGAGGCGGACGTCGAGAGGCACGGAAATGACGTCCTCTCGATCGAAGACGGATGGAGGTAAGTCGCTTGAGCTGTCTGTTACCACTCCGATTCTCACGTGCCTCTCCCCGTTGATAGTTCGCAATTGGTATGACGGTCTGGCGCTTCGCCGGTCTCCGCCGCCGCAGCTGACGTTGACGGGATCGTCTTTTGCCAAGAACTCCCGCTACGCCTGCCCCAAAAACATAGGTGCCAATTCCTGCGGTGATGGCGACTACAAGCCTCAGCCATCCCGAGATACCAGTTCCCGTGCCGATTACAGCAACGAGGAGCGCCACGACAACGGCCATCAGAAGGCTCAGAACGAGCGCGCGGACCGAGGAACGGACGACCGACCTACCACCGATCGTGCCAAGGCGCTCACGAAGGAGATAAACGGCGCCGAGCGCGCTGAGGGTGTACGCGATTGAGTAGGACAACGCGAGTCCCTGTGCTCCGAGTCGATGATAGAGCGCAATTGCAATCGCGATATTGAGAGCGTTCTCAAAGAGATAAAGCGCAAAGGTCGTCCTTGTATCGCGCATCGCCTGGAAGGTCCTTGTGGCGAGAAAGAAGACACAGAATCCCGGGAGTCCGAGTGCAAACAGGATGAGCACTGCGCCGGTGAGCTGCGCGCCTGATGCCCCCAGGTTTCCGTGCTGGAGGACAAGGGTCATCGCGGGCCTTGCAAGGAGAAGGTATCCAACCATTGATGGCAAGATCACCGTTAACACCTGCGCTACTGCCTTTCCAAATGTTGCGCCGACAAGGGCAGTATCTCTTTTGGTATAAGCACGCGCGATCTGGGGGGTTGCAACAGCGATGATCGATGTTGCCGCGATCGCAAAGGGAAACTGGAAAAAGGTGAATGCGTAGGTATACACACTCACTGCGCCAAGATGCGTTGCGAGCGCCATGATGACAAACACGGCAACCTGGTTTGCGACCACGAAGGCGAAGGTCCATCCAGACATGCTTAGGATCATCGAAACGGCGGGATCTCCCGGGTGAAAGCGAAAGCGAAGTCGAACCCCGCAGCGCCGAAGCGCAGGAACAAGCGCGAATGCCTGCAGGCCGACGGCGAGTGTGGTCCCGATGCCGAGCAACATGATGAGGCCCTGATGTGATGACGCCGTGGCGGCGTCTGCGGTGTGTGCGAGCGCCGCGAAACTCGCCAACACGATAATTCCGACAACGTTGTTGATCACCGGCACAATGCCGGCTGCAGCAAAACGGTCCTGTGTCGCAAGCACTGCGGTCATCAGACTTATTGCTCCATAAAAGAGCAGTTGTGGTGCAAAGAACCGCAGCAGTTCGACCGCGACGGCACGTTCGGCGAGGTTTTTCAGTCCAAAGGTATAGAGGTCGATGATGGCTGGCGCGAGGAGAATAAAGGCAACGGTTGCAATAACCAACATCATTCCTGCCACGGTGAGCACCGCTGAGATCGAGTCCATTGCCTCTTCTCGCGTTGCGTGGGTGAGGCGTTCGACAAATACCGGAACAAATGTCGCCGCGAGCACTCCACCGAGAACGAGGTCATGGATCATGTTCGGCGTGTTGTTTGAGAGGTTGAATGCGTCAGCAAGGCTCGAAGAACCAAGCGCGTACGCAATGACGACCAGCCTGAGCAGTCCAGAAACGCGCGACACGATGGTTCCACCCGCTGACAGGGCTGTCGCGCGACCGAGCTGACGTTGTCGGGAGCGCTCTATCGAGAGAGCTCCCGCGCTCTCGCCTGACGTCGGAGGTGTCATGTGGTTGTTGGTCCGGTCTCTCCCGTTTGAGCTGCGCCTTTGGCGATTTTCTCACGCCTGTGGCGGAGAATTGAGCGAGACCACCACAAGAAAAGGACGCCCAGGGCCCCGACGCTGAGTGCAATTGCGACACCCGAGGCGGCGGTTGAGGTGATCGTGAAGGTCACCGGTCCAAACAGCACCGTCTGCTGGTGTGGGATCAACAGCTCAAGGTCGAAGGTGTAGAGCCCGGAGGTTCGCGTGGTGACGGTCAATACCTTGTTGGTGTCACGCGAAGACAGGACAAGAACCTGTTGAGCCTCTGCCCTTGGAAAGTTGATCTTCGAACTACTGATCCGGAGATCGACATGAACCGGAAGGGACGGTCCGGTGTAGTGGATCGTGATCGGAATCTTTCCGGTCGACGCGGTCATGGTGACGTGCGAGGTGCCAGACAGATGAAGTGCAGAGGCGATGCTGGTGATCGCGAGATCGGGAGTCTGAAAGAATCGCGTTCGTTGGCGCTCGGTGAGCCCAAGGCTCTCACCATTGAAGATCGCGTCGTTAAGTCGCGTGACGAGCGCAAGATCGATAGGGGTGAGGAGCGCAACGGTGCTGAGTCCCGTGTAGGCATGCGCGAGGTCATCTCGTGAGATGGCATTGATGTCATTGATGTTCTCAACGGTTCCCGAGGCGAGTCCCTGATTTGCTCCGATCGCGGCATTTTTAAAGTACGTGCTTAGGGTGACTGATTTCAGGATCGGATTGACGCGCAGTCCGTCAAGCAGAGTCTTGACAAAGTCGGGATTCGCGTTCCAGTTGCTTGGAGCAACAATGACGCCGCGTGTCGCCGTTGCATTTGGATTCTCAAAATAGGTCTGCGCGAGATCCGCGAGTAGCTGGTGCGCCGCGAGCTGTGCAGTGTTCGATGTGTGCGAGACGATGAGGGAGAGTCCGGGGTCGACGGCCGCACCGATCGCTTGACCTGATGGGCATGACGATCCAATGCCCGTCAGGGCGAAAGGTGCCTGAACGCCCTGTGTCTTGTTGTCCATGGCGATGTTCGCTGTTGGAAGGGCCAACGCACAGGCGCCTAACGCGTGCACGATCTGCACTGATACTGGATCAAGTGTCACGGGTGATAGATACGGCGTCGACTTGAAGGTGGTGTGCAAAGTAGCGGTAGTAATGCTCGCTGATGAGTTGATCTGAGCCGAATACTCGCGCTGAGCCGTTTTGGTTCCGGGACCTCGCACAAGCGCATTGATGTCGATTGGTGCATAGGGTTCACGCAGAAACTCAGCCGTTCGTGTTCGCTTGGCAAGGCGTGTAAAGACGTTAAGGGCATCGCGAGCCTGGAGAGAACCCGGACCGCCGGAGTTGGCATCCTGTTCGAGACCAGCGAGTACGCGCCCATAGAGCTGGAGCGAGATTGGCGTATTGGAGTACGAAAGTATCGCCCGGGAAATCTCGTCGATCGTGTTGGCCTGAGAGCCTGTGAGAGCGGTGGAGGTGCCCGACACCTTCGAAAGATCGAGCGGCAGCGCGACGGCAACATTTAGTCGTTGAGTTGAACCGACTTGGCCGATGTAGGTAAGCGATGTCTCGAGCGAGGTCAGCTGCTGGTGGGTCTTTCGATTGACCAGAGTTAGCGTCAATGGATAGTTGCCATTACAGGTCGCCGAGAGACAGTCGATGTGCAAGGGTCTCGCTGATATCGGTCCGCCAGAGAGACCGTTAGCAGTGATCACGCGAAATTGAATCGTCGAACCGAGAGCGACTGTCGTCCCGACGGTGTTTATTGGACTGATCGCGATGTTGTTGAGTGTCTGCGTTGGCGCGCTTTCGAACGGGGAGTGCTCGAACGCGTAGCGGCTTAACAGCCGTGGATAGAGTGCGACTTGAAGGACGAGGTCGTTGCTTGGTATCGGAGCAGTAACCGACAAAGAGATACTGAACCCCTGCAGCGGTCCGACCCAGTTGCTCTGCGAGGTGAGGTTTATCGACGAGCTGAGGGTTGTCGCACCGGCATCTTTCGTAAAGCCCGACCCGAGGAGCGCGGACAAAAGAGCGCCAATGCCAATCGACGCAATCAGGGATCGTTGCAGGGCTCGGTGTGGGCGACGCGCGACGGCCCCGCTGGCGTGTTCGTAGCTAATTTGCACGAGCCTACTGTTGTCTTCGATGAGGGAAATGAAGCCGGTTCGCGCACTAGCGTGAGGCCGTGACGGTCTTGCTTGGACTCCATGAGGCCTCGTTCTCTCATCTGGCTGGAGTCGGCCACCCCGAATCTCCGGATCGCCTGCGTGCAGTCGTGCGAGGAGCCGAGTCGGCAGGATTGGGTGAGGACCTCGTCACCTTTGTGCCAAGAGCAGCAAGCCCAGCGGAGATCGAACGCGTCCATATGCACAGCTATCTTCACCAGCTCGAGCAGTTTTGTCTTGAAGGTGGCGCTCAGCTCGATCCCGACACCGCGGTGGTACCAGCCTCATATTGCGCGGCGATCCATGGCGCGGGCGCGGGAATCGATGCCGCGACGCGGCTTCAAGCAGGCGAGGCAAGTGCCGCGTTCCTTGCGCTTCGTCCACCTGGTCATCATTCGCTCTCTGAACGCGCGATGGGCTTTTGTCTTTTGAACAACGTCGCGATCACCGCAGCGTCACTTGTCGAACAGGGTGAGCGAGTGGCCATTGTCGATATCGATGCCCATCATGGAAATGGCACCCAGGCGGCGTTTTATTCCGATCCAAAGGTGCTGTACATTTCGATGCATCAGTACCCGTTCTATCCGGGCTCCGGCGCTCTTGTCGAGGTCGGAGAGGGAGAGGGAAGTGGATGCACGATCAATCTTCCGTTTCCCGCAAAAACGACCGGAGATGCTTATTCGCTCGCTTTCGATGAGGTGATCGGTCCTGCCTGCGAGCGCTTTGGTCCGACGTGGATGTTGGTCTCAGCCGGGTTCGACGCGCATCGTGAGGACCCACTCACCGATCTTGGGCTGACAGCTGGTGATTACGCCGCGATGACCCAAAGACTCATGCATCTTGCGATTCCAGGACGTCGAATCTTCTTTCTTGAGGGTGGATATCACCTTCTCGCGCTTGAGCGCAGCGTCCAGGCGACCATCGCGGTACTCGGTGCAAACGCGCTCGAGACCGAGCCAGTCAGTGGGGCTGGTGCCGATGGGCTTCGCGGCGCCGACGGTGAGGCTGGACGGATCGTTGACTATGCGCGACAGCTCCAAGAACGCATCGCTATCTAGTCAAAGCGCGAGCCGAGGAGGGGCTAGCATCGCCGGCTCATCCGTGTCCGAGGCATCGCCTACTACCGTTAGGGCATGATTCCTGAGCGTCTCCTTCCGATGATTGAAGAAACAAAGGAGATCGCGGCCCGCTTTGTCGAGGCGAACCGGTCGCTCTATCTCGTCGGCGGAACGGTCCGAGATGCGATCGCTGGACGGCCGGGAGGCGACCTCGCAAAATTAGATGATGTCGTTGAATCTGACGGGGTCGACATTGACATGACGACCGACGCGACCCCTGATGAGATCGAATCGATCATCCGGCCGATTGCGCAGGCGCTCTGGACCCAGGGCAAACGATTCGGGACGATCGGATTTCTCTCGCGTGGAAGGCGTTATGAGATCACGACGCATCGCGCTGAAACCTACGACCCGGATTCGAGAAAACCCGAGGTTGCCTTCGGCCACGACATCCTCACGGATCTGTCGCGACGCGACTTCACGGTCAATGCGATGGCGCTCAAGGTCCCCTCGCTTGAGCTCATCGATCCATTTAACGGCATCGGCGACCTTGGCAGCAGTCGGCTTCGTACACCTCGAGATCCGATGGAATCATTCCGCGATGATCCGTTGCGCATGCTCAGAGCAGCTCGGTTCCACGCCGGATATGACCTTGAACCTGATGCGGCCTTGACTGACGCGGTGACCACTTTGCACGATCGTCTGGCAATTGTCTCCGCGGAACGCATACGCGATGAACTCGACAAGATCATCGTGCTACCGAATCCGGAGAAGGCGCTGTGGTTTGTCGTGCATACGGGACTTGGTGGAGAGTTCCTCCCCGAGATAGGCGCGCTTGAACTTGAGCAGGACCCAATCCATCGTCACAAGGATGTTCTCGCGCACACAATCGCGGTGGTCTGTCGCACGCGTCCTGATCGTCTGCTCCGACTCTCCGCCCTCTTTCATGACATCGGAAAGCCAAAGACCCGGGCATTTGGTGAAAATGGAGTGTCGTTTCATCATCATGAGGTCGTTGGCGCGCGGATGACGAGGAAGCGGATGACCGCACTTCGCTATTCATCTGAAGATATTGACGAGGTCGTCAGACTAGTTGAATTGCATCTGCGTTTTCACACCTATCAGATGGGATGGACCGATTCCGCTTTGCGTCGCTATGCGCGTGACGCCGGTCCGCTTGTCGGCAAACTCAATGAATTGACGCGCGCGGACTGCACAACACGCAATGAGCGCAAGGTCAAAGAGCTCTCAGACGCGATGGATGATCTCGAACGACGTCTCTTAGACCTTAATGAGCGCGAGGCGCTTGACTCGATTCGCCCCGAACTCGATGGGGATCAGGTGATGCAACGTCTTTCGTTAAAACCCGGACGCGATGTCGGGCGCGCGCTTGCCTTCCTTCTTGAACTGAGACTCGACGAGGGTCTGTTGGGCCCTGATGAGGCGACAAGACGTCTCGACGCATGGTGGGCGACGACACGCGACGCGACCTCCGCTTAGCGAGTTCTATCCCTTCGCTGTTGCAAAATCCTCGACAAGAAGGCGTGCCGCTTCGTCCCGGTACTGCACAGGTGGCGACTTCATGAAATAGGCAGATGGACCTATAAGCGGTCCACCGATCTTGCGGTCGAGTGCAACGCGTGCACAACGGATCGCATCGATGATCACGCCGGCAGAGTTGGGCGAATCCCAAACCTCGAGCTTGAGTTCAAGGTTGAGTGGCACATCGCCGAAGTTGCGTCCCTCGAGGCGGATGTAGGCCCATTTCCGGTCTTCGAGCCAGGCGACGTGGTCGGACGGTCCAATATGGACCGATCCTGCGCTGATTCCGTGATCGATCTGGCTGGTGACCGCCTGGGTCTTTGAGATCTTCTTCGACTCGAGCCGCTCGCGCTCGAGCATGTTCATGAAGTCCATATTGCCGCCGACGTTGAGCTGGTACGTACGGTCGAGCACAAGGCCGCGGTCTTCGAAAAGCCGGGCGAGCATGCGGTGCACGATGGTTGCACCGACTTGGCTCTTGATGTCGTCGCCGATGATCGGAACGCCAGCGTCGGTGAAGCGTTGGGCCCACTCGGGGTCACTCGCGATAAATACCGGAATCGCGTTCACAAAGGCAACGCCGGCCTTTATCGCCTCAGTCGCGTAGAACTTCTGCGCCTGTTCCGAACCAACGGGCAGGTAAGAGACGAGCACCTCAGCGCCCGTTTTGCGAAGTGTCTCAGCGATGTCGATCGGGGCCGCTGGCGACTCGTCGATGACGGTGCGGTAGTACTTTCCGAGTCCGTCATATGTTGGTCCGCGTTCGACTTGCACTTCAAGCGAGGGAACGTCTGCGAACTTGATCGTGTTGTTCTTGCCTGCATAGATCGCCTTGTCGAGGCTCACGCCGACCTTTGATGCGTCGACGTCAAACGCTGCAACGAACTCGATGTCGCGGACGTGGTATCCACCGAGCACCACGTGCATGAGTCCGGGAACGAACTCGTCGGGGTCTGCGTCCTTGTAGTACTGAACGCCTTGGATGAGCGAGCTGGCACAGTTGCCGACTCCCGCAATAGCGACCTTGATTGGACTTGTTGAACTGGTCATGCCGTGATGCCTCCATCAGTTGAAAGATCTGCGCCCTCATTGAGATGCGCGTTTACGGTGCCTTTGCTGTTCGCATGGCTGGTGGTGCTGGTAATAGGGGTCGGGCCTTCATTGCTCTGATTGGTATTCCTGAGTCCCGAGGCCGTTGTAGCAATCTGTTCATGCTCTCGTTCGAGAAGTCGTTCGATCCACGCGAGGTCGCTCGCGACCGCTTCGCGCGCGTGTTCGGCGAGCGAACGTTCGTAGAGGTCAAGGACGCGCTTTGGATGGTCAAGATGCGCTGAAGAGCGACGCAGGCGATCGCTGAGCTCGATGCGGCGTCTCTCAAGAAGGCGAACGCGCGCCTGAGGCGAGAGGTAACGCGCGAACGCAAGCCTGAGAGAGAACCCGCGCAGATCACCCTCGTTGGCAGAGGGGGACTCAAGCAGTTGCTCAAAGACGAGTTCGCCCGTCGGTGTGATCTCGTAGACCTTGCGTGCCCGAGTACTTGAACGACCGAGTGTCTCTGCGACCTTGGCGGTGGCACGTCTCGCGACCGTTGCGGCGCGTTCTCCACCGAGCGAGCCCGTCAAGAGAACGGGAGTGTCGATCTCGACAGCACTTCCAGAGCCGATGCTACGGATAGCTCCCGATTTCTCAAGACGTGACAGTGCTGGATAGAGCGATCCAAACGAGAGGTTTGCGAGTACGCCAAAGTCATCGCGCAGGTGTCTGCGCAGGTCATAACCGTGCATGGAGCGTTCCTTGAGCAAACCAAGGATGGCGAATTCGAGCATTAGCCAATCATAGCAGATTGATGTATCGAGTCGATATGTTGATTCGCTACATGTGCCTGAAAACTCGACGCCACCAACGCCATGACCTGGCGAACAACCAACCATGCTGGGAACGAGGTGCTGGCAAACATCGAGGTCTGGGCCCTACGGGTCGTCGTCTGGCCAGCGAGCGCTCTAGTTGGATCCGGGACCCGACCCGTCGTTTCCCGTTGCTCCGGCCGAGACCTCCCTACACTCGGTGGCATGGAAATATACTGCGCAGGCTGTGGATGTCTCGTGGATCGCGGGATTCGAGTGGCGCTCTGTGACGACCCGAACTGTTGTTGCAAGGAGCTGCCGATCCGCGACGGAGCGGGTCAGGTCTCATCGAAAGAATCTGACTGAGTCGTTACCAAACCGTCCGGTTTAGTTGCGTTCCGGCTACCCTTTCGGCGTGACCAGCTCTCCTGAGGCAACTCCATCGCTCGATGACCTGACGGGTCTCGGGCAGGTGGAATATCGCCTCGCTCGAGATCAGAGCGTGCGCGAGTATCGGCGGGGAAGGCTCTCGCGTCTTGATGTCTGCGATGCACAGACCGAACTCCTGAGAGTCGGAACGAACCTTGGTCGCGAGACCGAGGTCGACTGTCCGATATGTGAGCAGGCTCAGCTGCGTCATGTGATCTTTGCCTTTGGTCCCTCGCTCCCCTCAAGTGGCCGGGCGATCGGTTCGACCAAGGAACTCCGCCAGCTCGCGCGCTCGATTCGTGCAGAGGTTGCCTTTTATGTCGTTGAGGTCTGTCTCGATTGTCGTTGGAATCACCTGGTGCGGATGTTCTCCTCGGTGACCGCGAGGAGACGCGCGCCCCTTGGAAGAGTAGCGAAAGGCGCCCAGCTGGGAGAGCGTTCCAAGAGTAGGTAGGCTTTAGTCGCCGCTTGCAGCCACCTGGCGCGAGACGGTACTGGAGGTGGACCACATGGCGACACCGATGACCGCTCCGCGGATATCTGAAATCAAACGCCGTCGAGGTGCA